>ERZ780198.2559-NODE-2559-length-13743-cov-18.660944_pt1 | contig 13743 bp, 10 predicted proteins | sample MGYA00510979_ERZ780198 | MGnify/ENA primary metagenome ERZ780198 (study PRJEB29588, sample SAMEA2158039) | human gut metagenome | biome: human gut; feature: human-associated habitat; material: faeces | place: Denmark | collected 2008/2010 ...
CTATGAATTTTTCTATTGCGTTCCCCTGACTTCGGAATAGTGGCAGGGCTGGCTGTCTTTGTTTTGCTTTGTGCTTCGCTACTGTATATGAGCATTTACACAAGGGAGCTATTTGCGATACTTCTTTTTTCACACGTTGCGCTCAACCCGGAACCTCTTAAAGCTCAATATCATTCACATTATATTAAGCGCTATTCCTTTTTCATCATTCATTATACAAAAAGTCCGCCGTCTTTTCGGACAACGGACATTGATATAAAGTTTTAATGTAAAATTAAAGTATGCCGCTCGCCGTAAAGGCTTTGCCTTCAGGCTGTCGAAAAACCTCTTGCAAATATTAAAAATGGGGTGTCGAGTGTTGCTTGCTCTGCTGGTTTTGCATCTCTGCAAAGTCAGCTGTTTGTGCCGTTGCATCGTGCAACGGCTCGGTTCAGCTGACATAAGCGTCCTTGCTTATAACTTTTGGCAAGCAACCAAAGCATCCTTGCTTTGGGGCGAAGCCCCCGTACAGGTCGTCAGCCATTTGTGCCACCGCATCTGTGCATTGACAGCCATTTGTGCCGTTGCATCGTGCAACGGCTTTGTGTGGCTGTCATTATGCGTCCTTGCATAGTGGCTTTGTGCGGCTGACTGCAAGCATCCTTGCTTGGTCTGGGGCGGTAGCCCCAGTAATATAGCCCCGACACGGATGCCGAGATAGAACGCCCAAAGGCTTTGCAAGGACGCAAAGCCCACAAAGCGTTCTTATAGGGATAGAGAATTCGCACTATCTTATAAAAAACAGACTTTTTCTACAAGCTGAAGGCTTTGCCTTTTCTTATGTAGTAATTGTAGAAGAACAGATCTACAGCCAGCGCAAGCACCCAGCCTACGGGCCACGACAGCCATATTCCGTCCGAGCCGAAGAACGGAGAGAGGATATAGGCGAAAATAACACGCAATGCAAGGTCAAGACAGGTGCTTATCATAAACGGCGTCATAACGCCGCAACCTCTTACACCGCCGTCAATTACTATCTTTATGCAGACAAAGAAATAGAACGGGGAAACGATAGTCAGAAACTTACTGCCGGTTGCGATTATCTCCGCATTTGCTTGTGTCGCAAACAGGTTTACAAGCGTTCCGCCGAAAAGCAGGAAGCACACTACAAAAGGTATTGCTATAACAAGACACATCAGCATACCCGACTTCACACCCGTTTTAACACGGTCGGTCTTGTCTGCGCCTATGTTCTGCGCACAGAAATTAGACACGCTGTTTGAAAGCGTTGAGAAACAGGTTATTGCGAAAGTATTCAGCTTGATAGCAGACGCATAACCGCCTATTACCGATGAACCGAAGCTGTTTACAAGACTTTGCACGAACAGATTTCCTACCGATACAAAACTGCTCTGTAATATTGACGGAACGGAAATACGGCTTATCTGCTTGAGTGCGTCAGAAGAGAATATTTTAGGCTTTTCGGGAGTATCCGACTGTATCTTTCCGACACGTCTTAAAAGTACGAAGAACGCCGCAATACCTGCTGCACCCTGAGCGGCGAATGTAGCCCATGCAACGCCTGCGACGCCCATCTGAAATACTATTACAAACAGCAGGTCAAGCCCGATATTTCCGAGTGAAGATGCTATAAGGAAAAACAACGGTGTTTTCGAGTCGCCGAGGGCGGTGAATATACCGTTGCAGGCGTTATAGATAAACAGAAACAGCAGTCCGAGTACATATACCCTCAGATAAATATCGCTGTCCGCAAATATATCATCCGGTGTGCCGAGCAATGTCAGCATCGGTGAACATAAGGCACAGCCTATCACGGTAAGCACTCCGGCGATTGCCGCAAACGAAACCAGCGCCGTGTTTATCGCCGTTTTCATATATGTATAGTTCTTTGAACCGAAAAGTCGTGCAACAACGACCGACGCACCGACGCTTCCGCCTGTTGCCACTGCCATGAATATCATTGTGACGGGGTAACTTGCGCCTATTGCCCCCAGCGCCATATCGCTTACAAAGTTGCCTGCAATAACGCTGTCAACAATGTTATAAAGCTGTTGAAATGCAACGCTGAGCAGCATCGGCAGAGAGAATTTCAGCAAAACCGAAAAAGTCCTGCCGTTAGTCATATCCGTGACCATTCTTTTATAATCGCTTCCTTATCTTTTCATAAAACCTTTTGGAGCGGCTTTTGTCATCCTTCCCGAATAGTCTTTTATCAGCTCCGCAAACTGCATCTTTTTCACAAATCCCGACGGTATCTCCGAATATCCGAGCAGTGCGCCTTTCAGCGCACCCGCTATAAATGCGCATATATCGCTTATACCGTCCTGATTTGCGGCAAGCTGTACCGCACTGAGATAGTCATAATGCACACAGGCACAGTATACGCCTATGGCAAGCGCAGAGTCCGCCGTACTGCCGTTTCCAAGCTCCGCTACATCGGTCAGCGGCGAGGTGTTCTCATCAAGCAGTGAAAGAGCCTTATCGAGTGCCGCAAAGCACTCCTCAAAGCCGTCATGCTCCTTTAGTATCTTCATCGTGTTCAGCACCGAGCGCTCAATGGTATTTCCCTTGCAGATAAATGCGATAATGGCAGAAAGACAGCCTGTTGCAAGGTATCCTGTCGGGTGCGAATGTGTAATTGCGGCAAGGTCACAGCCTACCGAGAATGCAAGCTCAGGGTCGCTGTAAAAATACAGCCCCGCAGGAATCGCTCTCGGCAGACAGTCAAACAGCTTGTTCTGATTTATCGGACGGCGCTTCCTGCCGTAGTCGTTTTCGGATTTTATTCCTGCAAGCGTCTGCACAAGCTGTTTCGTGGGATTACGCTTCTTGCAGAATGCGGATATTCCGAGCAGATCGCACGGAAAACCGGTTTCGTTGTCGTCAAGTATCCACTGCAGGTCGATTGAAGAAGTACCGCCTGTCTGCGAATAAAGCCACTGCTGAAGCGCAAGGAAAACATAATCCGCACAGTTCGCTTCTCCCGTTCTCAGCCCTGCCGCATCAGCCCACAGTATACCGTGTGCCGTGAACAGCATCATCTGGGTCTCGTCTGATATACGGGCGGTTTTCTGACGCTTCTCAGGACTTAGTTTAAGTATGCCCTTTTTGCCGTACAGATCCTTGATCTGACTTCTTGTCAATGTCTTTACGGGAGAACCGAGAGCATCGCCTGCGGCGGCACCTACAATACAGCCCGAAAACCTTTCTTTCTTGTACAATTTCTTATTTGCCATAAAAATGAACTCCAATTTAGCGGCAATGTGCCGCCCCAAACTCCGACCTGCGGCGGGTCGCCGCTGACAATTCCGACCTTGTGAAAACAAGGTGCTTACTTTAGCTTTGCGTAACGGTCGGGAACAAATGTTACTGCCTTTTAAGCAGTCAACGGCAATGTGCCGCCCCAAACTCCGACCTTGTGAAGCGTTTGTGCTTACCTCAGCTTTGCATAACGGTCGGGAATAAATGTTACTGCCTTTTAAGCAGTCAACGGCAATGTGCCGCCCCAAACTCCGACCTTGTGAAAGCAAGGTGTTTACCTCAGCTTTGCGTAACGGTCGGGAACAAATGTTACTGCCTTTATAAACAATCAACGGCAATGTGCCGCCTCAAATTCCGACCTTGTGAAAACAAGGTGCTTACCTTAGCTTTGCGTAACGGTCGGGAACAAATGATAATTATATTTATAACGCTGTACAGCGTTTTATTCACTTGCCTGCATTTTTTCGTAGCTTATCATCAGATCCACGAATCTGCCGTAAGACTTCTTGCCGTCCGTCTGCCCCTGCGACTTAAGATAGGTATCGTTCACCGTTGTGGCGACAGCAGCGACCGGCGTTTCGTATTTCTTCCAGTATTCGCTGTTTGCTTTAAGCTCTGCTATTATCTTGCTGTCCGCGTAGCTCATAAGCTCGCTGTATATTTCCGCCCCTGCCGCCGAATAAAGCGCATTTGCGGCATAGATAAGAGCATATACCCACCCCGCATATTGAAGATACACGTTATCCGAGCCTGTGCAGGCGAGATAAGCGATGAAGTTCGCCTCGTCCTCACGCATAAAGCCCTTCAGATGCGACAGCTCATGACACACCGTGAACGGTTTTGCAAAGTCCGGCGCATTTGCGTTATAATTTGCCTCTATGGTAAACGGCGCATACATACCGAGTATTTTCATATAAGACATGCCCTCTGACGCAATTACAGCCTTTGCGTTCGGATAAAACCCCGACAGGCTGTCATACCTTTCGCCGAGTCGGTTCATTGCCTTTTTACATTCTTCATCGAGATTGATTTTACCGTCAAGCGATACCGTCAGCGTTTCGTCCGTTTCTATTTTTCCGGCAGCGTCGTTTGCATTCTTCAGAATATACACGCAAAGATCCGCAAGCTCCTGCGCCGTATATGTTTCAACGGTAAATCCGCTCACCTCGGAAAATGTAAAACGGTTATAGTTTATTCCGCAGAAAAGCGTAAACACCATAAACACGCTTACCGCAAAGCATACCACGACCGCAAGCACCCTCATCAACAGCTTTTTCCGCTTGCCCTTGCCCTTTACAAAGCGTATCACGGTAATGACAACACCGACGGCGGCAAGTACGATGACCGCATAAAGCAGTATCTCGCACAGCGAAAAGGGCAGTACGGACGAGATCCGTCCTACAGTACCCACAAAAAACGGATATATCGTTGTGCTGTACCACTGCGCAAAGTCTGCCGTGTTCTTCGCAAGCAGTGTGAGAACAAGCGACAGCAGTAACGCAGGAACAGCATAATACAGCCATTTCGGCAGCTTTTTAAAAAACGCTTTGATTGTCGCTGACAATGTTACCACAGCCTTTCGGATCAATACATATCTCTGAGGCTGTCGATAAAAGCGACAAAGTCGTTTCTTGCCGACAACGGCTCGATTATTTCCGCCTTTACACCAAGCTGGAACAGCCAGCCGTAAAAGGTCGGGCTAACGTTTATATCCTTTGATATGTAGAAGTTATTCTCGTCCAGCTTGTGCATGGTTATATCCGATCCGAATTTATCCATAACAACGCTTGTGAGCGAGTTGTCGAACCTCAGCTTTATTCTTATCGTTTCCTTGCCTGCGAACATACCGAATATTCTCCGTGTATATTCCGCAAGGTTGAAGTCCTCCGAAATTATCGCAGGCTCGTCCGATACCTCAACGTCTTCCATACGGTCGACCCTGAAGTTTGAAACCGAGTTGTATTTTTCGTAAAAGCCTATGCAGTAGTAGTTTTCATCCTCCCACGCAAGATGATACGGCGACATAGTATAACGTCCGTCCGCATTTCTGAAAATCTTTCTCTTTTTTATATCGTAGTTGAAGTAGTGGAAGGTTATCTTTCTGCCGTTTTCAATGGCTTCGTGTATCTTGTTTATGCTGTAGTATATCTTCTTGTTTACGGTTTTTACACGGTTTGCGACAATAACGCTCCGCTGAAGCTCATTTGCACGGAAGTTGCTTGTAAGGTGGGCGATCTTGCCGATAAGCGCCCTTGATTTTTCTTCTGAAATGAATTTCGAGCAGGCTACAGCGTCCGCAAGCAGCTGTAATTCCTCAAACTCAAAATCACGGGAGGCAAGATAATACGTTCCGTTCTTATCCGAGCATATATCCATTCCGAGAATGTCACGGAGCGTTTCAATGTCGGAGTAGAGTGCCTTGCGTTCCGCCGTTATTCCGAGCCTTTCCAGCTTTTCCTGTATTCCGGCAACCGTCAGAGCGTGAAGCTCGTCCGATTCTTCACGGAACATTTTTTCGATATAAAGAATTTTCTGCTTCTGGTTGGATGAACGTGCCATAACATAAGTCCTTTCTATTCGTGCTTTATCTGCATTACAACCGATATTACCAGCACCGCCGCAAGCAATGCGGATATTATCACGGTAAAAACGTTGAACGTCATTATAATGTACGGTACAGCCGACATCGCAAGAGCAATGGCGGAAAGCACCGTGATCGGCGTCTGCCGTTTCTTCCCGAAGAATATCCACAGCAGAGAAAGCATAGCCGTAATAGTAGTTGTCACAGCGCATATCATATAGTGGAACATTGCGTATCCGAACGGCGTGACATCGAAATATGAGTAATTTTCAAACCTGAAAATCAAATGACCGTTGTCGGACATCAATCCGTATTTAAGCACTGCTCCGAGCGGCAAAAGCTCTGTTATTATCGCCGCAATGCAGATAAATAGCCGTATAACACCGAGTTTTTTCATAATATTTCACCTTTACAGTTTTATCATATTAAAGGACAGTGACTGTTTTTGCACTATTATATAAACTGTCCTCTTCCCACTTGGAAGGATTATTATTGATATAATTAAGAATCCTTGAATAATCTGTATCATTTCGGATTATATGGTCGTAAAATGAACGTTGAAAAATCACAGGTCCGACTTTACATAACCTTGTGGTCAGCGATTTAAAGATTCTCACTACATCTGTAACAGATATGTTGTTATCTTTTTCGTTATCGTAGAACATTGAAACAATCATGTGGATATGGTTCGGCATGATAACATAGTTCTCTATATCCACATCAACATATTTGAAATTGATAGCTTTTATCTGTTCCTCTGCAATCTTTCCGAAACGTGTCAATCGCACGGTAGCCGGCTCACTTGCATTTGAAATAACTATATCTGAGAAATAATTAATCCTGTTCTGAGTACAGACAGTAACAAAATATGTGCCGGTAGAGTTGTAATCATAATTTTTCAGACGTGTTGGTTTTCTCTTAGGATAATCGGTCATTTTATCTGTACCTTCATTTTGCAAGAATATCGCAATAATTCTTTCGTAGGGGAGGGTCTGTGTGTGCTTTTGTGTTTCGCATCCTTGCGAAACTTTGGGCACACACGCTAAGGCGTCCTTGCCTTGCTCGCCCCTCCCGTGAAAAGGAAAGAAGCAGCTTAAATCGCAGTATTTAATGCAGCTTCTGCTTTGCAAACGGCGAATGTTATAATCATTGCATTTCGGGAGGGGCAAGCCCGCTCCTCTACGAATAACGGAAAACGTGGTTTGTTTTTTGAGTTGTTGCGTTTTATTGTAAATCGCATAATCATAAGACGAGCGCCTTTACTTCATCTTGCAAGAATATCGTAATAATTCTTTCGTAGGGGAGGGGCTCGCCCCTCCCGTGAAAAGAAACGAAACAGCTTAAATCGCAGTATTTAATGCAGCACTCACTATACAAGCGGTGCAAGTATACTCAATGATATTTCGGGAGGGGCAAGCCCGCTCCCCTACAAATACTGTGAAAAGCTATCTGATTCATTATTGTTACGTTTTATCGTGACGTTGTGCAACCAAGATAAACAGAGCCTCACTTCACCCTTACAAAATGTGCGATAAACGACCTGAAATCCCCCCACAACGACGGAATGTCAAATCCGCTGTTCATCAGAAGCTCTGCCGAATAAACCCTTCCCGTCTGCTCGTGTCTGTAATAACAGCCCTTTTCAAGACCCTTCAGCTTTACTCTGTGCAGGAACACGCTCGGCTCCTTGAGAACCTGTACATATTCGAGGAGCGTTTCACTCTTGTCCTTTGCGACAAACTGCCATGCGTCAAAGCGGTCGTTTGCGAACGGATCGCCGATTCTGTAATAATCGCCCGTTCTCACAAGCGGATTGTACTTGTTGAATTCTTCTATCTGTTCCTTTATCGCATACTTGTCATCGTCCGAAATCTTCGTAACGTCAAGCTCATAGCCGAACGTACCCGACATCGCAACGTGTCCTCTCGTTTCAAACGGAGTGATCCTGCCTACACAGTGGTTCGGGCTGTCCGAAACGTGAGCGCCGAAGCAGGAGCAGGGATAGCACATAGAAGTGCCGTACTGTATCTTGAGCCTTTCTATAGCGTCGGTATCATCGCTTGTCCATATCTGAGGAGAGTAGTAGAGCATACCTGCGTCAAAGCGTGAGCCGCCGCCTGCACAGTTTTCAAGGAGCAGGTCAGGGAAGTCTGTCAGCAGTCTTTCCTGCATTTCATATACGCCGAGGACATATCTGTGCCATATCTCACGCTGTCTTTCGGGAGGGAATACCTCGTTGCCGACCTCGCTGAGCTGTCTGTTCATATCCCACTTTACATATTCTATGTTTGCGCTTGAAAGGATAGCCTTCATCTGTTCATAGATATAGTCACGCACTTCTTTTCTTGAAAAATCAAGTACAAGCTGACTTCTTACAGTTGTGCGGTGTCTGCCGGGAATGTGTATGCACCAGTCCTGATGCTCCGCATACAGCTTGCTGTCAGGGCTTATCATCTCAGGCTCGAACCATATACCGAACTTAAGACCTATCTTGTTTACCTCGTCTACGAGGTGCTTAAGACCGCCCTTTATCTTGTCCTCGTTCACAAACCAGTCGCCGAGGGAAGATTTATCATCGTTTCTGTGACCGAACCAGCCGTCGTCCATGACGAGCATCTCGATTCCGGCCTTCTTCGCCTCTCTTGCTATATCAAGGAGCTTGTCCGTATCGAAATTGAAATATGTAGCTTCCCAGTTATTAATAAGTATAGGACGGCGCATATCCTTCCACTTTCCTCTGATAAGGTTGTTCCTCATTACATCGTGGAAGTTTCTCGACATCTGACCTAAGCCCTCGCCGGAATAGGTCATGATGACCTCCGGTGCCTGAAAATCCTCTCCCGGCTCTAAGTGCCACGAGAAGTCATACGGATTTATACCAAGCAGAGCCCTTGTCTTTTCATACTGACCTACCTCTACCATTCCTAAGAACGAACCCGAATACACCAGAGCAAAGCCGTACGCTTCGCCGAAGTCCTCTGTTGCGGTGTGGTCGCACAGCGCAAAGAAGTTGTTGTGAGCGTGGCTTGTAGCACCTCTGTTGGAATCTATCGACTGCTTGCCGAAACGTATAGGGAAACGCTGTACATGGCATTCTCTTGCCCATGTTCCGTGCAGTGTTATCATATCGTAGTCCATTCTGTCAAGATCAAGGCTCATTGATATGATACGGCGCAGGTCGATAGCGGCAAGACCGTTGTTTTCGACCTTTACGCTTCTTGTAATAACGTCAAATTTCGGGAATACGCTGTACATAAGCGTAATATCAAGACCGCTGTGCGGATCGTAGCAGAACACCTCAAGCGTCTGCGCCTCATCGTCTGCGGCATATGTAGCAGGAAGCCCCTTTAATTTCGGCTTGCCGTTTGAAATTCTGTAATCCTTGTAGTAGCATTCACAGGCGGACATACCGTTTATATCCATTACCTGCATTGCCGGCTCTCTGAAATCCGCAACGCCCGATGTCGGAAATTCGATAGGCGCACAGTCAAAGCTGTGAGGGCCCATAGCATCGTGTACCGCAGGCACAAACGGCTCGTCATTCGGTATGCGGAGCATATGAGTTATATCCGTTTCCGGAATATAACCGCCGTAGTACAGGTGGAGCAGGTTTCTGCTGTCGGTGATATGAAATGCGTAGCTCGATTTTTCCGTGTCGAGTTTGAATACACGCTTGTTTTCGTCAAATACGATAGACATAATTTTTCCGTCCTTTTAATTTTTCGGGGATACGTTCAGTTCCCATATACAATTAATATAACATATTTCACGGCTTTTCTCAATCCTTTTAAGTAAAATTTTAAGCATTTTTCATTTTTGCCGAACGATCCTCAAGCAATCCCCCAAACAATTCCGTTGTATAAGAGATAAATTATCAGTCTGTCGAAAAAGCTCTTGGCTATAAAAAAGGGGTGTCGAGTGTTGCTTGCTCTGCTGGTTTTGCATCTCTGCAAAGTCAGCTGTTTGTGCCGTTGCATCGTGCAACGGCTCGGTTCAGCTGACATAAGCGTCCTTGCTTATAACTTTTGGCAAGCAACCAAAGCATCCTTGCTTTGGGGCGGAGCCCCCGTACAGGTCGTCAGCCATTTGTGCCACTGCATCTGTGCATTGACAGCCATTTGTGCCGTTGCATCTGTGCATCGACAGCCATTTGTGCCGTTGCATCGTGCAACGGCTTTGTGTGGCTGTCTTTATGCATCCTTGCATAACGGCTTTGTGCTGCTGTCATTATGCGTCCTTGCATAGTGGCTTTGTGTGGCTGACTGCAAGCATCCTTGCTTGGACTAGGGGCGGTAGCCCCACACTCAGCCCGGCACGGACGCCGGGCGTGTATGCCCAAAGGCTCTGCACGATGCAGAGCCAACTAAGCATACACAGCCCTTCACCACGGGGAAGGGGTTTTCGGCAAGGATGCCGAAATAAGGACACACCAAGCTTTAAGCATGGATGCTTACAAGTGGTCGAACAAAGTCGGTGCAGGACGCACCGACAACAAACGACCACAATTGCAGAGACGCAAAGCCATCAGAGTGTCCTAAAGGGGATAGGGATAATAAATCAGAAGTTTATTCTATAAACAGGCTTTTCTATCCTATAAGCTGAAATTACAGCACCGTTTTATCCACCCTTTTTAACACAAAAACATAACATAATTTACCGTTAATCTTAAATTTACTTAAATTATAGCCTTATTGCTGTGTAATGCCGTGAGTTTCAATAAATTTTCACCTGCATTTTAGGCATAATGCACATTGACATTAAAAAACCGAAATGTTAAAATAATTGTGTAAAGTTACATAAGTATGTAACAAAACGAAAATAAGTTTTATAGGAGGATTTTTCCAATGAAGTTAAGAAAAATCATGGCTGGCGTTGTAGCTTCTGCTCTCGCAGCAAGCACATTAGCCGTAGCAGCAAGTGCTCAGTGCCTCACAAAGATTGAAGGCACAGAAGCAGCATTAAGCACAGGTACAGGCGCATGGCTCATTCAGCTCTATAACAAGGGTAATGAAGCTGAGGGCAAGCCCGCAACTAAGCTCGACATCGACTACTCAAAGATCGCTGCTCTTACATTTACTTTCCAGGTAAATGAAGAAGATAAGGAACTGTGGGACGGTACGATCGGCGGTTCTGTTGTATTCTCATGCAACGGTGAAAAGCTTGGCGTTCAGAACGATCCTGACGCTGCAAAGGCAGCACTCTACGATAAGTATAACTGGCCCGGTTGCGAATTCTGGGGCGTTCTTGACGAAGAGTTACTCGGTCCTGTAGGCGAAGGCTCTACATTAGATGATACAAAGCCCGCTAAGACAGAAAAAGTCGGTGATTACACATATGCTGTCACAAACGATCAGCTTGTTAACCCCATCGCAGCAGGCGACGTTTCTTCTATCGAAGATATGGGTTGCATGCAGGTTGGTCTTCAGGAATGGAGCAGCGGTATCGCAGCAGTAACAGTTATAAAGTGTGAAGTTAAGGATGCAAGCGGTAACGTTCTCGTTTCATTCGATGAAAAGGGTGTTCCCACAATCGGCGGCGCTTCTGATACAACTCCCGATGATACACAGGCTCCCGATGATACAAAGGCTCCCGATGACTCTCAGGCTCCTGCAACAGAAGCTCCCGCAACAACAGGCGATTCTACAAAGCCCAACACAAACACAGGTGTTGAGAGCGTTGCAGTAGTAGCAGGCATCGCAGTTCTCGCTACAGGCGCTGTTATCGTTGCTAAGAAGAGAAAGTAATTTCGGCTTTAAGCAATAAATAAGCAATTTATCCCCCGCAGCTTCTGTGGGGGATTTTTGTCGTTTCTTTCACATCCGCACTATCCCTTGCCTCCCTTGTCAAAGGTGAGGTGCTGTCGCCCGAAAAAATTCGGGCGACTACCGGAGGGATTGCTTTTCTACCGCACCCTTTCCGTTTCTCAGACACCTCCGTTAACAATCCCTCAATAGTTAGCAGTGCTTCGCACTGCAACAGAAGCTCACCTTTACACAAGGGAGCTAAAGGTGATAGTGCTTTACCAACCATTCCAAAACCGCACTATCCACTTGCTTTGCACCAACACCCTTGCCTCCCCTCGAAAAAGGGGAGGTGGCACGGCTGTAGAGTTTTTTCGCTTGCTGTACAGTATTCAAATAGTCCTGCTTTTACAATTCTGAAACTATTCCGAGCCGTGACGGAGGGGATTGTGAATACTTAGAAGCTTTTATGTTGGCACTCCTATCAATTTCAATTCCCTTCACCCCACACCAACCCTCCCAAAACCCTCACCCCTCAATTTCTCATTATTCCCCATCCAACATTCATTTCCTCCCTGTATACCCTTGACAACTTCCGCCGATAATTCTATAATAAAAGCAGTAACTTCCATATCAATATAAAGGTGTGATGTAATGAACTTCAAATGGGATAAAAAATATCTCTACTGGGGAGTGACCGCATTCCTCGTTATCGCCGCCGCTATCGTGTTCTTCCTCGGTCTGTCACAGATTAAAGAAATACTCGACAGCATCTTCTCGTTCCTGTCTATACTGACCCCCGTCCTGTACGGCTTTGTTATAGCATATATTCTATGCCCGATAGCGACTTTCATCGAAAAGCCGTGCCTGCGCAGATTGTTCTATACAATACAGGACAAAAAGCGCGAAAAGTTCGAGCGTGAACACCCCGGCGAAGAGCCGCCGCCCAAGACCTTCCCCGTCCGCAAGGTCGCAAGAGTTATGAGCGTGGCTATAACTATGATTCTTGCCCTGCTTATACTCACAGGTATAATCTGGGTACTTCTCCCTCAGCTTATCGACACTATCACTATGCTCGTAAACAATATGCCTGAATACGTTACACAGATAAGCAACTGGGTATCGCAGACCCTCAGAAACTACCCCGAGGTAGAAGCTTATGTCCTCCAGTTCACCGGCGGCATTTCCGATATGCTCAACAGCTGGCTGTCAACCGAGCTTCTCCCTCAGATGAACAATATATGGAATCTGATTTCGTCCAACGTCATGAACATAATCAGCGTGTTCATGAATCTCCTGCTCGGCTTCGTTATCGCCATCTACTTCCTCAACAGCAAGGAGCTTTTCGCCGCTCAGTTCAAAAAAATCCTCTACTGCCTGTTCAAGCCTAAGGTCGCTACAAAGATTATCAACAGCACCCGTGAGGTAAACAAGTCCTTCGGTCAGTTTATCACAGGTAAGATACTCGACAGCTTTATTATCGGTATGGTCTATGTACTGCTTATGAGTATCTTCAATATGCCCTATGCCGTACTCTGCGGCGTTGTTATGGGCATATTCTGTATCATCCCCTACTTCGGACCGTTTATAGGATATATCCCGTGTATGCTGCTGCTCGTCCTCGTTGACCCGATCCAGTGCATCTATTTCACCATTATGGTCGTTATCATCCAGAACATTGACGGTAACGTCCTCGCCCCGAAGATTATCGGCGACTCGACCGGTCTTTCGAGCTTCTGGGTTATATTCGGTATGCTTGTCGGTCAGGGCTTGTTCGGCTTTGTCGGTCTTATCATCGGTATACCCCTGTTCGCTGTTGTATACAGCTTCACAAAAAACAGGGTCAAAAAACGACTCGAAAAGAAAGAACTTCCCTCCGACTCAAACGTGTACCGTGACATCGACCATATAGATGACGAAACAAACGAGCCGGTCTACTTCCCTCACCCTCCTTATATGAAAAAGGAAAAGGAAAAGCACGAGTTTAAAGATATAAAGAAAATCTTCGTCAAGAACAAAAATTCCGACAGCAAAAACACGGATGACAAAAAGCAGAAATAATGTTATAATTTTGCAGGCTATCAAAAACTATACAATTTTAAAGTGGGGTTTGGGGCGTAGCCCCAAGCGGGGTGAGGGCGGCAGCCCCACATTCAGCCC
>ERZ780198.2564-NODE-2564-length-13713-cov-6.735174_pt1 | contig 13713 bp, 9 predicted proteins | sample MGYA00510979_ERZ780198 | MGnify/ENA primary metagenome ERZ780198 (study PRJEB29588, sample SAMEA2158039) | human gut metagenome | biome: human gut; feature: human-associated habitat; material: faeces | place: Denmark | collected 2008/2010 ...
TCGGAACTGCTGGTTCCGGTTTTGCGTATCAACGTGATTTCAAATTTTGGGTGCCGTTCTCTCTGCATGGTGTTCCTGCCCCCCTTCCGGCGGCGTTTTCCGGCTCTCCCACTTGGGGGTCATGGCCGGGTATCCCATGCAGACGGTCATGCGGTTTTCAAGGTTCAATTGGTGTCTTGCTGGTAGCTTATCACACTTTCAAAAGAATTTTTAGGACCTGACAGGTCCGGTTTTGAGGGAGTAAACCGGACACAGTAGGTTCGGTTCGGTGAACGTCTCCGAATAGAGCATACCACAATAACACTCAAATTTTTAGGAAGTGATACTTCCGCTTTTCACCTTCAAAACCGGAAGTAATAGTTCCGGTTTTGATGCGATATTGAATGAATCAACGACAATTTTATAAAGCACGTTTTTCTAAGAAAATTCACTTATTCAGCGTCCGTTAAGATGCAGAACTAGCGCATTCTTGTGCTGAACATCGGGTTTGAGCGAAGCTCAACAAGTGTTTTTGAATTTGGATTTGAAAAAATCGGATTCAAAAATTGCGAGGTGGTATCGGCTCGCCCTGCTTGCGGCGGTTGCAAACTCGAAAATTTTTGTGCAGAAAAATAACCGCCCGCTTCAAGTTGAACTTGAAAACGGACGGTCTCGGTTGCAAAATGTTTTTCAAATTTGGAGGGTGCATTGAGAGGCTTCATAGCGCCCGCAAGCAGTGTGTCTGTATATACAAACACCATTTTTGCTTCGCAAAATGCTTGTTGGGAACACCCAAACCCGTGAACCGCATCCGCTGGATGCAGGCTGCTCGATGGTATCGCTTTACAAAACTCCAGCTTACAGTATGTTCACCTAAACAGGTAAAATTGTTTCCTATTAGGCGGCTACGATCGTAATCTTCGGATTCATTGTCGGGTCAAGAAGTCCTAAAATGGTACTCATTGCATCACTGGAAATCTTGATATCCCCATAGCCAGAGTCCATTTTTCCGTTAGGTCCAACTCCATCAAGGAAAAGTACAGAGCCTCCATTTGCCGAAGCGCTATGCGCGGTTTGTCCATCGCCGTTGAATCCAAAGCAGATACAGGCAGTCGAGGATTTCTTCGAGAATTTCACATACATATTCTCACAGCCTCCTTTATCAGCCCAATCACGGGACACATTGGAACGAGACTGAAGGGTATTGTAGAAGGCCGAGCTCGAGTCACAGACCCAGACACTGTCCTCGTTGATCTTGATAAAAGGAAGTTTTGTATTCTGCGTCGTATTAGAGAACGCAAAGCAGATAGGGAATGTCCCCGCCGGAGTCTTATGGTCTCCCTCCGTCTTGTGCTCAGTAATACCGTTGGAGCCGATAAATGCAGCTGTCTGAAAGTCCTGAATCCACTGTCCATCCTGATAGTGCTGCAGTGTGAGAACTGCAGTATTTCCCGAGGCTTCTACCCGGATATTCTGGGTGGAATCCAGTACGACTTCCGGAGCGCTGCTTTCTGCCTCAGACGTAGCAGAAACTGTGGTGGAAGCGGCAGAAGAAGCATCCGGCCGCGATTCAGGCAGGGCAGTTTCACTGGAAGAAATGCTGCTTTCTGCCTGCGCGGCCGATGCTGCGGAAACATCGGCCACAGAAGGTGCAGAGGGATTTTGTTCCGAAGGCTTGCTGTTAAGGAACACAAACGCAAAACCTCCCAGCAAAAGCACAACAAGCACAATAACAAGAATAACCCACCAATTATGAGGACGGACAGGTCGGGGCGTTTCTGCTTTTGATGGCTTAGAAGCAGTTTCCTTCGGAGGATTCTTTTCTCCTGTTTCGGGCTTGGGCGCAGTCACAGGAGTAGGTCCTTCCTTTTCCTTTGAAGGGGGAGTATATGCAGGCATATTACGAGTTGGCTGACGTACTACTTCCGGAGATTGCCCCTCTTCACAAACGCTCTGGGTGGGCGTATTTGTTTCTTTGGTAGGCTCGAGATCTAACGACAGTTTTGGCATTTCTACAGGTGTTGGATGTTGCTGCCTCCGGACAGGTGTTGCAGGGACAGGCTCTTCTGCGGGAGGCTCCGGTGATGCCGTGTTATTCTCATGAGATTCTTTTTCAGAGTCAAAAGATTTGCCACATACAGAGCAGAATCTCTGATTTTCAAATCGCGCAGGCGTGTGACAATAAGCACATATTTTCATAATTTATTCTCCTGAAATTTCTCCACAGGATTAGTTGAACATATCATAGATTTCTTTTGCTGCATGGTAGATATCAGAAGCAGTTTGTACACCATCCTGAATTTTTTTCAAAGCATCTTCCGGGGTCATGTTCCATGGATTCGAGCTATCTGCGGTTGAACTGCTTGCAGAAGAGCTTTCGGTCGGCGCACTGGGTTGAGGTGCAGAAGGGGGCGTGCTTTCTGCTCCGCTGGAGTTCTTGTTACCGGAGCCATTTTTGCTATTCGAAGGAGCAGGTTCTGCTTTTGGCGAAATTTGAATAACCTTCTCTTCCTGATACGGAATGGAAGCAATCGCTACACCGTGGCCGTCAGGAGAAGCGTCGTACCAGTAAATCGTGTCGAACCGGATAAATGCAACCTGATTATCGCTAATCTGCTCCACCGTCGTGCGAGTTCCGTTAACAGCAGTGTAGCTACCAGACTGAGTCCCTGAATCACTTGCGGCTGTGAAAGTCATAGTACCATTCTCATAGCCATCCGTATAGTTGCCAGAAAATTCAAGAACGGTTCCGTCTGCAATTGTTTTACGGTAAGTACCCATGCCGTTGGGAAGATCATTATTCCACGAGCCACTGTAAATACTATGATTTACGGCAAACAGCTGAATACCGTTTCCAAAACGCTTTCCGTTGTTCATCTGACCATAATAGAGACCGTTGCCATCGGATACAAGCATCTGCGAACCGCTCGGCAGACTTGCCCGGATAATATCCCATTCTGAGCTATTGGTCATCAGCCAACCATTTGCGTAAGTCAATACATTTTCATCCAGAGAACCAGCAGTCTCGAGCTGCTGTAATACAGTCGTTAGCGCATCGAAGTCACCAGCCTCGAACAGACTGATAATGTTCTGATACGACTCTGTCATCGAACTCAGCTCCGCCAGATATGCTGCGGGTTCCTCGATTTCCTGACCATTTACGAGCAACTTTTTCAGCACAGGCAAGCTGTTAACCGCCTGAACCTGACATTGGTCTACGCCAAGTGTCGTCAGACCGGTCAAAGCGGCAACAGGAGTATAATCAATGATTTTATTTTCGTCCAAAAAAAGCTCTTCCAGATATGTACAATTTCGGAGGAAAGAAATATCGGTCAGGCCATTCCCCGAAAGGTCCAATTTGCGAAGAGAGACGGGCCAGCTCACACCATCGCACTGGCTGCTGCTCAACTGACAGTTTGTCAGGGAGAGGGATTCCAACGCTGAAAGGGACGCCAGCGAAGAAAGCCCGTCCGGAAAAACAGCACCGTCAATAGAAAGCTCCGTCAACGCCTGCAGCGTGCTCAATTCATTCAGCTTTCTGGCGTCCAAATCGATATTTCCAGTAATCGTTAGACTGGTCAGACCAGACAACCTGCACAGGTTGTTCCAATCTTCATCCGAAGGAGATTCAACGGAAAGACTGGCGGTATCTGCAATGCTATAAGAAATGCCTCCAACGGTCGCATTTTTGCTCAGCGCGATTTTTTTCCAGAGGAAAAAGCCGCCGAGCAATGCAGCTGCAAAGATAATAACAAGCAGAACCAGAAAAACCTTTGGTGGGCCTTTTTTTGACTGAGAAATCGGCATTTCCGAAACGGCATCCACCAAATCAGCCGGAGTATCCGGTAAAGTCTCGGATGAAGCCTCGGGTTCCGGTCGTGTTTGAAAGAAAGATTCTGCCGGGGCGTTCTGCACTTCTTCGGCAGGAAGCGACGGGATATTTTCAGGCTGAGAAGATTTCGAGGCCGGTGTTTCAGGCTGAACAGGAAGCACCGGTATAGGTTCCAGAGGCGGAATTCCAACGGGCTTTTTCGGTTCAGGTCGAACCGTTTTGCGTCGAGCAGGTGCGGCGGCAGGCTCAGCCGGGACTTCGGGCTTTGGCTCCGCAACCTTCCTCCGCGCAGGAACATTTTCGCTCTTTTCCTCGGTTTTACTCTCCTGAGGCTGTTTCGGAACACGAACTCTCACAGGAGTTTCGGGAGCTTCAGATTCATTCGTTTCAAATGGCCTGCCACATTTAGCACAGAATTTTTGTTCATCCAAACGTGCAGAAGTGCCGCAATATTGACATACTTTCATAACATACTTCCTTAAAAATAACCTTCCGTATGATTCAGGCTCGTGCAAAATGGAATCGGAACGGTTCCGCACCGGGGAGCCCAACAATGGCATCGCCTAACCCCAGACGCGAAATATCCCAGTCTTCTACAACGTAGGCATCCCGTATCTGTTCAGAGATGCCGCGTCCCTGCACCGCTGACATAAACACCTCTTTCTTTCGGTTCTGTCCAAAGAATTCTTTAATATACCGGACAGAACCTGCATCGTTGCATCGAAAAAAGATGCCCGTCAGGAAACCAGATAGCAGACTGTGTGCACGAGCTTCACCATAGATATCAGCGATCTGCTCGATATTCTGATAACCAATCAGAAACTTGATGCCCAAACTACGTCCAAAGTTAACAGCGTCATCCACATGACGCAGATTAGGCAGAAGACTGAACTCGTCCGTGATAAAATAGACGCTTCCTGCACTCTTTTTGCGGCAGAGTGCTTCTTTGATTGCCAAATCAAACATCAGGCTGTAAATGGGAGCCAGCATAGAACCAATGCCCAAATCATACTCAATAAAAACGCAGCGCCCACCTTTTGCACGTACAAGCTGACGGAGAGAAAGCGTTCCTTTCTTTTTGAAGTTTCCGATGAACATCTCCCGCACGGCCTGCTGCATCTCTGACAAAACGCCCTGCGTCTGTGCAGAAGAATCGTCCGCAATATAACTTACCATAGATCGTGTAGACTTACGCATATTCAGCAACCTGCGCAGGTCAGAAGACGGTGTGCTGTCCAGAAAATCTTTGAGATGTTCATTGTTCATGAGGTCTTCTTTTCCGTAGTCGATAAAATGCGCCAATACAGCTGAAAAAATATCTTTAGCTGCATTTGGAAAGAACGGCTGATTTGTTTTTTCGATTTTTTCTCGGAAGAGCGCATTTGCAATTTCGATGATATTTTCTTCCATATGCTCATCGTGCTCAATTTCATTATAGATATTCCAGTAGTCCGGGCCGTTCGGACCAGTAGCTGTACCGTCATTGCTGATAACAACATCTCCGGGCGAGTAGAATTCCCGATAAAAGTCTCCTTTCGTATCGAAGATTATCACAATATCTTCCGTTGTGAGATTGTTCAGCAGTTGATTCAGCAGCTGATTGATCGTGTTCGTCTTACCAGTACCAATACCTCCCAGAAGCATAATGTGCCGGCTGAGCAGATTTTCATCCAAATTGATGACTTGCCCTGCGCTGCTTCCATCTCCACGCAAAGTACATTTCACAGGGCCAACCGGATAGGGTACTGGTTTATCGTGAAGCAATCGACCATCAAATACTTCTATTTTTTTCATCAGTTCCACTTGCAACCGCCTCCTTATTATTGACTGATTCCATTATCTTGCGAGCTTGATTCTGCCGGAGCTTCCGCGCTACCAGAAGACGCGGGATCCTCACCCGAAATACCATTGTCTTGATCATTAGAAGCATCAGGCACACTGTCTCCATCGGAAATCCCGTTGTCCTCTTTGGAAGCTGGAGTTTGACCTGAATCGTCATCCGAAATGCCGTTATCGCTGGCTTGAGAGGGAGAATCCTCGGGCGTATCAGAGATGCCATTTTCTTCCGCACTCATCGCCGCCGCATCATCATCGGAAGAGCCGTCTTCGATTCCGTTGGACTCATTCTCTTCATCCTGCGGGTCATCTGCATCTTCGATTCCGTTTTCATCCTCTCTGTTTTTGTCGTCTGTTTCATCATCGTCAGGGTCTTGTTCTTCGTCATCGATTTGATCTTTATCAGACGCCTTGCCTTCGGTGGCCTCTTCGGCGTCCTCGGGATTCTCGTCTTCGCCGGTTTCTTCGGCGTCCTTAGGATTCTCGTCCTCACCGTTCTCTTCGGTGTCCTTAGGATTCTCGTCCTCACCGTTCTCTTCGGTGTCTTCGGGGTTCTCGTCTTCACCGTTCTCTTCGGTGTCCTCGGATTCCTCGTCCTCGCCGTTCTCTTCAGTGTCCTCGGATTCCTCGTCCTCGCCGTTCTCTTCGGTGTCCTCGGATTCCTCGTCCTCGCCGTTCTCTTCGGCATCCTCGGGATTCTCGCCCTCGCCGGTTTCTTCAGCATCCTCGGGTTCCTCGTTCTCACCGTTCTCTTCGGCGTCCTCGGGTTCCTCGTCCTCATCAGCTTCTTCGGTGTCCTCGGACTCCTCTCGCTTACGGTCATCTTCTGTCTGGTCAGACTTTTTATCCTCGTTATTATCTTCCCTTGCCGAGGGAGGCAATCCACTATAATCAGCAGGTGCATATTCGTCTCGGATATCAAAGTCCACTTGATCAGCTTCTTCCATCAGAGCCTTATATTCTTCTGGCGACATTGATTCTCTGGCAGCATCCGGATTAGGGGCATCATAGATTTCATCTCCCAGAGAGGCAACGATTCGTTCCTCCTCCGCTTGATCGGCGTAACTTTCGTTTGAAAAAGAAAGATGAACATTTTCGGTATGACCATCCGGATATGTAATTTTGTCATTGACCATAAAAGCCGAGGGGCGGTCTCCGGACTTTCCATCCACATAAGCGATTTTCGTACTGTCGATAGACGCTCCATTTTTCAAGGCATCCGTTTCGCCGCGCTCCATACCCCGCCATCCATAGCGGTTCACATCGTGGTGCTGAGGGACAATATTGCTAGGGTCATTACTTCCTCCAAGAGAAGATGCCTGAATATGGCCTCGCTCATCGCCAGGAAGGTAGGCGCTCGTTCGGGAAGGCATTCCTTTGTGATTTCCCTTTGTAATTTCAAGATTGCCATTGGACGTTACTGTTCCTGTGTTTGGATCAACAACAGTATAGTTGCCTCTTAAATTTTCTCCCGTTTCAGAAGTTCTGCCATGTAACTCCCTGTTTGCCGAAGCTGTAGGTTTCTGGAGCGCGGCTCCACGCTCCCATCCATCGGATTGGCGCTCTGCAACGATATCTCTTTCCCGCTCAGGAACACCCGGTCGGCTATCCGAATCGGCGGAATTTGAGGCCGCATTGGAGGCTGTCTGAGAAGGGAATGACAAAAGACTATCCTGAAAACGTTCTCCCCGAATCTGCGCTGCCGACTTGCCTACAGGCGCGGCAGACTGCACGTTGCTGGGTGCCTGATCATTGGCGATCTGGACAGGCACTTTCAGTCCCAGCTCCTTTGCCGCAAGGACACGATGTTTACCGTCATCCAAAAAGGACATATTTCCGTTTGCGTCCCGATTGACCTGAATCATATTGTTTGGATTATAGTACGCATCCAGTGTGTTTCCTAGATTAGGGTGCTCCGCTCGGATCTGTGCCGGACTTTTTCCCTCGGCCAACATGGACTGTACCGCTGGAAGTCCTCTGGCCTGATCCAGATAAAAATCTTTATTGGCACCGTGATTTTCCCAAAATTGTTTTTCGCTGGCACGCCGGTTCCAGAAGTGAGTGGAAGGAAGCCCTCGAGCCGTGGACATATCGATATCCTCTGCCGGAATCGTTGCAGAACAATTACCAATCTTATTTCCTGCCGCGTCATAGTTTATGGCATTTGCCTGAGAATTTGCGCAACATTCAGCGATTCGGTCGCTTGGTGTCAGGTTATCGATTCGAGCAAAACGGGTCGCTCCCGGCTGGACGTGATCAAAATACCAACTAACATCAGCGTCTCCATTTTGAGGATCGATAAAGTAAGTCTTTCCATCGCGCTGCTCTGCCACGAAAACATGTCCATCAAATCCACTACCATCAGAAGTGGCCCAGCCGACATCTATTTCCACACGGGCCCCATCGCCGTAAGATGCCATTGCCCGTTCGATTGCCTCGCGGCCGCTGCCGGGAGTTTTGTGGATAATAGGGTCTTCCCATGCATCAAACGGGTCATAAGACAGGCCATTCGGGTCATCCGTGTACGGCAACGCGCTGACATCATAGCCACGTTTCCGCAGTTCGTAGGCGGGCACACAGTGCGTGCAGTTTCCAGACCATGCAAAATTGGCATCGTTTACCTCATCATGCCCGTTTGGATTGATTTTAGAAAGAGCCTCTTCCATACTTTCCGGAAAGCGGACTCGCCCAAGATCTTCAATTCTCATATGATATCAACATCCTTTACCAGTTCCAAAAAGAAAAGCGTCACGGATGGATAAAGGCCGCTTCATCAAGAATCCTAAATCCTTCCTTGCTGGGCAGGGAAATAAAGCTGACCGCACCGGTCATTTTATTGATGCAGATATAGTGTCCGCCTGCCTTTCTGCGCCCATCCCCAATACAGCCATAGAAGATCCACATTTCCGGATGGTTCCATGCGCCTGTGACTATTTCGCCGGTTTTTGAATAGTGATTTTTTGCAACCGCAAGCCCTTCTTCAAACTTGACCATAGAAATCTCCTGTCAAAAATGGGTCTCTTCTTGCAAAGAGACCCTTAAAAATCAGATAATAATCTTTTTTTACACAGACAGACAAAAGTCACTCCGTTTTCCATTTGGCAATGCCATAATCACCAAGTTTTTGGATATCATTGATGATGGCACCAATTTCGCGGATTGCTTTTTCTGTCTCGTCAGTAGGCAGAACCTCGTTATATCCCATATACTGCGCATCGATGACATTGCCAAGCGCAGCAAAACCAGTCTTTTCGCAGCGGATGGGAATAACGGCCTCGCCTGTTTTGGTGCGGACAAGAAACTCCATGTTCGGTTTGAACGCAAACGCAAAGACACAGGCGGCCAGCAGGACACCAAAAATAAGATAGGGGACATAGATAAAGATTTGGCTAAGAACAGTCAGAAAGCTGCTCTTGAAATAAATCATTTCTCTTAACACAGTAAACAAACCTACACTGGCGGACAGGAAAACACATTTGCCAGCATACTGTTCCCGCGGCATCCATACAAACGCAGGCACAGCCACAGCAAGAGCCAGAACATAGACGAGAAGCTGACCAAACGCTTTCAGTGTTCTGCCCAGAAAACCGCCAAAACCAACTCCGATATAACCGATTGCAACACTGAGCGCAAAAATTAGCAGAAGATCCAGAATGCTGAAGCGAAAATTGCGTACAATCTGGAAACCGGCAACTTCATCAATGGAGAACTCATGCTGGATCGTTGTTTCTCCTACTGGAGCTGTTCCTTTTGCCCGAAAAAGAATTCGCTTATTCGTTAGCTGCAGACGTCCCTCTGCTCGGGCACCCTTGATTCGAGAACGCATGACACACAAATTATACTGGCGCACCGGAATTTCACTCTCATTAGGAGCAATATTATCCGGCACAATTTTCTGTCCGCGCTCATACTGAACATCCGGATTCCGGCCAGCAGAACCAAAGGAAAGGGAACCCGCTGTGGAATCAGAAGAGAATTTGAAATTTAGGCCATTTTTTTTCGTGCAGCTGCACCGTTCACCCTCCTGAATGGGTTTTCCGCATCTTGTACAATAAGGCATGATCAACACTCCTTTAACTTTTACATCTGGAAGCTGATGCTTTCCAGTGCCCATACTCCATCTTCATACACATAAGTAAACGCTGCCTGACCATAGCTGGTGCCATTATCTATTCCAGTCTCACCGCTCCAGTAATTCTGCCAACGGCGCGCATAAGAATAATCAAACCTCATAGTACAGTTATACTGGATCGTAGATGCATCAAACACCTGCTGAGAGGATTGATCAGTGGTAGCAGTGACCTGAATATTTGTAAAGCCAGTATTGTTGCTCGTATCATAAAGACGGGATTTCAAATCAGAGAAACGGTCTGCCACATTGTTGTCAGCGTCACCGGACTTTACGATATCAGCAGGGAAATCCTGCCGAGCGATTGCCGCTGTAAGAATAGAATTCAGCTGGTTCTGCGCCTGTGCATAGACAGCATTCACTGTATCTGCATTGTAGTTTACAGCATAGACCGTATAGCTGTCTCCGTACCCCGGCGAAGGGACAAAGCTGTCTTCTGCGGAGCCAAGAGAGTTTGACACTGCGATATCATGCCCCGTACAGAACAACGATGGAATAGAATAGCGGTCGTAATTTTCATAAGCTGTCGAACCGTCTAGGATAATGCCATCGACAGAGACTGTCGAGCCTGCCGGAACAATCACTCCGAAATCAGAGGAAATATAGTCCGAAAGAACTTTATAACGGTTGATAAGACCAAAGAAAAGAGGAACATTGACGACCTCTACAGAGGTGCTGTGCGTAGAAGAGTCCCCTCGCACATAATAGGTGATATAGTAATTTGATGTGATATCAGATTCTATGGAAGAAGTAGTATACTCCTTAATCTCATAATCACCAATATTATGAGCCTGATATCCCAGAGACCGGAAGAACTTATCAAATTCGGACGCATTTACAAACTGGCTTTCCGGAAGATCCAGGCAAGCATATACAGCACGGCTGTCGTTATTCATCAACGCCTTAAAATATCTCCGGGCAACACTTTCTCCGGAAAGAACGGTCGCATTTGCAATGGACAGAGCCAAAAAGCAACCAACGGCTGCCAAAACAGGGAACGCGATTTTAGGATGACGCTTGAAAAAACGCTGGATCTTTTTGCAGAGGGATTTGGTAACGCTCTGAATCTGTTGCCACACATATTTCCAATCGACTTCAGAAGTTTCTGGAAAATTCTGGTTGTCAATCAATTCTGAGCCGCAATAGATACAGTACCTGTCTTCCGAGGAATTTTCCTTGCCGCAATTTGGACAATACATGAAAATCTCACATCCTTCTAAAAATTCGTTTGCTTTCTTGATGAAAATTATGAGAAACAAACTATTGTTAGTATACTCTGTAATAAGATTGCCGTCAATCAAAAATTAAAAATATAATTGTCTTTTCTCCTATACGGCTCCATTACTCTGATGCCAGAACGATGCCCACTGGTTTACGGAAATCCACAAACCGGTAGGCATCGTGTTCTTTATGGGAATCTTAATCTTCCAGCCTGCCATGGTCGCAGCCAAGGGAGAGGTAGTGTTCTATCTCGCCACTCAGCACAAGCTGTGCATACTCCAGAGGTTTGTTGTACAGCAGCCAGTCCAGTTCTGCCCGCTGTGCAGGGGTATTGCCGTATTCGTCCTCAATGGCAAGGCAGTCGATGGCAAGCACAACGCCATCTGCAAATTTTGCCTCTACCCGGTTGGTATCCATGTTAAAATTACAGCTCAAAAGTTTCATCATTGCCATTTTCTCCTGAAATCCATTGTTTTAACGTGAATCGCCATCCATCCCCACAGCTTTGTGTGGGGTGTGTAACCGCATGGTTCGGGAGAGCGCTTGCATGGCATGCAAGAGGTCACCGGTTCGATCCCGGTATTCTCCACCAAAAAAGCACTGTACTTCGTTTGAAGTATGGTGCTTTTCTTTTTGATTTCTTGGAGGCTACGGAAAAAATCAGTCAAAAGTCTGATTTTGCAGGCGCATGGACGGCAACCCCCAATTCTTGCTGTTTCGTTGTTTTTGAAAATACTTGTTCGATGCCCGACTGTTTTGCAGGCGGACGTATCACTCCCCCTCGATGTACGGAGTAAGGTCGAAGTTGAACGAGATGTTGATCTGGTATCCGCGATATACGTCTACCCTGCGGATGAGCTGGTTGACGATCATCTTCTTCGCTTCAAAATTTGCACTGTCGTACAGGTCAGCATAAGAAATCAGTTCATCATACAGCCGCGACACTTTATCCATCAGCTCAGCCGTTTTCTCCAGTTCTTCACTGGCCGCTTCGCAAAGGTTTTCCAGCTCCGTGAGTTTCTCTTCCTGCGCTGTAATCATTTCGGCAAGGGTTTCTCTCGGTAACACGCTTTCACCTTTGATGCAAGCTAAAACCTCGGTTTTCAGTGCCAACAGGTCTTTTTCTGCCTTGTTCCGCTGTGTCTGAAGGTCTTGCAGATGATTCTTGCGTTCCGCATTCTCTTTTTCATAGCGTTTTGTAACGATCTGCTCTTTGGGGATACCCCTCATCTTGGAGAAAATCTGGCGGACAGCTTTATCAATGATCTCATCCAGAATGTGGACGGTATATCCCGTCTGCCCGGTGCAGTTGGTCTGCTTGCGGAGCTTTCCGTAACAGGTATAGCGAATACGCAGCGTATCGTCTAACGAACCATCTGCCATTTTTCGCCATTTACGGCTGCTGGTCAGTTCCAGCTTTGCACCGCAGTGTCCGCAGTAAGCGTTGCCGGCAAGCAGCGACTTCCCATGGATGTTCAAAGGAAGGCGATTTTCGGCTTCCGCAGTTGAGCGCACAGAGCGTTCATTCCGAATGCGCTGTGCGTTTTCAAACTGTTCCTGCGGGACAATCTGCAAATCCGGCATCAATTCTGACCGTGCATCCCCACAACGGAGAACGCCGGTGTAGGTCAGGTTTTGTACCATCCCCCGAATACTGGATGGGTGCCAGCACTTTCCAGACCTTGCGCGATAGCCAGAATTGTTCAGATAGGTAGCAATGTGCTGCGGGCCGTAGCCCTCATACACATACTTGTCAAAGACAATCCGCACTACGGCAGCTTCCTGTTCGTTGATGTGCAGTTCGTACAGTTCATGCTTGCGCTTGTTGATGGACTTGTGAAAATTTATGGTGTTCATCGTCCTGATTTTATATCCGTTCTTCAGCAAGGCAAGGCCGCATTCTTGAATGAGACCGCCTTTTGGGTCAGTCACCACGAATGAAACTGGATGGCTTTTAGACGTACATTGAAGCAAGTTCGGCTTGATAAAGTACCTTGTTTTACCGCTGCCAGAGCCACCGACCACCAGCACGTTTTTGTTTCGTGCATTTTTGGGGTCAGGTGGACGGTTGCTCATCATTAGGCGTTCCGTTTTGGTCAGTATGATGTTATCCTCAAATTTCGGAGCCATAAATGGTGCAATATCTGCCGGTGTGCCCCATCGGGCGGAGCCATACTCCATGCCGTGTCGGTACTTTTTGGCGTTTTTGCTTTTCAGATAGACGGCCAGCCTCAGTCCAGCACCACAGCATAAACCCACCAGCAAATCAAGCGGATGCAGACTGGGCAGAGGGTTTGCAAACGCCACCGGAATGGTGCCCATCAGCGACATGATTTTATCGCCCAGTTCCTTGCCCTCGGCAAGCCGCCATGCCTCGCCAAGATTGGTCGCAGCCAGCCCAATCACCAGATAGGGCAGGTACAAGGCCAGCAGCTTGGTGAACTTTTTCTTATTCATAAGCCACGTTCCTCCTCTTTGTGCCGTACTTTGTCGGGGAGGTTGGCAATGACCTGTGCCAGATCGTGCAGCTTGGCCAGCACAGAGGGACGCTCGGCCTTGTTCAATACTGCTGCAGAATACTCCTTGAACGCAGCGTTCAGAGCGTCTGCATCCTGTGCCTTGAAGAAAATCAGAAACCGAGGTGGTGTGCAGGACAGGTCTTTTTGGATGGCGTAGTCGATGTGATACCGCTTAGCGCAGCGGTCAAAATCCTTGA
>ERZ780198.2576-NODE-2576-length-13646-cov-2.752410_pt1 | contig 13646 bp, 17 predicted proteins | sample MGYA00510979_ERZ780198 | MGnify/ENA primary metagenome ERZ780198 (study PRJEB29588, sample SAMEA2158039) | human gut metagenome | biome: human gut; feature: human-associated habitat; material: faeces | place: Denmark | collected 2008/2010 ...
AGGACTGCTGCAGTATCACTTACAGCGTCTGATGCAGCCCTACGAAATAGAAGACCGTTATAAAAGTAAAGCCTCTGTTTTACATATAGAAAGCACGTAATTTGGCTGATGATGGTGCTGTTTCTGCTTGCACAAAGGAGCAGCTCTCGAATTGAGAAAAGGTGGATTTGTCAAAATGAAACACCACACCAACAAGAAAAAACGACTGCTTTGGATCGTAACGGGCATCGTTTTAATATACTGCGCGATCCTGCTGGCCGCCCACCATATCGACCGGGGTCTTTCCCCAGATAATGACAGCAGCGGTTACGGAGATTTGACTGAGCGTTTTTCAGCCAAGTATTCCATAAATTATAAAGGAAAGGTTTACGAATACCGCGAAAAACAGCTGGTCAACATTCTGCTGCTGGGTATTGACTCCAGAAGCGACACGCAGTATTCAGACGGAAGATATGGAAGCCAGGCGGACTTCGTGATGCTGCTCTGTATTGATAAACAGGAGAAGAGTATTACCCCAATCCATATTGACCGCGACACGATGACAGACGTACCGATATACGGTCCTTTTGGCGATCCGGCCGGAAGCAGAGTGATGCAGCTTTGTTTGGCTCAGGCATATGGAAGTGACATCGCGGAGGGAAGCAAAAACACAGAAAAAGCCGTATCGGATCTGTTGGCGGGCATCCCTATCGACTACTATGTGGCGATGTATTTGGACGGCATTTCCACATTCAATGATGCGCTGGGAGGCGTGACTGTGACGCTGGAAGATGACTTTTCTCAGCTTGATCCTGAAATGGTCAAAGGCAAAACGATCCGCCTTCAGGGAAAGCAGGCAGAAATATTCGTCCGCAATCGCCGTGATGTGTCTGACGGCACAAATGCCATGAGAATGAGGCGTCAGCGGTTGTACATGGATGAAGCCCTTTCTTTGTTTCTGGAGCGCACGTCGTCAGATTTGGACTTCATTGGAAATCTCTACGATTCGATGAGCGGGGAACTGACAACAGATATGGAACGAGGCGTCCTTATCAACGAAGTATATAAATATAGCCGGTATTCCTGCGGCGATATTTTGACATTGGCCGGAACTCACAGCATTGGAGACGATGGCTTTGTAGAATTTTATCCAGACGGGCAATCATTAAACACATTCATTTTAGATACATTTTTTGAATGATTCGACTCAATGTAAGGAGGATATTTAAATGAAAAAAATTATTGCTTTGCTGACAGCCGGGCTTGTTCTCGTCGCAGCACTTTCCGGGTGCGCGGGGAAAACAGCGCAGAGTATGGACGGTGCGGCAATGCCGCAGACGCAGACGGGTGTGCAGACGCTCTCCTCAAAATCTGAGGAGCAGACGACTCTGGAGGATAACTATGAATTTTCCTCAGAGATTCTGGCTGAGCCCAACGACATTCGCTATACCGATGTCCCCGGTATGCCGACGCAGGATTTCGTTCTGTCGTTTGAAGATGTAAAGAACGAGAAAACCTATGAGGTCACGGTGGAGGAACCAGATAAACTGACAAGCAACGCGCTGTCTGACATTTATAATTTTGTACAGACAGAGCAGCGCAAGCCCGTTCGCTACTTTGACGAAGAGGTACAGAAAGCGGTGGAGGAGCTGCTGCCCAATGGAGTCAGCGTGGATATCCTGCACATGACGGAGTTTATGCAGGTCCTCCTTGAAAAGACAGAGGATAAAAACAGCGATGCTAAAGCAACCGTAATTATTGACGCAGACTATGTCCCTAACCGTCTCGTGATCGTAATGATAGGAGACCGCCAGGCGTGCAAGGACGATCAGGATCTTGACGCGATCGAATGGACGCCGCTCAAGGCTTCCGTTACGGAAGTAGGGAAAATTGAATTCGTGCTTCCCGCGGAGCTCTTGGAGAAGGTGGAAGGCGACGACATCATCTTCTCTGTTCTAACAGACCGTATCGGGACCCATGGCGGAGTGATCCACTATAAAGATGGGGAGATCATCATTACATATCCCAGCAAGACGGCTGAAGATACAGTCTCTGTTCAGGATCCTGTTGGAGAAAGCGGAACAAAGCTTCCGGAGGATTTTAAGGTTAGCCATGTAGTGGAAACCGAGGCCATTAACAAAGAGGTCGCGGAAATGCGTTCGCAGCGGGCTGAGAAAAAAACATTTATCAGCTTCTATCCGCTTACAGCTCAGCGCGAGGCGCAGCTGCTTCTGCCCGACGGGTTTGATATGGATAGCCTGGTCACCTATGAAATCCTGAGCGTGGATTGCGTGAACTATAAACACACATACGGAGATGTGCTCGTTCGCTTCAGCTTTGCAACACCGTTTAAGGATGGCCAGACCATCGTAGCTATGCTTGGATTGGAGCGGGAAAATCGTACCAATACCGACGGCTATGAATTAGACTGGGTCGCACTGCGCGCAGAAGTGAAAGATGGCTATGTTGATATTACCTTCCCGCAGGTCAGTTTGGAGGTCATGGAGGAGCACCCTGCACTGCTGGCTGTGCTGAGTGAGCCGTTGACCTGATAAAACAGATACGGCAGAGGGAGTCTGCCATGGGAAGGATACTTAAATGGCTGAACAGAGAAACAATGATTTCCAAGAGAGCAGAACAGAGCGTGAAACACAAAAGCTTGCCGAGGCTATTTCTCGTTCCCTGATGATGGCGGAAAAAGCAATCGCCTCGAATCAGCGGTCTGAGAATGCCTCCGGTACAGGCATGGGCGGCAAGGAATCAGTTGAGCTTGTCTATCTGGTTTTATCCAAATTCAAGTATATTCTTCTTAGCGCTGTGCTGTGTGCTGTTCTTGTTGGAACATATGTGTTCTTTATTATGGATCCCGTGTATGCGGCAACTGCAAAGCTCTATATTATGGGGCAGGACAGCAGCTCCATCCTTGCCGATCTTCAAATCGGCTCATACTTGACGAAGGATTATCAGGAGGTCTTTCAGACCTGGGAAGTCCATGAGATGGTGCGGGAGGAATTAAACCTCCCCTACACCTATAAGGACATGCAGGAGATGCTGACGGTAACAAACCCGTCCGACACGCGCGTTCTCTATATCACCGTCAAAAACACAGACCCTAACTTGGCTACGAAGATGGCAAATTCCTATGCCAAGGCCGCGAAGAAATTCATTGTCGAAACAATGGATTCCGAGGAACCCAGCACTTTCTCTGTGGCACTGGTTCCCGGCACGGCTACAGGCATCAGCAGGACAAGCTATGTTGCGATCGGCTTGCTGGTGGGAACTGCGCTGGCAGTTCTGGTGATCTTATTGAAAGAGCTGCTTGATACTCGACCAAAGACTCCGGAGGATATTTCACAGTGCGCGGATATTCCTACTTTGGCAATTATACCGTCAACACCTCAGAATACAAAAAGAGCAAGAGGCTGAAGCATGAACCAACTTGAAATTTCCAAAAACCCGACTCTTGAGTACGCCGCAAATGAAGCGTTCAATACGCTGTCAACCAGCTTGTTCTACTGTGGAACAGACATAAAAACCATCCTGATAACCAGCCGGTATGCAGTCGAGGGAAAGTCCTTTGTTTCTATGAACCTGATGCGGACACTGGCCAGCCTCAATAAGCGCGTAGTTTTACTGGATACCGATTTACGGAGCTCGGGAATCGTTGGCCGGTTTCGTATCCGTTTCGATACCAGCGCACCTATGGGCCTTGCTCAATACTTGGCCGGTATGTGCCAGATGAAAGATATATTATACGGAACAAACATTCCGAACGCCTATATGATCCCTATCGGGCGCGAGGTGAGCAGTTCCCTGCAGCTTTTGTCGAGCGAGCGTATGCCTGAGCTTATGGAGCAGCTCCGAAGCACCTTTGATGTTGTTCTGGTGGATTCCCCACCGGCAGGCGTCATTGTAGATGCAGTGGAAATTGCGAAATACTGTGACGGAGCGCTGATCGTGGTTTCTTATAACCGAGGAAAGAAGCAGGAGATCGGCGACGTAAAGGCAGCGATCGAAAAAACGGGCTGCAAGGTATTGGGCGCGGTTCTGAACAATGTAGATTTTGATGCGTACAGCAACCGCAAATATTACTACAAGTCCGAACGCTACACTTATTATTACAAAAACCAATACAGCGTGCGCAGCAGCAAGAAAACTACTCAGAAAAAGTGAAGCATGGATAGGTTTGTCGATTTGCACCAGCATGTCCTCTGGGGGATAGATGACGGTCCAAAGAGCCGTAAGGAGATGATCGCTCTTCTGCAAAGAGATGCAGAGCAGGGCATCGGAATCGTCGCGGCGACATCTCATGCTCTGCCGGGCGTGCGTCCTTTTGATATTGAGCTATATTGGCAGCGGCTTAGAGAAGCTCAGGCATATTGCTCCGATGAAAATCTTACGCTGCGCGTTATCTCCGGGGCGGAGATCCGGTACACGCCGATGATGCTTTCCATGCTTTTAGATCATAAGCTCCCGACGCTGGGAGATTCCGAATATGTTCTCCTGGAGTTTTGGGAGAGGGTTGACCGGGATACATTTGAAGACGCAATCGGTCAGCTGTTCCGCCATGGCTTCCTTTCGGTTATTGCCCATGTGGAGCGTTACCGGCTGTTCTGGCAGGAGCTGTCTTTTTTGGAAGACATAAAAGAAAAGTACGATGTGTGCTATCAGATGAACTGTGGTTTCGCATTGGAGCGCAGACTATCCGCGTCTCTGCTCGCCCGCCGGCTTATTCAGAACCAAATTGTGGATATCTGGGCAACAGATGCCCACAACTTGACGACCCGCCCACCTAAAATGGCAGAGGCGTTCCAATTTTTCACGGAAAGAAAAAACATTAAGGCACTCAAAATGTTCGTCACGGAGGATCAGCTTGATTGAGGAGGACTGTGCTACGGATACCCCAAGAAAGCGTATCCTGATCGTCAACAACAACATGCATATTGGAGGTGTCCAAAAGGCGCTGGTAAACCTGCTGAAGGAGATCGCCTCCGAATATGAAGTGACTCTGCTCCTCTTTTACAAAGGCGGAGAGTTGCTGCGGGATGTTCCGGAAAATGTACAGGTTATCACTGCGTGCAAGGCGCTTCGCGGCTGGGGAGCGACCCGGGAGGATGCTGCCGGGCTGCGGTTGCGGCTTTCAAGGGCGTTCTCCGCGGCAGTTACACGCATAGCCGGCCGCAAATGGATATGCAGGTTCCTGTTCCCGTTTCAGAAAAAGCTGAGAGGATACGATGTTGCCATTTCGTATCTCCACAGCGGAAATGACCACGTGTTTTACGGCGGATGCAATGAGTTCGTTCTGTATTGTACAGAAGCGGAAAAGAAAGTCAGCTTTCTCCACTGCGACTATGAAAAAATACACGCCGGTTCTCGATATAACGCAGATATCTATCAAAAGTTCGATGCGATTGCGGCCTGTTCAGCCGGGTGCAAGGAGGCATTTTCGGCGGTATTCCCAGAGCTGGAACAAAAGGTTCAGGTCGTCCGCAACTGCCATGATTATGCGCAGCTCCGGCATGATGCTGCTCAAACCCCGGTAGCTTTATCAAAGGCTGCAGTGAATGTTCTGACCTTATCCCGATTCGGAAAGGAAAAAGGAGTCCTCCGTGGCATTCAGGCGGCAGCTGATTTGCAGAGAGCAGGAAAACTATTGCACTATTATATTATCGGAACCGGTGTGGAGTATCCGCAGGCCACCGCGATGGTGAAGCGGCTCGGGCTTGAAGCAAGTGTCACTCTTTTAGGAGAGATGCCCGATCCGTATGGCTATCTGAAAGCGGTGGATGTCCTGCTGATACCCTCTTTTTCTGAGGCAGCGCCGATGGTGATCGGCGAAGCGGCAAGTCTCGGCACACCGGTCCTGTCGACCAGGACTTCCTCGGCAGAGGAAATGATCGTCCGCCCGGGATACGGCTGGGTCTGCGATAACACGCAGGCGGGAATAACGGAGGGCTTAGGGCGGCTTCTTGCAAACCCCGAAATTCTGAGAGACCAGCGTGAAAGTATGAAACAGATGGTGTTTACAAACTCGGATGCAATCGACGGGTTCAGGCACCTGATTTCGTGATCCGGCAAAATGTGCAGAGAAAAGCGAATCATTTTATGATCATTCGAAGAACGCAAAATAAGTTTGGCATAAAAAAAGATGGAGCTTGGCAGAAAAAGCAATTTTCGATTTGGGAGTTCTTTCTTCTGCTGCTTTCAAAGGCCCCGTATATAGTTTTGGCGGCACTTCTCGGAGCAGGCCTGTCTCTGTGTTATTTCAAAATGATGGTTCCGCCGCGCTATACCGCGACTGCCAAACTCTATATTACAGGGCAGGAAACCCTCAATTTAAAGCTGCTGTCTATCCGAACCGGGACTCTCCTGACAGTTGACTATCAGGAAGTTTTCAAGACCTGGGAGGTTCAGGAGAACGCTGCGGATTTCCATGGCTCGGAGAGTCAGCTCCTCCGGCCTGAGCAGGTGGAGGTCAGCAACCCGGTGGGGACCCGGGTGCTGTATATCAGCTACACCAGCGAAGATCCCAATGCGGCAGCAGAAGCTGCAAACGCCTATGCGCAGGCAGGCCGGGAGTTTATGTTTGCGGCGATGGACATTCCGCAGCCGGTCTTGTTTTCGGCGGCGGTCCCGCCCGGCGAAAGCTCCGGCATGGGGCAAAAAGGCTTTGCGGCCATGGGCTTTATTTTGGGGACGGCCTTAGCTGTATGTGTAATATTTCTGAAGTTCACATTTGATGACCGTCCGAGAAAACCGCAGGACATTGAAGTATCAGCCGGAATCCCCACATTGGCGATCGTCCCCAAGTCAAAGGTGTCGTCCGGCGCTAAAATGATATAGGCATAGGAGAGGAACTTGGGAGAGCTGAATAAAAAGATTTCAATCATAATGCCAGTCTACAATGCATCCGGCACGATTCGGGATGCCGTGGATTCTGTGCTGCGGCAGACCTACCAGAATTACGAACTTATTATTATAGAAGATTGCTCAAAGGACGATTCTCTTTCAATCGTGAGGAGCTATGAACAAGCAGACTCGCGTATCAGAGTGATCGAAAACCCGGAAAACAAAGGCGTCGCTTTTTCCAGAAATGCTGGCGTTCAAGCGGCCGATGGTGATTATATCGCTCTTCTTGACAGCGATGATGTCTGGCTTGAGAACAAGCTGGAACAGCAGATCGAGCTGCTGGGAAAAACCAAAGCACAGTTTACCTGTGCCTCGTATGATTTCATCGACGAAGCCGGTCAGCCGCTTCTGCGGCCCCATCTTGTCCCTGACGTAATTGACTTTCAGACCATATTGAAAGAGAACATCGTGCTGTGCTCGTCGGTATGCGTGGAAGCGTCCCTGCTTAAAGAACATCCGTTTCATCGGGATTATCTGCATGAAGACTATGTCCTGTGGCTGGAGCTTTTCAGAATACCCGTTCTGGTCGCAGCAGACAGGCAGGTCTTGACGCATTACCGCCTGATAAAAGGATCCCGTTCCTACAACAAGCTCCGTGCGGCGGCCTCACGCTGGCGGATCTACCGGGAATTCTTGGGGATGAATATATTCAGAAGCCTGTATTACTTCACCCAATATACTATCAACGGAATCAAAAAGTACTATTTTTAATGGAAAGACTGACCGCATATGCACAATAACGATACCGGCGAGAAAAAAGCCTCTGCCGGATCGAGTCTGACGCAGCATCAGGATGCGTTGAAAATACTTCTGAACGCTTTCGCGGATGTATGCGAGCAGAATGATATTCCTTTTCAGCTTTATGCGGGGACATTGCTTGGTGCAGTCCGGCATCAGGGCTTTATCCCATGGGATGATGATATTGACATTATAATGTCCAGAACCGCGTATGAGCGCTTCCTGAAAGTCGCGCCGCAAACACTGGAGCCGGAGACTTTCTTCGTGCAGGGCGAATACTCCGAGCATTGGCCGATGTTCTTTTCAAAGCTTCGGCTGAACGATACCGCCTGTATGGAGAAATTCGTCCCAAAGGACCCGCTGATGCACCAGGGCATCTATATAGATATTTTCCCCTATGACAACCTGTCAGACTGCGGCGCTTGCCGCAAGCTGCAATTCTGCGCGTCAAAGGCTGTTATAGCAAAGGGCCTTCAGCAGCGCGGCATGGCGACAGACAGTGCCCTGAAAAAAGCCGCAATGGGGATGAGCACATTGATCCCGGACGTGGTGAATCGGCAGATACATGAGTATGTGCTGAACCGTGCGCACCCTCAGACAGAGATGGTACATACCTTTTTTGCCGCCGGTTCCAAGTATCAGAAAAATGTATTTCCCCGTGCGTGGCTGGAGGAGACGGTTATGATGCCCTTTGAGGGGCGCAGCTACCCGGTCTCCGCCCATTATGACGCGCTGCTGAGCAGATTATATGGAGACTATATGATCCTGCCCAGCGAAGAAGCCAGAAAATGCAAGGAGCATAACTTCCTCGTTGATGTGGATCGCCCGTATACGGAGTATCTGGGATACCAAAAAGGAAAAAAAATAGAGGTATTCTATGAAAGCATCCGATAAAAAGATAAAGCGTGAAGAGCCGCTGAGCGTCGAGCTCATGATCGCGACCGTGAGCCAGAATGACGATTCCGTTTTAGACCGGATGCACGTTCAGAGCGACGCGGTTGTGATCAATCAGGGCAGCCCGTTCCAATGGCAGGAATTCCGACAGGACGACCACCTTATTCGCTTCCTCTGCTGCGAGGAGCTGGGCATCGGTCTGAGCCGAAATACGGCGCTGATGCGCGCCCGCGGAGACATCTGCTTGTTCGCGGACGATGATCTTGTTTACCGCGATGGTTATGTGGAAAAAATCGGGAGAGCTTTCCAGGAACATCCCGACGCCGATGTTATTGTGTTCAATATCCAGTCGATAGGCGCAAGGAAACGCAGATACCAGATCCCAAAGCCAAAGCGCATCCACTGGTATAATTTTGAGCGCTACGGCGCAGCCAGAATAGCCGTTCGGCGTACCAGCATTTTCCAGCATCATATTTCGTTTTCCCTGCTTTTTGGCGGTGGCGCCCAATATCCCTGCGGTGAGGACACGCTGTTTCTCCGTGACTGCCTGAAAGCCGGACTGAAGATCTACGCTGTGCCCATCACCTTGGCAGATGTGGACGACAGCACGTCCTCATGGTTCAGCGGCTATGATGAAAAGTTCCTTATGGGCCGCGGCGCTCTGTACCGGGCCATGTATCCGCGTCTGGCGCTCTTCTGGAGCTTCATTTACCTGCTGCGCCACAAAAAGGTATGGCAGGAAAGCAGCTTCATCGGTGCTTTGCGGAGCATGAGAAGAGGCATACGGGACTACACCACGCATGGCGGCGAGTATGTGAAAGAAGAGAGAGTCAGCTGTGGAAGCATCTCATAAAATAAAACGAAAGATAGGAGCGCTGCTGTATTATACTGTGGCGCAGCATCTCCCGGCGTCCTATTCCGGCTTCAAGATCGGACAGACTCAGCTGAGACGCTTTTGCGGCCGGCTGATGCTGAGCCACTGCGGAAAGCATGTGAATATTGAGCGTCATGCTTATTTTTCTCCAAAGGTATCCTTGGGAGATTACTCCGGGATCGGGCTTAATGCCAGAATTCATGGCGCCTGCGAGATCGGTGCATATGTAATGATGGGAGAAAACTGCACGATCATCACACGCAATCACTGCCATGCGCGGACGGATATTCCCATGATGCAGCAAGGCTTTGAACCTGAGAAGCCGGTTCAGATCGGGGACGATGTCTGGATCGGAGATAATGTGACCATTCTGCCCGGGGTACATATTGGCAATGGGTGCATTATTGCTGCCGGCGCGGTCGTGACACAGGCTGTTCCAGCGTTCTCTATTTCTGCGGGTGTACCGGCAAAAGTAATCAAAATGCGGACCTAACAAGGCGTGATATTCACGTAGTATCAGCGGGAAATATATGAGGAAACAAGCCCTTCTTTTTTGCTGCGCTCAGGTGGTGCTCCTGTGCTATGCGCAAATTCATAAAAATCGCATATTGGTTTTCCTTTGCTTAGGGCTGTTCTTGCTCTATATCGCATACACCTGCATTCACAACTATGAATTACCGGTGCTTTTATTCTACCTGCCATGGACAGCGCTTCTGCGTTTTTCTCCCGACAGCATTTCGTTCTATACATTGGCGCTGCTGATGGTTGGGTGCATTGAAATCGTTAAAAACAAATTCCAGCTCAAAAACTACTATGTTTCTATCGCACTGGTGATTGCTGTTCTTTCGCTGCTTGCCAAGATCATAAGCGGCTATCGCCTTACAAACAGCTACCTGATGTTTCTCGCGATGCTGGTGCTGTTCCCCATGCTGGATTTTGAAAACCGAGGCTATGATTTCTATTGGCTCACAGTTTCCTTTGCCATTGGAATTATCATCGCAGCACTGACGGCGGAGAGATTTGCCGGTTATCCCAATATTGCCCAATACATAAAGGTGGACTCTTACCTGTCGATCACCCGCAGATGCGGCTTTTACGGTGACCCGAACTTCTATACGGCGCATATAACCGCTGCTATTGCCGGCTGTCTCGTTCTGGTCGCTGATGGCCAGCGGCGGGCAAGAACAGCTGTCCTGCTGGTTCTGGCAGCAGTTCTCGTGTATTGCGGCTTCCTGTCCGGCTCGAAGTCCTTTTTCCTGATCTGGGTCTTCCTGATGATCCTGTGGGTGATCGAGATATGCCAGACCAAAGGGAAGCTCACAAGGAAAGCGGCGCTGATTCTCGGCCTGCTGGTGTTTCTTGTTTATGTTGCGTCCTCCTCCCTGTTTCGGGATAAGATCGACGTGATTCTTACGCGGTTTTCCTGGGCAGACAATGCATCCGAGCTCACGACCGGGCGCACAGATCTTTGGAAGATATACTTGACCGCGATCTTTGACAGCCCAAGGCTCCTTCTTCTGGGGCAGGGCTTTACAAATGTACTTATCGCGCCCAGAGCCTCGCACAACACATTGATACAGCTGGTCTATCAGTTCGGCATCTTTGGCGGTACCCTGCTCGTGGCGTGGCAATGGGGGCTTTACCGGGAGATCATTGGCCGTCAGCGTCTGGCAGACGTGAAGGCGATACGCACAGCCATGCTGGCCGCCGGTGCGATCCTTCCGTGGATAGCACTGGATATCCTGTTTTTTGATGAGCTGTTCCTGATCCCGGCTTACGTGTATATAGGAATACAGGAATTATGCTCGAAGCATAAAAATATATGAAGAAAGCGTAGAGATGAACGATGACGGATGTGCGCACAGCGCCCTATGCCGCAGAGGAAAAGAGAGGCTACCGCACAGCGAAACGAGTGTTTGATATTCTCCTGTCCTTTCCGCTTGGTATCCTGTCGCTGATCCCAATGGGGATTCTTGCGGCAGTGATCGTGTGTAAGGATGGTGGAAATCCTTTTTATGGCCAGTCCCGCGTGGGGCAAAACGGTCAGGAGTTTAGGCTTATCAAGCTGCGCTCCATGAAAAAGGGGGCGGATCGTCTGGGAGATGTTCTGGACGAGCGGCAGCTGCAGGAGTATCAAAAAGAATATAAGCTGGATGATGACCCGCGCCTGATCGGCTGGAAAAAGCCCGGCGACGGCAGCCGCTGCTTTGGTGCAAAGCTGCGGCGCAGCTCGATGGATGAGCTTCCGCAGATCCTGTTCAATGTCTTTCTTACGGGGAAAATGTCGATGGTTGGTCCAAGACCCATTCTTCGGCAGGAACTGGAGGAGCACTACACGCGCGAGGAGCAGGAGCTTCTACTGTCTGTGAAGCCCGGACTGACCGGATACTGGCAGGCATACGCCAGAAACAACGCTTCATATGAAACGGGAAAGCGGCAGGAAATGGAGCTTGCCTATGCGGAGAATGCCGGGCTCCTGTGGGATATTAAGATACTGTTCCAGACCGTCGAAGCGGTGATCAGAAAGCAAGGCGTAAAATAAACAGCTGCATATATCTCTGCCCGTCACATCGGCATTGCAATGAACAGGGCGGGCGGGGCTGAAATATAAGAATTTTGGCATCAGCCGTATAAAGCATTCCGGCGGTTGATTCGAAAGTTCTTCAGCATTTGGAAAAGGGAGGATCTACACATGGAGGAAAAAATCGGACAGAGCGGCACCGCTGAAAAGAAGAGCGGGAAAAAGAAGTGGTTGATCGTGGCAGCGGTCATCGTTATTGCCGCACTTGCCGTCGTGCTGATTTTCGCGCTGAACGGAAGCGGCAGGGATGACGGCGTCCCGATGGGCAAGAGCTCCGTTGCTGAAACGGCGAACGGAGAGATCGTGACCCCGGTAGGCACGCTGACGTTCCCGACGGAGTGGGCCGGCCGCGTTTGGACGGAAGACGCTTCATCCGTATCAACAGGAAGAAAACCGATGTCGAGTCCTTTATACCGTTACACCCCGTAGCCGAACAAATTTTGTCGCTGTACAATACAACCGATGACGGCAGGCCGGTATTTCCTCTACCCAACCGGAACAGGCTTTGGTACTGCATCCACGAGATAGGGATATTGGCAGGTGTGAAAGAGAATCTCAGCTATCACGCGAGCAGGCATTCGTTCGGAACCTTGACGCTTTCGGCAGGTGTGCCGATCGAGAGCATCAGCAAGATGATGGGGCACACGAACATCAGGACCACACAAGGCTATGCCAAAGTGACCGATGATAAAATTTCCGAGGATATGGACAAGCTGATGGAAAAGAGACGCAAAAACCTCACAGATTCAGGCCATGACAACCAATGACCGTTTCGCAGCCGCCTGTTCCCTCGCCGCCCATGGAAGTTAGTACAGACTCCATTGAAAGTGAAAAGGTCAGGCGGCCGTGCCGTTTCGGGCAGAATCTTCCTTTGCAGGCAAAGGGTATTCAGCCCGAAAACCTTTTCCCTTTCACGTCTGTACAATGGAGGCCGACGGCAGCGGAAACAAGCGACTGACGGAAAAGTCGATACAATAAAAAAAGAACAGCATACGGACAATAGAATACTACTGCTGTATGCCATTCTGACATTCTATTAGGAGGGATATTTTTTGAAACACGAAGAAAAAGGCAGGCGGCAAACTGCGCTCCCTCCAGAAAAATTAATCTGTCTTTTCGGTTACTTGTCAATATCCGCCCTTGTCCGGCCCGATTCGTCGAAGTACCCTCTCTGTTGGGCAAGTGCTGTTGCGCCCAGCGTGTTGTCCTGTGAAAGCAGTGCGATGATTTTCTCCCTACTTTTATTTTGCAGGTTCGCCAATCACATATTTCCTTTTAACCGGTACGCTTCTTTGTACCCGTCCATCAAAGTACGTTCAATGTCGGAAGCCCTGTACAGAATCCTGCCGCCCACCTGGATATAGGGCAGTATGCCGTTGTTGCGGTAATCCTGAAGGCTCCTGCGGCTGACCTTCAGTTTAACGGCCAGTTCCTTGTCAGTGTAATAGCGTTCCCCGTCCAGCGACGGTTTGTTGGCACCACGTATTTTCTCCACCTTTTCCGAAAGGTCTTCCAGCGATGAGAGAAAGACTCTCACGCGTATGTCGTTTTCCGGTGTCAGCAGCCGGATATTGCCATTGTCATTCATAAGTCAGATAGCTGTTTGTTGGTTGGTTCGTTGGTTGATTGGTTTGTTGGTTACATTGCATTTTCTTTCCTTGCCGGCTGTTA
>ERZ780198.2580-NODE-2580-length-13626-cov-9.563555_pt1 | contig 13626 bp, 9 predicted proteins | sample MGYA00510979_ERZ780198 | MGnify/ENA primary metagenome ERZ780198 (study PRJEB29588, sample SAMEA2158039) | human gut metagenome | biome: human gut; feature: human-associated habitat; material: faeces | place: Denmark | collected 2008/2010 ...
GACGCCTGCCGCATGATCAAGCGCTGCAACGACTTCGGCGCAGGCGGCGTGTCCGTGGCCATCGGTGAGCTGGCCGACGGTTTGTACATCGACCTGAACAAGGTCACCAAGAAGTACGAGGGTCTGGACGGCACGGAGCTTGCCATCAGCGAGAGCCAGGAGCGCATGGCCGTGGCCCTTGCCCCCGAGGATGTGGACAAGTTCATTGCCCTTGCCAACGAAGAAAACCTTGAGGCTACCCCCGTGGCAAAGGTGACTGCCGAAAAGCGCCTGAACATGGTGTGGAACGGCATGTCCATCGTGAACATCAGCCGCGAGTTCCTCAACTCCAACGGTGCCGAGAAGCACCAGAAGGTGCATGTGGAAAAGGCCACGGTCTGGCAGCCCCAGTGGGAAGGCCTGACCTTCAGCCAGAAGATGAAGAACATGGTGGGCGATCTGAACATCTGCAGCAAGAAGGGCCTTTCCGAGCGGTTCGACTCCACCATCGGTGCCGCCACCGTGCTCATGCCCTTCGGCGGTGCATACCAGCTGACCCCGCAGAACGCCATGGTGGCAAAGCTGCCCGTGGACGGCGAAACGAATACCTGCTCCGGCATGGCCTGGGGCTTTAACCCCTACCTGATGAGCGCCGACCAGTATCGCGGTGCACAGATGGCCGTCATCGAGAGCGTCACCAAGCTGGTGGCTTCCGGCTTCCGCTATGAGGACGCCTACCTGACCTTCCAGGAATACTTCGAGCGTCTGGGCACCGCCCCGGAGCGCTGGGGCAAGCCGCTGGCCGCTCTGCTGGGCGCACTGGATGCCCAGATGGGCCTTGGCATCGCCTCCATCGGCGGCAAGGACAGCATGTCCGGCTCCTTTGAAAAGCTGGATGTGCCCCCGACGCTGGTGTCCTTTGCCACCGCCATCGGCAAGGCCAACAAGGTGGTCTCCACCGAGTTCAAGAAGCCGGAGAGCACCGTCGTGCTGGTGCGTCCCATCATTGACCCCGAGACCGGCTGCCCGAACTTCTTCTCCCTGAAAGCAAACTATAAGATCGTGGAGGACATGATCGAAGCCGGCATGGTGGCTTCCGCTTCCTCCGTGGGCTACGGCGGCATTGCCGAGGCCCTGTTCAAGATGGGCCTTGGCAACCACATCGGCTTCAAGATGCGTGCCGACCTTGCCACCCACGATATGTTCAAGCCCATGTATGGCTCCATCGTGCTGGAGATGGTCTCCGATGCCCCTGCCGGTGAAATTCTGGGCGAGACCACCAAGGAGTACGTCTTTGAGTCCTGCGGCGAAAAGCTGGATATGGCCGAGCTGCAGGAAATTTGGGAGCGCAAGCTGGAGCCGGTGTACCCCTACCGCAAGGCTGGCTCCACCGTGGAAAAGATCAACGGCAAGCTGACCGCGCCCGCCGCACCCAAGATCGGCGTGGCAAAGCCCAAGGTCATTATCCCGGTGTTCCCGGGCACCAACTGCGAGTACGACACCGCCAAGGCCTTTGCCCGCGCCGGTGCCGACCCGGAGATCCTGGTCATCCGCAACCTGACCCCCGCCGACGTGGCCGAGAGCTGCAAGGCACTGGTCAAGGCCATCGATAACAGCCAGATCGTCATGCTGCCCGGCGGCTTCTCCGGCGGCGACGAGCCGGACGGCAGCGCCAAGTTCATCGCCTCCTTCTTCCGCAGCCCGGCGGTCACCGAGGCAGTGCGCCGTCTGCTGCAGCAGCGCGACGGCCTGATGCTGGGCATCTGCAACGGCTTCCAGGCACTGATCAAGCTGGGTCTTGTGCCCTACGGCGATATCCGCCCCATCACCGCCTGCGACCCCACTTTGACCTTCAACACCATCGGCCGTCACCAGAGCATGCTGGTGCACACCCGCGTGGCTTCCACCGGCAGCCCGTGGCTCAGCAAGTGCGAGGCGGGCGAGATGCACACCATCGCCATCAGCCACGGCGAGGGCCGCTTTGTGGCGCCGCAGGAGGTGCTGGACACCATGCTGCGCAACGGTCAGGTGGCCACCCAGTATGTGGATCTGACCGGCGTGCCCACCATGGATCAGCGCTTCAACCCCAACGGCTCTGTGCTGGCTATCGAGGGCATCACCAGCCCGGACGGCCGCGTGTTCGGCAAGATGGGTCACTCGGAGCGCAGCGGCGAATACCTGTACAAGAACGTCACCGGCGATAAATACCAGCCGATCTTTGAGGGCGGCGTGGACTATTTCAAGGTTTGATGGTAGAATAAGAAGAAAACCCTCTCCGTCACGCCTGCGGCGTGCCACCTCCCCCGAAAGGGGGAGCTTTTCCGGTGCTGACCCGCAGAGCGCAAAAAGCTCCCCCCTCGGGGGAGCTGGCGAGCAAAGCGAGACTGAGAGGGTTATTTTCAGGAGGAAAACAACCAATGTCACAGCATGATCGCTATATCAGCCCTTTTTCCACCCGCTACGCTTCCGATGAGATGCAGTACATTTTCTCGGACGACAACAAGTTCCGCACTTGGCGGCGGCTGTGGGTGGCACTGGCTCGTGCCGAAATGAATCAGGGCCTGACCAACATCACCCCGGACATGGTAGCCGAGCTGGAAGCTCATGTGGACGATATCAACTACGAAGTGGCCATCGAGCGGGAAAAGCTGGTGCGCCACGACGTCATGAGCCACGTCTACGCTTACGGCCAGCAGTGCCCCAAGGCAGCAGGCATCATCCATCTGGGTGCCACCAGCTGCTATGTGGGCGATAACACCGATATCATCGTGATGCGGCAGGGCCTTGAGCTGGTGCGCAAAAAGCTGGTGGGTGTGCTGGCAAAGCTGGCACACTTTGCCAAGGAGTACAAGGATATGCCCTGCATGGCCTACACCCACTGCCAGCCCGCACAGCCCACCACCGTGGGCAAGCGCGCTACCCTGTGGGCCAACGAGCTGGTGATGGATCTGGCAGAGATCGACCATCGTCTGGCTACCCTGCAGCTGCGCGGTGTTAAGGGCACCACCGGTACGCAGGCTTCCTTTATGGAGCTGTTCAAGGGCGATGCCGACAAGATCCGCGCTGTGGATGCTTCCATTGCAAAGGAGATGGGCTTTGACCCCAAGGCTGTTGTGCCGGTGTCCGGCCAGACTTACAGCCGCAAGGTGGATGCCTTTATCCTGAACGCACTGGCCGGTATTGGCCAGAGCTGCATGAAGTTTGCCACCGACCTGCGCCTGCTGGCAAACTTCAAGGAGATGGAGGAGCCCTTTGAGAAGAACCAGATCGGTTCTTCCGCTATGCCCTATAAGCGCAACCCCATGCGCTGCGAGCGCATCTGCGCCCTTGCCCGCTACCTGATGGTGGATGTGCTGAACCCTAGCTTTACCACCGGCACCCAGTGGTTTGAGCGCACGCTGGACGACAGCGCCAACAAGCGCGTGGCTATGGCCGAGGGCTTCCTTGCCACTGATGCCATCCTGAACATTATGCTCAACGTTACCGATGGTCTGGTGGTGTACCCCAAGGTGGTGCGCAGCCGCCTGATGGCGGAGTTGCCCTTCATGGCCAGCGAGAACATCATGATGCAGGCTGTGGAAAAGGGCGGCAACCGTCAGGAGCTGCACGAGCGCCTGCGCCAGCACGCCATTGCCGCCGGCAAGCAGGTCAAGGAAGAAGGCCTGTCCAACGACATGGTGGACCGCATTGCTGCCGACCCCGCCTTTGGCCTGACCAAGGAGGAGATCGTGGCAGGTCTGGTGCCGGAGAACTTTGTGGGCCGTGCACCCCAGCAGGTGGAGGAGTTCATCGCCAACGTCCTGCAGCCCATCTTCGATGCTGACCCCGAGGATGTGGAGCAGCACGCCTCCCTGAGCGTCTGATGACAGTATAAATTGCAAAAAGGAGAAGCCCGCGGGCTTCTCCTTTTTTGCGTTTGTGCCTTGCACGATTTTGTCTGTCATGTTACACTGAGGGCATCATCAACAAAGGAGAACCGCTTATGCGATTGGATAAATATCTGGCCGAGACTGCCCAGTGCACCCGCAGTGAGGCCAAAACCATGCTGGCAAAGGGGCGCGTGCAGGTAAACGGCGCGGTGTGTAAAAAAGGGGACACCCAGCTGAAGGAGACCGACACTGTGGCGGTGGACGGCGCACCGCTGCGCTATCAGAAGTTCGTCTACCTCATGCTCAATAAGCCCGAGGGGGTGGTGAGCGCCTCCACAGACAAGCGGGACACCACCGTGGTAGATCTGGTAGGGGATGCCTACCCCCGGCGGGAGCTGTTCCCGGCAGGGCGGCTGGATAAGACCAGCACCGGCTTTGTGCTGCTGACCGATGACGGCGGCTTTGCCCACGATATCCTGTCCCCCCGGCACCATGTTTCCAAGACCTACACCGTGACCATCGACACCCCGCTTACGCAGGAGATGTGCACCGGCTTTGCGGTGGGGGTCACGCTGGCGGACGGCACCGCTCTTTCGCCCGCAGAGGTGACCGCCCTTTCCCCGGACGGATGCACCGTGCGGGTGGTGCTGCGGCAGGGGGTGTACCATCAGATCAAACGGATGTTCGGCGTGTACGGTGCCGGGGTGAATGCTTTGCACCGGGAGGCCATTGGCGGCCTTGCACTGGATGCACAGCTTGCGCCGGGGCAGTGGCGGGAGCTTTCTGACGAAGAAGTGGCAAAAATTACCAGATAAAATGCTGCGCTTTTCACGCGGTTTTCAAAAATGTATCACATTTTATCGGTAAAATAACGGTAAGAACCACGCAAAAAGGCACTTTTTTGGCAAAAAATGGCCCCGAAAGATAATTTCAACAAGAAAGAATTATTTTTTTTGTTGAAATCTGTTGCAAAAGTAAATTCTTTTGTGTAAAATATAGATTGTAATGCGGCTAAATTGTTTAAAATCACAACCCATGCCGCCGCGGCTTGCACAAACGAGGAAAAGGGGTATCCATTTATGGCCAATAGAGTATTTCAAAGCGTGATCTACCAGATGAAGGACGCGATCAATCGGGTGGTCGGCGTTGTGGATGAGACCGGCGCTGTCATTTCCTGCTCGGAGCTGAACCTGATCGGCGAGGTGCGCGAGGGCTATATGGCCGAGCGTCTGACCGCAGGCGACCGCTTTGTGCGCGACGGCTATACTTACCAGCAGTTCTCCAACGCCAAGCATAACGATTATGCCGTGTTCGTGGAGGGCGCCGACGAGACTGCAGGGCAGTTTGCCGGTGTACTGGCCATCAGCCTGCAGAGCATCAAGCAGTACCACGACGAAAAGTTCGACAAGTCCAACTTTATCAAGAACGTGGTGCTGGACAACATCCTGCCCGGCGATATCTACGCTAAGGCACGGGAGCTGCACTTTGCCACCGATGTTTCCCGCGTGGTGTTCATCGTGCGGGTGATCAGCGGCGGCGATATCTCTGCCTACGATGTGGTCAGCAGCCTGTTCCCCGATAAGCAGAAGGACTTTGTGTTCAATATCAGCGAGACCGACACCGTGCTGGTCAAGGAGATCCGCAAGGGCATCGACCGCACCGATATGGAAAAGCTGGCTGCCAGCATCGTGGATACCCTCTCCGGCGAGCACTACATCAAGGCCGTGGTTGGCATTGGTACCCCCATTGCCAACGTGAAGGATCTGGCTACCTCCTTTAAGGAAGCCCAGATCGCCATGGAAGTGAGCAAGGTGTTCGATACCGAAAAGCAGATCATCCGCTACGATAATCTGGGCATTGCACGTCTGATCTACCAGCTGCCCACTACCGTGTGCGAGATGTTCCTGCGCGAGGTGTTCAAGCAGGGCAGCATCGAAAGCCTGGATCAGGAGACTTTGTTCACCATCCAGCGCTTCTTCGAGAACAACCTGAATGTGTCCGAGACCAGCCGCGGCCTGTTTGTGCACCGCAATACGCTGGTGTATCGTCTGGAAAAGATCAAAAAGCTGACCGGCCTGGATCTGCGTGAGTTCGACGACGCTATCGTCTTTAAGGTAGCGCTGATGGTAAAGAAGTACCTGTCCAACAACCCGGCCAAATACTGATATTCCGCTGTGCGGGTTTTGCCCCGCCGGCGCCGAACCGGCCGCTCGAAACCGATGCTGGCCGGTTCTTTTTGCAGTGTTAGCTGCGGACGGGCTGTCTTGACCGTCAAAAATCTTGATGTCAGGAGCTAATACGATTCCATGATCGATTTTGAACACGTTTCCAAAGAATATAAAAAGGGTGGCCGCCTTGCACTGGAGGATATCAACTTCCATGTGGATGAAGGCGAGTTCGTCTTTCTGCTGGGTCACTCCGGCGCGGGCAAATCTACTCTGCTCAAGCTGATCCTGCGGGAGACTCTGCCTACCTCCGGCAAGGTGACCGTGCTGGGTAAGGATGTAGCCAAACTGCGCCGCCACAAGATCCCTTACCTGCGCCGTCAGATGGGCATCATCTTTCAGGATTTCCGGCTGATCCCCAGCATGACCGTGTACGAGAACGTGGCCTTTGCCATGCACGTCCTCAACGTGCCCCGCAAGGAGATCCGTCCCCGCGTGGAGTACATTCTGGAGCTGGTGCATCTGGAGGACAAAGCCAAGTGCTACCCGGATACCCTTTCCGGCGGCGAGCAGCAGCGTGTGGCTGTGGCGCGTGCGCTGGTGCATAACCCCAAGCTGGTCATCGCGGACGAGCCCACCGGCAACATCGACCCGGAACTGAGCTTGGAAATGATGCAGCTGCTGGAGCGGGTGAGCAAAATGGGCATCACGGTGCTGGTGGTCACCCACGAGCACGAGCTGGTGCACCGTTTCCATCAGCGTGTGGTCACCCTGAGCCATGGGCGCATCGTCTCGGATGTGCCCGCAGACCCTGTGGCTGCCGCCGAGGACGATCTTTCGTTGGATGTTGCCGCCTTTGATGCGGACGATGCGTCCGCTGCCAAAAAGGAGGTGGCTGCCGTATGATGCGACCCTCTACTTTCTTTTTCCTTACCCGGCGCGGTGTGCGCAACTTGGGCAAGCACTGGGCTATGACCATTGCCTGCATCGCTTCTTTGAGTGTTTGTATGACCCTGAACATCTTTGCCAGCTTGGCCGAGGTGAATGTGGGCAGCATGGTGGCCTATCTGGGCAGCCAGAACGAGACGGTGGTCTATCTGGACCCCGAATGTGATGATGCCACCGCCGCACAGGTAGGAGAGACCCTTTCGGCTATGCCGGGGGTCAGCGGGGTGCAGTACGTTTCCAAACAGGACGTGCTCGACACCTACCGCGGTTATATGCAGGATTATTCCTCCCTGTGGGATGAATTTGAGACCGACAACCCCTTTAAGGCCAACTACCGGGTCACCCTGAGCGACCTGACCCAAATGGAGCGCATGAGCGTGAAGATGCAGGCCATCCCGGGCGTTGTCAGCGTTACTGCCCCGGTGGAGATGACCAATATCTTTGTGGAGATCCAGAAAGCCGTCACCAAGGGCGGCCGCATGATCGTGCTGGTGCTGATGGTGGTCAGCATCATCACGGTGGGCAGCACCATCCGTCTGAGCGTTTTTGCCCGCCGCCGCGAGATCGAGATCATGAAGTATGTGGGTGCTACCAACCGCATGGTCACCCTGCCTTTCTTTGTGGAGGGCCTGACTATGGGTCTGATCTCCGGTATCCTGACCGCAGCGGTCAGCCTTGGCTGTTACACCTATGTGGTCAACGCCGCTGGTGGCTTGGGCGGCATCTGGCAGATGCTCATGGGCCGCGCACTGGTGCCGGTGACAAACGTGCTGCCGACCATCGTGGTAACAAGCCTGCTCAGCGGTGCCATCGTAGGCGGCGTGGGCAGTACGTTCTCTATCCGCAAACATCTGAATGTGTGACCGAAAGGAGCCGCGTTTTATGAGTAAAGCGATGCACGCAAAGCCCTTCCGGCTCACAGGCCCTTATACCGCCCGGCACGCCCGGTCGGAAAGCCCCCGCAGCAAGCTGATCCGTGTGGTCAGCCTTGGGCTGGCCTGTGTCTGCCTGCTGCTGACAGCCACGGTGTACCCGGCCTCGGCAGCTACCAATAGCACCAGCATGGCCAGCTTGCAGAGTAAGCTGGATAAGCTTTCCCAGTCCATCAACCAGCATAAAAAGGAGCTGTCGGACGCCAAAAAGAAAGAGTCCGCCGCCAAGGCGCTGGAAAGCGAACTGAAGGAGCGGGTCACAGTTCTGCAGGATCAGATCAGTGTGCTCGGCGACCAGATCGCTGCGGTGCAGAACAGCATTGGCGAGAAGGAACAGCAGATCGGTGTGATGCAGACCCAGATCACGGACAAGCAGACCCAGATCGAGGAAAAGCAGAATGAGATCGATGGTCAGTGGGATGATTTCAAAAAGCACATGGCTGCCATGCAGGAGCTGCGGGACGGCGGCAGTGTGGCCATGCTCAGTGCGGTGAACGACCTGTACGAGCTGCTTACCTTCAACGAGGTGATGCAGGATATCTCCATCAAGGACACCGAGATCATGAACAACATGAAGTCCGCCAAGCAGGAGCTGGAGGACGATAAAGCCGCACTGGAAGAGCAGAAGGCTGGTCTGGAAGCCGAAAAGGCAGAGCTGCAAAGCCAGAAGAGTGAGTTGGACAGCCAGAACGCCCAGATGAAGGGCAAACAGAGCGAGCTGAACAACAGCATCTCTGCGGCAAAGCTTTCCGCTGCCGAGGCACAGGCGGCGCAGCAGAAGGCACAGGCAGCCATTGAATCCGACGAGATGAACTACGAGGCCGTGAAAAAGGAGATCCAGAAGATGATCGCCGCGGCCTCTGCCAGCAAGCCGCAGCTGAGCTTTAGCGGCTTTGCCTGCCCGCTGAAGAGTTATAGCCGCATCTCCAGCGAGTACGGCTGGCGCAAGAACCCCGTCTCCGGCGTAAACAAGCTCCATGCCGGTATCGACTTTGCGGCAGCCGGCGGCACGCCTATCCGCCAGCGGCTATGTGCAGGTGGCAGGCTGGTCTACCGGCGGCTATGGCAACTACGTTATCATCTACCACGGCAAAATGTCCGATGGCAATACCTATTCCACCCTGTACGCGCATATGCGCTCGGTGGCTACCAGTGCAGGCAAGTATGTGAAGCAGGGTGAACTGATCGGTTATGTGGGCACCACCGGCAATTCCACTGGCAACCACCTGCATCTGGAGGTGTGGAAGGGCGGCTCCAAGGCTAACGCCGTGAACCCCCGCAGCTGCATCCCCATCCCCCACAACTAACAAGCAACACAAGGAGTCTGGTTGATCTATGAACGAACAAAAACGCAAGCGCGTGCTGCGCATCGGCTGTCTGGTTCTGGCAGGGGTGTTTGTACTCTCGCTGCTGGGCAGCATCCTTATGATGCTGCTGCTCTGACCGGAGGAAACAAACCATGAACCGTAAAATTTCTTTGGGTATGGCGGTCACTATCGTGATCCTTGCCATGACCGTGACCTTTTCCATCACGATGCTCATCGCCATGCGTCTGTTCGACAGCACGGTCAACAGCGTAAAAGAAAAGGAAAGTATGTACAACAAGATCGCTGAGGTGGACCGCTATGTCCGCAGCAACGATTACTACACCATTGACGAGGCCACCCTGTACGACCGCCTGACCGCCGGTTATCTGCTGGGCACGGGCGACAAGTACGCCCGCTACTACACCGCCAACGCCTACACCGAGCTGATGAACATCCAGAGCGGCAAGATTTTGGGCATCGGCGTGGAGCTTGGCATCGACCAGACCGGTTACGCCAAGGTGACCCGTGTTTACGACGGCTCTCCCGCACAGGAAGCAGGCATCGCCGTGGGCGACTACATTACCACCGTGGGCGATACCGACGTTAAGAGCCTGTCCGGCGCAGATGCCGTGTACAGAGCCCTGCAGGGCGAGGCCGGTACCACCGTTACCGTGACATGGCTGAACAGTGCCGCCGCCAGCAAGACGGCTGAACTGACCCATTCCGGCTACACCAGCACCACCGTGGACTACCAGCTGCTGGACAATGTGGGCTACATCCGCATCCGCCAGTTCGACGGCACTACGCCCAGCGAGTTGGATTTTGCCCTGCGCACCCTGACCGCCAGCGGTGCGGCCAGTCTGGTGTTTGACCTGCGGGACAACGGCGGCGGCATTCTGGAGGATGCCGTCAGCTGCATCGATCTGATCGCCCCGGAGGGCACGGTGGCCTACGCCGAGGATAAAAACGGCAACCGCACCGTCATTGGCAGCAGCGATGCCGAAAGTTCCATCAGCCTGCCCATGGTCTGCCTTGTCAACGGCAACACTGCCAGCGCAGCCGAACTGTTCGCAGCCACCCTGCGCACCATGAACGGTGCCCGTCTGGTGGGCACCACCACCATGGGCAAGGGCACCATCCAGAGCAGCCCGCAGCGCCTGTCGGACGGCAGCGCCGTGGTCATCACGGTGGCAAAGCTGGTCTGCGGCGATGGCAGCTGCTTTGACGGCACCGGCCTGACCGTGGATGTGGAACGCGCCCTGAGCGCAGAGGAAGCAACGAACTTCTACGACTACACCCCCCAGACCGACCCGCAGGTGCAGCGCGCTGTCAGCGCTGCCCAGCAGCTGAGCGGCACCACTACGCTGGCGGGCGCAAGCTCTGCCGCCGTAGCGGACAGTGCTGCTTCCTCTGCCGCAGCAGACGATACCGCCCCCGCAGAAGCTGCGGAGGGAGAGCCTGCCGAGGGTGAGACTGCTGCGTCTGAGCCGGAAACGGCTGCAAGCGCAGCGGAGTGAGCCCGCAGAACTGAACCATAAACACCAAAAAGGCTGCTGCGTTTTTGCAACAGCCTTTTTCTGAGAAAGGAATTGACCCTATGCCGGAACTGACCGACCTTTCTGTGATCCGTGCCCTGTGCGAAAAATACGATTTTGCACTTTCCAAGGGCTTTGGGCAGAACTTTATCATCAACCCGGGCATCCCCACCAAGATCGTGGATGCCAGCGGGGTAGACAAGCGCTACGGTGTCATCGAGATCGGCCCCGGCATCGGTGTGCTGACCAAGGAACTGGCCAAGCGCGCCGCCAAGGTGGTGTCTATCGAGGTGGACGAGCGTCTGCCGCCCCTGCTGGCCGAGACCATGGCCGGGGTGGACAACTTCAAGTTGGTGCTGCAGGATGTGCTGAAGGTGGACCTGAAAGCCCTCATTGCCGAGGAGTTCCCCGGCATGCCGGTGGCCGTGTGCGCCAACCTGCCCTACTACATCACCAGCCCCATCGTGATGAAGCTGCTGGGTGACCGCCTGCCCATCGAGAGCCTGACCGTCATGGTGCAGAAGGAAGCCGCCGACCGCCTGGCCGCTGTGCCCGGCACCCGCGCTTCCAGCGCCATCAGCTGCGCGGTGAACTACTACGCCACCTCCAAGCTGATGTTCACTGCTGCACCGGGCAGCTTTTACCCCGCCCCCAAGGTGACCAGCGCTGTGGTGCGCATGGACATCCGTCCCACCCCCGCCGTGCAGGTGGAGGACGAGGCAGGCTACTTTGCGCTGGTGCGCGCCGCCTTTGGGCAGCGCCGCAAGACTGCTGCCAATGCCATTGCAGGCGGGCTGAACCTGCCCAAGGAAAAGGTCATTGCCGCCATCGAGGCCGCAGGCTTTGATGCGCGAATCCGCCCGGAAGCCCTGACGCTGGAGGACTTTGCCAAGATCCAGCAGGCACTGGGCTGAACAAAAGCAGTATGGTCGGCGGGCAGTGGCTCACTGAAAAAAGATTGAAAAAAACCCGGAATCTTATCGTAGCCGCAAGGGCTCACAAAAAGATTCCGGGTTTCTGTTTTAATAGTTATGCGGCAGCATTCGCCTTACTCAGAAGGGGAAGATGGTGCCGTCCTCCTTCACGGTACAGGCGTTCAGGGTGACCTTACCGTGAATGTCTGCACCGTCTGCAAGGGTGTTGACGTTTGCTGCGGAGGAGGTGCCGAAGGCCTTGAACTGCCAGCCGTTTGCAGAGGCGCTGTCCTCTGCTGTCCAAACTGCGGCAGACAACGACGGACTGACTGCGGCATTGCCAAGAAGGGTATTATTTTGTGAAATGCCGGGACGGATGTGCAGGCGTACCGGACTTTTTTGTGTCCTCGCGCGTCGGGCAAAAAAGAAATTTCTTTTCATAGTTCTGCGGTGGGTAGAACGAAACTTTGTCAAATGCGTGAAATATCGCAGAAAAAATTGTGAAAAACAACCAACGGATATCCCCTAAACGTGTTGATATTGAGAAAAAAGACGAAGGATTGTTTACAAAAGAATTACAGGCTGGTATACTTTGTAACGGTAGATCCCTATGAGATCCGCAAAGAAACAAGAAAGGAAATACCGAACCGTGAATACCACCGCACCGCACGCCTTGAAAAAACGATTGCTGACCCTGATACTGAGCTTTGCTTTTCTGCTTACCTGTCTGCCCGCTGCATTGGCAGTGGACCTGAACGTGGACGCAGGCTTCTACTTCAAGCAGAGCCGGGGCGGCACCTGTACGCTGGCCTCCGCAGCCATGATGCTGCGCCGACGTGCTTACTTTGACGGGCTGAGCGACTGGACGAACGTGACCGAGAACAGTGTGCGCTCCACAGCATGGGCCAACGGCCTTGCACACAGCTTTACATATAAGGAGATGCAGGTGGGCTACGCCACCCTGCCCTCCGGTCTGCAAAGCAAAACGGCGGTGCTGATCTCCCTGCTGGAGCAGCACCCGGAGGGCATCGTCCTCTACGACCGCACCCAGCCCCATGCGGTGCTGCTGACCGACTACACCAACGGTATTTTCTATTGCTCCGACCCGGCGGGGAACATCGGCTACGGCCGCATCCCCATTACCAGCTCCAGTGTGTCCATTGCAAGAGCATCCTGCTACTGGTACGTCACCGCAGATCACAACAGTGTGGCTGCACAGGCTGATGGGCTGCGGCTGGAGGGTGTGCGCTACCCGGTGAATATCCGCACCGGCAGCGGCATGGCATTGACCGGTACGGCCAACAGCGCCAGCGGCACCACTCTGACCAGCGTGCAGGTGGCTGTTCTGGACGCGGCGGACCAGACCGTGCAGAGCGCTGAGGCGCAGGTGAACGCTGCTGCCTTCTCGCTGAACACGCTGGACAGCCAGATCCGCTTTGGCGAACTGCCGGAGGGCAGCTACACCTACATGGTGCTGATGACCGACTCTACGGGCGAGAGCCTGTGCTTTGCCTCAGACTTCACGGTGTCCGGCAGCGCAAGCAGCACCCAGACCTACTGGTCGGTCAAGGATGCTGGGGGCACCAAGCTGCAGCAGACGGTCAAGCAGATGGAGACCACGGTAGAGACCGCCGCCGAGACCACCGTAAGCTGGTTTGCACAGCTGTTCGGCTGATAAAAAGAAATAATTCAGGGCTGCTGCACATTGCTTTGTGTAGCAGCCCTGTTTGTATCACAATAACCAATAACAGCCGCTTTTCGTTATGACCCTTTTCCGTGAAAAAGTGGTTCAGAACCGCCCGCAGGCGGTTCTTTTTTCTGTTCTGAGAATTATTCGTCGTCCTCTTCGGCGGCCTCGTTCAAGGCGTTGGCCAGATCGCTGAGATCGAACTCCAGCTTGGTGCCGCAGTTGGGGCACACCACTTCGCCGTCCTCCAAAATGGACTCGTCGAAGTAGACCTCTTCCTCGCACTCGGG
>ERZ780198.2581-NODE-2581-length-13625-cov-2.863154_pt1 | contig 13625 bp, 10 predicted proteins | sample MGYA00510979_ERZ780198 | MGnify/ENA primary metagenome ERZ780198 (study PRJEB29588, sample SAMEA2158039) | human gut metagenome | biome: human gut; feature: human-associated habitat; material: faeces | place: Denmark | collected 2008/2010 ...
CGGGTCGTTCCCCTCGATCCAGATTACGACGGTAAACTTGGCGACGTCGCCGCTGCGGAAATTATCCGCTTGCCGTTCGAGTACGACGTTTGCGGACTCGAAGTTGGTCATAACGCGATTTTCCGGATCGATTTCGGGATTGCCGTTTCCGCCCGTTGCGGCTTTGGCGTAATCGACGTAATGCCCCGTGCGGTTATACGCGCCGGTGCCGGCGACGTAGTAATCGGGCGAATAATAAATCCGGACCCGCGCCGCCGAGTCTATGCCCGCGGTCATACGGGATATGACGAGTTTGTAGCGGTAACTGCATTCGCTCGCGCCGGCGTTTTTGAGGTAGAACGTGTACGCCACGTAATTTTCGCCGTTATGCGATCCGTCGACGTCGTTGAGGTCGGCGGGGAGCGTATTGCCGTCGATGTTGGTTACGTCCTGAGCCGCGCGCGAATTGAGTATCGCCGACGGGTTGGTGAACCGATCGTTTTCGGCGAGCGTAAGCGCGTACTGTTTGCCGGCGGCGTTGGACACTCTTACGGTAAAACTGCCGTATCTGTTGAACAGCAGCGACACGACGTATACTATCGCAAGAAGCGAAATTATCGCGCCTATCGCTATGGGGATTATCCGGCGATATTCGTTATACCTTTTTACCTCGCCCGCCGTGCGGCGCAGAACCGAGAACGGCGGTTTTGGTTTATTCATTTCGTTCCCTCCCGCGCTGCGCGCGACCCGACCCGATTGCGTTTTCCGATATCTTCCGTCCGCGTGCCGAGGTTTGCCCAAAAAGAAAAAGTCAGCCTCGGTAAACCGGGTCCGTCACGCGCGCAACCTTCTCCTTTATCCCGCGGGTCGTGCGGAAAAAAGAAAAAGGTTGCAATCGTACGTAACGTACTCATTGCAACCGGGCTGACTTCGTTAAAGTCCCTTGGCTTTGCGTCACCGCCTCACGACGGTTTTGCCGAACGGATTAATTTTTTATAAACGGCTTTTCGAGCCGTCTACGCGTATATTTTAGCATACGAATACGGGTTTGTCAACGATTTTGACGAAATTTTGCATAAATGTTGTTTAAAAACCCGCTTACGGGGTGCGATTATTCGCCCTCGGCGTACAGTTGACCTTCGTAAACGACGCAGTTTCTTCCGTTGCCCTTACCAAGATACAATTGTCTGTCGGCGCGGACGACGAAGTCCTTATCGTCTAATTCCGACCCCGGCTCCATAGCGACGCCGCACGTTATGGTAAGCACGCCGCGATCCGTGCCGTCGTGTTCGATGTCGAGATCCACAACCGAAGCGCGGAGTTCGCACGCGAGGTCGAGCAGTTCTTTTTCGGTGAAGTTGTCCGTAAAAATAACGAACTCTTCGCCGCCGTAACGAAAAAGTTCGAGTCCTTGCCCGTTCAGAATTTCGCACATCCGCTCGCTGATTCGGCAAAGAGCGATATTTCCCGCCGAATGAGAATAACGGTCGTTGTAGTTTTTGAACTCGTCCACGTCCACGATTATTACGCCGACGGTTTCGATTTGCGGCTCTTTGCGGGCAAAGCGAAGATAGCGCGTCATCGCGCGGAAATTATACAACCCCGTAAGCCCGTCGCGGTATGCGAGTTCGGCAAGTTTGCGGTGCGTCGCCGTGATTTCGCGGTAGTTATCCGCCATACGGAGCGCGTCCCGCCGCGCAAGCATATACACCGCCGCTACCATAAGTCGTATCACGACTTGCGACGCTATGTCGTAAGCCGCGCCGCCGCGGACGAATTCCGGCACGATTCCGCTCGCAAACATAAGCGCAATCACGATTGCGGCGTCCCGCGCTTTCGGGAGCGGGTAAAACGTGATCGTAAAAAGATTGAGCGTCATTATCGAAACGCCCGTATATCTGTAAAGTTCGTTTTCCGCGCCGCCGATCGATACTATCGTCTGTCCGCGCACCATCGCAAATAACGCCGCTTCGATTACCGTCGTTATCTGATAGTAAAGTTGCAGCCGTTTGTGGAGTTTTATGTTCCGGTTGAGTTTCGTGCGGGCGGCGACGATTACCATTATCGACGACACGGACATCAATCCTCCCACCGCGAACGCAACGAATCGGAGCGGTCCGTACGCACCCTTGTATCCGGCGTCGAACATCCAGTATATATTGATAATAGCGATGACTATCGCCAGCCAGAATCCGACCGAGAGATTCCGCCGATAGCAATATTCCTCCCGCGACATCATCTCGTCGCCGCTTGCGCTCGACAGCCTCTTGCAGTCCTCGCTTACGCGATTTTTTCTGTAATTAGTACCCCCCCCCGCGTTTTCAGGGGGTGTTCCGTTGTCCTGGTCGATATTTCTTCCATTCATTCGATTTCTCCTTTCGGTGTCCGATCGCTCGTCCCCGCCCGTAGTCGGACGGATATAAACGGTCGCTTGCGGCGTCGCGCGTTCACTCTTTCCCATGCGGCGTCGCGCGCGTATACGTGTGGAATCACGTGTGGAATCATTATATTGAAAAAATACCGGTTTGTCAATGGTTTTTTATGTGCATTTTGCCGCTTTTTCAACGATCCCGGGAGCATTTTGCGGGATTTTTGAACGGAAAAAACCGACTGAATCGGGGACACGGGGTGCGGAAAAACCGGTTTTGCGAATATTCTTTTCGCCTCGATCGCGCCGCGAATATTTTTTTGCGGAAAATGCCAATCTAACCGTAAAGGAGCGAATATGCAACGAGAATACACCCGATCGCCGTTCGGGAAAACGGACGCGTTATACCTGATACTTACCGCGCTTGCCACCGTAGGGGCAGGCTCGCTTATGGGACTGTTGGGCGGGGCGCATAACGGTTACGCCGGACTCGTCCGACCCGCCTTCACGCCGCCGGACGCGGTTTTTCCGATAGTTTGGAGCGCGATGTACGCTATTGCGGGCGCGTCGCTGTATCTTACGATCGCCGCGCCGGAATCGGATTACAGAACCGCTTCGCTTTGGCTGAACGGAGCGGGTCTTGCTCTTAACTTCGGCTGGATTCCCGTATTTTTCCTCTTAAAAGCGTACTTTGCGGCGTTTTTGATAATAGCCGCGCTCGACGCCGTTATTCTCGCGGCGATTCTCGTAGAGTTCAAAGTGAGCAGGATCGCCGCCGCGCTTGGTATTCCTTATCTCGCGTGGCTGATTTTCGCTACCGTTCTTACCGTTTCCGTACTCGTATTCAACTGAAAATTACAACGCCGACGTCGCAAAAACGCGTATACGTATGGTTAAAATTAAAACCGCGCAATGCCGCTTGCCGACGTGCGGTCGTCTTTGCCGTTTACCATAGCGCAAGCAATTGACGGTCTTTGCGACTGCCGCATCCGTCCGCGCGGGTGAAGTTCTTCCGGAAATCCGTACGGGACCCGACCCGTAAAACCGCCTCGTAAGAGTTTTTTCTTACGAGGCTGAGTTTTTATTCTTATGTCGCCGCGATATCGTTTTGTACGACGAAATTCGATTGCGACGGCGTTTTGGTCTTACAGCCGCGCATATTCCGCTTAAAACGATTTACCTTCGTCCGCAAAAAGCCGCGACTTTCGCTTTGACTTTCCGGCATCGTCAAAGACGGATACGTCCTCCCTGCTCGGCCGCGGATAGCGACGCATCAACCGAATCTGCCGTTGATATAATCGTCGGTTCGTTTGTCGGAAGGTGCGGAGAAAATCTTTTTGGTTTCGTCCGCTTCGATCATTTCGCCGAGGAGGAAGTACGCGGTATAGTCGGCGATCCGGAACGCCTGTTGCATATTGTGCGTAACCATGATTACCGTCATGTTCTTTTTGAGTTCGAGGCAAAGTTCCTCTATCTTGCCGGTGGATATGGGGTCGAGCGCGCTTGTCGGCTCGTCCATAAGCAGAATCTGCGGTTCGACGGCGAGCGCGCGGGCGATGCAAAGCCGCTGTTGCTGACCGTCCGAGCGCGGACTTACCGAGCCGATCTTTCACCTCGTCCCACATTGCCGCGCCTTTAAGCGAAGTTTCGACGATTTCGTCGAGTTCGGCGCGCGATCCGATACCGAAAGTACGCGGACCGTAAGCGATATTGTCGTAAACGCTCATCGCGAGCGGATTGGGTCGCTGAAAAACCATACCGACGTTTTTGCGGAGCCGCGCAAGGTCGGTGCCTTTGGCGTAAATATCGGTATCGCCGACCATAACCTTGCCGGTAATACGGCAGTTTTCGACGAGATCGTTCATGCGATTGAGCGATTTTATAAGCGTGGATTTGCCGCAACCGGACGGGCCGATAAGCGCGGTAAGTTTATTTTTCGGGAAATCGAGATAAATGCTTTTGAGCGCGTGGAACGAGCCGTACCAGAGGTTGAGTTCGCGCACGGAAACGGCGATATCGCCGCTTATATCGTATTTTTCGATAACGTTTCTTTTCATATTTTTCTCCTTTTGTCGAAGAAGTAGTGCACTCCCGACACGGCGAGATTAAGCGCGACTACGAAGATAAGAAGCACGCTTGCCGTCGCGTAAGCCTCGTTGACCTGCAAGCCGTTAGACATAAATTTCCACACGAGAACGGCAAAACTCGCCGCGCTGTCGCCGTAGCCCTGCGGCACGAACGTTGCGGCGGATCCGACGGTAAAGATCAAAGCCGCGCTTTCGTTGACGATTCTGCCGACGGACAGAATTATCGACGTTATTATACCCGAAAGAGCCTGCGGCAGAACGACTACGAAGATCGTGCGGAGTTTGCCCGCGCCGAGCGCGTAACTTGCCTCGCGCATGCTGTCGGGGACTTCGGAAAGCGATTGCTCCACGCTGCGGATAATCGTAGGCAGAATTATAAGCGCGAGCGTTATTCCGCCCGCCGCGAGCGAATACCCCATTCCCATACCGATAACGAAAAACGTCATACCGAAAAGTCCGAACACTATCGACGGGATTCCCGAAAGCGTATCGACGAAAAGCCGTACTATCTTGACGAAATTGCTGCCTTTTTTGGCGTACTCGTTGAGGTATATCGCCGCGCCGATTCCGAGCGGCAGGGCGACGGCGAGCGCGAGAAAAACGAGCATAATCGTGGAAACGAACGCGGGCGCAAGGGTGGTATGAGCGTTGCCGGACTTGCCGAACAGGAAGTCGAAGCTTAGGTGCGGCAAACCCTTAACGAGGACGAACGCGACTATAAACACGAGCGTGAACGCAACCACGGTCGCCGCAATCCACGACAGAACGCACATAATATCCTGCGCGCTACCCGTTTTGCGATAACTTTTAGGTGCGTCGCGGCGATCGCTTTCGCGGATACGGCGCGAGAAAAACTTGTTGCCCTCGTGCGGTTTTTTTACCGCGGTAAGGCAGAGATTGAGGATAAGTATAAGCACCAGAAGCACGAACCCGTCCGCGATAAGCGCGGCTTGTTCGGTCGGACCCGCGTATCCCCAGTTCTGGACGATATTGCTCGTAAGCGTGGTAAACGGCACGAACGCTCCGGTCGGATAACCGCTGCCGTTACCAACGATCATCTGAACCGCCATAGTCTCGCCTATCGCGCGCCCTACGCCTAAAATGACGGCTGCGATAACTCCGCTTTTGGCGGCGGGCAAAAGAACTTTCCACACCGCCTGATTCTTGCTGCAACCGAGGCTGAGCGCGCCCTCGTAGTAGTGCATGGGTACCGATTCGAGGCTGTTTTTGGTAACGGACGCGATAGTCGGAAGAATCATCACGGACAGGATTATCGTACACGCCAGAAGTCCGAATCCGGCGTTAGAAGGATGAAAAACCCCGACGAGCGCGGGCATAAGGAATTTATACCCGAACAGTCCGTACACGATCGACGGGATACCGGCGAGAAGGTTTATAATCTGCGTATAGAATTTTTTGAGTTTTTTGGGGCAATAGAAAGTAAGCCACACGGCGGTGAGAATCGCGAGCGAGCCTCCGACAGCGGTCGCGCACGCGGTAAGTACGAACGTACCCGCGATCATTCGCCAGATACCGAAAACCTCGTTTTTGCCCGACCACTCCGATCCGAAAACGAACTTTATCACGCCGGTAAGCCGAAACGCGGGAATACTTGCCGCGAGAAGGTATCCGACTATCGTGAACACCGCGATTACGGAAAAAGCCGCAAGAGCGACGAACACGCCCTTTGCGACGATCTCCTTATCCGGCTTTTTGATAACCTCAGCCATAGTTATTTTACCGAAACGTACTTATTTGCGGTTATTATCGTCTGAGCCTCCGCGCTCATAATAAAGTCGTAAAATCCCTGCGCCGCCTCGGAAAGCGTCGAGCCCTCTTTAAGGACGATCAGGAACGGACGTTGAAGCGCGTAAGTCCCGTTTACGATATTATCGGTCGTGCAGGCGACTCCGTCGAGGCTTACCGCCTTTACTTTGTCGCTGAGACTTCCGTAAGAAACGTAGCCGATACTGTTAGTCGCGCCCTGAATGGACTCGATTACGTTACCCGTCTCGGCAACCGTTGAAACGCCGCCGTCGTAACTCTCGATTCCGAGGAGTTCGTCGAACGCCGAACGCGTGCCGCTGCCCTCGTCTCTGCCGACTCCCGCGGTGATCGAAGTGTCGGGAATAGCCGTGCCGCTCTCGTAAAGCGCTTTTACGTCCGCTTTGGTAACGTTATCGACGGCGCAGTCTTTATTTACGATAAGCGCGATACCGTCGCGGCAAAGAACTTCGCCCTTAACGCCCGCCTCTTTGTCTTTGAGATCTCGCGAAGACATGCCGAAATCGTTAAGTCCGTTCTGCGTATCCTTGATTCCGTTGCCGGACGAACTCATATTGATCGTGATTCTTACGTCGTGGGTCTTTTCGTACTCCGCCGCGAGTTTCTCCATAACCGGAGTGACCGACGACGAACCGGAAATCGTTACGGTTGCGGTTTTTGCGCCGCCGCACGCGCCCATAGCGAACGCTCCGAAGCACATAACCGCCGCGCAGAACGCGCTCATTAAAATTTTTGATACTCTTTTCATTGTTTTTACTCTCCTTTGAAAACTTCTTTGTTGTCTCTCAACACCCATAGTCTAACAAAGAAAAGTAACAAACTCACCCGCAAACTTGTAACAAAATCGTAATAACTCGATTTTTTTCGACTCCCGCCGCCCGAAACCCCGATCGGGCAAAAACAGCAATAACCGGATAAATCGTATCCGATAAACGCAAAAAATCGGTACCGTAGCGACACGGTATAGTATAAACGACGCGCGTTTTATGTCGCGTAACACAATTTTAACATATTTTTTACGTAAAACGACTGTATAATTGTACCGTATCGTATGGGTGCGCTTTTTTGTCGCGCCTTGTGAGACCGCAAAAGAGACGGCTTCGCTTATCGAATCTCTCGTCGTCGCGCCGCACGCGTTTACGTACAGAGGTACCGAACACTCGTTCCGCATCTCGATAGGATACGCCGAATGCCCCGCCGACGCGAACGCCGCGTCACGCGGAACGTTATCCGGACGAGGTGTAAACAAACACGGAGACTTGCCGTAGCGGCGAGTCTCCGTGTTTTTCGTATTTACGAGGGATTCTTTTTCGTATCGATAGATGCGATAAGGCGGTAGTCGGCAAAGGCGCAATCAGTCGGCGTATCGACGAATCGTTACGCTTCGGCGGGATCGCCCGTCCGAAGCGCAACGACGTATACGGCTTTTTCGTATTTTCACGATCGTTTCGTTGTGCGCGCCCGGCAAGCGACCGACCTCGTCGCGGGCTATTTTTTTAATAGCGGCGCGACGACTTCGTTTATCCGTTTTGCCATATAATAAAATCCCAAATCGGTCGGGTGAACGCCGTCCACGGTGCAATTTCCGCGTTCGGATTCGGGGAAAAACTCGCTTCCGTCGATAAAATACACGTTTTTGTCGCCCTCTTCTCTCGCGCGGTCGAAAGTCGCTTTTACGATCTCTTTTCGCCTGATATAGTTTGCGTCGTGTTCGATCGACGGCTTGCTGATCATAACGATCGGAGTTTCGGGGCTACGGGCGCGATACGTTTTATAGAACCGGAAATGCGTTTCGGCGAGGTATTCGGGCGAGGGCGCGTTGTAGTCGTAGTCCATTACGAACGCGGACGCGTCGATCGAGGCGAGGAATTTTGCCATGCTCGTTTCGGCGCGCGCGGAACCGCTGAATCCGTGGTTGATAAAATCCGCGTCGTTCCACTTGGACACGAGCGCCTGATAACTCGCGTCGGGACGGCTCGCGCAGCCGCCCTGCGTTATGGACGAGCCGTAATACACGACCGGTTTTTCGATCGAGTATCGTTCGCCGCGCTCGATTTTCGCGTTCTCGTCAAAGCCGAGCGTAAGCGAATCCACGTCGTTATACAGCGGGAAATACAGTACGTATTCGCGCATTTTTCCGCCTTTGAGCGGCTCGGTACGCTCGAATCCCCGCGTTTCGAAATGTTCGGGGCGCATGGACGCGACGTGAGAATACACGCCGCTTTCTTTCTCGACGAGGACAAAGCCCGAACTGCCCGTAAGCGGCATGTGCGTCATATCGCAAAGGGACGAATACGTCGCTTCGAGTCGGATCAAGGACGAGTCCGTTCTGAATCTTATTCTTCCGCCCGCCGTATTGCGCCGAAGCACCGTTACGCCCTCGTTTGCCGTAATCGCTACCGACTCCGGCACGCGGTAAAACCCGCCCTCGTCCATCGAATACGAGAGTCCGTAAAGGTCGAACGGCTCGCACGGAATATCGAAGTTGCGTATTCCGTCCGCGACGATTCCTGTCGACGTCATATTTTTATCGACGTCGAGTACCGTTTTTTTCGTTTTTTCTTCCGACATGATTTTTACCTCTTATAAATGTTTGCGCTCCGTGTGATGCGGCACCCGCGCGGGCGCGCGTGCGGGGCGGTTGTTTACCGTTGCTTTGTCATTTAAACAACCCCTCATCCGTCACTCCGTGCCACCTTCCCCAAAGGGGGAAGGCTTTACGGGCGATAAGCCGCAGCGAGCAAGTATTTAGTTCCGTGCTTTTGCAAACGCTCGTTATATCGCAAAACATAATACTTGACCGCGGTTGTCACGCGATAACGTCACTTTTATATCATTTCCGACCTATTCATGCGTTGCGGGGTCCGGGACACAGCCGCAAGGCGGCGAGCCGCCACAGGCAAGTATTTAGTTCCGTGCTTTTGCAAACACTCGTTATATCACTTACCCCAATACTTGACCGCGGGGAGTCCCCGCACCGGCGGCTTTTTGGTACTTTTTCTTCGCTTGAAAAAGTACATATCCCATTCCTTTGTTTCTTTCTTAAAGAAAAGGTTGTTTTACTTTCCTCAAAGTAAGCGTCAGATCTTCGTGTTGGAACGGATACGATTGTTGAGTTCTTCGAGGGCGGAGAATCCCATCGTTTTAAGCCGATGATTGCGCGCGACGACTTCGAGAATTATGGACAGATTGCGACCCGGTCTGACGGGGATAACGTACAGCGGGAGTTCGGTTTCGAGCAACGTATAGAAATTTTGTTCGTCGCCGAGCCGGTCGTAAGCCTTGCCGCTGACCCAGTCTTCGAGTTTGACGACGATGTCCACGACCTTGCTGTTGCGAATCGCGCCCGCGCCGTACAGCGCGCTGATGTCGATAATACCGATCCCGCGGATCTCCATAAAGTGGCGTATCGCCTGCGGGGACTCGCCCACGAGCCGATCGGAAACTCGGCGAAGCGTAACGGCGTCGTCCGCAACGAGCCGGTGTCCGCGCTGTATGAGTTCGAGCGCGGTTTCGGACTTGCCTATGCTCGAATCGCCCGTAATAAGCACGCCCACGCCGTACATATCCATCAGAACGCCGTGAATCGTTTCGGTAGGCGCGAGAATCTCGTTGAGGTAAATACTGAGTTCGTTGACGAACGCGGTCGTACGAAGCGGCGAACGGAGTATTACGCGGTCGTACTTTTTAGCCGCCGCGACGAGTTCGCCGAGCGGTTTTGCCGCCGTGGTAAGCACCAGACACGGAAATCCGTACGAACAGAACCGCTCGCACACGAACGCGCGTTCGACTTTATCGAGCGACAGAAGATAACTCATTTCCTGCTCGCCGATGACCTGAACACGCTCGGCGGAAAAGTGTTCGTAATAGCCCGCAAGCTGAAGTCCCGGGCGGGAAACGTTAAAAGTCGCGATATGTATAAGCCGCTCGGGATCGCCGTAGATTACGTCGAGATTGAGCCGCTCGGCAAAGTCTGCGACGGATACGTCGGTTTCGGTTTCCTGAAGTTCGGTAAGTTTGAGTTTAGCCATATTTATATTTCCTCCATACAATACTTATTTATAACCCACGCCACGGCGTCCTCGTCTGCGCGGGGAGCGATTACGTCCGCCGCAGCCCTGACGTCCGCGTTTGCCGAAGCGGGCGCGATTCCGAGACCCGCCGCGCGGATCATTCCTATATCGTTTTGTCCGTCGCCCATCGCGACGCAACCCGAGAGCGGTATTCCGTAAATGTCCGCAACGGCTTTCATACCCGCCGCTTTTCCCGCGTCCGAACTGACGAATTCGAGATAGTTTTTGGTCGTCATATAGTATTCGACACCGCCAAGGTTCGCGGCGGCAACCGCGCCGACGAGTTTATTCCACTCCTCGTCCGACTGATTTTCGCGCACGATCATTATTTTCATCGGCGTAAGATCGGGGTTAACGTCCACGTACGCGGCAAGGTCGCCTACCGCCTTTATCGGCGAACCGGTAATATGTTCGTACCAGGCGTTAATTTCGTTGCGCTCGGCGGCGTAAACGTACTGCAGGTCGTAAAAATGCATATACGTATTATGATTTTTCGCGATTTTAATAACTTGCTTAAGCGTTTCGAGAGGCAGAAATTTGCAAAAAATCGTGTTGCCGTCCTTATCCGCCGCGTGCGCTCCGTTATACCCTATCATGGGTACGGTCTGCTTGTCGATCCCGAGCGAAACGAGTATTTTATGCGTAGGCGCGGTCATTCGTCCGGTGTTGAGAATAAAATGTCCGCCCGCCGCGATATATTTCTTTATAGCCTCGCGGTTTGCCGGCGAAACGTATTCGTCGCGGGTACAGAGCGTGCCGTCGAAGTCGCAAAAGAAAGCCTTGTATTTCATTCGTTCTTCTCCTTGTGAAAATGTTCGTAAACGGCGTTCGCGGTGCGCTCGTCAAGCCCGACCGCACGAAGGGTTTCGGGCGAAGCCTGTTTTATTTCGGACGGCGACGGGAACGCTTTAAGAAGCAAAGCGCGTTTTTTCTCGCCTATTCCCTTTACCTCGTCGAGTTCGGAAAAATACCGTTTCGCGCGGGTTTTGCGGTGATACGTTATGGCGAACCGGTGCGCCTCGTCGCGGACGCGCTGCATAAGCCTAAGCGCGTAATGATCGTGAGGAAGCACGATCGGTTCGGGATTATACGGCGTGAAAATCTCCTCTTCGCGCTTGGCAAGTCCGACCATGGGCACGTCGAATCCCTCGCTTTTCATAACGTCGTACGCGAAATGAAGTTGCCCTTTGCCGCCGTCGATAACGATAAGATCGGGAAGATACGAGAATTTTTCGTCCTCGCGGCTGCGGCGGAATCTGCGGCGGATAACCTCTTCCATACAGCGGAAGTCGTCCGAGCCTTCGACCGTCTTTATCTTGTACTTGCGATAGTCTTGCGGCGACGGTCTGCCGCCGATAAACACCGACTGCGAAGCGACCTTGTCTACGCCGCTGATGTTGGAAATATCGTAACACTCGATTCGGTGTGCCGATTTTATGCCGAGAATTTTCGCAAGCGACTCGCACGCGCCTTCCGTCATGTCGTATTCGCGCTCGGTCTTTTGCCTGCTTTTGACGAGGTAGTCGGAGGCGTTACCGGCAGCCTTTTCCACGAGCCGTTTTCTCATGCCCTTTTGCGGGACGACGAATTCGGGCGGCTTGCCGTAAGTTGCGAGAAGTTCGGTAATTGCGGCGGCGTCGATCTCTTCGGGCAGACAAATCTCCTGCGGAAGTTCTTTGCCCGCGTAATACTGCGCCATAAAGGTCGAGAGCGCGTCGCCCATATCGGGCGAACCGTCGCTGACGGCGAAGTTCTGCACGCCGATAAGTTTGTTTCCGCGCACGATCGCAACCGAAATTACGCCGCGATTGCCGTCGAACGCATAAGCGTAAGCGTCGATGTCGGTTACCGCGCCGAGGTTTGCGACGGTACGCTCGCGGAGTTTTTTGAGCATTTCAAGCCGGTCGCGGTACTCTATCGCCCGCTCGAACTGTTCGCCGTCGGCGGCGGCTGCCATTTTTTCGGACAGAATCTTTTCCGCTCCGTCGTCGTAACCGGACAAAAATCGCATAACGCGATTAACCGATTCGCGGTAGTCCTCGGGCGAGACGTACTTCATACACGGCGCGTCGCACAGTCCGATGTCGTAGTTAAGACAAGGGCGGGAACGTTTTTGCATAATTTTGGAGCAGGTACGGACTTTGTAGCACGAGCGGATAACGTCCACGAGGTCGCCCGCGCGCACGCCGTTAAAAAACGGTCCGTAATACCGCGCGCCGTCGCGACGAACCTTGCGCGTGATCTCGACGCTTGGATAGTCGGGGCGAAGGTCGATTTTGATATACGGCGAGTGCTTGTCGTCTTTGAGCAGTATGTTGTAATGCGGCTTGTACTTTCGGATAAGGTTCGCTTCCAGCGCAAGCGCGTCCTTTTCGGTGAGCGTGATTATATAGTCGAAGTCGTCCACGTTGTCCACCATCGCCTGAACTTTCGGGAGTTTGGGGGACGAGCCGAAATACTGCCGCACGCGCCGCGTCAGAAGTACGGCTTTGCCGACGTAGATTATATTCCCGCCCTTGTCGCGCATTATATAAACGCCGCTTTTTTCGGGCAGGTCTTTAAGCTTTTTGCGTATTTTATCGTTCATTTTCGCTCTTTTGCAAATTCGCAACCGCAGTAAACCTGCCGGTACAATCCCATTTCGCGGCTTTTTACCGTGCTTTCGTAAAATCCGTTACGCTTTTTAAAGTCGGACGGAATCCATATTACGCCCGTCGCTTTCTCCGCTTCGAGTCCGAGTTCGTTTATAAGCCGCGCGGACTTGTGCGGGCTTACCGACAGCGTTGTGCAGAACTCGGTAAAGCCGCCCTCCGTCGCTTTTAAGGCGGTTTTGCGGATACGGAGCGCGATACATTTTGCGCAACGGCTTCCGCCCTCGGGCGCGTTCTCTTCGCCTTTGACGCACGCCAGAAATTCGTCGTGGTCGTACGGCTCGACGATAAGCGGAAGGCCGTAAATGGCGGCGAGTTTTTCGACTTCGCGCAGTCTTTTTTCAAACTCGGCGGCGGTGTCTATGTTCGGGTTGTAAAAGTAAAGCGTAGGGCGCGCGGAAATCACGCGCGGCAGTACTCCGCACGCGCACGGCGCGCAACAAACGTGCAAAAGCGGGTTTTTTGCCGCTTTTACCGCCTCGTCCGTGTATTTATCCGCGTTTTCGATAACGTCGTTCATAACTCTATAACCGCGCCGCCCGTTTCCGCGCTGAATTCCGTCGTTCCGCACCTCAGCAGTCCCGCCACCGTCCGCGTAAACGTGGTGTCCGCTCTCACTCCGTTTATTTCGTCTATTATCGTCCCGCGGGCGTCGGACGAGGCAAGCGGCGTAAGTTTCCCG
>ERZ780198.2585-NODE-2585-length-13617-cov-2.610824_pt1 | contig 13617 bp, 6 predicted proteins | sample MGYA00510979_ERZ780198 | MGnify/ENA primary metagenome ERZ780198 (study PRJEB29588, sample SAMEA2158039) | human gut metagenome | biome: human gut; feature: human-associated habitat; material: faeces | place: Denmark | collected 2008/2010 ...
ATTACAAGAATTAAATGCCAAGTTGATTAAAGTTACTGATCTATATGGTGAGAATGGATATTTCGAATATCTACAGTCAAAATTAATTTCTGCTGATAAAATTGTCGCAGGTAGTGGTAATTTTAAGGAATTATCCGCAGTTGTTGCTGCGATTGATAGTTTATTGGCTGGAAATATTTCTGCAGAACTTGGACACCTTATTCATCTTACTGCTAGTAATGTTGTTGTTGACGATGCAGTCATTCGTGATTTGATTGCGGCAAATATTACTGTAGCAATGCTAAAGGCAAGTACTATTTCTGCCGATAAATTTAATATTGCTTCCGATGATGGTGGACTTACTATCGTTGGTAACACAATGCAATTTAAAGACAAAAATAATAATGTACGTATTCAAATTGGTCGTGATGCAAAGGACAATTTTACGTTTACTTTATATGACGAGACTGGAAAAGGTATATTAATTGATTCAAAAGGAATCAAGGAGTCTGCTATTGCTGATGGATTAATCAAAAATGATATGGTTGCAGATGGTACTCTTTCTAAGGATAAATTAAATTTTAATATTGTTGAAGCAGATAAAAATGGAAATGTTGATGCTACAAAAGTCATTGTTAATGGGCATGGAGTTGATGCGGAGTTCGTCTCAATTAAAAAACAAATTACTGATCAAATTGAAAATGTAGAAGATAAAATCGGTACGCTAGACTTATATGGTGAACAGATATTTCGAAAAATAGATGGTGTTATATCTCCAAACAATATAACTATAACGGCAAAATATAGAAATGATGTTAAAATCGGTAAATGGTATATAGATAATGTAGAAAATACAAGATATGTATCTACGGATAAAACTTCAATCACAATACCATCTTCTTATATTGCAACATTACCATCAACAAAAAAATCTTTAGTTATTAAAGTCGAAGATTCCACAAAAAAATTATACGATGTATTAACTGTACATATTTTGGATAGTTTAAATGGAGTCGATGGACAGCCTTCTATTTCTGTAATTATCACCAGTGAAAAAGGAGTAGTGTTTGATGATGATACAACAATTACGAGTACTATATGTACATGTCAAGTATATAAAGGTGCTACGCCTATGGAACCGATATCTTACAAATGGCAAATTATAAATAACGAGTCAGGTGATTGGAAAACGGTTGGAAATAATAAAACATTGACAATTAATGTTGATAAATCAATTATACGTAAGAGAATTCGTTGTCTAGTTGATATTGGAGACGTAGCACAAGTGTCAATTACGGACGAGCACTCAAATACATTGCAAGATGAAAATGGAATTAGTCTATATTCCGTTGAAGCAGCATCAGATACTTCTGCTTCGAGCAAAAATATTATTGATGTAAATACAACTGAAGTGCTTGATTCTTCTGATAGCGTATTTGTCAATAGTGGAAAATCTCTTAAACAGATAAATTATGATTTATTAGCAGATGCAATTTTAAATAAATTACTCAGCAAATCTTATGAAAAGATTGGAACAAATGTTATCGATGCAATCAAGGAAAATGCGAATACGTTAACAGATAAAGATATCGATACATTAATTGAAAAAATGTAACACATAAAAAAGGAGGTGAGCAATGTTACTATCAAGCAACGAATTAGACATGTTGATTTTGCAACATGGAAAAGATGGAACATCCGCAGATTCCAAATATATCTGGGTGAAGTATGCACAAGATAAAAATGGAACTGGCTTGACGGACGATCCAACCAATGCAGTTTATATAGGCATTGCTTATAACAAAACTGAAAAACATGAATCAGATAATCCTAACGATTATACATGGACAAGAATCAAAGGTAACGATGGAGAATCGGCATATACTGTTATTCTTCAAAATGAAAATATAACATTCTCTGTTTCTAATCAAAATAATATTGCTTTAATGGATCAATCTTTTGATACTTCTGTTGTGGTATTCAAAGGTACAGATGCAGTTAGTAATTTCACTATTGGAACAGTTGAAAGTAAGAATGGAATTTCGGTAATACAAAAAAATAATACAATCACATTTTCTGTCGAGGCTGGAAATAAAATTGAAGCAGATTACGGAAAATTCTCCATACCAATTTCTGTAAATGGATTAGTATTTAAGAAAGAAGTTTCTTGGTCGCTTGCAAAAGCGGGTGCAGTTGGTGGTCAAGGAAATCCTGGCGAACCTGCTTTAAGTATATCTCTTGGAAACGAATCACAAAATATTCCATGTACATATGATGGGCATGTCATTAATGATATGTTAATAGAGATATCATTTGTAGGGTATCGAGGTTTAACAAGAACACCATGTAACGTAGCAGTCGGCACTCTTCCATCTGGAATGACTCTTGGGTCAATTGAGAATTGTACAATATCTAATGATGGATCGATAATTTTGAATATCGTAAAAAATGCTACACTTGGCACTGAATCAACATTAACTGGAAATATAGTCTTAACATTTAGTATAAATGGAAAAACATTAGTTAAAAACTTTACCTGGACAAAATCTAAAGATGGTGGGTTGTCCTATATCTACTCCATAGAACCATCATCATATGTAATAAACAAAACATATGATGGAACACTCTCTCCTGCTTCTATTACATTTAATGCTTATTATCAGAAAGATGGAAGCGATAGAATTCCGTATAATGGTCTTTTTACAATAGAAGAATCGACAACAGGAAGTGATTTCAAATCCACATATCTTTCTTCAAAAAATGAATCATCTTTAATCTATACCCCAACATCAAATAACATAAAAAGTGTACGATGTACATTAAGCCAAGCTGACAAAGTATCTGTTGTACTGGATAGACAGACAGTTATTGTATTATCTGATGATAAAATGAAAGATGCATTGACTACTGTAACTACAAGGGTTAATGGCGTATCTAGCAAAGTGGACGGTATCGATAAGAAAATTACAAACAAGGTTTGGCAGACAGATATTACAACTGCAGTAAACAATTATGACGGCACAACCGTTAAATCTCTCCGAGATCAAGTGAGTTCACAAGAAACCAAAATTGGAGAAATTACTTCGGAAGTATCTGATGTTAAAACAACGATCGAAAATAATCAGGCAAGTGTTCAAAAAGACATTGCTTCCATGAAACAAGATGCTACAGGATTTAAACAAACAGTTGCATCCACATATGAAACTAAAAATGATGCATCGACTAAATACTCAAGTTTTGATCAACGTGCCGGAAAAATCGAAACTAGCGTCAAAACACTTCAAGGGAATGTAACTACTTTATCTCAAACAGATACAGAAATTAAAGCAGAGCTTAAAACTGCCAAGGGTGACATCACGACTTTAAAATCAGATGCGTCTGGTCTTTCAACTAAGATTACGAACGCACAGGGAGATATCAACACCTTAAAATCAGACGCGTCATCTATGAAATCAGATATTTCTGATGCAAAAGGAAATATTTCAACTCTACAGAGAACATCTTCTAATCTACAATCTCAGATTACCAATAATAAAACAGATATAAATATTCTTACTGGCGATCCAATGAATTATTCTAAACTGAACGAAAGTACATCAGATTACTGGGGATTTACATATGACGGAACGGCGGATGGACGTTGGTATACAATGAAAACTTTATCACGCGATAAATTTATTTCTGGATATTATGAATGCATGGGTGGAGAATCATTTAATATAGAGTTTGAGATTTCTACTTCTGTAAAGGGTAACTCGACGAATGGAGGAACAGATAGTACTTATAAGGGTACGGCAATTGGTTTATATGGATTCGATGCTCAAAAGCAAAGTGTTGGCATTAATTATAGCACAAGAACAACCGCTACTGCTGCAGCACCAGCTACAAAAATCAGTTCTGTAGTTAGCGTTCCAGCAAATTCAAGATATTTTCGAGTATTCCTTCAAACTGAAAGTTGGGGAAATTTTTCAGGAACACTAAAAATTCGTAATGTAATTGTATCTCGTATCAAGGCGATTGAAACTAGGATGTCTTCTGCTGAAACATCAATTCGGCAAAATGCAAATGATATTTCTTTACGTGCTACCAATGTCCAATTAGAGCAAGCAAAAAAAGACATCAATGGTAAATTTGCTGACTATTCTACAACAACAGAAATGAATAGTGCTATTAAAGTGAAAGCAGATAGCATCACACAAGAAGTATCTAAAACATACACAAAACAAACAGATTTCAATTCTCTTTATATTGGAGGCAGAAATCTTGCTCGAAATACATCCAGTTCTTATTCTTTTGGAATATCAGATTTTAACGGTATTGCTAATCAGTGTTTTGATGTTGCGACGGTACTTACAGATGGTCTTGCTGCAGGTGATGAAATTACGATTCATCTATATTATAATTATTCAAATATTGTTGCTGCTACTGGGCAAATTGCCAAAGTATGGATACAAGGTAGTGGAAATGTAACGGGATGGAGTTCTGGAGCATTTCCATCAAGTCCAAGCATTGCTATTTCTGGAAGCGGAACGAAAGAATTTTTATATACGACAACCGTTTCTGCAGACCAGATAAAAAATTCATATTGGCTTGTTAATCTAAGACATGATTATGTCCAAAGTGGAACTGTTCGATGGAAAATGTTCAAAGTTGAAAAGGGAAATCGTCATTCCGAATGGAGTCCGGCTCCAGAAGATGCTTATGATAAAATTGAAAAATCCATTACAACGTCCAGCACATCCATAAAAAGTTATTGCGATAGTATTGTTATGAATGCAATAAAGGATACGGTATCAAATGGCGAAGTGGATGACAAAATAGAAGAATTAAGATCTTCTTTAAAATTGACTACTGACGGATTAGAAACATCAATAACTAAATTGAGTGATCCGTCCCGAAATGGTCAAGCGCAATTACAAAATCAATTAAACACAATAACTAAATATTTTACATTTGGCATGAATGGTATGACTATCGGTCAAAAAGATAATCCATATAAAGTATCTATTGATAACACAAAATATGCAATGAAAGTAAATGATGAAGATGTTATGTGGATTCAGAATGGAGAAGTTAATACTCCGGATTTATATATTAAACATCGAATGAGATTGTTTGATTATATTATAGAACAGGATAGTCATGGAAATTTAAATTGTCAATATATTGGAGGATGATGGAAAATGGCATTAAGTGGATCGTTACAGACCAATGGTTATGAAGGAAGGTACTATCAAGTAAATTGGTCTGCGACTCAATCTGTAAACTCAAATACTTCAACAATATCATGGGAATTAAGAGCGCTTGGAGGAGCTTCGTCATGGTATGCCGAAAGAACACTTTCTGTAACAATAGCTGGAACAAAAGTTGTTAATAAAACAGATCGTGTTCAAAGATATAGTGGAATTATTTCTAGTGGTACCTTACCAGCCATCACACACGATTCAAATGGTGCGAAGAGCTTTTCAATCAGTATTAGTGCTGCAGTATACACTTCCGATGTAAACCTAACTGCATCTCAAACTTTTACACTGAATACAATAGCACGTAATTCTACATTTGGTAAGGTCACTGGAAAAACAATTGGAAGTGCTACTACAGTAACAATCAATAGAAATAGTTCTGCTTTTACACATCAATTATGGTATAAACTCAGAACAGAAGGTAGTTGGATTGATTTAGGTACAGGAATTGGTACTTCCAAAACATTTACAGTACCAATTGAAAAATGTTCTGAATTCCCAAATGATACCAGTGGAGTGTTTGGCTTATGTATTAGAACATATAATGGTTCTACCAAAATAGGAAAAGATGTTTATTTAACTACCGAAATTAATATTCCTGATAGTGTTATACCAGCTATTTCTAGTATGACACTATCTGATGCAAATAATCATTTATCAACTTATGGTGGTTATATTCAAAACAAATCGGCAGTAAAAGTAGTCACATCTGCATCGGGAATTTATGGGTCAACAATTACATCTTATAATATTACAGTTGGTGATGGTACATACAGCGGTTCTAATATCACATCTAATTTACTAACTTCACCAGGTACTACAACTGTTTCTGCAAAGGTTACTGATAGCCGTGGTTGCGTTGTTACAAAATCATCTACAATTACTGTTTTGCCATATACGGCACCAAAAATAACAGCAATGTCAGCAAAGCGGTGCAATGCAGATGGTACAGCCAATTCAAATGGGTCATATCTTGGAGTTATCTTTTCTAGTTCCGTAGCCTCTTTAAATGAAAAAAATCCAGCGACATACACAATACAATATAGAAAAAAAGGTGTTAGTACATACACATCAGCTACATTAAACAATTATACTAATAATCGTTCTATTTCTGATGGACAATATATTTTTGCTGCAGAAGCAAATTCATCCTACGAAATAATTTTGACTGTAACAGATGGATTTGGAAGTGATATTAAATCTGTAATAGGCCCATCTGTGTCTAAAGTTTTTTCAATATTAGCGAAAGGACTTGGAATTGCATTTGGTAAAGTTGCAGAAAAAGAAAATACTGCAGATTTCGATTGGAAAATTCACGCAAACAAAGGATTAACAGTTAATGGCACGGATATTCAAGTGTTAATTAATAACGCAGTTCAAAAAATGTATCCAGTCGGATCAATCAAGATGTCAACAAGTTCTGCGAATCCATCTACTTATATGGGTTTTGGCACATGGGTCGCTTGGGGAACTGGGCGAGTGCCGATCGGAGTTAATGCATCTGATTCTGATTTTAGCTCCGTAGAAAAAACAGGTGGTTCTAAAACGGTTAATATAGCACATAATCATGTCGAATCCGTAGGTGCAGATGCAAATACTATGTACTTAACCGCTGGTGCAAATGGCGGCGTATATGGATCCACAATCAATTCAAGCGCAAACAGGATGACCTGGAAGGGGACACCGGCGACAGGGGCAACACGTCTTAATAAGACAAGTACAGCTGGAAGCAGCACACAGTCAATTGTTCAGTCGTATATTACATGTTACATGTGGAAAAGAACAGCTTAAATGATTTCAAAATGGAGGTTATAAATGATAAAACAATTTATTAGATTACCAAATGGAAACAAAAAAGAAACATATGCTTATATGATTGGTTCTGATGAAAGCACGATTCAATTTGTTGAGCAGGATTTTGCCGATATTAAAAATTTTTTTGGAACAGAAATAATTGATTATCTCGATATTCTTGATGAAAATAATAAACTATTAGATTCGTTTAACGTATATCAAAAGGTACTCTCATACACATATACAACAGACACGATTACAGAATATGAGCAACGATTAATTCAAGATGCTTATGATGAAACCGTTACAGAAACAGATATATCTGGAACTGTTAAAGAAAAAACCATTCATCATGATGCAATTTATCAAGACATTCCAAAATATAGAACAGCAGATTTAATTTTGGTAAAACTTACAAAGCCATCTATACAAGAAGAAGTAGATAATATTAAATCTGTTGTTGGTATTGTAAATGTTAATAGTATGACTTTGGAAGAATTTCGAAATTATTATAAGGAACAGATTGGGAAACAATGTACTTCTGCCATTGAGGATGGACTGCTGATCGAAACAAGTTTTGGAAAACAGAGATTTTCATACACAATGGAAGATCAAAGCAATATTAAAGATTTGGTTATGACAGCCGAATTAACAGACTTTAATCATCAATTGCCATATCATGCGAATGGAGAATTGTGTACTTTATATCCTGTAATGGATATTCTAAAAATTTATATGTCTTTGAGTTCTAATAAAACATATCATACTACATATTGCAATGTATTAAATGCCATGATCAAAGAAGCAAAAGACATTGAGTCTATCAAAAAAATCACATATGGAATGGAAATTACAGATGAACGATATACAGATGTAATTAAAACCATCACAGAATCAAGAGACAATCTTCTTGCAACAGTTGAAAAGAAAATTCAAACTTTTGTAGGGAAGAATGAATAGCACAAAGTGCAAACAAATTTATAGAAACGAGGTAAATACAAATGGATGAAACTTTTATTTCAAACGATCAATATCCATCTTCTCCAATGAGTGATCAACATTCTACAGCCACTATTTCAGAGAAGATTGTAGATGTATCAAATATTGGTACATTTGTTATGGGAGAACATAATTCTTCTATGATTACTTTTCAGATTGAACGGTATTATGATGGTGTCGATCTGTCTGATAAGAAAATTAAAATTGTATATAAAAATAGCAATGGTATTTACGAATCAGATGATACAGAAATTTGCAATGTAAAATACTCTCAAAAGTCTCTACGCTTTTCGTGGATTGTTTCGAGTAATGTAACACAAACATCAAAATTCGTTGCATATGTTTGTTTTGTTTCTGATGGTTATTTAATGAAAACAGAAAACTTTACAGTTCTAGTAAAATCATCTTTTGACCCATCTGTAAGTGAACCGTCTGCCAACTGGTTTGTAACAATTGAAGGAAAGCTTGAGAAAATTGAAAAAGACATTGTAGACAATCACGTATATGATTGGGCGAAACAACCTGAGAAACCAACTTATACTCCTGAAGAGATTGGTGCAGAAAAAGCTGGTACATCCGATGGAATTTTCAGAAGTGCTATGAAGTATACGGACGGAGAAATCTCAAGACTGGAAGATACGGTTATTCCTGACAATGTAGCAACATTAGAACAAAAAATTACAGACCTTAATCAGTCCGTAGTTAATTTACAAGATGCTAAAGCAAAAAAAGTGCATACTCATCTTGTCGCAGATATTACAGACTTTCCAACAAGCCTTCCAGCAAGTGATGTGCATGATTGGGCAAAAGCAGAAACAAAACCGACCTATACACACGATGAAGTTGGCGCACTTTCCTCTTCTACTCATATTCCGTCTACATTAGAAGAAATGACGGATGATCAAAATCATCGAACCGTGTCTGATACTGAGAAAGAAACATGGAATAACAAAAGTGAATTCTCAGGTGAATATTCCGATCTAAAAAATATCCCAGAAATTAAACAATTAACAGATGAATTAAAAGCAAAATATGATGCGGCATCTGATATTGCTGCCAAGAATAAATCTGATATTACTACAAAATTAAATAAATCTGGATACACTGCTCATCAATGGTTGCAAACAGATGAAAATGGAAATATCGTCGCAGGTGAGAAACCTACATATACACCTTCGGAGGTATCTGCTCTTCCAGACACAACACATATTCCATCAACACTAGCAGAAATGACAGAGGATGACAAACATAAAATAATCACATCTGCTGAACGTGAAAAATGGAATGCAAAAAGTGATTTCTCTGGTAGCTATAACGATTTAACAGATGTTCCAGAAATCAAACAACTCACTGATGATCTAAAAGAAAAATATGATAACGCAGCTACTCTTGCCACGACAAATAAGAATACGTTGGATACACATGCAATACAAACAAAAGAATTATTGGAAGGCCTAAAAAATGGATATGTTGAATATGAATTGACTTGGATAGAAAACGAAAAGGTTGTAAGTACTGGAAAATTTATTTCCCAAGATGGATGGAAAAGAACAACATATGTTGATATATGTGATGCCGAAAAGATATTTGTACCTTCTTCTTTTTCGGTTAATGATTTACCTGATTCGTTTCTATATACTGCTGTTTGGTTCGATGAAAATCATAAAAGTATTGAAGATATGTCATTAGAACAAATGCTCCTCGTCTATACTGTTCCTCCGACTAATGCTAAGTATTTTGTTATTAGCTACACTCCAATGTCATTAAATATCCCAATTGCCAAAATTTGCGAACTAAAAGAAGGATTCCGAACTACCGCCTCTGGACAATATTCACATGCTGAAGGTAATGGCTCTACTGCTTCTGGAGAGTGCGCTCATGCAGAAGGTGATTCTATTGCTTCTGGAGATTATTCTCATGCAGAAGGAGGTGCGACACGCGCAACAGGAGAATGTTCACACGCAGAAGGAATAGAATCACATGCGGTAGGAAGAGTGTCACATGCAGAGGGAACAAATACTCTTGCCGAAGGGGAATCATCTCATGCTGAAGGTGTTGACTCTAGCGCCCGTGGTGAAGATTCTCACGCAGAAGGATATAACACAGAAGCAACTGGTAATCAATCTCATGCTGAAGGAAATAGTACAACTGCTTCTAAGGTATCTTCACATGCTGAGGGCGATTCTACCAATGCTTCAGGAGATAATTCTCATGCTGAAGGCAAAAAATCCACCGCATCTGGAGCGCAATCTCACGCAGAAGGAATAAGCACAAGAGCTTCTGGCGAAGATTCACATGCGGAAGGTGTAGGTACGAAAGCCATTGGAAATTATGCTCATGCCGAAGGAGCAGGATCGATTGCACAAAATATGGCTTCACATGCAGAAGGCACTAATACAAAAGCACTTGGCATGTATTCCCATGCGGAAGGATATCTATCAGAAGCTCGTAATGATTATGCTCATGCTGAAGGATGCGAAACTATTGCTATTGATTATGCCCACGCAGAAGGAAATAAATCTCAAGCTTCAGGCAAATACTCTCATGCAGAAGGCAATACCACAACAGCGTCTAGTGATTATGCTCATGCTGAAGGTAATGGCTCTACTGCTTCTGGAGAGTGCGCTCATGCAGAAGGAAGTACGACACACGCAGAAGGAGAATTATCACATGCAGAAGGAACAAACTCACACGCGGTAGGAAGCGTATCTCATGCAGAGGGAACAAATACTCTTGCCGAAGGGGAATCATCTCATGCTGAAGGAAGTAATACTGAAGCAAAAGGAAAATATTCTCATGCATCTGGTTTTTGTACCCAAGCAACTCACAGTTGCCAGTATGCTGTAGGGTGTGGAAATGATCCTCAAGCAGATTCACTTTTTGAAGTTGGCAATGGATTAAACGCAGAGGGTAATTTAATCGATGATACAACAACGTTATTTGATTTAAAAACACGTAGAAATGCATTCAGAGTAACTAATACTGGTTATGCGATAGCTCAAACTGCTTTACAAATTGGCGAGACAGCAATTACTGAAGACCAATTAAAACAATTAATTCAGCTTATCACCAACGCTGGTTGATCAAATAGCATTTAGTTGATTTAAAAGTATTTATAAGAAAAACAATGTAGCAATTAAGCACCGTAGGATTAGTAATTCTATTGATGTTTAATTGCTGCATTTATTATTTTTGTGGTATACGAGGAAAATTTATGAACAAATTAAAACTTTTATACACTTCTCTTCTTTGTCATATCTTCATTTTTTTATTTTCTGGATCAGTTTATTACGGTATAGAAGTCCTCTTTAAAAAATCTCATACGTCGCATTGGTCAATGTTCTTATTAGCAGGATTTGCTGGTTTATTTTTTATTGATGGTTTAAATGACATGTTCTCATATGATATGGATTACTTGCTGCAAATTTTAATCTGTACTATTGCTATCACGGCAGGTGAATATGTAGTCGGTATTACTCTTAATCAGAATTATACTATATGGGATTACAGAAACATGCCATTTAACATTGGTGGACAAGTATGTCTGCCGTTTTGTTTTATATGGATGTTTTTGTCTGCGATTTTTATTCCATTTTTAGACTGGGTAGAATGGGCAATCTTTGATCATAAACAATCTGAAAAACCTTATTATAAGATTTTCGGAAAAACAGTTTTTACATTTAAATAATTTGATGGGAGGTATCTATATTGGTATCTCCCATTTTTTATGTTGGAGGTGATTTTTGTGACAGAAAAAGAATTCGTTGAAAAAATAGGTAAGCTCGCCGCCGAAGATATGAAGACAAGTGGAATTTTAGCATCAGTTACTACTGCCCAGGCTTGCTTGGAATCTGGATACGGAACAACAGAATTGGCAAAGAATGCAAATAATTTATTCGGAATGAAAACAAGTCTTTCTGGCAACACATGGACTTCTGCTTGGGATGGAAAGAGTAAATATACGAAGAAAACAAATGAGCAAACCAAAGATGGGAAAGTTTATGTTGTAACTGCTGATTTTCGAAAGTATGCAGATATCCTGACTAGCATCAAAGACCATTCCTGTTATCTCAATGGAGCGATGAATGGAAAAGTAAAAAGATATGCTGGTTTATCTGGTTGCAAAGACTACAAAACGGCAGCGCAGTTAATTAAAAATGGCGGATATGCAACAGATATAAAATACGTTGACAAATTATGTAGTTTAATCGAACGCTGGAATTTGACTCGTTTCGATAATTTTGGAAAGGAGAATGATAATATGAATATTATAGATGTTACAAGCGCAAGTAAATCATACGTTCCACAGTGGGGAAACAAGAAACAGTATATTGTCGTTCACTATCTTGGCGTAGCAGGACAGAATAACAAAATTAATTCAGATGGATGTGGTGCGCATTACTATATTTATTGGGATGGTACGATTTATAAAGCAGCAGACCATAATGCTATCCTTTGGCAAGTAGGCACTGCAGGATACTATACTCAAAAACATCCATATGCAAGGAATAGTAACTGTATCGGAATCGAGATGTGTCCTAAATGTGATGGATCTGGAAAATATGCAGAAGATCCAACATGGTATTTTACAGAAGCAACTCAAAATGCTTGTGTGCAATTAGTAAAATATTTGATGGGACAACTTGGCGTAGGTGCAGATCATGTACTTAGACATTATGATGTTGTAAACAAATATTGTCCTGCTCCATATGTTACTAACAATAAATATAAAACTTCTTGGACATGGAGCGAATTTAAAGCAAAGCTAGGTTCTACTTCCACTCCTACCGTTACACCGTCCACACCAGCACAAACAAAAACATATAAAGTTGGTATGTATAAGGTAAATTGTGATCTTCATATCAGATCGGATGCTACTGTTAATTCAAAAGTTGTCAACACTATTCGAGATCGTGGAGAATATACTATAACAGAGATTAAGAATAATTGTTGGGGTAAATTAAAATCAGGAGCTGGCTGGATCAATGTCTCGGATGAATATTGTACGTATGTTGGTGTAGTAGCCACTGCAAGTAAACCAGTGTCTAAACCAACCGCAAAGCCAGCTACGCCTGTATACAAAGTAGGAAAATATAAAGTTAATTGCGATGCTTTAACAATTAGAAGCGACGCATCCAGTAAGGCAAGTGCAACTGGAAGTATTCGTGACAAAGGAACTTATAATATAACTGAAATCAAAAATACATACTGGGGTAAGCTAAAATCTGGTGCAGGTTGGATTTGCATTGACAAAGATTTTTGTACTTATATCGGTGTTTTGGATAAGCATACCACTGTTGTAAATAAAGAATTTCAAATTGCAGTTAAGGAAAATGGCATCAGAGTTCGTGCTTCTGCTGGTCTAAGTGCTAGAATTGCCATTGGTTCTTGCCCTATTGGAACATATACTATCACAGAAACAAAAACTGCTGATGGATATACATGGGGTAAATTGAAATCTGGTGCAGGTTGGATAGCAATTGAATGCTGCGTTAGACTATAATAAATATACGCGTGAAATAAGAAAAGCCGCCCTCATCAGGCAGCTAGAAAAGAAATTTTTCTTTTTTCACCATCATATGAAACAACCGTTTCATCAGTG
>ERZ780198.2591-NODE-2591-length-13597-cov-19.687417_pt1 | contig 13597 bp, 8 predicted proteins | sample MGYA00510979_ERZ780198 | MGnify/ENA primary metagenome ERZ780198 (study PRJEB29588, sample SAMEA2158039) | human gut metagenome | biome: human gut; feature: human-associated habitat; material: faeces | place: Denmark | collected 2008/2010 ...
AGATAAATGATAATTTAGAGGCGATGGCAAAGCAGCTCTACGACTATTGGTTTGTGCAGTTTGACTTCCCGAATGAGGAGGGTAAGCCGTATAAGTCGAGTGGCGGAGCTATGGTGTGGAATGAGAAGTTGAAGCATCAGATACCAGAGGGATGGGAAGTTAAACAATTAAGAGATATCATAGAGACCAATAGAGGTATCTCTTATAATACATCATCTATTTCTGGAGGTGGCGTTCCTATGATAAACTTGGCTTCATTTAATGTTGATGGCTCGTACAAAGATGCAGGACTCAAAAGTTACAATGGTAACTATACACAAGAAAAGATACTTAAACCTTTTGATTTAGTTCTTTGTAACACCCAACAAACAGCCATTGAGTTTAGTAAAGATATTATAGGTAAGGCTTTTCTTATTCCAGATATTTTTGATGGTGATATAGTTTCATCGCATCACATTAATACGATAAAAACAGAAGAAGTCCTCAAACCATATTTGGCTTATCTTTCGAATACCTATCATTTCCATAAATATGCAACTGGATGCTGTTCTGGAACAAATATATTAGGATTGGACTACAATAGCTTTTCTCAGTATAAGTTGGAAATTCCACCTAAATATTTGCTAAAGGAGTTTCATGACTTTATAATAGACATCGTGAAAAGAAAAAGTTTAATAATAAAAGAAAATAAATTGTTAACTAAGCAGCGCAATGAATTCTTGCCGCTTTTGATGAACGGTCAAGCCACGGTAAATTATCATTTATCTGCTTATTAAGTTCAATTTTACGGTCTAAGTCAGCTAGCAACTTTCCAATGGTATGTTGTTCCTCTATTGATGGCAGCAATACTGGTATATTGCTGATAGTATCATTGGAAAGTGTGTATCGCTGACCACTACCGGAAGCATTGTTCTCAAAATATTTCTGAATGTATCGAGTGTGCATGAAAGCATTCAGATATTTTCCGTCAACAATAGCCGGATTGGGGGTAATCAACGCACAATGATAGCCTAGAAGTACATCCTCGAAATCGTCTGCAATATAAGTAGCAATACCAATATCGTCTCTGGTTTCACTATCCTTAGTGATAGCAACCATATCTTTACCTATTGAGCATTTATCTATCTCTGTCTGTTTGGCTGATGCAACCATAAACGACTTAGCCTTTTCTTTGGTGATAGCCCAATTATAATAGACATCAACAAAGTTACACAGACGCACAGGAATTTCACCATCCATTGTTTTCTTGTCAACACCGCTAATTTCAATTTTAGCGATGTCGGCAAGCTTATATTTCTTTAGTTCCATTTATTCTATTATTAAAATCAACTATACACTTCTCACTCACTTTTCCAAACCTTCCATTGACTTTTCTATTTTCTCAATCTGTGGTAATGCCGATGCAACATCAGCAAAGAGCTTTTCTGTTTCATATTGCGCAATACCCATAGGTTGAGTTATGCCACGAAGCGAAAACTCGGCTTTCTTGTTACTCTTAGTTCGGCAGAGAAGCAAACCAATGGTAGGCTTGTCTTCTGGAGATTTTACAATGTCATCGACAGCAGAAATATAGAAGTTCAGTTTGCTAACGAACTCAGGTTTGAACTCCACGGCTTTTAACTCCACAACAACATAGCAATGCAGTTTGAGGTGGTACATCAGCAAGTCGATATAGTAGTCATCACCATCTACCGAAATGTGGTATTGCCTGCCAATGTATGCAAAGCCACGTCCCATTTCAAGGAGAAAGTCTGTAATCTTGCTTGTCAATGTTTTTTCAATGTCAAGCTCATTTTGGAGTGCCACTGTGCCCAAAAAACTAAAATTGTATGGGTCTTTAAAAATATACTTCGCCAAATCGGACTGAAGAGGTGGCAAGGTTTGCTCAAAGTTATTGATTGCATGCCCTTTAGCATGGATATACCCATTTGCTATCTGCATAAGCATCACATCACGACTCCACCCATTCTGCGCAGTTTCTGTGATGTAATAAGCTCGTTCGGCAATGTCTTTTACTTTCGATAGAAGCGAAATGTGATGATACCAAGTAATTTGTGCAAGTGGAACTTGCACAAAGCCTTTGGCATCTTCTTTAAATTGGTCAAGTGCCACTTGACCAATTGGAATATTTTCCATTTTTGCAAGCGGCACTTGTAAAAATGGAAAATCTGGATACGCTTCAGCGAAACGTCTCATACTTTTGAGATTACTCAAAGAGTATCCTCTATCATTAGGGAACTTTTGGGATAAATCAACAGATAATTTTGATATGATATTTGCTCCCCAGCCTAATTGTCTCTGCTGTGCTAAAATTCGTTTGCCCAAAGTCCAATATAACGCCAATGTGTCAGCATTGACATTAATTGCGGTACGTAGTTTTGCTACCTCTATAAGATGCTCTATGTCTTTGCGCCATTCTGCATAACCATCAGGCAGCAAATCGGTATTTGCGTTAATAATTTCATTCATGCCTTTATTCCTTTCCTACATTTCTATTAAAGCTAAGATTTCCGAGTTGCTTCATTATCTCATCTTCCAAACGATGACTTTCAGCGAATTGTTGTGCAAGCGTAGTCTTATAATCATTCATTCGCTTGTTGAACTCATCTTCTGTTATATCCACATAGTCTATCTTGATATCAAAATACTGTCCGGCAGAGAGGCTATATCCCTTCTCTTTGATTTCATCGTAGGTCACATTGACAGAGAAGTCATCCACAGCTTCCTTATTTTGAAAAGTGCTGACTATCTGGTCTATCTCCTCGTCACGAAGACGAACCTTTTTCAAGCCATTGCTATCTTTGTATTCCTCACCAAGTTTGCTAGCATCAATCAACACCACCTTATCACTCTTCTTTGAGTCATCGAAGAAGAGTACAGAAACATTGGTTCCTGTGTTGGCAAAGACATTACTAGGCATGGATACGCAACCATAAACTATCTTGTTGTCAACGATATGCTTCAGGATTTTGTTCTCAATGCCACTCTTGGCGGTGATGAATCCTGTTGGAATAACAATGGCTCCCTTTCCTGAGTTTTTCTTCAAAGAATTGATAACATGCTGGATGAAGCAGGTATAGATTGCCATGCTGTCTTTTTTCTTCGCTGGCACTTTTGGTACTCCTGCCCAGAAACGAGCAGGAAAGGCTGCTATCTTCTCTCTTGTATCGCTGAAATCCATCTTGAATGGTGGATTGCTTACCACAAAGTCGAACTGGCGAAGGCTTTGTCCGTCATCGCTTTTATGGTAAGGCGCAACGAGTGTGTCACCTTGAATGGCATGATCAAGTGAAGATACCAAACCATTGAGCAACAGGTTAAGCTTGAGCATCTTGTTGCTTCGTTGAGAAATATCTTGGGCAAAAATAGTACAGCGGTCTTCTCCGATTTGATGTGACAATGCCATCAGCAAAGTACCTGTACCTGCTGATGGGTCGTAGCATTCAATATTATGGAGGTCGGCATGATCGCCCACTAATAATCTGGCCATAATGGTAGCGATAGCATGAGGAGTGTAATATTCTGCATATTTTCCGCCTCCAGCTGTGTTGTAGTCTTTGATGAGATATTCAAAGATATTGGCGAAGAAGTCGTAATGTTCTGAAAATGCTTCCTCAAAAGAGAAATTGGCAAGCTTATCCACCATGGCACGTGCAAATGGTGCTCTCTGAGCCACATCTGTCACATATTGGGTTAATGGCTCAAAGAGAGGTATCTTGGTGTTTTGTGTGGTCTGTGTAGAGAATATGGCAAGATTCTGCTCCGCAATGTCGCTCATCGTATTGTCGAAGATAAAATCAAAATCACCCTTTGCCTGCTGGTTCCAGAGGTTTGCAATCAGATGCTCTGGTTTCAAGCGTGGTAGGTCTGGAGACAAGGAAGCCAGCAACATCATGCGTTCCATGTCACTCAACTCACTGTAAGCGGTTTCCCATTTCTCTGCTGTGCAAATTTTCTCAGCATAGCGGTTTCCTGAGTGTTTGATGGCATAGCCAAACTTGTCATTCAAGAACTTATATAGGAATACCTGTGTGATAATTTTATACTCATTGCCGTCATTGCCCATGCCGTATGTCTTGCAAGTTGCTTTCAGGGCATCGATGAGGGCTACGGTTTTTTCTCTTATTGTCATATTTTTATATTTAATTACTTGGATATGTTCTATTATATTGATTGATGTATTGACGAGCTATTCTGGTTTGAATGAAAGTGAAATCGTCCATTTGAGCCTCTATGCTCGGATAATGATTGAGTGATTGGGCTATCTCTGTCATAACAGTACAATCGAAATATTCATCTTTCTTCAGAATGTCAGCACGGTCGTAAACCTTTTGATCTATTTCTGATTTTATGTCAGAAAGTATCGCCACAATATCATTATCATAATAACTGAAGATGAATGGCTTGTGCTCTTTCAATCTTCGTTGGTTTTCTTCGTGAATCCGCTTGTGGACATTGGCAAACTTCGTGTCACCATTATATTTCTTCAGCAAGCGGTTGTTGCTTTCCTGTAATTTCACCAATCGTTCGATGATTTCATCAAGCTCCTTACTCTCCTGATTAAACTTAGCGATACTATCAACGACGAAACCATGCTCCTTGAATCTTTGCATGAAGGCATCACGAAGAGTAATATATTCAGGATCGTCTGGGTCTGTATTTTCTGTGAATTTGTGAATCACTAAAGCCCATTTTTCTTGTAACTCCTGTCCACCTGCTATCATTTTCATTTCTTCCTCTCCAATTTTAGAGAAATTGAAGCGGATGTCTTGCATAGCTTCATTGACGAGTTGCTTGGTCTCATAAGAAATGGCAAAGGCTTCCTTTTGGTTGATGATGTCGATGTGGTGTTGCACTTCCTTTAGCATATCTGGGAGTTTGGTCAGTTCAACCTTACTGAAAGCATCCTTTAAGCTGTCATCACCAAATGTACGTACTATATTGGCACAATCCTTGGCTGAAACCAGCGCTTTCTTCAAGTCGATCAGCACTTGCTTGTCTTCGATGGAAGAAATCTCAGATGAGAAGTCTTCTACATTGTTTGTCGTGTAATCAAACAATGTTTGGCGTACATCTTTCATCTGCCGAATCAGTTCTTCTGGATCTTCTATAACCTGTGTGAATGTATCGGTGATGTGATTGCCTTCTACTTCTTCTGGATTGTTGAAGCGATTCAGCTCTCTGAGATAAGCCTCATTGGTCTCCTCAAAGTTTTGCTTGATGTTAGCAAAGTCGATGACATAGCCATAACGATTGTTCTTATATGGCCTATTTACACGTGTAAGAGCCTGTAAAAGGTTATGATCTCGGAGCTTCCGGCCAAAATAAAGTCGCTTTAAGCGTGGTGCATCGAAACCAGTCAAGAGCATGTTGAAGACAATAAGCAAGTCGATGCTCATGTTCTTCTTGAAATCCTTGATAATTTGCTTGTGAGTATCCTTGTCATCACTATCGTGCAAGATGAGTCCAACTTTCAGTGGATGCGTCCTGTAACCTGACATAGGTATGGCATTGGCAACCATCCACTCTTGTCCATCCATCTTAATCTGGATAGGCTTGGCATATCCTGAGTCAAGCGTGTTGGCAAGACCACCATCAGAGAAATTTCGGAAAGCCTCATACAGCTTTCTTGCTTGTTCACTTGTCTCGCAGATGACCATGCCACCAAGTGTATCATCTCCCTGTATCTTACGGAATTTTGTTAAGTCATCCGCTATGTAACGGGCCAATTCACCTACATAACTATCGTGCTCTATGATTTGTGCACGCTTGATATCCCTCTTTTGCACAAGGGTTTCCAGTTTGTCGTAAACCTCAGACAGACGTTCCTTATATGAGGTCTCTATATCCTCACGGATTATCTTTAAGGTATATCCGTCAGCAATAGAACGGTCATAATAATAAGTATGGAAATAGCGTTGGAAAACCACACTCGAAGCACAATCTTTCTTTAGCAGAGGAGTTCCTGTCAAGGCTATCTTGATGGAATTTGGATCTGCATCAAAAAGATTAGCTAGAAAACAACCACCAGGTTTGTAACCACGATGTGCCTCGTCCATAATGAAAACACGCTGTAGGTTTGTTGCGTAAGCCGGAAGTTCTACCTTTTGCTTGTCTTCGGCAAAGCGCTGGATGTTCACAACTGTTACCTCTTGCTGTCCACTGGTTCCTTCTTGTGCATGGTTGTTGCGGAACTGAGCCATTAATTCCGCACGAGTATTGGCTGTTGAAACAACGAGTCCACGAGCCTCAAACTCTTGGGTGGCTTGTTCCAGCAAGTCTATTCTATCTACTATGAAATAGAATTTTGCAACCATATTCTTCTTGGCATAATAGTCGGATAGAACATAGGTGAGATAAAAGGACAGAGCCGTTTTTCCACTACCTTGCGTATGCCATACTACGCCAGAAGTAGCTCCTTCTGAGAGTTGTTGGCGGATAGCGAGTGCGGCAAACATCTGCTGGTAGCGCATGATGTGCTTTTGATCGGTGCTTTCTATTTTACCATCTACTTCTTTCTCCATTTTAACGTATGCTATGCCATACTTGATGATAAAGAGCAATCGCTCAGGGCTGCACATGGAGGTAAGCATACGGTTCGTAGGAGTATTGACGCCAAGATTGGTTTGATACTCCGGTGTATGATGAATAACTTGACAGTTGAAGTCTGCCAAGATTTGTCTTTCTTCTTTTTGGTTGATTTCCTTATATGGATAATTCGCATTATAAGGTGCTATCGGGAGATTGGAAGGATTCTCCTCACGGAAGCAATTGAAGGGGGCACTCCCCCTTGCAGCAGTGCAATAGAAAGCCCCTTGGATAGGAACTATTCCCCCCATCGTATCGTACTCCATATTATTGGAGAAAATCATCAACTGTGTGATATTGATGAAGCTACGAAACTTTTTGTTTGGGAAACGCTCTTGATTCATTCGCTTGCTTTCTGCTACAATTCCTCCATGATTGTTTGGCTTTTTTACCTCTACGAAGCAAAGAGGCAAGCCATTGACAAACAAAGTAATGTCTGGGCGGAATTCATCTTGCCCATTTTTACAAGTGAATTCAGCGGTAAAATGAAAAGTGTTGTTCTGAGGATTTTCAAAGTCTATCAATTTGATGGGAGATACAGCCTGTAATCTTTTGTAAAAAGACTTACCGAGGTCATCGTTCTTTAATTCTTGGCGAATGGAGCGTAAGGTATTCTTGAATCCATCTTTCTTTGCTGATGGATTCAATTTGAAAAACTGTGTCTTGAAAACCTCTGTCAAGATATTGGTGTCAGGGTCATAAACAGTCCCTGACATATCCTCGCTTATCTTTCCAAAATAAGAATAGCCTAATCGAGTTAAGTGAACCATTGCTGGCATTTGGACTCTTGTTGCTTCGTTAAATTTACTCATAGCTTCTTCTTTGTTTAATCGAAGTTGATAATTTCACTTACGCTGATATCTAACAACTCTGAAATCTTTTTCAAAGTCATTAAATCTGGCTGTGTGGTGTTGGTACACCATTTAGAAACAGTTGTTTGGTTTACTCCCAACTGTTCTGCAAGCCATTTGTTGGTCTTTTTCTTTTTAACTAAGACCAATTTTAGCTGGTTTAAATCTTCCATAACGTTCAATTTATTGCTTTAGATGCAAATTTAGTGATTTATTTTTATAACGATGTGCCTATAGTGTAATCTTTAACAAGATATAACAAAAAGCGCTTGTGTTATAGTATGTAATCGTGTGAAAGTATGTGAAATGATACCTTGCTTTTGGCTGTCACTATAGATTAGCATTGAAATATGTTGCCAAAATGTTGCCAAAAATAGAAAAGAAAAAATCCTAACCGCTTATTGTCAAGCAGTTAGGATTTTTATCGGTGCGCCTGATAGGACTCGAACCTACACGGCCTGAACCACTAGATCCTAAGTCTAGCGCGTCTACCAATTTCGCCACAAGCGCATTTGTGAGTGCAAAGATACAATAAATATTTGAATAAAAAGAAGAAATAAGCAGAAAAAAGCTGTTTTGTTCGTTTTTTACAAGAAATAATGGTACTTTTGCAGGCGAACTAAAAATAATCATGATGAAAAAAATGAATTTGTTATTGATGGCAATAATGCTGAGCGCTGCTGCCTTCGCTGGTAATGGAAAGACTTCTACCACGCTTCCTGTCGAGGGAGAGGTGGTGAAGGCATCTCATCCCATGATTCAATACATGGGACGTGTGAGCTTCGGGAAGAATCCGGATGTGGCTAGCTTCAATTTCCCAGGTACTACCATTGAGGCAAACTTCCAGGGGTCTTCCTTGAAGATGATGTGCCGTCCGATGACGGGATATTTCATGGCACAAGTTGATGGCAGTGAACCTTTTAAGGTAGGATTCAATGCAGAACGTGATTCGGTGGTTACGCTGGCTACAGCCTTGCCAAAGGGCGTGCATCATGTGAAGGTGATGTATGTGATAGAGGGATTGTTCCGCAACCCAGAGTTCCGTGGATTCGTGTTGGATAAGGGTTGTAAACTCGTTGAGGCTCCAGCTTTGTCTGAGCGAAAGATAGAGTTCATCGGTAATTCTATCACTTGCGGATATGGTGTAGAGAGCATCGAGATGAGCGATCCTTTTGAGGATGAGACGGAGAACCATTGGCTGACTTATGCCAATATCGTAAGCGATAGCCTGAAGGCGCAGCATACTTCGATCTCCCGCAGTGGTATCGGTGTATATCGCAACTATGATGGTCCTAAGACAGGTTCTGCAGAGAATATGCCTTGGCAGTATGAATATACCTTATTTAATAAGCATGATGAGAAATGGGATTTTGCCAAGTATCAGCCACAACTGGTTTGCATCAACCTAGGTACCAATGACCTTTCTACGGATAATTATGATATTCAGCTTTATGAGAAGAATTACCGCATGTTCCTTACTACCGTGAGAAGTAAATATCCTGATGCCAAGATTGTGCTCCTGACAGGACCTATGCTCGGGAAGAAGGAGAGTAGCGAGCAGAGAGCAGCCCTTGACAGAATCTGCGCAGATGCCAACAAGAGCGGTTTCACTTTGGTGAATAAGACGGTAGTGGATAAAAAAGGCAAGATAAAGAAGGCGAAGAAGCTGGGGGATAAGGAGATTTATCGCTTTGACTTCACTTTTCAGAAAGGCGACTTGGGATATGGTGCCAGCTGGCATCCTAGCAAGTTGCAGCATCAAAAGATGGCAAAGGAATTGTTGCCATTCCTAAAGAATTTGATGAACTGGTAAGAAGGAAAATAACAGATAAAATTAAGTAGTAACAATGAACGCAAAGAATCTATTATTGTGGGCATCTCTTGCTTTTGCGATGCCTATGACGGCCCAGACTCCTCAGGAGGATTTTAAGAGAGACATTACGCTCTCAGGTAGTAACTATGTGGCTTATCGTGGACCTCAGAAGCAGTTGACTCCTGCTCCTAAAGGATACAAACCTTTCTATCTGAGCCACTATGGCCGTCATGGCTCCCGATTCATGATTGGCAAAAAGGCGTATGATGTGCCTTATTTCTCTCTGTTGAAGGCAAAGCAGGAGGGTAAATTGACCGCCAAAGGTGAGGAGACATTAGCAAAGGTGAAGATGATTCGTGAAGAGGCGAAGGGACGCGATGGCGAGTTGACTCCACTTGGTGCTTTGCAGCATCAGGGTATTACCCGAAGAATGATGGAGCGATTCCCTGAGATTTTTGCCGGTAATGCGAATATTGAGGCTCGAAGCACATTGGTTATCCGATGCATCCTTTCTATGGAGAACGGTTTACATCAGATGCTTCGTATGAATCCGAAACTCCATATCTTCCATGATGCCAGCGATCACGACATGTATTACATGAATCAGGGCGATAGATATCTGGATAGCTTGAAGTATAGTGTGGGAAGAAGAGTGGTAAGAGAGGATTTTGCCCGAAAGCATGCCTGCTATAGCCGAGTGATGCAGGAACTTTTCAACGACCCTGTTTGGATGAAGCAGAATATCGACCAAAGTGATCTTAACTGGCGTCTCTATGAGATGGCAAGCTCTATTCAGGGTACAGAGTTGAGAGGTAAGGTATCTCTCTATGATCTCTTTACAGAGGAGGAGCTTTATCAGAATTGGTTGCAGAGCAATTTAGGATGGCAGGTATCTTATGGCAATTCGCCTTATACGGGCAATGTTCAGCCATTCTCTCAGCGTAATCTTCTCATGGATATCATCGAGAAGGCTGATAGCTGTATTGCTCTTCAGCATCCGGGTGCAACCTTGAGATATGGTCATGATACGATGGTCACTCCGCTCACTTGTCTTCTGAACCTGAACGGATATGGCGAGGAGATCAAGGATCCGGAGAAGGTGGCTACCCAGTGGTTTGATTATAAGATTACTCCGATGGCTACTAACCTTCAGTTTGTGTTCTATCGCAACAAGGCGAACGATGTGCTGGTGAAGGTTTTGCTTTGCGAGGATGAGGCAACACTTCCTATCAAGAGCGATATAGCACCTTATTATCACTGGAGTGATTTCAAGGCTTATTGCCTGGGGAAGCTGCAGGAATATAAGAAGTAAAAGGCGCTTTCTTTGCTGCAGCGTATATATCATATATAAAGAAAAAGGGGAACTTAAGGCAATTGATGCTTTAAGCTCCCTTTTTTTATACATCGAAATCCTTTACGGGAATTTTTTTGAGTCTCTATTGCTTTGATAACCAATCTTTGTCTTTTTTTTCTTCTTCGAAATCCTTTTCGGAGAAGAGGTTGGTTTGACCAGTTAACTCATCAATAACCTGCTGTTCGCTTTTGCCAGCATCAGGGTCGAGATTTTCTTCTGAGACTTCTGAAGAGGAAGATGCATTAGGGTCATCATTCGATGAATCATCATCGGCTGGTGATGGCTCCGGAAATCTTGTCGGCTCCAGTTCTTCTATGCTCTCCAGCTTGAATGTCGTCAGGCGCTTACCCTTTGCCTTGAAGCTCTTCTGGGCGATGAATTGCTCGGCATCGATTTCCTCGGCAGGACGAATGGCGTCTACACCGCCATAGGTGACCTTGATACGAGGGAATGGGGTATCGGTGAGGAGGATGAGCTTGCAGTTAGGGTTCTCACCCATGAAATTCTGATGGCGCTTGGTGGCATCCATCGTAAATCGCTTGATGTATGGATAACCCTGATTGTCGGCATCATAGAGGATGGCTGTCCATATCTTGTGCTCATCCCATTTCTCCAATCTCAGGATGTTGTCCTCGTAATGGTTGTTCACATCGAAGTTGGTGATGTAGAATTCGCCATTGTCTAATGCTACAAGGATTGAGTCATCATCGTTGAATTCTCCCAGGAATCTGCCGTTCTCATCATAATTGATGCGGTTTACATCAGGGTCGAACCATACCTTCCTTCCTCCCAGGGTGCTGTGTCCGTGGCTCTTCAATCCGATGCGGCGGATGGTGCGCTTGGTGAGCAGGTTGCCCTTGGCAGCACGTCCCTTGATGAGGATTTCAGAGAAATCTTTCTCCAGGAAGATGCTTTGGCGTTTCTTGCTCAGATCCGGTTCCATCGTTACCTTGATGATTTCTGCTTCGCCATTTGGATTGGCGGTGAAGTAGATAATGCGGCTTCCCGGAGTTCCCTGCGTAATGTCGTAGAGCTTGTCGCGCGTCATAGCGGTTACGTTGAATCGCTTGATGAAGTAGTCGCCCTGCTTGCCATCACGATATACGCAGTTGTAGATGGTTCGCTTGTCGTTCTTCTTGAACACCTGAACGTGGAGGATGTTTTTGCCCACGAATATCTTGTCGGCAACCTTGGTTACCTTGAATTTTCCATCCTTGTAGAAGATGATGATGTCGTCGAGGTCAGAGCAGTTGCATACGAATTCATCCTTCTTCAATCCTGTACCAACGAAGCCTTCCTGTCGGTTGATGTAGAGCTTCTGGTTGGCTTCCACCACCTTGGTTACCTCTATGGTATCGAAGTTTCTGATTTCGGTTCTTCTTGGATGCATCTTTCCATACTTGCTCTTGAGATATTCAAACCAGTTGATGGTAACATCGGTCATGTGGGCGAGGTCGTTTTCGATTTCTGCCAATTCTGCCTTGATTTTCATCAGGAGTTCATCAGCCTTATCCTTGTTGTATTTCAGGATGCGCTGCATTTTGATTTCCAGAAGTTTGAGGATGTCTTCCCTTGTGATGTCACGGTGGAAGGAGTATTCCACATTTCCCTTGCCATCAACCTCTGCAGTGAAGATCTGGTCCTTGAAAGGCTCCAGTTTTGAATCGATGAATGCCACTACCTCATCCTGACTCTTGCTCTGCTCGAATTTGCGCTCCTTGTAGATGCGTTCCTCGATGAAGATGCGTTCAAGCGAAGAGAAGAAGAGCTGCTCTTCCAGCTCACCCTTACGTATCATCAATTCGCGGCGGAGCAATCCCATTGTGCGGTCAACGCTATGTCTGAGTACATCGCTCACGGTGAGGAACTTTGGTTTGTTGTCCTCTATGACGCAGCAGTTGGGCGAAATGTTGATTTCGCAATCGCTGAAGGCATAGAGTGCATCCATCGTCTTATCCGAAGAAGTACCAGGAGTAAGATGTACGAGGATTTCTACATTCGCCGATGTGACGTCTTCTATCTTACGAGCCTTGATTTTTCCCTTTTCTACTGCCTTGGTAATGCTTTCGATGAGGCTTACCGTGGTTTTGCTGTATGGTATCTCGCTGATGACGAGCGTCTTGTTGTCGAGTTTGTCAATCTTGGCTCTTACCTTCAGAACACCACCTCTCTGCCCATCGTTGTATTTGCTTACGTCGATGGCACCACCAGTAGGGAAATCGGGGTAGATACTGAAAGGTTCTCCCTTGAGATAGTGGATGGCTGCATCGCAAAGGTCGTTGAAGTTATGCGGCAATACCTTGCTGCTCAATCCCACGGCGATACCCTCGGCACCTTGTGCCAAAAGCAGTGGAAATTTGGCTGGCAGGGTGATAGGTTCTTTGTTTCTTCCGTCGTAGGAGAGTTGCCAATCGGTAGTTTTAGGGTTGAATACTACATCCAGGGCGAATTTAGAGAGTCGTGCCTCGATGTATCGGGGAGCGGCTGCACGGTCGCCCGTGAGGATATTGCCCCAGTTACCCTGTGTGTCGATGAGCAGGTCTTTCTGTCCCATTTGTACGAGGGCATCTCCGATAGATGCATCTCCGTGAGGGTGGAACTGCATCGTATGTCCCACGATGTTAGCCACCTTGTTGTATCTTCCGTCATCCATGCGCTTCATGGAGTGGAGGATGCGTCGCTGTACGGGTTTCAATCCGTCTTCGATATGAGGTACGGCTCGCTCCAGGATCACATACGATGCATAGTCTAGGAACCAGTTCTGATACATTCCGCTGAGGTGATGTACGGCAGAAGCATCAAAACGGTTCACCGGTTTGTAATCGGAGTGTTCTTGAGGCGTATTTTCCTCATTTATCTCGTTTTTATCTTTAATTTCGTCGCTCATATGTAGCTTTTAATACTTATTTTATTAATTTATGGCAAAAATACAACATTTTTTCGAGAAAAAAGAGTATCTTTGCCGAAAATTTGAAAAAAATAAGATTTAAT
>ERZ780198.2595-NODE-2595-length-13562-cov-4.010143_pt1 | contig 13562 bp, 5 predicted proteins | sample MGYA00510979_ERZ780198 | MGnify/ENA primary metagenome ERZ780198 (study PRJEB29588, sample SAMEA2158039) | human gut metagenome | biome: human gut; feature: human-associated habitat; material: faeces | place: Denmark | collected 2008/2010 ...
CACAGGCGGCAGATCTCTTTAAGTCCCTCGGAATGGATTTGAGTACGGCAACGGGAATTTTTTATCGACAGGCACTTAGATGTCATGGCCTGCCCTTTGAAGTAAAGATTGATGAGCCGAACGTTGTCACTTATGCGGCAATGGAAGCGGCAGAAAAGGGCGAGGATATGTATGGGCCGTTTGATAGCGTTGCCGATCTGATGGAGGCTCTTAATGCTTAAGCCAGAGTTTACGGGACAGTTCAAACGAGATTATAAGCTTGCGGTAAAACGGGGCTGCAATCCGAAGAAACTGGAAAAAGTCATTACGCTGTTATGCAATGAGCAACCGTTGCCGGAGACATATCGGGATCACGCTCTCACTAACTCCAAAAACTATAAGGACATGAGAGAGTGTCACATTGAGCCGGATTGGTTGCTTGTTTACAAGGTTGTCAGAGAGACTCTGATTTTGAAATTGATTAGGACGGGTTCTCATAGCGATTTATTTTGAGGATTGCTCCAGATGAAAGAGTGGTGCCGACGAAACCATGTTGCGAAAGATGCGAAAGGAAGTTTCACAATCAGTGGAAGTCAAAAAGCCGCCAAACATTGCGTTTGACGGTTTTTATCTAATCTTCATTAGACGGAACCGCCTTACCACAAGCGGTAATCCTTTTTCTATATATTACAACAACTTTGTGAAAATGTCAAACAGCGGGGGAAAAAATTTTTCCCCTTCCAAGGAGGATGAACTTATGCTGAGTTATGAAGATATTAGAGACGCAGTACAACGTCGTGGAAAAGAGTATGGGGCAGATAAGATATACCTGTTTGGCTCATATGCAAGAGGCGAAGCAAATGAGAAGAGCGATGTTGACCTACGTATCGACAGGGGAAACATCAAGAGTGGTATCACGCTTGCTGGTTTACTCCTTGATATTGAGGATGACCTTGGGACGCCGGTTGACCTTGTGACAACACAAAGCTTGAGCGCCGATTTCTTGTCAGGAATCAGAAAGGACGAAAAACTGCTGTATGAACGGAAATAGAGATAGAAGTGTACTGCTGCACATACAAGAATACTGCGACAGAATCGAAGATACTGAGAATTTTTTTAAGCATGAAAAAAAAGAATTTCTCGAAAATCATGTATTTAGAGATGCAGTTGCGCTGTGCTTGATGCAAGTAGGCGAGCTTAGTGGCGTACTGACTGAGGATTTTCGAGAGAAACATGCAAACGTTCCTTGGAGGCAAATCAAAGCTCTGCGGAACATTGTCGCGCATAAGTATGGTACAATCGACGCAGAGATGCTTTGGGACATTCTCAAGGAAGATGTTCCGAAGCTCAGGCAGTATTGTGAGGAAATACTTGCAGAAGAATTATACATTGAATCATGAAAGGAAATGAGTGCCATGAAGAAGAGAAAGTTTAGTGCATTGATGCTATCAATCATTTTAGCTGCGGCATCGGTGGGATTTGCAGCTGCAGCAGAGAAAACAGCAACCGATACGATTTCTGCAGGGCAGAGTGCAGCCAAGGATGTGATCGATAAGACAGCCCAAACAGTGGGCGATCTCATAGACTCGCTTTGGCCGACCGGCACAACTGCAGACCAAAATGCTTCTACAGCTTGGACGAGCAGTAAGCTGAAAGCGGCGAAGGTGGACTTTACGAAGGTAGCTTCTGCAAGCTATGATAAGCTGCGGATTTCGTGGGAGCCGATGAGTGGCGTGGACGGCTATCAGATCTATCGGGCAACGTCAAAGTCCGGAAAGTATGCGAAGATTGCGACGGTGAAAGGCGCATCCAGCGCGACCTACACCGATACCGGACGCACCTGCGGCACAAGGTATTATTACAAACTTCGCGCATACAAAAAGATCGGCAGAAAAACGGTATATAGTAAGTATAGCACCGTCCTGTCCGCCTATGCAAAGCCTGCCAAGGTGAAAGTCACCGATGCCTACGCGCCAAGCACCTCTGTTTCAGCGATTGCTGTCAGCTTCACAACGGTGCGCGGCGCGACCGACTATGAGGCGCAGATCAATCAGATCAAGAAAAACGGCAAGGAAACCGGATTCAGAAGCTACACCTACAACGAGGAAGGCAGAAAATGTACGCTTGAAACATATAAGCAGTGCCTTGCGAAAATGAAAAAAATGTACCCGTCCGGCTATGTAACAAAGACGTACATGGAAAACGGGAAAGTCATTGAAAAGAAAATGACGGTAGAAAAATTTACAGAAACAATGGTTGGTAAAAACCAAGTAGAAACGGAGCTGGTGCAGGACGAGAGTATCTACGAGTTTCGCGTCCGCGCCTTCCGCAAAGTAAACGGCAGAAAGGTCTACGGCGCTTGGTCCGAACCATACACAATGAAAGAAACCGTCAATATTGACGAAGTGTATCAAGAATTGAGACAGTATGCCATCGACTACGCGGCAAAAAACGAACCGCGCTGGCACTATGAAGACCGTCCGGGCGGCAACCCGCAAAATTCCAATTACTATACCGATGGGGAGTGGCCGGGCGTGTCGATCTACTCGAAAAAAGAAGATATCTTGAAACTGTATCAGTCGTACATCAGAGCCTATATCGACCAGGTGGTCGAGCAGGGCGGCAGCGAGACAGGCCTCATCTACCTTTCGCGCGTCGCACCGGGGGACTGGCAGGATGCGTTCAATAAGAGCGATAGCCCATACACCTACTACAAGGGCTTCATGCTTTGGTAAAAGAAGATATGAAAAACTGCAGCTTCGCAAGAGGCTGCTTTTTCATTGCCCTGCATAAGGAAAAATGAAATATGGCATATGGCTGCCGGAAAAAGCCTTTGGCAGCCAGACATGGACGGGCATCGCCCGTCCCAACAACCCTTTTTACGAAAGAAGCGTAAGAGAGACTCTTGCGCTTTTTTCTTTGAGATAAAAAATATGAAAGAGAAACAGGAGGAAACATGAAAACAAGAAGAACACTGAAAGAGAAGCTGCTCGCGGTGCTGCTTGCGCTTGCGATGCTGCTGCCTGCGGTGCCAAACCTCGGCATGGTGGATACCGCAGAGGCGGCATCTGCCTACACGCTGCACGAAGCAAACGCCAGCGGCGGCGACGGTGATGCCTACCGCTTCAAATCCGGCAAATTCATGCAGATCTATGTCGTGCGCTACAATGACAGTATAAAAAAAGAAGACGCATATATCGAAAGAAACGGCAGCGCGACCGAAGCCCATGACCCGATCAAAATGTATACGGCAAGCGGCGAGGAAAACTATCTGCTCTACTGTCTCGAACACGGGGTCATTCATAAGGAAAACACCCTGTATAAGCGAAAGTACCTAGATTCCGCGGTGTATTATGCGTATAGTGACTTTATAGGGAAAGAAAGACCCTACCCACTCGAAAACGTCTACAAGGTGCTGATGATGGCGCCGGTGAAGGAAAGTAATATGCAGGAGCTGTACGATATGGGCTTTAAGCAGTACCATGACTATGATCCGGGCAAGCGCTACACCATCACCGACTGGTATGTGGCATCGCAGATGCTCGTCTGGGAATGCCAGCAGATGATGCGCGATAAGGACTTTGTGCGAAAAGCAAACGGCAACCGCTATGAAACCGGACACCGCACAGGGGTATATACCAGTAAGATTCCGGCAGAGCATTACTTAAATAACCTTGCAGGCACAAACGCCAAGGATATCTACAACTTCATGGCATCGACCATCAAAAAGCGTGAAAACTTTGACCGAAAGATCGCAAGCGGCTTTGAGAATAAGCCTGCAAAAATTTCGCTTACAGAGGAGGAAAGCAAAAAGGATGTCATCACCAAGACCATCACCGCAGGCTCCTATCGAGGCGAATACAAGGTGGTGGATAGCAAGGGAAAAGAACGCAAAGGAGTTAAGATCGCCTATGATGAGACAAACAAAAAATATACCATTACCATCACCGATAAATCGCTGCTTGGTCAAAAATTAGAGGTGAAGCATATTGACGCAGTTTCCGAACGTGCGGAAAAATATCGGAAACAATATGGCAGTAAATATAACCGCTACGTCTGGGAACACGCAACCAAAAGCGGACATACCCAGGGCTTCATTTCGGGACTCAATGACCCGACCTCCGGCTGGCTGATGATTACGCCGGAAGATGGTCCGGTGCCGCAGGAGGAAAACTGCATCCCGCCGGAAGTCGAATACTTTCCGACCCTTTCCATGCCGATTGAAAAAGTCGATGCAAATGACGGCTGGGATGGCAATAACCATACGCCGATGGGCGGCGCAGGGCTGGATGCAACATTTACCCTTGAGCGTCAGATTGCAGGCGGCGCATGGGAAACCATTGACGTAAGAACGCTGGATGATTTCGGCACAGCATATACCTTTAGTGATCAGCCGTTTAAGACTGCGGCAGACCTTGCACCGTTTTTAACAGAATCCGATCCGATCACAGCCTGCGATCATCCGATTTATGCAGGCGATCCACCTGCCATTGTCGGTTATCAGCATAACGGCTCCAAATGGGGAAAGCGTGTCTGGGATGTGACGGTCAATTACCGCATCACCGAAACCAGACCGGACGGACGATATATCGACCCGGACCAGTACGCAGGTGTCAGAACCTACACCTTTTCCTATCATGCAGAATCCGAGGATACCTGTACGTTCTATTGTCATGGGGACCCTTGGAACCCGATTCGTTACACCTTCCCGTATCAAACCACGACCGGAGCAGGCGGTGCATACCAAGAGGGAGAAACAGAAACACCAAACGAAGACCTCTCCTATGACCAGGAAACCTTCGTCAACGACGAATTTAGAGGAGAGCTTCTGATCATCAAATCCAATGAACAGGAAAATCCGTTCAAGGATTCCGCACTCGGCGCGGATAAAAGTAATATCTCAAGAGCCTCCTACTGGACGATCAAACTGCTGGACGGCTTTGAGGGCGTAGAATATGTGCATCTTACAAGTGAGACTCCGGCGGTGTCACTGGAAGGCACCCATATCTTTACCGCATCGCGCGGGGTAGGGGTCGCAAATAACACGCTAAACGGCGGGCTTGGTATGAAGGTCGGCACCAACGGACAGATTCTGCTGCGGGATCTTCCTTACGGCACCTATGAACTCACAGAAGTGAAAGCAGATGACCCGAAATTCGTACTGGAAAGAACCATTGTGGTCGTGTCCGAGCATGATAACGGAGCCGCGAAACGAATCCCATACGGCACGCAAGGAAGCGTACCGGCAAACGGCGCGTATGCAGGCTACGCTGCAAATGGAACAAATGCCATCGGCGCAACCGCAAACGGAACCGGAGACTTCTTTAATAACCGCTATCAGCTGAATATCCGCGATAAGATCAAAGAAAATGTGATCAAGATCGTGAAAGTAGACTCCGAAACCGGAAAACAGATTCCGCTGAAAGGCACGAAGATTTTCATCCGGTATAAAGGAAATCCGGATTTAACAGACGAAGAAAACGAAAAAGCCTTTGGACCGGGCGGTACCGTCTCCAAGGATATCTTAAATCGGTTTCTTCCAAACGCAGAGTCCATTAACTCTAAGAGTACCAACTATACCTTTGAACTCGACGAAAACGGAGAAACCACCATCCCGTATGAACTCCCTTACGGAAAATATGAAGTCTATGAATGGTTGCTGCCGGATGGATACTTTGTCGGAGAGTACGGCACAGACGGACAAGGAAAAAACCATAACTTCGGGTATATCGAAGATGGCGTATTAAAATTCGGCGATACCGGAAAGTATGGCGATCACTATACCGGAGACGGGCATAAGTATGAAGATGTGGTTGCCATCTATGACGCAGACGGAAATAAAGTGGTATATAAAGACAAAGACCAGTATAGCTTTGCAGAGCTGGATCAAATGGTCACAAACCGCTATACCTTTACCGTCACCGAACAGGATATGCACATAGACGGAAACTATTCGCAGCTCATTACCTCAAACGGTCATGCGGAAGACGCAGACCCTGCCTATGATAACAGTAACTTCCCATATAAGAAGTATTACCGTCTCATGGGCGTGTTAAATAACAGCGTCAAAGGAAAAATCGAAATCACCAAAGAGGGAGAGGCGCTGGTCGGCTTCCAAAAAGAAGAAAAAGACGGGCATACCATTCTCACTCCGGTGTTTGAAAAAGTCGCCAAACTGAAAAACGCAGTCTTTGGCATCTTTGCGGCAGTCGATGAAAACTTAAACGACGGCGGCGAAGGACCGGATATCTATGATGCGAAAACAGACGAAAAAATCACCATTCCAAAGAAGCTTTCCACGCATCTGTCAAATGCCGCAGAGACGGTGAAAGCCTTTGCCTTGAAGCTGCTAAATCCAAAGGAATATCCGAATAAGAAAAACTATGAAACAGGGTCCTATTCGCACGATTCCGGCGCAGAGCTTTGGTATATGCTCGAGCGTGAAGCCTCCGAGGGCAACGTGAAACGAACCATCTATGTATCCCCGGAGCAAAAGGATACGACCTATACCTACGTCTATGAAACGCAGGATGAAGCATACCGCTATCGCTATGATGTGGAAGTCATCTTAAAAAACCAGGCGGGCGGAAGAAACGTCACGAAGGTGAATGTCATTAAGACCACAAGTCCGCTGACCGGAAGCGTACCGGAAATCCCGATGACCTATATGCACGGTATGGTCGGTACGGAATCAGTCGATGATGCCAAGGGCGAAATCCAAAGCTATGAAAAAGATAAGATCGACGAGTTCGACTGGACGGTCGTATCCGAACTGGATGTGTATAAGAAGCTGTACGTCTTTGAAGCAGACGGTGAAAACGATGTCTTTATCGACGGCGTAGATACCGACCTTGCCAAGTATGCGGCAAGCCGCTACCTTGTCAAAGATTATCTCTACTATAAGCTGACGGCAGACGATCTGAAAACCGAAGAACGCGATGTGACAAAAACGGTCATCGACCAGCCGGGCATTGACGCAAACGGTGACGGAGCCTATGACGGACCGGACGATACCCCGCCAACCTATAAAGACGAAACGGTGAAGGTCACAAAGACCAAGTTCGAGTGGGAAAACGAAGGCTGGGCGCTTTCCGGCACCCCGGCAGCAGGAGACCACGCGATCTTAAAACAAACGGAGGGTGGCGAGACAAAATACAAAACCGCTGTCACCGGCTATTATGTCAAAGGCGAAAAGACTGACCTATCGCAAGGAATCGGTTACGCTTTCATCGAAACAGACGCTGCGGGAAAAGAACTCCCGCCGTATACGATTCCGACCGAAGAAGGCTGGTCGCGGGTTCCTTTTACAGGCGATGCGAAAAACGGTCCGCAATATGTCATCATTTCCAAATTGGATGCAGAAAGCGGAAGCACCATTTACCGCGTCCTCTTAAACGATCTGGTCAGCTGGCAGGCGTGTACCGCAGATGGGAACTTTGAGCAGATGCGGGTGCAGGTCTATGAAGCAACCTACAAGCAGGAAAAAGACGATCCGGACGGCGTGACCATAGACTTTGACGGTCTGGTTGTCGATGCGAAAGCAGATCCGGAGGCAGGCGTTGCAACGACCGTCATCACCAAGCAGGCTGTGGGCGTTGCGGAAACCGTTGATGTGGGAATCGGCTACGAACAGGAAAACGCACCGGGCGTGATTACGTTCCGCACCGTACCGATCAGCGCACCGGTATATTTTTCGTGGCAGGACGGCACAAAAGCCGATATGTACTATAAAGGCGGGGTGTGCTATGCGACGATTAAGATGCCAGCCTCCGCAGTCGATCATCTGTACGAGGATATCGTACCGACCTTAAACTTCATGCACTACGACTCCGAGGGAAACAAAGTGCCGCTGAAACTCGACTGGTACTCCACGCTTTCCCCGACCAAACCGCGTGTCGAGTTTACCAGTAGAGACGGACTTGCAGACGGCATTACGGTTGTCGCAAAACGCATCGAGTCCCTAGAGGCAGGCGGCGAGACGATGTACGCAATCGAAATCGTTACCAATCAAGGCGAAGATACCCCGTTAGAGCTGACCTTTGCGGACGGCTATACCATGGATATCTACTGTGCAGAAACTGCATCCGGCAGCGGCGTTGGCGTACTGGATCTGTCGAATGTCTATAAGACGACAAGATACACACAGTCTCATCTGATTGAAACCATTACCACAGATGCAAACGGAAAAGCGACCTCAAAGCTACTTCCGCTTGGAAAATACATCATCAGAGAGCTGGCGGCAGGCGAAAAATACTTAAATGACAGCAAAGAGCAGCTCGTAGAGCTGAAATACAAGAATCAGTTCACGCCGCTGGTGTGGAATCTGGATACCTTTGAGAACCAATACTTTACGGCGCAGCTTGATCTGTCGAAAATCCTCGAAACGGGATTCCAGTCGAGCCAGTATAAACCGCCGCAGCCGGGACAGGTCGTAAAATTCGGACTGTATGCGGCAGAGGAGATCAAAGCAGCGCATAGCGGCATCCTAAAGGTTTTCACAAAGAAAATCAAAAAGGATACGCTGCTTGACGTTTTCACCATCACCTACGAGGAGGGTGGCAGCATTCTGGTAAATACCAAGCTGCCAGAGGGACGTTACTACCTCAAGGAAATGAAAACCACAGAGGACCATATCCTAAGCGATCTGAAATATCACTTTGCGGTCAAGGAAGAAGCGGGGGACTACTCGGAGGATACTGCCTTTGACTATGTAAACCATGACGGTATCTATGGACGCTTTGTCCTCGAAGAAAAGCATCATGTCAAAACCATCATCATGGTAGAAGCAAGACTTCCGATGCCCGCGATCAGTATTGACGGGCTTTCCTATCCGCTGGATCAAGACTTTACCGCTGCGGATGAGAAGATCAAAATCACCGCAAATACCGACTATACCGAAATCACCGTAGATACAGAGAAAGGCGAAACGACCAATATCACCCTGCCAAACGGCAAGGTGCTGAACGTCAAACCGTCTGAAAGCGGAAACGGCTTTGACTATACGGCAGATGGTGTGACAAAGACCTTTACCCCAAGAGGCACCTATACCGGATACCATGCAGCCTATGAGGAGCTTTGGACTCCGGTAGCAGGAGAAGATCTGACAACCTATACACCGGAGTTTACCTTAACAGGCGCGGGAAGTGACAAGGCAAATGTCGTGCTGAACGCAAAAATCACGCATGAACCGTCTGTGACCATTACCACTAGGGAAGAACTCATTGACCCTGCAAAGCCGGAGCTGGGCTTTACGACTGTCGATGTCAAGACCGGAAACCTTACGCCAAAGGGCAATCAGATCTTCAAACACAGCGCCGTCATTTCTGTGACAAACAGCATGACTAACGTGATCCAATCAAGCTTTACGCGCACAAGCGGCAAAAAGAGCGTAACCGAAACGCTTGACCCATCGGGTCTGATCACCCTAAACACCAAGGACAAGCTAACGCTTTCGCTGATCGGTACCGATGCACTCGTCACCGTTTCGATGGATAAGTACGGCGTGGTCAGCGCGAAAATCGAAAACGTGCTGCCGGGACTCTTCCTCGAAGATGCGCACCCGCAGATTACCTCGACAGGGGCGTTCGATACCGCAAAGACTTACCGCTTCGCAAAGAATGTCACCCTCGGAAGACAGGACACCTCTGCGGATAAGCTGATGATCAAGCTTAGCTCCGATAACAAGGATGGCTTTGCGATTGAGAACGAGCATAAGCCGGAGGTGGAATTTGTAAAGGTGGATAAGGATGATACAAACAAAAAGCTTTCCGGTGCAGTCTTTGAAATCTGGTCTGCAAAAGAGTCCGGAGAATGGACGGTAGAGCCGGATGTCAAACTCGGCACCTATACGACCGATGCAAACGGACATTTCATCGCAAATCTGGATTACGGCATCTACTTCTGGCGCGAAGTGCAGGCTCCGGCAGGCTATGCGCCGGAGGACTACGATTATCACAGCTTCCGCATCATCAAGGGCATCCCGAAATATCAGTTTGTGATTGGAAACGTGAAGACGCCGGATACTCCGGGCGGTGGCGGCTCAACCTATCAGATCGAACTCAAGAAGGTAGATAAGGAAACAAGAGAATCCCTTGCCGGAGCAGAGTTTGAACTTTGGTCTGCAAAACTTGCAGACGACGGTATCACGCTCGTGCCGGATGCAAAGCTGGTGACAAAGAACATGGTTACAGGACAGTACGGCATCGCAAGAGTCACCGTCTCTCATAAAGGCAAATTCTTCTACCGCGAGGTCAAAGCCCCGACAGGCTACGAAGCGGATACAGACTTCCATCTGATTGACACAAGCACAACCGTAGACCTCATTACGCGGGTAGAGGTTGAGAACGAAAAGACGACTGAGCCGTTCATCCGTACCTCTGCCGCAGGGATAGAAGGGCTGAAAGAGATTCCTGTCGGAACGCGCAGCGTCATCGTTGATACGGTCACCTATTATAACCTGATACCGGGAAAGACCTATACGATGAAGGGCACGATCATGGACCAGGCAACCGGCCGGGCCATTATGGTCGGTGGCAAGAAAGTCACGCAAGAAAAGAACTTTACGCCTGCAGAACCAAACGGAACCGTCACATTGAAATTTACCTTCGACGCTGGCGATTTTGCAGGAAAGAAATTAGTCGTTTATGAACGACTGTATTTGAATGGCGAGCTGATCGCAAAGCATACAGACATCGGCGATGAAAATCAGACGGTGAAGATGATCCGTAAAGACGGACGCATCGAGTTTGAGACCGACCGCGGCGATGATGATGACGGCACGATCGGCATTGTTCCAAAAACAGGAGATAATGCACCACTAAAATGGATGCTCCTATTGATGCTTGCTTCGGCCTTTGGCATCTTTGCCGCGATGATTAAGCGAAAAAAGGAATAACACTTGCTTTCCTTCTTTCATCTGCGCATCATGCGCAGTATGTTTTCTCTATGCTGCAGGGGGCCTTGGTTCCCCTGCAGTCATAAATCAGCAAAAGATATAAGCAGAGTAAAGGAGAAATAATGAAACGATTTTTAGCCATGCTTCTCTCTATTGTGATGGTCGCCAGTGGATTTGCCTTTGCAGCAGATCCGCCTGTACCGTCCTGCAGCGCAAAGGGAAGCACAATCAGCGCAGAGTACGGCAATCCGATTTCCAATCGAACGGTGATTTCTTTTAGCAATACGACAAGCGAAGATGTTGTTATCAAAAGCATCACAAATAGCAACGAAGCGGATTTTAGCGCAGACACTGCATCGGAATTTACCATTCCGAAAGCAGGAACGTATGTGTACCCTGTGCGCCTCAAAGACGATAAGGAGCCGGGAGATTACACCGCAGAATTTACATTTACGGACGCAAACGGCAAAACCTATCCTGCTGCGGTAAAAATCAAGGTCACAGAATGCGTGAGAACGGATGCAAATCCGGTGACTGCCGAGTGGGGCTATGAGTTCCCGCTTATAGTTCGTGTGAAGGTTTCCAATTTCACGAAAAAGAATGTCACGATGGTCAAAGCGGAAGCAGCGAGCGCGGATTTTGAGCCTGCCGACCTTACAGCTGCGCCGATAGAACTGGCATCAAAACAGAGCAAGACATTTGATGTGAAACTGCCGATCGGAAAGCGTGTTGGAGTCTATAAAACGACGATTACAATTACCGATGCGGACGGAAAGACCTATACGCAGGAGGTTTCTGCGGAAATCGTAAAGAAAAAGCTGACGATTCCGAAGATCGTCGGCACCTATGTATATAACGGACAGAAGCAGACCCTGCAGCTTGATGAAAACTATGACGAAGCTCTGATCGGTATCTCCGAGGACTACGGCAGCGCAGTAGATGCGCATAGCTATGCGCCGGTGCTCTATCTCAAAGATAAGGTAAATACCATCTGGAAAACGGCTGACGGCACGACCAGCGATGTCAATCAGACGCTTTCGTGGGTCATTGAGCGATACAAGATAACGAAACCGACAGCAGTACCGAAAGCGTATGTCTACGATACGACGGAGCAGACCTTTTTACTGGATAACCTTACCGAGCAGATTTTCGGCAAAGATGTGCTTACGGTTTCAGACGACAAAAAAACAAACGCCGGAACGACGACGGTTACTGTTCGGCTAAAGGATACCCAGAACTTTATGTGGGATGACAAAACCACTACGGCGCTTTCTTTCCCTTGGGTGATGAAGCGCGCAGCGATAGATCTTCCGAGTGTGGAAAAAGCAAGCTATGATTACGACGGAAACGCACATAGCATTGAATTTACCGATGGCAGCATTGATGATGCGCTGGTTGCAATCGCGGATAACGAACGAACGCAAGTCGGCACACAAACGGTGACCGTTTCCATCAAGGACAAGGTGAACTACGAATGGAATACCGGCAGCGATGCCGATCTGACCTTTACCTTGGCGATCGGCGAACCGGTCTATAACCTGCCGCTGATATCCGGCACGTATGAATATAACGCAAAGACGCAGCACCCGGTGCTTGCAGGATTTGACGAAGAACACATGGAAGTCATCGATAATGCTGCCAGGAACGCCGGAGACCACACCATAACCGTAAAGCTTATTGATAAAGCAAATGCAAAATGGGCCAATACCGGAAACAGTGACGATCAGACCCTGACATGGACGATTGCCAAAAAGCCGGTTACGGTTGCAGCTAAGGATAAGCGCGCTGCGGTCGGTGATCCGGTTCCGGCGCTAAATGCCAGTGACTATACCGTAACAGGCATCATCAAGCCGGACAGCATCGGATTCATTCCAACGATTCAGTACAAAACCTCGCCGGATATGTCGCAGGAAGGGGAGAATGAAATTGTCGTCTCCGGACCTGCCGAAACCGCAGACAAAAACTATAGCGTATCGTACCAGAACGCAGTCCTGACAGTGGGAAAATCGCAGATTAAGGAGATTCTGCCTACCGTCAATATCACCTTTGATTTTCCGCTTGCGGGCATGAAGAACCTAGAAATCGAAAACGGTGTAGACAATCTGCAGATAGACACCTATTTTGCGACCGTTTCATTTGAGAAAAATCAGGATGGAAAAATCAAAATTTTCGAGCAAGCGTCGGATAGCGATATGACGGATACGGTCAATGCAAACGGCCTTTCCGAAAACACAAAGGTCTATGTGAATCTGCTGCTTACGGCAAACAGCGGGAAAATCATCGACAAAGCAAAAACGCGCGTCACTGTCAACGGCATCGCCCTATCATCGACCGATGTGGCATCGCTGGCGGGCGGCGCAGCAGTCAAGATTCCATTTACGACGCCAGCATACCGCGTGCATTTTTCAAGTGGAAAGGGAAGCGGCAGCATGGCGACAGACTATGCGTTTTCTGTAGATATGTACACCATGCCGCAATCAAATTTCACAGCGCCAAGCGGCAAAGAATTTGACAAGTGGCAGGTGAAGGATGCAGCAATCACCTACGCTGCAGGGCAGAACGTGCAGCTGACCGGATCCATAAACCTCATCGCAATATATAAAGATAAGGCTGTTACCCCAGCGCCGGGCGACGGTGGCGGCGGAAGATTCACACCGAGCGGCGGCGCAGCAGGTCCTGCGGAGATTAC
>ERZ780198.2596-NODE-2596-length-13562-cov-2.695195_pt1 | contig 13562 bp, 14 predicted proteins | sample MGYA00510979_ERZ780198 | MGnify/ENA primary metagenome ERZ780198 (study PRJEB29588, sample SAMEA2158039) | human gut metagenome | biome: human gut; feature: human-associated habitat; material: faeces | place: Denmark | collected 2008/2010 ...
CAGTTAAATTTGCATTCAATGGATTCTCTTTTCAGTCTTGAAACGCCTTGTTTTCAACCAATACAAAAGCCCGGAATACGTTTCGTATCCCGGGCCGGGTTGTGGTGGAGATGATGGGAGTCGAACCCATGTCCGAAAGCATTTCCACAGGAATTTCTCCGAGCGCAGTTAATGATTTGGTGTTTCGCGTCGGCGGCCGCCCATTAACAGGCTGTCGCTTTCGCTATCTCGTTGTTCCCTGCGAGGTACCGAGAACTCCCTGCAGGTTTTCCCGTATAGTCGACGCCGGGATCACAGCCTACGGGTAAGCTGTGGCCGACGCGCGTCGCGCCTCAGGCGCTGCAGACTAAGCTGCTAATGCGAAATTGTTGTTCTTTTTAGCGTTTATTTTTAACGGGCCCTTTTTAAGGTAGTCTGAGCCAACTACCGCTCGCTTATCCGGCTTCTACACCCCCGTCGAAACCTTTACACCCCCGAAGTTCACGTCACTTCGCGGTTTGTGCGTCACCGCCCGCGGTCTCTGCCCGCGTGGGCCGCAATGCTCGCCTTCGTGATAATCTTAGTGTATGACACTTTCCCCAAAATGTCAATCTCCAAATTCCCTTTCACTTATAACTCCGTTTTGCAGGGCAAAAGGTTACAAAGTACGGGCAAGGATTTCTGTCCGGCGCGCCGCGGTCCGCGCGCGGCGCCAAACGCGATGCCGGCAGGGTCGCGGAGAATCTTTCTGTCAAACAATCGCGGTCCGTTCGCGCCGCCAAACGATACGCGAGAACGCGCCCCCTGAGTGAAGAAAGGCGCGTTCTCGCGATCCATTTGTGATGTAAGGTAAATACGCGGGCAGGTACCGCGGTATCGCGAACATACCCGCGAACAGGATGGACTTAAGAGTTAAACAGACATTTGGATATCTTCGTAAACATCCGGTCTCTGTATTTAATCTTTTCCGCGTCCTTGCCGCCGGCGTAATCATAGAAGCCGGCCGCGGTCTTCACGCCGTACTGCCCCTTTTCAAAACGATCGGCAAGCATACCGAACGGCGCTTTTTCATCTGCCAGATCTTCAAACAGATAAGAGGCGATGTTGTAAAAAATATCGAGTCCGCCGAGGTCGCACACCTCGAAAGGCCCCAGGCAGGCATACCGCATGCCCAAACCGTATTTCATCACATCATCGACCGCTTCCGGTGTCGCGATGCCCTGCTCTACAATATGTAAACACTCTCTCAATACCGCGAGCTGAATCCGGTTGAGGGCGAAGCCCGGCGCGTCCTGCACGATAACCGGTTTTTTCTCAACGGCGAGCGCTATGTCGCGAATCGCCGTCGCTGTCTCATCATCGGTTTTTTTGCCCTGAATGACCTCAATCAGAGGAATCAGGTGCGGCGGATTGATCCAGTGCATGCCGCCGAATCGTTCCGGTCTTTTTACAACCTCCGCGATGGCCGTAATAGACAGCCCTGAGGTATTACTCGCCAAGATCGCGTCCTCCGGAACCAGCGCCGAAATCTCTGCCCAAAAAGCATGCTTGACATCGAGCTTTTCCAAAATCGCTTCCACAACCAGATCCGCCCCCTCAAAACACGCCTTATCTTCGCTGTAACGGATTCGCTCTAGCAGCGCCGCGGATTCCTCCGGCGTCACCACATGCTCCGCCACCTCGGTTTCCTGGTTCAGGCGAATCAAATTTCCCGCTTTTTCAAGCGCGCTCGGGAAAATATCATACAGCGTCACATCATAGCCGTATTTCGCAAAGGTTTCTCCCATCGAGGAGCCCATGGTTCCCGCTCCCGCGATTACAATACGCTTCACATCCTTCGCAGTTTTCATTTCAACCTCCCTCGCTTTCTTTTCGTCATAACAGTTTTAACAGCCTTTTTATCATCCGGAAAATATCGCGAAGCGACATTTCCGAAATCACGAATCACGCCAAAAGCCTCTTGCGTATAGCGCGCCTTCATACGCGCCGCGCGCGCGTACAAATCTCAGATTTCGATACGCGCGCTTTGGCCCTTTTCGTGTATCGCTACGCTTCCTCCATCGCCTTCATCGCGGGGTCAAAATGCAGCGTGCACGCGGTTGCCGCCTGAATGTCATCCTTGCTGTAATCCGGATGCAGCTCCGTAACCCAGATGCCGTCCTCTCTGACCTCCATAACGCCCATTTCCGTAATAATTTTGGAAACGCATTTTTCGGCAGTCAGCGGAAGTGTGCATTTTTTTAAAATCTTCGGCGCGCCCTTTTGCGTGTGCAGCATCACGATGATAACTTCAGGGCAGCCGGAGCACAAATCCACCGCGCCGCCCATGCCGGCAGCCTTTTTGCCCGGCACGATCCAGTTCGCGAGATCTCCGTTTTCGGCCACCTCCATCGCGCCCAAAACCGTCGCGCGAACATGTCCGCCGCGCACCAGCCCGAAGGATTCCGCGGTGTCGAAGAACTTCACGCTCGGAATCGTCGTCACATAGGTGCCGCCGGAGTTGATGATATCCACATCCGGATTTTCGGTCGCGATCGCGTCGATGCCCGCGAAGCCGTTTTCTGAATGGAAGGTTACTGTAACACCCTCGGGAATATAATCCGCCACCTGCGTCGGAAGCCCGATCCCGAGGTTCGCGAATTCGCCGTCCTTAAATTCTTTTGCGCATCTTCTTGCGATTCTTTCTTTTAAATCTGCCATCTCTGTTCTCCTTCCACAATACCGTCTACCAAAACGCCTGCCACCTGGAAGATGTCCGGATTCACTTCTCCGATTTCTACGAGTTTTTCGGGCGCGATGATGGTGCAGGTTGACGCGCCGGCCATCACGTAGTTAAAATTCTTGGTTGCCTTCGCGCACATATAGTTTCCGAAACGGTCGGCAACAGATGGCCGCAGGAAGGAATAGTCCGCATGTAACGGAAGTTCCAGCAGAAACTTTCTTCCTCCTATCTCCAACACTTTCTTTGGTCTGCCCAGTTCATCCGGTTCCTCCTCCATCGGTGTTCCGATTCCGGTTGAGGTCAGCACACCGCCGAGTCCGTAAGCCGCGGCTCGAATCTTTTCTGCGAGCGTTCCCTGCGGCACCAGCGTATAACGAAGTGTGCCTTCTGCGATCTGCTCATTGATCTTCGGATTGACCCCGATATGAGAGGCGATCAGATGATCCACCATGTGATGCTCCAAAAGCTTCCCAACGCCTCTTGCCGTTTTCCCTGCGAAATTTCCAGCAGGCTGTCCTGCGTCCAGACCTCCGTCGTTAGCGATGACCGTCAGATGCTTCACGCCCTTTTCCACGAGCGCGTCCATCAAGATTTCGGGAGATCCTGTCGCCAAAAATCCGCCGACCATGATGGTCATACCGTCTCTCACATCCGCGACTGCCTGCTCTAATGTCATGATTTTATTAACCATATCATGTTCCTCTCTTCCATACATCTACAGTTTCTTTAACATACCCCGAAGCTTCCCAGGATAATAATCGCGATAACCGCGATCGTCGGAATGATAACGGTACACATACCGATGTTCAAGTAGCATTCCTTATGCGTCATGCCCGTAGCCATCAGAAGCGTAATAACAGCACCGTTATGCGGCAGCGTATCCAGTCCTCCGCAGGCAACGGAAGCAACTCTGTGCAGCACCTCGTAGCTGATGCCGGACGCGTCGGCCGCGGCCTTGAACGAATCCGCGAAGGTCGCGAGCGCGATGGATAATCCACCGGACGCGGAGCCCGTTACACCTGCCATGACCGAGGAAGCGATGGCTTCACCGATCAGCGGGTTAGAAGAAATACTCAATAAGCCCGCCGCCAAAAGCGCGTAAGCAGGAAGTGTCTTGATAACGTTTCCGTAACCTACCTCGGAAGCGGTATTCATGATTGCCAGCAGGGAGCTGTTTGCGCCTTCCTTGAGAGATTCCACGATTCCCTTTTCAAATCTGCTGCGGTTTAGAACAACAGTCAGCAGGATACCGACCACCAACGCGATAACCAGTGCCCAGGTTCCGCCTACCGCGCTGTAGGTCGTATTGTATTTTTCCTCCAGGTAAGCGTGCTCCATCCCCGGAAGCACAAACTTCGAAAGGATCAGGTTCAGCACCAGCACCGCAAGAATCGGCGTGATGGCGATCGCGAAAGGCGGAAGCTTTGAAATATCAATATCCGCGAGATTTTCATTCGGATGATCTCCGTAGCCTTCTCCGGCCTCCTTTGCTTTTTTCAATCTCAATGTCAGCCAGAACATACCGCCCAGCAGCATGATCAGCGCCGCGACAATACCGAGCACCGGCGCTGCGAAAGTATCCGTACCGAAGTAAGCCATCGGAATCGTGTTCTGAATCTGCGGCGTACCCGGAATCGCGGTCATCGTGAAGGTGAACGCGCCGAGTGCGATAGCCGGCGGAAGCAGCCGTTTCGGAATATCAGTTTCTCTGAACAGCGCCGCGCCGATCGGATAGATGGCGAAGGCCGCTACAAAGAGCGAAACACCGCCGTAAGTGATGATCGCGCACGAAAGCACAACAGCCCAGAGTTCCTTGCCTCGTCCCGCCTTCGCGACAATCGTTTCCGCGATGGATTTCGCGCAGCCCGAAAGGTCCATCACCTTGCCGAATACCGCGCCGAGCAGGAATATCGGGAAATTAGCCTTTACATACGATGCCAGATTCGGCATATATGTTTCTGTATAGATGGCCATCATGTGGAAGTCTCCACCCTCAAAGATTACAAATACGGACGCGATCAACGCCAGTATCGGCGCGATCAAGATAACAGACCAGCCCTTATAGGCCAGCATGATAAGTAAGATTAAGGAAATAATTACACCAATTACACCAATCATCTCGTCTCCTCCTTTGTTTTTTATTTAGACAGGAACTATCGCCTGCGATGTTCCCGCACGATCAACAAAAGCACCTTGCGGCGCGGCGCGCATCCACGAGCGCCCTACGCGCGCGGAAATTTCTGTTTTCGTCGCGCGCGCTTTTGTCCGCGTGCTCGTGAATCGCTCAGTCAGCGCGGCATCAGCCAGCCGTCCAGCCGCCGTCAATGGTAAACGCGGTTCCCGTGATATTTGCCGCCGCGTCGGAGCAAAGGAATTTTACTGCCTCCGCGATGGTTTCCGGCTCCAGCATGGTTTTGATCGCCGCCTTTTGCAGCATAATCTTGCTGATGACTTCTTCCTTGCTGATTCCGTGGTTCTGTGCCTGCGCTTCAATCTGATTATCCACCAGCGGCGTTCTGACATAAGCCGGACAGATGGAATTGACCGTAATGCCACAAGGGCCTCCCTCTAACGCCGCGGTCTTGGTAAGTCCCATCAGACCGTGTTTCGCGGATACGTAAGCGGATTTGAATTCCGAGGCGACCAGACCATGGATAGAATTCAAATTGATGACGCGCCCCCAACCATTCTGTCTCATAGAAGGCCACGCGTATTTTGTCAAAAGGAACGGCGCGGTAAGCATGAGGGAGATCATGAAGTCCCAGCGTTCCTCCGGAAAATCCTCCACCGACGCGACGTTTTGAATTCCGGCGACATTGACCAGAATATCAATTCTTCCGTGCTGCTTCATCGCATAATCGGCCAATTCCCGACAACCCTCTCTCTTGCTGAGGTCAACCGCAAGCGCGTCTGCGCCGATTTTCGCGGAAACAGCCTCGAGCTGCGCTTCGTTGATGTCTGCAAGCACAACGCGCGCGCCTTCCTTAGCCAGCATTTCCGCGGTTGCCAGACCGATGCCGCTGGCAGCCCCTGTTACAATCGCAACTTTGTCTTTTAACATAATTTCCTCCTCCTCGCGGATTTCGTCTTTGACCGGTCGTCCTACCGCAAATTAAGATTTTTTCACAACTGTGTTCTGCTATCATCATAGCGCAAAGATTGTGCCAAGTTTTTTTGGTTCATCGCGAACGTTGAAACTTCAAGCTTTCCTTGCGTCGTCCCTTTTTGGGGAGAAATAAAAAAAGCAGTTTTGCGCCAAAAACGGCCAAAACTGTAAGCCTTCCCGAACATTTTCAAAAAAATCCACAAAAAAAGCGTGCGGATTTCTTTACAGCTTCTCTCACGCGTTCACGTTTTCTGTAAGAATACCCGCACACCCGTTGTTTCGTTACCTTTTCGCAGGGGTTCAGATTTCATATTTCATCATTTTTTCATATAAAGTTGTTCTGCTGATTCCCAGTTCATTGGCAGCCTTCGCTTTACAGTTCCGGCAGCGCAGAAGCGCGTCCTTGATGGCGTCCTTCTCCGTATTTTCCATAAGTTCTTTCAGCGGCATCACTGTCCGCGAAACCATACTGCCCGTAATCCGCTCCGGCAGATTTTTCGCCTTGATTTTTTCACCCGCATCCGTAAAGTTGATCGCGCGCTCCAAAACATTTTCTAATTCCCGTACATTTCCCGGCCAATCGTAACGGAGCAGATGATCCATCGCCTCGCGCGAAATTTCGATGGCTCCCAGGCTCTCCTTTTTTGAAATTTTGCTGAGGATCATCTGGATGAGCAGCGGAAGATCCTCCTTGCGTTCCCGCAGCAAAGGCAGATGCAAGGTCACAACGTTCAAACGGTAATACAAATCCGAGCGGAACTCGCCCTTCTTTACCATCTGATAGAGATTCCGGTTGGTCGCCGCCACAACCCGCACATTGACCTTTTCTCTCACGTTGGAACCGACACGCTGAATCTCTCTGTCCTGCAGGACACGCAGCAATCTGACCTGCATAGGAAGCGGCAGCTCTCCGATTTCATCCAAAAAAATGGTGCCCCCATGCGCCGCGGGGAAAAGTCCGATCTTGCCGCCCTTCCGCGCGCCCGTAAACGCGCCCTCTTCATAGCCGAACAGCTCCGATTCAATCAGCTGCTCCGGTATACTGCCGCAGTTCACACAGACAAACGGCGCTTTTCTGCGCATGCTGCCCGCGTGAATGCTGTGCGCGAACAGCTCCTTGCCTGTGCCGCTTTCGCCCATGATCAAAACATTGGAATTGGTCTTCGCGACCTTTCTGACGGAATCTTTGAGATCCTGCATAATACTGCAGTCCCCGATGATATCATCCACTGTGTACTTCGCGGTATTGATTTTCTCAAAGGTTCTCTTGTACATGTTCAGCTCCATCTCGATACTGCTCAGCTTGTCGTGCAGCATGTGAAGCTCTCTGGTATTGCGCACCAAAACGCGCCCATACGCGCCGATCACCATTCCGTTTTTTCGGATTGGAATTCGGGTGGCAATCATCTTTTCGCCATGGATATCCTGTGTCTCTCCCGTTTCCGGAACGCCCGTCTTGACCACAATGTCCATTCTCGTGTTCTCAATGACCTCGGTAACATGCCGCCCGATGGCGTTCTGGACCTGAATCCCCAAAAAGTCGCCATAAGCCTGCGATATGTTTTCTATGTATCCGTTTTTGTTGACCACTACGATCAGTTCATCCGGCGCGGCCAGCATGGTCTCGAGCAAGCTCGCCTCATCGATTTTGGGGAACCTTTTTCGCTTTTCCATAACACCCTCTCCCTCGTATCGCGGTCACCCGCGCGCAAAAGTTCTCTTTCGGTTTCAACGGTCGTTTGCAGTTTCATGCTTTCGTCAATTTTCTATTCAATTCTCAACGGTTAACGGTTCTTCATGCGGCGGTCGATATCCCGCTTTGCGTCCCTCTTGGCGATGTCCTCGCGCTTGTCGTAATTCTTCTTGCCGCGCGCCAGTCCGATCTCCACCTTTGCCAGCCCATCCTCGTTTATGTACATCTTGAGCGGCACGATCGTCAAGCCTTTGAGCGTCGTCTGCCCGATGAGCTTGCGGATCTCCTGCTTGTGCAGCAGCAGCTTGCGGTCGCGCAGCGGGTCGGCGTTAAAGCGATTGCCCTGCTCGTACGGACTGATATTCATCCCATACAGCATCATCTCGCCATCCTTGATGCGCGCGTAGCTCTCCTTGATGCTGACCTTGCCCTGCCGCACCGACTTGATCTCGGTCCCCGTCAGCACAATGCCCGCCTCATACGTTTCCTCTATAAAATAGTCGTGGTAGGCTTTTTTGTTATTCGCCACCAGCTTGCGTTCCTTCTTGCCCATAGTCCGTCCCCTTCTTTTTCTTCTTTCCTTTGCTTGCAAAACAGCTTCTGCCCGTTCTCTCAGCCTTCTTGAGAAAATCTCTCCTGTCCGCGCTGCCGTCTTTCTTGCGAAAATCCCTTCTGCCCGCGTTTCCTGCCTGCTTGAGAAAATCTCTTCTGCCTGCCTTTTGATCCGCTTGCCAAACTCTCCGCGTCAATCGATCCCGATCGCCGTTCCAACCACATACTCCGCCGGAATCAGCTGCACACTGTCCCGCACCAGATCCGCGTCACAGCCGACCTGAATCCAGCCATCCCGGACGCCCACCACGCGCCGCAGCGGGTACCGCGCGCCGTCGATCTCGTAATACGGCGCTTCGTAGAGCACCAGATCGCCAACCGCGAGATTGTCTTTTTTCCATTTACTTACCAATACATAATCGCCCGGTTCCAGTGTCGGCAGCATATCGCTGCCCTCCACACGCACCAGCGCGAAGCTGCAAAAGAGGCCGGCAGCGAGCCCTGTGCCCAAAACCGCCGCCAAAAGCCGCAGCAGCCATTTTCCCATATTCTTATCCTCTCCGCGTCACCGGCAGGGCATTACGCAGATGTCTCACAAACTACGCGCTGTGCGGTTTGCGTCATGGCTGCATCTGCCGTACCTGCGTTCTTTCACATTTCACCGCGCGTTCTGCGAAGTTTTGCGATCTGTTATGATTCGTAGTCCACGCCCTTGAATGTCTTGATGGTGTTGAATGGATAGAGTCTGACGATGACCTTGCCGACGATGGTCGACTGTTCGATGGTGCCAACCCGCGGCGAACGGCTGTCCTCGCTGCATTCGCGGTTGTCGCCCATTACAAAGAGCTGTCCCTCCGGTACGGTGACCGCGTCCATTTCTCCGGAGATCGCTTTGCCCGGCAGATAGTCCTCCTGCAGCATTTGGCCGTCGATATAGACCTCGCCGCCCTTGATTTCGATGGTTTCGCCCGGCAGCGCAATAATGCGCTTGATCAGGTTCTTCGGCTTTTCGTTTTCATCCAAAAGCTCCGATTTGAATACGATGACGTCTCCGCGCTGCGGATCGCCGAATAGCCGATACGCCTGCCTGCTCGTAATCAGATAATCCCCCGCATGAAAATTCGGTTCCATGGACTGCTGCTGTACGATGATCGGCTTAAAAAACGCCAGAATTACAGCTGCGATAACGACAGCCAGCAAAATGTCTTTGACCCACTCCATGATTTCCTTCATTTTTTCTCTATCTCCTCTTTATCATTTCCAAAAATACTTGTTTTGATTCGTGCAAAATCAGGCGGCAGCTCCGCGGTGATCGTCTTGCCTGCCAGATAGGACAGCAGCCCGCTGCCACCCGCTGCCTCTGCTTCCGACTGCGCTTCCGGCCCGGTACCGCTTGGCAGTTCTGCAGTCTTTGCTCCCTGCGCTTCCGATCCTGCACCGTTTGGCAGTTCTGCAGCCCCCGCTGTCCGCACTTTCGCTCCTGCGCCGTCCGGTGCTTTCAGTGCCTGCTGTGTGAACACCAGCTTGTACGCATGCAGCAGCTGCGTGGACAGACCGAAGCGATCCTGCACGAAGCGATTGTATGCGCGGTCGCCGTATTTGATGTCACCAATGACCGGGAATCCCGCCTGCGCCAGATGCGCGCGGATCTGGTGCGTCCTGCCGGTGACGATCTCCACCTCGACCAGCGTAAACCATCGGTTCTGATCCTGCGCGCTGCGAAGCGGTCTGACGATTGTTTCCATCGTCTTTCCCTCGTCGGCGTCCTCTGCGAGCACGCGTACGGTATTTTTCTGTTCATTCTTCGTCATTTTGGCCCGCATCCGCATGGGCTTTTGGAGTTTGCCGCAGACGATCGTCAAATACAGCTTGCGCACCATGTCCTTGGTACGGATCATCCGGTTCAGCTCCTGCAGTGCCGGCGCGTTCTTGCCGAAGATCACCAGTCCGGTCGTATTGCGGTCCAAACGGTTCGCGGGCGCCGGCGTAAAGGTCTTTTCCAGCCGCGGCTGATAAGCGCCGGTCTGGATCAAATAATCCACCACCTGATTGGCGAGATGGTTCTTTTTTTCGCTGTGGTCGCCGTGCGTCAGAAGCCCGAACGGCTTTTCACATACTAAGACGTTTTCATCCTCGTAAGCGATCCGAAACTGCCGTTTGGCCTTGACATGTTTTTTCACTGTCTGCAGCGCCTTCGCATCCTCCTCCGAAAGGTAGATTGTCAGCTCGTCACCCGCCGCCAGCATCGCATCTTCCTTCTGCCGCTTGCCGTTGACCTTGACATCCTTGCGGATCAGCTTATAGATGTGACTGAGCGGCGCCCGGTCAAAATATTTTTTCAAAAAGCGGTCCAGCCGCTGGTTTCCCTGATTTTCTGTAATCGTTATCTTAATCATGTGTCTATTATACACTAAAATCACTTGAGAAAAAAGTCTAAATCTGCTAAAATATATAGGTACCCTGTGCATAAGCGCACGCGCGATGATCTGCAGTGCCCGGCACAAGGACTGACACACAAGGCAAAAAGGGCTCGTCCGGGCAGCGATGCCTGCAGGCATGGGATAGCATGGACAAGCATGGAGGGGATTATGAAAAAGTTCAAAGATTTTTTATACGATAAAAATGATATTTTGATTGCTGTTTTGATTTTAGTTGTGGCGGCTTCCATCATCGCCTGGCGAATGGACGTCATCCTGCAGTATCCAAAGCAGCTCATCCATAACGATAAGCAGATCGAAACGCCGACGGTCGACCCGTCCAAAACCGATGATACGTCCAAGGGGGATAACAAGGACGATGCAAACAAGGACGGCGATGCCGCGACCGGAAACGGCAGTGACGCGAATACCGGAAGCAACGGCGGAGATGATGCGAACAACGGTACAGACACGCAAGGCACCGCAGAGCTTTGGGCTGCAGGCGCATTGACCAGAGACGTCGAGGTTGATGTCACAGGCAATACCGCGACTGCCGCGATCCAGTGCCTCGTCGATGCAGGTCTCTTCAAGGACTACGCAGAGTACAAGCAGATCTGCACCCAGTCCGGCCTTGACGATGAAAAAGTCAAGGGCGGTACCTTCACCTTTGAGAAAGGCTCCACCAAGGCAGATATCGCCAAAAAAATGAACTGGAGTTAAACTTTCGCGTTCCAAAAAACACATTCGAAACACCTGCGGGCGGCACTTGCCGCCCGTTTTCCTTTGCCGCAGTGCGGCACGTGCCTATTCGCCCAGCATGTTCAGGATCCGCTGCAGGCGCTGCCGCTGCGGTCCTTTCATCATTGGCATTAGACTCTTGACCAATGCTTTCTGCTGGGCGGGGCCGATATTGTTCGCGGCCAGCTGGCTCTGCAGCCGCGCAAGCTCCTGCATAAGTTCGGCATCGCTCTTGCCCTCCAGTCTGCGGATCATATCCTGATCAGCCCTTGCGCCGCCTCCACCGATGCCGAGCTGCTGCGCGATCTCCCGCGCCATCGTTTCATTGATATCCATAGCTTCTCTCTCCTTTCCATGCTCGTGCCTACGCTCATCATGCAGATCGTTCCCTCGAGCCCGCGTTAGATTTTCTCTGCACGCTACCTGACCTTGCATCTTCGCGAGGCGGTCCGCGCCGAAAACCCCGCACCCTGTCTCTCTGGGGAGTCGGTTCTCCCAAGCGTTCGCACTCTGTAATCAATTTATGCACCAAGCGCGCAAAATTTTCATATGATAACCAAGAAATCGCTTTTGCCTGACCCAATCATCTAAATTGAAATGAAGAGGTACATCTTTATGAACCGAAATTCCGATATTCTCATCCTGCTTCTGCTGCTGGCGCTGCTTGCCGAACTGCGCCAAACCGAAGCGGGCGCGTACGCGCAGACTTGGCCGGACCCGAACGTATCGCCCGCGTTTTCGCAGACCTCTGCACCGACATCTTTTTACGGACGTCCCGGACGCTTGCGCATGCCGGAGCCTGCGCGCCTGATCGGCGATTTTCATCGCATGACAGAAGTGATGGGCAAGGTCGATCATCTCGGGCAAATGGCTGTCAACCCGCCAAAACTGCCAGAACCCGCAGACCTCATCAACACCTCTGCCCTGCCGGACCTCAGCAGCATGGCAGAAATGCTCGGCCCGCTGCTCGGGAGATTCGGAAACGGAAACGCAGAAAACTAAGGCTCGCAGGCAACATTCCCCAAAGAAAAGACAAACGTCCAAAGCGCAAGATTTTCCTGAGAAACGAGACTCTCCCGCAGAGCGGATATTTTCTCACGATTTTGCGAAGAAACTGCAATTCAGACTTTTTTTTCAGACTTTTATGCGCTATAATGGAAGCAGGATTGCATGCGGCGCGCGCGGCAAATACGCCCGCCGCCGGAACAGCACAAGTAGAAACAGAATAAAAACTTTCAGGAGGAAACTATGGCACTCGTAACAACCAAAGACATGTTTGCCAAGGCGCTGACGTCGGACTACGCCATCGGCGCATTTAATGTCAATAATATGGAAATCATTCAGGGCATCGTGGAGGCGGCAAAGCTCGAACATTCTCCGTTGATCCTGCAGGTATCCGCAGGCGCGCGCAAATACGCCAAACCCGCTTACCTTTTGAAGCTCGTGGAAGCAGCCATCCTCGATACCGGACTGGATATCGCGCTGCATCTGGATCACGGCGAAGATTTTGACATCTGCAAGAAGTGTGTGGACGACGGCTTTACCTCCGTCATGATCGATGGCTCCAAGCACGAATTTGAAGAAAACATCCGCATCACCAAGGAGGTCGTCGAATACGCGCACGCGCACGGCGTGGTCGTTGAAGCTGAGCTGGGCAAGCTGGCAGGCGTGGAAGACAACATCAAGGTCGACGCGCGTTCCGCGACGTTTACTGACCCGGATGAGGCCGCGGAATTCGTCGAAAGAACCGGCGTAGACTCGCTGGCGATTGCCATCGGCACCAGCCACGGCGCGTACAAATTCAAGGGTGAGCCGTATCTGGACTTTGAACGTCTCAAAACCATCCACAAGCTGATCCCGCACACTCCGCTCGTGCTGCATGGAGCCTCGACGGTTCTCAAGGAATTCGTCGATAAATGCAATCAGTACGGCGGCAATATCCCGGGCGCGCAGGGTGTGCCGGAGGCCATGATCACTGAAGCTGCCAAATACGGCATCTGCAAGGTCAACATCGACACTGATCTGCGTCTTGCCATGACCGCGGAGGTCCGCAAATTCATCGCCGAAAATCCGGCGGAATTCGACCCGCGCAAATACCTCGGACCGGGCAGAGATGCCATTCAGGCCATGGTACAGCACAAGATCAAAAACGTGCTGAACGCATCGAATACGCTGTAAACACAAGAAGAAAATTATGAGCCGCAAGTGCGCGATCTGTCGTCTATCCCAAAGACAAGAGACATATCACATGCTTGCGGCTCTTTTTCTTATTATGTAGGAACTATCGCTGTGCGATTTTTCCGAAATAACGACAAAAGCACCTTGCGAAGCGGCGCTCATGGGTGAGCGCCATGT
>ERZ780198.2599-NODE-2599-length-13552-cov-3.162925_pt1 | contig 13552 bp, 10 predicted proteins | sample MGYA00510979_ERZ780198 | MGnify/ENA primary metagenome ERZ780198 (study PRJEB29588, sample SAMEA2158039) | human gut metagenome | biome: human gut; feature: human-associated habitat; material: faeces | place: Denmark | collected 2008/2010 ...
TAAATATTATGCATACGATAATCTGGGGCAGATGGTCAATGCCTTAAAATCAGATGAGATTGATTGTATATTTCCATTTTACGGTGATAAGTGGTATGCCGATAAAAATAATTTTTCAGTTACAAAAGCGGTTGTAGACTCGCCTATAGTTGCAGTCTATCGTGGGAACTATAGTGACGTATCGATGAAAAAAATCGCAATAAAAAATCAGTCAAACTATCAGAAAACATATTTAAAAATATATTATCCTGACAGCCGTGTAAAGGTATATGATACACCTGAGGAATGTGTAGAAGCTGTTGAGAACGGTGAGGTGACGGCGACAATTTTTAGTGCATACCGTGTAGATCAGGTGTTTGATACGTCTAAGTATAGTGATTTAAAGACGGTAAACCTGTCAAATACGGTACCTTTAAGTATTGCGACAAACAGAAATAACCCTACACTTCTTTCTATATTGAACAAGGTGGTACTTCTGTCAGATAATTCAAACATAATGAGAACGATGATAAGTTATTCGTCTGCAGAGCAGAAAATTTCATTGTCGCGGTTTGTTAAAAATAATGCAAATTTTATAATAATATGTATGTCGGTTACTTTTATTATCATAATATTTGCAATTTCAGCACAGCTTAACCATGTGAAAAAGAACAAAGAGGAACTGGCACGTGCAAAAGAGGATGCAGAGAAAGCAAATGATGCCAAGTCAAATTTTCTGGCGCGTATGTCACATGATATAAGAACGCCAATGAATGGTATTGTAGGAATGACAAAGATAGCACGTGACAATGTCGATGACAGTGAAAGAGTTGTGTTTGCACTTGACAGAATAGACAGTGCATCAAATCAGTTGAAAAATCTGATAAATGATGTACTCGATATGAGTAAACTGGAGAGTGGAAAAACTATTCTTTCATTTGAACCTTTTAATATCAATACAATACTTGAAAATTTAAAAGATGTATTTGCGGATATGATATCGGAAAAGGGCATTCATTTTGAGATGGAAAAGCATGACATACAGCATGAGAACCTCATCGGAAGTCCCATACATATTCAGAGGGTGATACAGAATATAGAGAGCAATGCGATTAAATACAATAAACCGAACGGTAACTTAAAAATTGTAGTTGAAGAAAAATTTCAGCAGGATACCAGGACTATATTCAGAATTACAATATCAGATACCGGAATAGGAATGAATGAGGAATTTAAAAAACATATTTTTGAACCGTTTTCAAGAGAAAACGAAAATGCCGGTACACAGTATATGGGGACAGGTCTTGGTATGGCAATCACAAAAGAGCTGCTTGAACTTATGAATGGTTCAATAACTGTTGACAGTACACTCGGAGAGGGAACCGTATTTGTTGTCGAGATTCCTTGCGTGATTGATAAAAATGCAAGTCAAAAGAGAGAGGAAAAAGATGCTGTTATAGATAACTTATCCGGACTTAATATACTCGTAGTAGAGGACAATAAGATAAACGCTGAGATAGCAGAGTACATTCTTAAGAAATCAGGAGCAGAGGTTACACTTGCAAATAATGGAAAAGAAGCAGTAGATGTGTTTGCAGAGACAGATGAGAATTATTATGACATAATTTTGATGGATGTTATGATGCCTGTTATGAACGGATATGAAGCTACAAGAAATATAAGGAAACTTCACAGGAAGGATGCAAAAAAAATCCCGATAATTGCGATGACGGCAAATGCTTTCACAAAGGACAAGCTGGATGCAATAGAGGCAGGGATGAATGAACACATAGCAAAACCTCTCGATATAAACCTGCTTTTGGAGATTATTTCCAAATACAAACACAAAATAAGTCGTTTTAGGTAACTTTTGAAAATTTATATAGGAATTGGAAATTGAATAGATTAAAAAAAATGTCTACAATAGCAAAAAATGGATACATTTGATTTACATAAGGAGGACAATTAAATGGCAAATACAGACGTTGTTGAAAAGCAGCCATTAACTGAGGATTATCTCAAGAAGATGGACGCATACTGGCGTGCAACTAATTACCTTGGAGCAGCACAGCTCTACTTATTAGACAACCCATTATTACGTGAACCATTAACAATGGAGCATGTAAAGAAAAAGATAGTTGGACATTGGGGAACAGTTCCGGGACAGAACTTTATCTATGTTCACTTAAACCGTGTAATTAAAAAATATGATCAGGATATGATTCTTATTTCAGGTCCGGGTCATGGCGGAAACTTCTTCGTAGCAAATACATACTTAGAGGGAACTTACAGTGAAGTATATCCTAACATCAGTGAGGATATGGATGGACTTAAGAAATTATGCAAGCAGTTCTCATTCCCAGGCGGAATTTCAAGTCACGTAGCTCCTGAAACTCCTGGTTCAATCAACGAAGGTGGAGAGCTTGGTTATTCACTTGCTCATTCATTCGGTGCTGTATTTGATAACCCGGATTTAGTTGTTTCATGTATCGTAGGTGATGGTGAGGCAGAGACAGGACCACTTGCTACTTCTTGGCAGTGTAACAAATTCCTTAACCCTAAGACAGATGGTGCAGTTCTTCCTATTTTACATATGAATGGATACAAGATCAGCAACCCAACAGTTCTTTCTCGTATTCCACATGATGAATTAGAACATTTCTTTGATGGATGCGGATGGGAGCCTTACTTTGTTGAAGGCAGTGACCCAATGGATATGCATAAGAAGATGGCTGAAGCTCTTGACAAGGCTATGGATAAGATTAAAGCTATCCAGAAAGATGCAAGAGAAAACGGAAATACAGAGAGACCTAAGTGGCCTATGATTGTTCTCCGTACACCAAAGGGATGGACAGGTCCTAAGGTTGTTGACGGAAATCAGATTGAAGATTCATTCAGAGCACATCAGGTACCTATCATGATGGATAAGCCTGAGCATCTTGATATGTTAAAAGAGTGGCTCCTTAGCTATCATCCTGAAGAACTCTTTGATGAGAACGGAAGACTTATTCCTGAACTCAAAGCACTTGCTCCTACAGGAGATAAGAGAATCGGTTCTAACCCACATGCAAATGGTGGTAAACTTCTTCGTGACCTTCGTCTTCCTGACTTCAGAGATTACGGAATTGACGTTCCTAAGCCGGGTGCAGTTGAGGCACAGGATATGATAGAACTCGGTGGATTTGTAAGAGACATCTTCAAACTCAACGAGGAAGAAAGAAACTTCAGAATTTTCGGACCGGACGAGACAATGTCTAACCGTCTTGGTAAAGTATTCGAAGTTACAAACCGTGACTGGAATGGCGAGAAACTTGATACAGATGAATTCCTTGCACAGGATGGTCGTGTAATGGATTCGATGCTTAGTGAGCATATGTGTGAAGGATGGTTAGAGGGATACCTTCTTACAGGACGTCATGGATTCTTCGCAAGTTATGAAGCATTCATCCGTGTAGTAGATTCTATGTGTGCACAGCACGCAAAATGGTTAAAGGTTTGCAATCAGCTTCCTTGGAGACAGTCAATTGCTTCACTTAACCTTATCCTTTCATCAAATGTATGGCAGCAGGATCACAACGGATTTACACATCAGGATCCGGGATTCCTTGACCATATTGCAAACAAGAAGTCAGACGTTGTACGTCTTTACCTTCCACCAGATACAAACTGCTTACTTTCATGTTTTGACCATTGTATCAGAAGCCGTGACTATGTAAACGTATTAGTTACATCTAAGCACCCAAGACAGCAGTGGCTTACTATGGAGCAGGCTGTTAAGCATTGTACTCAGGGTATCGGTATCTGGGAGTGGGCTTCTAACGACCAGGGACAGGAGCCTGACATCGTTATGGCTTGCTGTGGTGATACACCAACACTTGAGACACTTGCAGCAGTTACAATCCTTAGAAAAGCATTACCTGACATCAAGATTCGTGTTATCAACGTAGTTGACCTTATGAAACTTGAGCCAAGTACAAAACATCCTCATGGATTAACAGATGCAGAGTATGATGCACTCTTCACAAAAGATAAGCCAATCATCTTTGCATTCCACGGATATCATACACTTATTCACGAGCTTACATATCGCAGAACTAACCGTAACATTCATGTATATGGTTATCAGGAGGAGGGAACAATTACAACTCCATTCGATATGCGTGTTCAGAATGAGATTGACCGTTTCAATCTTGTTAAGAATGCTATCTCAGTTCTTCCACAGCTTGGAAACACAGGTGCATACCTTATCCAGCAGATGAACGACAAGCTTGTTGAGCATAAGCAGTACATCCATGAGTATGGAATTGATCTTCCGGAAGTAAGAGATTGGAAATGGGATTTATAGAATAAACCCGGTTTCAAATTTCGAAGATAGATTTTTAACTAAAGATAAAACAAAATAAGAATGCAAAAGATAAAACAGGCAACCCTTATGAGGGTTGCCTGTTTGTGTATTTAAATATAAAACTTCTTACATTTCTTCTTAAATTGTGCCGGCGTAAGCTGGTATTTCTCGGTGAAAATCTTATAAAAATAGCCCTTATTATGGTAGCCTATGCTCTCGGCTATCTGCTCGATAGTGTAATCGGTAGTAAGAAGCATTTTTTCCGCATGGCGCAGTCTTAACAGTTGTAAATACTCCGTGTATGTCATACCGGTTTGGGCTTTTAAAAGCCTGTTAAAATAATCTTTTTGAAAATGAAATTCAGAGACAAGCATCTGAATGGAAATATCAGCGATGTTTTCTGTTATGAAATCGGTGATTTCTTCAAACAGTATCGTGTTCATTTTCTTTCTTGCCTGTTTTGAAAGAGAAAAATCATATTCGGTTCCGAGTATTTGAAATATCCTAAGTAAAAGTCCCTGACATATAAAAGGAGAAGCAGCGTCAAAGCTGTTTAATTCCTCGATAAGCGATATAAAGGTACTTTCAAGTTTTAACGGGCTTTCACTGTCGGAATTAGGCTTAAAATGAAGGTACTGCTGAATGTTTTTCTGCTCTAACAGGGCAGTATTTAAAAAGGCTGTTATTCGTCCGGCATTGCTTAGATGTTTCATTATCTCATCAAACATCTGAACCGTTATGCCGAGAAAAAGGATAGTAGAAGAGCTGTCAACAAGTATTTCCTGATGCTGGCAGTTTTTGTCGATAAGACATAATTCACCTTTTTGAAAGACGTATTCTTTGCCAAGGATTTTTTGACGGTACTTGCCCTCTATGACATAAAACAGTTCAAGATATTCGTGAGAGTGCATCTGTGTACGCATTCCGGGAATAACATTCTTTTCATACACGAATGGTGTTTCAGATGGAATTATTGTTGAAGATACGGTATGTGGCTTGTGAATATCCCATATCAGAGCAAACAGGTTTTTGCTCATTGCCTGCGGATATGATTTGATTTCTACCTCATAAGGAGAATATTCAGGGCTTATAATATTAAAATTTATAAAGTTATCAGGAATATATTTCTGATTTTTATTATTGTATATAAGTTCGTTTATTAATGTTTTGATTATATTGCTTTGTGTCATTATTAAATAAATTCTCCTTTTGAGGTTTTACTTTTAAGTATGTGTCTGTAAAACGCTATAAGCCGTATAAATGTGGTATTATTTTTAATTTAAAGTTTATATTTTGAGATTTGTGTGTTGAGTGTTCGTGTCTGTGCAGAAAGTTCTTCACTTGCAGCAGCACATTCCTCACTTGTTGCCGAATTAGTCTGCGTTATCTGGGAAATCTGCATAAGGGCACTGTCAATCTGTGATGCAGAAGCAGCCTGTTCATCGGATGTCCTTGCTATAATATTGCCGGATACGGTTATTCTCTCAACTAATTCTGATATGATTTGTAAAGCGTTTCTTGTGTCATCAGCAAGTTTTGAGCCTTTTTGTACTCTCTGGATAGAATTTTCTATCATATCGGCGGTCTGCTTAGAAGCCTCAGCCGAACGTCCGGCAAGATTTCGTACTTCCTCTGCGACAACGACGAAACCTTTGCCGTGTTCGCCTGCACGGGAAGCTTCAACAGATGCGTTTAATGCAAGTATGTTTGTGTTAAATGCAATATCGTCAATTACTTTTATGATTTTTTGAATATCCTCAGAACCTGATTTAATTTCTTTCATGGCAGTCATCATTTCCTGCATTTTTTCATTTGCGGAACGGATAGCCGAATCAGCATCAATTATAAGTTTCTGGACATCGTTTACTTCAGCGGCATTATTTTTTGATTTGTCTGCAATCTTAGATACAGAAGCGGTTATCTGTTCAATGGCACTTGCCTGTGCTGTCGCACCGTCAGCGAGATTTTTGCTGGCATCTGCAATCTGGTAACTGCCCTGTGCAATCTGTTCTGCGGCAAGACTCATGTTCGCAAAAGCATTATGATTTTGGGTTACAAGAGTGTTGAGTGCATTGCCGACTACATCATCATCTGATTTTGGGGTGACGGTTATTGAAAAGTCACCGTTTGACAGTTTTTGGATTGAATCAGCCTGTCCCCTGAATGTTTCTAAAAGCTCACGGAAACTGTTTTGCAATGCGTTTATTTCACGGTGTCTTGAATTTTGTTGTATTTCATCGGATATTTTACCATGTGATATGTCTTTTCCAATATCGGCAAGTTTACGGATAGGATTGCATAGGTATGTACTGAAAATATTGCCGGATATGATAATTGCAATTATTATTATAAAAAATATAATGTTATTGTAACAGGGTATGAAACAGAGGTGGAAGTGCCGGATGATCCTTCTGACAGTGGTGCCGGTTCGAAGGTGGTGCCTACGGTAGATCCGGAAGCAGAAAAAGCGGAGGCTGAAAAGAGACGTCAGGAAGCTGCGGTAAAGGTTCAGAAGGAAGCAGAGCAGAAGACGGAAGATTTTGCGAAAGAGATTGCCAAAATGACCGAACAGGCAATTCAGGCCTCTGCAAAGACAGATGAGGTAAACGGAGAGGCAGCCGGGACACCTACCGCGGTCATTAAGACGGATTATTTCACCTGCTTTACACAGGAGATGTTGAAACAGCTTGCGTCCAACCCGAATGTAAATTATGAAATCCATTATCGCTATCAGGGAAAGCGTTATGTGGTGGTAATTCCTGCAGGAACCGATTACAGTCAGCTTAAGGATTCAAATGGATATTATGGATTCCGTTATCTGGACAGTATTTTTGGTGGTTATGAAGAGGGAACAAAGTAATTACTATGATTAGTCTTATCATTATCTTAGAGGTGATATTTCTTAGCATCAGCGGCATATATTATATGTCGCTGATGGCATATAAGGGGCAGGATCAATTCCATAAGAAGAAGGTTGTACTGGCAGTAGTAATGTTTGGCTGTTCCATGCCGGGAGTACTTACCTGTGTAACGGGAGATTTACAGGAAAAGGAGTGGGAAACAGGTTTTTTTATTTGTTCTCTTACACTTCTGGTGATAGCGGTTGTATGGCTGCTCTTTCTGTTGAGAGAAAGATTACGCAATCGTCTTTTATGGGAAGAAGAAAAGGTATCCATCCGTGAGGAGATCTTTCAGGCGGATTCTGTGAAAGAGCCGGTTACCCGGAAGCAGATCCTGTGTTTAGTGGTTTTGACATTTGTTTATGGTATTCTGATCTTTTATCGTCTGGGAAGCCGGGAGACTCCGCAGACCTCTTTGGAGCTTTCTACAGACGGAATCAGGGATGAGATTGTACTTGATCTCGGAGAAGAGAAGGATGTGGGAAGCGTTCAGATTTATCTGGGGCATATGGTGGACCGGCTGGTTGCGGTTTCCTATTATGATACAGAGCAGAAACAGTGGGTTCCGTTGGAAGAGGAAGTAACGATGGAATCCAATTATTGTTGGAATACATTGGAGATTCATCATAAGCTGCGTTATCTGGGTCTGGTTTCGCGGAATGTAAGTGCAAGTTATCTGGAGATGGTCATTACAGGTGAGGATGGGGAACATCTGCTTCCGGTAAATGCAGAGGATTATCCGGAGCTTTTTGATGAGCAGGAACTGTTTCCGGAGAAAATGACCTATTATGATACCACGATGTTTGACGAGGTATACTATGCAGGAAGTGCCTATGAATTTTTACAGGGAATGCCGATGTATGAGATCACGCATCCACCCATGGGAAAGCTACTGATCGCCATTGGAGAAAGGCTGTTTGGAGTAACACCGTTTGGCTGGAGGTTTGTCAGTGCTTTGGCAGGTGTATTGCTTGTTCCGCTCTTTTTCTGGTTTCTGTATCTTGTCACTACGAATGGAACGGTTGCCTTGATCGGAACAGCATTGCTGTCTATGGACTTTATGCATTTTACATTATCAAGAATTGCCACACTGGACAGCCTGGCAGCATTTTTCATTTTGCTGATGATTACCCTTCTGATTTATGGATTAAAGCTGGCAGACCGGGAATTGGCAGAGGGTAGAAAGGTTCCAACGATGAAGCTGGTGGCCTGGATGATACTGGATGGTTTTGCTGTTGGAATGGGAGTATCCACGAAATGGACAGGGTTTTATGCAATGCTGGCCATGGCAGTATACTTTCTGTTCTTTATCGGAACTTGGTTTCGGAAACAGAAGAAGGGTGGAAAGCCGGTCAGATATGTCATTACCTTATGTATGGAAGGACTGGGAATCTACAGTCTTTTGCCATTGGGGGTATATCTGCTTTCCTTTATACCGCAGATGAAAGCGGAAGGTGCAAGGAATCTGTGGGAGGTTATGTGGAATGGTTCCCTGTATATGCTGAATTTTCATAGTGAGATTGTGTTTGAGCATCCTTATGAAAGTCCGTGGTATACCTGGCCGCTGGATCTGGTTCCGCTGATGGACGCAGGGGATTTTATCGGAGAGGATAAGGTAAGCCTTATTGCAACCTTTGGGAATCCTTTGATCTGGTGGGCCGGAATTGCAGCATTTTTTTATCTGTTTTGCAGAGTAGTCCGGAAGAGAGATAAGCTGGCAGGAATTCTGTGCTTCTTTTATCTGATGATGCTGGCTCCATGGTTTTTTATACAAAGAACGGTATTCATTTACCAATACTATGCAAGCAGTATCTTCTTATGTGGAATGCTGGGATACACCTTATGGCTTATAGGAAAAAAGAAGCGGCAGGCGATTCCTGTTTTTCTCGAGGCAGTATTTTTCCTGTTTCTGATGTTCTTTCCGGTAATTTCCGGCATGACAGTTAAGGTAGGTCATATTACCTCGTATCTTCAATGGTTTGAGACCTGGCAGTTTGTGATTATGGGAGGAGGAGCATGAGAGAGTATCGTATTGATGTAAAGAGATGTTTCACTCCTGAAAATGTGGTAAGGCTGTTGTTTGTCTGCGGCTGCATTTTAAGAATCTGGTATGCAGTAGTAACACCGGTAACGATGCGGGGGCATGATATCTGGGAGTTATCTGTAAATGCAAAAGGAAAGGCAGCTTATCTGCTTCGTCTCGTGGAATGGGGAAAGCTTCCGGATTCTTATGAGCTGCAGTTTTACCAGCAGCCGTTTTATTATCTGTTAAGTGCACTGGCAGCAGCGGTGATGCGTGGCCTGACCGGGATAGAGGACGCAGCCTTTCTTGTGAATGCCGGAAAAGTGGTATCCTGCATTGCATCCTGTTTTTCCCTTTATTTATCGGAACGACTGCTTCGGGAATTCTGTTCGGTCAGGGTAAGAGGATATGGAATGGCGGTTCTTAGCTTTACACCGGTTTTCTGGCTGACAGGTGGAAGACTGGGAGAGGATGCCCTGACCTTTTTCTTTATGACAGCGGTGATTCTTGGAACAGTGGAATGGGAAAAGCAGCCGGACTGGAAACATAGCATTTTGCTTGCCGTTCTTTACGGGTGCGGCATGATGACGAAGATTTCTCTGGCATTTCCGGCATTTTATACAGCTTATATTTTCTGGAAGAATCGTAAAAGCAGCCGGTTTATTCCGAAAATGGCAGTATTTGCAGTAATTTCACTGCCGCTTGGATTATGGTATTCGGTGCGGAACTTTGTCCTGTTCGGGCAGCCGTTGGGATATGTTCCTTCTATGGGAGAGATTCTTTATCGTGGAGACCGCTCTTATGTGGCACGCTTTTTGAGCCTGGATATCAGGAACTGGTTAAGATCGCCTTATGCGAATCCGTTTCAGGACTATAATTTTCCGGTTTATCTTTTGAAATCGGAGCTTTTTGGAGAGTTTACTTATGACATGCCGGTCTTCATTCCGACGCTGCTGCTTTTATTCAGTACATTACTGACACTCTGTGTTGCAGGAATCGGGATTTATAAAATCTACAGATGGAAGTCTGCTCCGGGAGAAAAGCGCCCTCTGATCTGGGGACTTTTATTTGGCGGATATGCAGCAATCTCCTATTGGAAACTGCCGTATGGCTGTTCCATGGATTTCCGGTATTATATGATGCTGACGGTCTGTAAGGTACTGGTGCTGTGCTGCTTTCTGGATGAAGAGCCGGAGGGGCATTTTGCACAGGAGCAATTGCTTTTGCAGAAGGGATTAAAAGGACTTTGCTTTCTTTTTACAGGGTTTTCCATACTCTTTTTTGTGATGCTGTAGGTTAATAAGGAATTTTCTCATTGAGTTTATTCCTATGGACAATACAGGAAAAATGTGTATAAATAATGGTGTAACGGAAAAACTTAAGAAGAAAGGAGTCTGAGACTATGACAGAGATTCATTTGACAGCAGAGAATTTTGAGAAGGAAGTATTACAGTCCGAAATTCCTGTTTTAGTAGATTTTTATGCAGAATGGTGCGGTCCATGTAAGATGCTTTCACCTGTAATTGATGAGATTGCGAAGGAATATGAGGGAAAGGCTAAGATCTGCAGGGTAAATGTGGATGAGGAAATGGAGCTTGCACAGCAGTACCGTGTGATGAGTGTGCCTACCGTACTGGTATTTAAGAATGGACAGGTATCCGGAACCTCGATTGGCTATGTCGGCAAAGAGAAGCTTACGGAGATGCTGTAAATATTCGGCTGATCATTGGAAAATACTTGATAATCTTTTGTGTTACTGATAAAATGAAAACCCGGTAGACGAATGAATCGATCAAAGGAGAACGAAAATGAGTAAGAAGAAAAAGATTACTCTGATTTCAGTATTTGTAGCGGTAGTGGCAGTGGCTGCGATTGTTGCCGTTGTACTGAATCAGAAAAGTACCACAGCCGGAGTGAAGAATTTCAAGGTACAGATTGTATCAGAGAGAGATGGCTATGATCAGACTGCGGATTGTAAGTCAGATGCGGAATTTCTTGGAGAATTCTTAAGAACCTTTGAAGGCTGTGAATATCAGGAGTCGGATTATGGCATTTATGTTACGGGTTTTGATGGTATGAAGGAAGATCTCGATAACCAGTACTGGTGGTGTATTTCCGTGAATGGAGAAGCAGCAGTGACCGGTGCGGATGAAATTCCTCTTCAGGATGGTGATACTTACAACTTTACCTTAAAGCAGGGATGGTAGGATGAGCATACAGAGAATGACAAGGATAGCGCTTTTAAGTGCTATCCTTTATGTGTCTAAGGTGGTCTTGGAGTTCCTGCCGAACATTGAACTGGTATCCTTACTGGTTATCCTGTATTCGCTGGTATTCGGCTGGGAAGCGATGCTGATTGTGACGGTTTTTAATCTGTTTGAGCTGATCCAGTGGGGCTTTGGTACCTGGTGGTTTTCTTATCTTTATGTCTGGCCGCTGTTATGTGTGATTACGATGCTGCTTAAAAAGCTGATCAAAGAAGAATTTCTGATCTGGGCAATCGTGTCCGGAAGCTTTGGACTGATCTTCGGATCACTGTTTGCGTTGTTTTACCTGTTTGTGGATCCGAAGTATGCGCTTGCCTACTGGATCAGCGGACTGCCCTGGGATGTGGTGCATTGTATCGGGAATTTTGTACTGATGCTGATTCTTGGGAAGCCGTTGTATAAGCTGTTAAAAATGCTGAATCAGAAGGTGTATCCTTCAACGGAATAGGATCATTTTTGTTAAATATTATAAATTCGATTTGACACGAAAACAGAATGTAGAATATAATTAATAAATAAAGTCGTACGACATATTTTTATATAACATTTAAGAAAATAAAGTCGTACGGCTTTATTTTAAGGCAAATTAAAAAAATAAGTCGTACGACTAAATTAAAAGGGAAAGTTATGAAGATTACGGATTCAAAATCATTGGGACAATCGATCAGAGAGCGAAGAAAAGAATTGGGTTATACACAGAAATATCTTTCCGAGTATACAGGCTTAAGTATTACTTTCATTTCACAGTTGGAGCGGGGAAAGCCGACAGCAGAAATAGAGAAAACCATACAGCTTATTCATATCCTTGGAATGGATCTGATGGTTGAAAAGCGGGGATAATGGCATGGAATTAGAAAAGCTGAATGTGTTTATTGAAATCAATGGAGTAAATCAACTTGTAGGTAATATTTCGGGAATTTTGTCCGGAAATGCAGTTTTTACCTATACAGATGAATATATCAGTAATCCGGACAGCAGACCGATTTCCATTAGTCTGCCATTGGAAGAGAAATCATTTGATTCAAAGAGAACGAAAAATTTTTTTGATGGCTTATTACCGGAAGGGTTTACAAGAACCTGCGTTGCACATTGGATGCATAAGGAAGAATCGGATTACATATCTATTTTGCATGGATTAGGAAGAGAATGTCTGGGTGCTATAAGAATTATGGGGACTCAGGATGAAGAAATACGTTCTGACTATCGCAGAATGACGCCTGACGAAGTGAAAAAACTGGCACAGGAGGGGGCAACAGAATCCGCGGAGCTTGTTACCAAAGCACATTTGTCATTGACAGGGGCTTCCGGTAAGGTTGGTCTCTATTATGATGTTAAAAATGATGAATGGTATCTTCCACTGGGAAATGCACCAAGTACACATATTGTAAAGCAGAGCCATGTGAGACTGAAGAATATTGTTGCTAATGAGCAGTTATGTCTGCTTATGGCAAAAGAGCTTGGTATCGAAATTCCAGAGAGCTTTATTGTAAAAACAGATGGCAGAAACAGCGAGGATGTTCTTTTTGCAACAGGCAGATACGACCGAAAGTTTACCAGTCATCCCGGGAAGCTGAATGGTCTTTCCGTTCCGTATCGCCTGCATCAGGAGGATTTTTCCCAGGCACTTGGAATCCCTTCCTCTCAAAAATACGAGCAAAGTGGAGGGAATTATTTAAAACGAATGTTTGCAATTCTGCAGAATTATTCAGCTTCACCGATGGAAGACCAGCTAAAGCTATGGAAGATCTGTGTTTTTAACTATTTAATTGGAAATACGGATAACCATATCAAAAATCAATCCCTGTTATATAGTGAAGATTTAAAAAGGATACGTCTTGCACCTGCCTATGATATTGTCAGTACAATGATTTATGATAGTAGTACAGAAAATATGGCATTAGGGATCAATGGTATTTACAGGATAACAGATATTTCGAGAGAAGACTTCGAAAAAGAGGCAGTTCATGTAGGATTAGGTAAAAAATTTGCCATGCAGCACTTTGATGCAATGGTATCCGGATTTAAAGCTGCCATGGAG
>ERZ780198.2606-NODE-2606-length-13532-cov-3.678786_pt1 | contig 13532 bp, 8 predicted proteins | sample MGYA00510979_ERZ780198 | MGnify/ENA primary metagenome ERZ780198 (study PRJEB29588, sample SAMEA2158039) | human gut metagenome | biome: human gut; feature: human-associated habitat; material: faeces | place: Denmark | collected 2008/2010 ...
GTCCGCGCTATGCTGGAGGAAACCGCGCGGAACAGCCGAGATGCTGCCCAGTTACCAGTTGGGCATGAGCGGGAACGCAGAACAGAAGCAGACATATTTTTAACAGAAGAAAACCTCAGTGCAATTGCCGGTACGCTAAAAGCGTTCCGTGGGTAATATGGGAACAGCTAAAAGCCACAGAAGATCCGGATGGGATTTTCTGTGGCTTTTTCGATATGTGTATCGGTCATCAATATCCATGGAAATGGATACGCCGTGGGTGTTTGAATATTTTATAGAAATATGAACTTATAAAGGTAAATCTGCTTTTATTAGTTTCTGTATCATTTCGGACGAGCCAGTTAAAATAGAGTCAGCACTTTTTAGAAGCTGAGGTAGGCGTATGTCCGTATCGTATAAAGTCATTGGCAGACATATTCAGGAAGCAAGAAAACAGGCAAAGCTGACGCAGTGAGCCGTTGCGGAGAAACTGAATATGTCCGATACGTATTACGGAAAAATCGAGCGCGGCGAGTGCCGCGTGAATCTGGAGCGCCTGGCGCAAATCAGCGTGTTGCTGCATACGCCGCTGGAGGATCTCATCAGCGGCTGCATGGAGCAATCTGGACCGGCCGACATGGAAAACCCGAAGAAACTCGGTCTTGCTGCTCAGTTTTCAGAAATCGCATATGGCTGCTCGGAAAGGAGCCGCAAGCTCATGCTGCGCGTATGCAGAGACATTGCACAGATGGACAGAGAATAAAATATACCTGAACCACGCAGGCCCGTTCACAGGAACGGGCTTTTTGCTTTTCCCAGTGGTACGGTCAACGGTGGAAAAGCAGTCATATTCAGCAAGATCCGGAGGCGCATACACAGACCGTGAGCAAGACCCGTACAAATACCAGACGATTACGATATATACGCTGTTACAGATATTACGACGCACAATCTCCCCCACTCGCAATTTTCCCACGGAGCAGAAATCCTCCGTGGGCATCCGTTTTGTCCAACAAACAAATCGGATGAATACGGAGGGGAAACATGAAATACAGAAACAGCGGAGCAAATGAAGAACACATCATTCAGAACCGATTTACCGCATATTTGCTCGTGGCGCTGCAGCGGAGGAAGGTCGACTTCCTTCTCCGCCGCTATAGCCATCAGCAGCATGAACAGCCGGTCGAAGCAATCAACACGGCATATGCGTCCATCTATGACCTGGAAGACGCAATATGCCAGACACTGGATTTGCAGACCGAATATGCCGCACTGATGCGACTTCTGGAAAAGCTTCAGGAGCGCGACAGAATGATATTTCTTTCCAGAGCGTTGGAAGAACGCTCATTTGCAGAGTTGGCCGACGAATTTCATATGGGCTATAAAGGAGTAGCCGCGATTTATTACCGCACGATCCAGCGAATCAAAAATGAACTGGAGGAACGATAATGAACTTCCTGGAACTGCTGATCTGTGCCAAAGCCGGAGACAACGAAGCTGCTGAACGCATCCTGACGATGTATCAGCCTATTTTGGTGAAGGAATCTGTCCTTGATGGAGCGCTCGACGAAGACCTGTATCAGGAACTTTGTCTGCAGCTGTTTCTTTGCATTCGGAAATTCCGTATTTAATCATGTCTAAACAGGAAGGATGCCTCTTTCGGGGCATCCTTCTTTTCATATGGCAGATACGCAAATGGAATCCACTCAGCTGCAAGAGATAGCAGTAATATATAAATAGTGGAAAAATACCCCGAAAACTTTTCCCAAAGTATAGCACTTGGGGATCGTCGATTGAATTTCTCTGTAATTTCAGGGGTCTTCGGCGCATTGACCAGAATGTCTGACGGCGAATGAGCTTTACGAACAAATATCAAGGAGCGCAATTTTCTGAATGGCACGCCGCTTGGATTCCAAAGATGGATGCACATACAACTTTAGAGTGGTGCGAACGTCCGCATGGCCCAACAGCTCACTCAAGCTCTTGACATCCATGCCTGTCTCGATGCAGCGTGTTGCGAACGTGTGCCGCAGCACATGGAAATTTCGGCAGCGGATGCTGCATCGCTTCAGGAAACCGTTGAAATAGTAACGAAGTGTACGCGGCTCCATCGGCTTATCCGTCCGGCCGGTCAGGATATATGCGTGTTCAGGCAATCCGCGGACCGCGGTTTTCAGATAGCAAAGCATGTCCGATGTGAGCGGGATCACGCGCTCCGAAGCGTCGCTTTTCGGCGTTTGTACCAGCAGCTCCGTTTTCGTGCCTGTCTGAACCCGCTGTACAGCACGTGAAATATCTATCGTACCGGCTAAAAAGTCGATATCGGATACCTTCAGCGCACAGATCTCGCCAATTCGCATCCCGGCGCACAAGGCCAGCAGGATGGCGATATTCTTTTGATTAGGTATGTCTCGGATATTCCTTGCCATCCGCTGCACCTCCTGCTCCGAAAAGACACGCACACGCTTTTGTTTGTATGACGGAAGCGGCATATTCAGAGCATCCGTGTAAATGTGTAGCTCTTTCTGCGCAAAGCGGAGCGCACTTTTAAGCAGTACGGCCAGATCCCGTACACTCTTTTCAGAGAGCGGGCCGCCGGTGCGCAGGTTTCCGCATCTTCGCTTCTCGGCCAGATACCCAGAAAGTTCTTTCGCCGTCAAACCTGCGACGCGCCGCTTTCCGAGCTTTGGAAGAATATGAAGGTCAATGACGGTTTTGTAGCGGGCATATGTGGACGGCTTCACATCCGCATGACTTAGAAACGATTCAAAAAGCTGATTTACCGTCAAAACGGATGTTCCGGCGCTGCGTGGCGCAGGTTCCGGCGTACACGCCCGAAGCCGCTCACGGATCTTATTCCGAACGTCTGCGCAGCTCCGCCCATAAACGGATACATATTGCGCACGTCCATCCGGCTTCCTGCCGCAGATATAACGGCCCTCCCAGCGTCCATCCCGACGCTCATAGATGTTCTCGCCTGTGTTTGACAAGAGAATCCTCCTCCCCAATAAAATGCTGTTACCAGAATGCTGACGGCGATTTGACTTTTTTGCGAAGCACGAAACCGGCAAACTCCATAGAATCAGCGAACATATATTTGTCTTCCCGATATTTTCTTATCGTTTTACTTGAAAATGAGCGGGAATCAGATTGACAATTTTCTGCCACGCTGTATAATATGAGTGAAATAATGCGAAAGTCATGGAACTTGTCTGGTTTCAAAGTGCTACACTTTGGGAAATGCGAACGCCGTGTTTTCTATTTTAGTAGGGCACGGGGAGCAAAGCGTAATACTGCTCAATTTTACAATTTCATATCGTTGGTTTTTGTTTGCTGAGGATGTGTAATCACAGGTCGCGGCCATGATTGGACTGAGCTTGTGATGAAAGAGGAAGGCTGTGCGCATTGGGAGTGTGCACGGCTGCTCGCCCGGAGCCGTAAGGATGAGCAAGATTCCAAAGTGATCTGAGGGAAAGCGTAAGACAGCGCTTGTTCGCAGGTCATGTGGCCGAAAGGCCGCCATTGTGGGGTTTCCCATGAGAAGGTAGGAATCAGAGCGCGGATGCGATCTGCATCCATAGTCCGAGTCGGAAGAATCGCTATTCTCACTGCATGGGATTCTGTCTGTTTTATGATCCCGCGATGTGCAGGAGGTAAACAAAATCGTATGGTAAGCGGCACGATGATCTGCTTATCGTACTTGGCACGAGCGTCAATTTGTTTCTCCATTACGGAACAAATGGCGCTTTTTTGTATGTGCCAAATCCAGATTATCCCACTACGGGGATGGTATGCGAAAAAGTACGATAGGAGGAGCATCATGCACGACGAACAGCAACGCCAGCCGGACGCTTGCACCCAGCAGGTATTGAATCGCGTCAGGCACATCATCAACAAAAAGAATACCCAGTTTATTCTCGACCACCAGCACGACAGCCTTGCGGCGCTGTCATTGTACCTGCGGGACTGCATGGAGGATATCGGCCATCCGCCCGCGCGGGTAGAGGTCATCGGCGGAGATTTCCTTGAATACCGCTTTGGCTCGTGGCAAAAGGCGCTGCGCAGCGTCTACGACGGCAAAGCCGCCGAATTCCTGAAAAATCCCCCGGCGTTCGCGAACCGGAAGATCGTGCGCGACCTCTGCGCGGCAGCGGGGGTGCAGCTATGAAAGACAAGCCGTTTTACTATCAGGATAACCGGGCGCTGCACGAACGGAAAATGAACGAGGCTGCGCGGTTGGAGATATCCAGACGGAACATTGAGTTCATACTGGAGCACCAGAAGGATTCGGCGGCAGAGCTTGCAAGGTACCTGCGGCGATGTCAGGCGGAGCTGGGGCACGTCCCGGCGCAGTCTGAAATTCTCGGCGGCGATCTGCTGGCCCTTCGCTTCGGCTCGTGGGTCAACGCGCTGGCATACAGCGGCTTCCCGGTCAGCACCGGTCAGGCCGTGAGCAATTTCCCGCTGGAACGGACAGCGCTGTTCCAGGCGGAGTACGAACGCCAGTCCGCGCTGCACGCGCAGGCGAAAAAAGAGCATAAAAAGCAGGCGGAGCAGGCGCGGCGCGAACGGAAGTCTGAAAAGAAGCGCGAAAAAAAGGCGGCGGAGGAAGCCGCGCAGTCATAACGGATACGATCTGTTCGGGAACAGATTTGTATAGGCCAGCGGCCCCATCCCCCTGGGGCTGACTGCCGACGCGCCGGGAGGCGCACCGAGTCTCCCCAGCTCTGAATTGGGAACGCAGAGCCGGGGAACCCCCAAACGCATATCCTGCGCACCATTTGTTGTCTACAGTCTTCGGCTGTGACATAAACCCGGTACAGCACTGTTTCTCGGCTGTATTGGGAGAACGTGAGAAACGAATCTTTGCGAAAAACGAAAGGAGTTTCAGGTTATGAAACGGACAAGCAAAGTTTTAGCGATTCTTCTGGCACTTGCAATGCTGCTCAGCGTAACAGCATTTGCAACAGAAACCGCTGCATCGTGGTCGGTCTTTGGCGGTAATGCCGATCATAATGCCGTGGTAGGCAAAGCACCCACTACCGATGTTACGGTAACAGCACTTAAACTTTTAAAGCCGGACAGCGGTTGGGATGGCGTTGACACCGTTCCGCTCATGCAGACGGTTGGCAACGTAACCTACGCTTATGTTCTCTATGATGGACACGCAGATGGATGCACACTTGCAAAGATCAATTGCAGCGCAAATACACCCTATGTCGTTTGGCACAAGCAGCTTGAGAGCAAAAGCGGGTTCCAGCTCTCCACGCCGCTGCTGGTGCAGGGAAGCAATGACAACAGCGAAGCAGATGATGTGATCTATGCGGCAAGCAACAGCGGTGCTGTTTATAAGATCACAGGTCTTCAGGCAAGCGACACCGATGCAACCGGTGTGGAAGCCACAAAGATTTACACCGTCTCGAAGGGCCAGATCAACACTCCCATTGTGAGTTATGGCGATTATATTTATTTTGGCACTTGGGTTGGCAATGGCACCATTGAAGGCAGCACAGAGCCGGGCCGTTATTACCAGGTGCAGGTTGCAAACGTTCCGAGTACCTCGAATGATAGTTACCCGGTTCAGTCTGTATCCTCCATTTACAAGGGCTTCTACTGGGGCGGTGCAGTTGCTGTTGGCGAAAAGGTTTACTTCTGCGGCGACGGCGGCTATCTCTATTATCGTCCCATGGGAGACGGCTTTGGCACAACGGCGGATACGGATATCTATGCCACCAGCATCTCTTTGCCCAGCGTTGATGGAAATGCCGCTGGCGATGTGCGCTCTACCATTATGACCAAGGACGGAAAACTGTATTTTGCGTCCAAGGGCAGCAGCATCGGTAATGTTTATTGCTACACTATTGGCAGCAACGGCGTACCGGCATTCTCGTGGGGCGCGAAGCTGAGTTGCACAATTGGTAACGATACATATTCCGGCAACTGCACTTCCACGCCTGTTATTGCAGATAGCGGCAATATCTATGTCGGTTTCTACAGTGGCTTTAGCGCGGGCGGCCTGATGAAGATTACCGCTCCTACCTCTGGCACAGTTGGAACAGCCAGCCTGATTACAGTAGAGGGCGCGGCATTTACGCAGCCTGTGCAGTGCACTCCGGTCGTATATACGGACGATGGCATGGATTATTTCTACTTCAATACGAACTCCGGAACTGGCGCTGGCTATTGTTTTGCGGTTCTTCCTGACGAAACAGACGCTGTAGAGATGTGGAAAACTGACAATGATACCTATGCTCTTGGAGGAATGGCAATTTGTAATGGTTATGCCGTATTTGGAAACGACTATAACCACCTCTATATTGTGAAGTAATTCAAAATAGCTTTATGCCATAGGTAAACCCGGCAGGCGGGCAAGCCGCAGACCCCAACTTGCCCGCCTGCTTCCACAATGGATATGAGCCTTACCACTATTGTAATACTGAGGACAGGCTCATTGTTGAGGTTAGAGTATATGAGAAGAAGTATCGCTGTACTTCTGTGTATTCTGCTTGTGCTATCGCTGCTACCCATTCAGATTTTTGCATCTGACAACGATTGCGCTTTTACAGTCGAAGGAATTCCTGAAAGCATTGATTATAGCGTTAAAGCAGTTTATACAGACACGAAAAAGAATACTGAAGATTATTCCATCACGAATGGACAATTTCCGCTAAAAAAAGATGGAAAATTTTTTTATCAACTGGTTTTTTCACTTCCAAAAGTGGCGGGATTGGAACTGAAAAATGTAGCATTTAAGGATTATAAGCTGTCAGCGGATAACTCATCCATTAGCTTTACAGGGAACGGAATCAGGGCGCAGATGCGATGGGCCGAGGATGCACAGAATTATACTGTTGGCATATATTGCACACTTGCCATGGAAAAATTCTGTACCCCTGCTGCCCAGTATATAGATGGAAGTAGCTTTACTTTTGCCATTGAAGAAAAAGAAGCCAATCCGAGTACGGCATCCTCTAAAGCAATACCTGACGCAGAGTGGAAAGATAATATCAACACCACATACTATGGAAAAGATGAAGATGGTGCTGATAAATGGAAGGTATCGGCTGACATTATTCCGGATGCGCAGAACTTTGACTACTGGAGCGCTGCAACGAATGATGGAAATCCATACGATTTAGGCGGGCATGAAAAGGAAAATCCATTAAAGTTGTCGCTGAAGGCAGATGTGATTTTCACTCCGCATTTCAAGCCAATGGATATTTCCCTCTTGGGTAACTTCAAACTCAATGAGATCTATGTTGGAGCCGACCCGACCAACGGACAAGTAACGCCCGAAATTGTCCAGAACCAGACACCGAGCCTATATTCCAAGCTAATCACGGACAGCAGTTGTGTTTGCTATCTGACATTTTCGCTCCCAAGCAATTTGCCGGAAAACGATACAGCTAAATTCGTAGTGCGCCTTTACTCTGGCAACAGTGTGGACGAAAGTAAGGCGCTCGGACGCACGGAATTCATTGCCAACAAGCTGAATGCTGGCAATCATTATTTCAAGATGCGTCTGGACGATATCCCCAACGACATGACGCAGATCACGGCTGCGGTCGATTTTTCCTCCGATGCCGGTGTACGGGAAACACAGACACGAACCTATGACCTGCCCGCTACCATCCTGAACACCCGCAAGGGCGATGCTCTGCGCTATGTGGAAAATGCAAAGGGCTATATCACAATGGCAGCCGCAGGTGTGGACAATGTGACAGGTCATCTCAATCTGGTCATGAGCGATGGCAGCGGCCTGTTCACACTGGAAAAAGGAAACCTGTCCTTTACCAGCTGCGACGTTTCCAGCCTACATCAGCTGAGCCAGGTCAAGGCGCTTGCATCCGCAGACGACGGTACGGTCTGGGCCTATATTGCTTCTGAGGACAAGCAAGATCTGCCCACTCCTTCCGATGGCTACGCCTATAACGAAAGCTATACCTACACGGTCGGCTATCTCGCTTCCTACGATGGCGAGACGTGGACGCTCCTTTCAGATAGCAAGGTCTATGATCTCAACGAGAATGGCACGGAAGCAACCTGCTATGCTGCCGATCTCGGCGCGATCATCCCGCTGGAGGACGGCGTTGTCGTAGCGAAGGATAAGACGTGGACCGGCAGCAAATGGGCGAACGGCGGCCACGGCAAGGATAAGCTGATCCAGATGGACGGCAAGACCTATGCTGCGGACAGCAATGGTGTTTATGTTTTTGATGCTGACAATCAGACGTGGCAGACGCTCACGACGAAAGTAACGGCTGGACAGTATGACCAGCTGAACGCCGCAAACGGAAAGATTGCGATTTCGGCAAACAGTGACAATAGTACCTCGCCGAGATACACCCATATGACAATTTTGTCTATCGACAGCAAAACTACAGAAAAAGTTGATACGACAATTTTCGGAACAGGTGGTGCAGGGTATCTCGTTATCAACAGCACCGGTCTCAGCTATGATGGGGCTCCGTATTATTACTATTCCGGCCCGGTGTACAACGGAAACGACGACCGAATGACAGTTCTCTGCCGCTACGAGGGCGAAGATGAGAATGCTGAATGGATTCGTGTCAAGGAAGCTGCATTCTGGTCGGAAGATGAAAACCCGAATCAGTTTACAACAAAGAGCCGCCCCGCAGCAATCAATGTATGTATGAACGTACTTCCCGGTGTTACGCTGCACGGCGAAACCTTCGGGCATACGAAACAAAGCGGATCACTCTATTTAGAGACTGCATCTACCACAATCACCTTTGACCCCAACGGCGGCACACTGAACGGTGCGGAATCTGTCACGGGTCAGATCTACAGTGAGATCCCGGTCAGCGTCCAGACGACTGCCGCACGCGACGGCTATGTGTTCAGCGGCTGGAGCTATGACGCTGAGGGCAAGACCACCTGGACGAGCAATGACACGGTGTTCCCGGCAAAGAACATCACGCTCTATGCCAAGTGGATCGACCCCAGCGAGGTCGATGACCCGCTGGCCTACCATCGCCAGAGCGCGCTGGAAAGCCTGAAGCGCCAGTACGAGAAGTACAGCAAGTCTGACTACTCCGACGCGAACTGGGCAAAGCTCGAACAGGCGTATCAGGACGGTATCAAGGCGATCAATGAAGCCCCTGCCTCCGATGGCAAGTACATTGAGGACAATATCATTGCAGAGCTGAACAAGGCGCTGCAGGCGATGGGCGCGATCAAGCCCGACCGCGCAGGCAAGATCGACATTATCGTCTCTCTGGACGCGCAGACGCTCGGCCTCGGCTACTACATTGACCCGACCATCGTTACGGTGGACAAGTACACGCAGGCCAGCTATGTGATCACCGATCTCATCAAGCAGACGATCAAAGAGAAGTACAAGATGGATCTGGAAGGTGCGACGGTCTATCACGTCAGCGAACCGACTGTTGAACCTCCGTATGCCTACATGATGACGGGCACTGAAGCGAACAGCTTCTATCTGGCACAGCTCTACTGGCCGGATCAGACCAAGGCGCAGGTCGCAAAGTATATCCAGAACTATGCCGACTGGACGACAGACGGCTACAAGGACGGCAAGTACCTCGGTGAGTTTGATTACTGCGACAAATCCGGCTGGATGTACTCCATTGCGGATCGTGAAACTGGCAATCCCTCCTTCCCCGGCGTTGGTGCAGCGGACTGGAGATTGTCTGACGGCGAAGTCATGCGCTGGCAGTTCACGGTTTGGGGCTACGGTGCCGACCTGGCTGCGGATAACTCCGAATGGGGCCAGCCCAGCATCGCATACAAGGACGATGGCACTGCCGCTGGCGACAAGACCGCGCTGACCGTCATGGTCGCAGAGCTGCGTCAGGTCTACGGCGACAAGCTGCTGCGGAACAACAGAACATATTTCGAGATTCATAGAGATGTGCTCTGCAACCCGCTTGCCACGCAGGAAGAACTCGACGCGGCTGTCGCAAAGCGAAGCCAGATTGAGGAAGAACTGAAGGACGCTTATGCAGCTGAAAATGCCAAGGATCTAATCGAAGCCATCGGCACGGTCACGCTGGAGCGCAAGGCCGCCATCGAAGCAGCCCGCGCAGCTTATGATGCACTGACCGAAGAACAGCTCGCCATCTTCAATGAGCTCTATCCTGACCACCTGAAGATCCTCACCGATGCGGAAGCACGCTATGAGGAACTGAAGAAGGAGGCAGAGCAGGAAGAAATCGACAAGGCTGCGGCACAGGAAGTTATCAAGCTGATCAACGATATCGGCGGCGTTGAGTCCGTCACCGGCAGCAGCGGTCCGAAGATCAGAAAGGCCCGCGCAGCTTATGATGCACTGACCGACGCACAGAAGAAGTACGTTACCAACTATGATGTGCTCGTTGCCTGTGAGGAAGCGTTCGATGCGCTCCCCAACCCGGTTCCGACCCCTGTCACTCCGTCGAAGCCGAGCAAGCCGAAGGACGACAAGCCTACCACGGGTTCTTCGTTCACGGATGTTCCGGCTGGCAGCTGGTATGAGGATGCTGTGAATTATGTCTATGAAAAGGGCCTGATGAACGGCACGTCCTCCAATGCTTTCAGCCCGAACGCGAATACGACGCGCGGCATGATCGTCACGATCCTTGCCCGTGTCGAGGGCGTGAACACGAATGGTACGCCGTGGTACGCGGCAGGCCAGAAGTGGGCCATGGACAACGGCATTTCGGACGGCACCAATATGCCGGGCGTTATCACCCGTGAGCAGCTGGCGACGATCCTGTATCGCTACGCGAAGCAGAAGGGCTACGACGTGAGCAAGTCCGCCGCCCTGACCGCCTTCTCCGATGCGGACAAGGTCAGCGGATACGCGGCAGAGGCCATGCAGTGGGCAGTCGCCGAAGGGCTCCTTCAGGGCTCGAACGGCAAGCTGAACCCGCAGGGCTCCGCCACCCGCGCACAGGTCGCGACCATCCTCATGCGCTTCATGGAAAAATTCGCAAAATGAAACACGCAGTCCAACGTTCTGAATTGAATATTGGATAACCACCCCAAGCTGGGCGGTTCCCCACGCGAAAGCGTGGGGAACCGTGCGGCTTATTCGTGCGTTTAAGGGTACTTCTTAAAAGTACGAATAAGCTGCACAAAATGCAGACTTTTTAAGGGGGAAGCCCTTTTCCCGGAGGGCGAACACACATGAAAAAATTTCTTGAAAGGTTCCCGTGGGTGCAGCAGGCTGGCTGCGGCGTGCTCGTCTGTGCGCTGCTGCTGAGTATCTGTCTGCCGCTCATGGGCATGCGGTCGGCCGAGCCGGAAAATCCCATCCTGCAAGCCGCGCCGCAGGAGATCACCGTCCTGCAAGCGGGACAAGCGCCCGGCCATGCCGGAAACGGTGAGGCGGAAAGCAAGGATGCTTCCGGTTCGGGCGGCAGCGCCGACAGCGAGCTGACCGGCGAGCAGGAGCAGCCCGATCCGCAGGAAACGGAAAACCAGACAGAACAGGGGCAGGACACCCAGCCGGAGCAGCAGCCGGAATCGAAGCCCCAGCAGGAAGTCCTGGCCGACGCCGCCATCGGCACGAACACGGATTCCAACAAGGGCGACGAGGGCGAAGAAGCCGGAAACACCGGCGAAGCAGATGAAAACCTGCCGGAAACGGAGCTTGACCTCGGCGCAGTGCTGACGTGGTACAAGTACGGTTCGCAGGCAAGCTCCATGGTCTGTGCGCCCGGAGAATCTGTCGGTAAACGCGTGCTGCTTGCCCAGCTGGACGGCGGCAGACTGCGCTATGATGTTGACCTCACCGGTCTCGACGCAGACGACGCGGAGATCACTGGCGTGCAGGTCGCGGTCGGCAACGGCGTACCGCAGGATGCGGATATGCGCGGCGTGCTGGATATGACGCTGCCGGACGGCGCGGAGTACCAGAACTATATTCTCACCGTGCAGGCCCATGCGGCGCAGAAAAATCAGAAGGGCGAAACCGTGGAGACGGATGTGGAGTTTGCGTTCGTGCTGCGGCTGGAAAGCGGCATTGACCTCGATTTGCAGCTCACATGGCAGCCCAACGGTCAGGCCACCTGCCCGGCCAACGGCTCTGTCAATCGCACGGTCAAGAGCGACACGCTGACCGAGGGCAGATTTACATACGCGCTGAGCTTCCTCGGCGAAAACGCAGACGATGCGGTCATCCGCACGGCGGAATACTGGGCGACGGACGGTGAGCGCGGCGCGCTCTCGGAGTCCGGCGAAATTCAGATGGCCGCGGCAGACGGCAAGGACACGGAAACCTATTATTTCGCCGTGACCGCCGAGGTGCTGGGACAGACCATCAGCTATACATTCGTTGTAACGTATGAGGATGGCCTTGACCTCCAGCTGCAGTTCACATGGTACGAGAAATCGGTCACAGCGCAGCAGGTCCTCTGCGATGCAGACAAGCGTGCGGCGCTGACCATCAAGCACAACCAGATCAATAACAGTGAGCTTTTGTATAAGCTCGGCCTGACCGGCAGGAGCGCCGAGGACGCGCAGATCACGAGCGCCAGCTTCAACGGTGCGGCAATGAACACGGACAGCGGTTCTGTACAGATGGAATCTGCCGAAAACGGCGCGAGCTATACCGTTCTCGTGACCGCAGCGGTCAAGGAACGCACGGTGAACTTCACAATTACGATTCGCTACCAGAGCGACGTGAGCATGGAAATGTCCTACACGGTCATGGAGAACGGCGCGGCAAAGCCCTGCGTGCTGACGTGTGAGAATAAGAAAACAGTCAACGCGGAGCCGGTCTATGACGATCAGCTGACGGAAGGACTGCTCACCTACACATTCGCAATCCGTGGTGAAGAAGCGGCAGATGTGACCATCCAGTCTGTCCGCTGCTACCAGACCGGCAGCTTTCAGACAATCACGCTCCCATCCCCCAGCGGCAGCGTGACGCTGCTGTTGGACGGCGACAGAACCGGCGACAACACATTCACGGTCACGGCCGCCAGTTCGGGTGGCGAAAGCTATACGTTCATTTTTAGCATTCCGTACAAACATCGCGGCGAAAACAAGGTCAAAATCCAGACCAACCTGCATGACGGCGACACCGTCACCAACGGACAGGAGGTCAACCTGACCGTTGAAGCATGGACGGAGGATGCCCAGGGAAACCGCGTCAGCCATATCCTTGCCACTGGCACGGAAACAAAGCTGACCGTCCAGCTGGACGGCAAAACCGTGCAGTTTGAAAGCAGCTCCGGCTATGTGCAGCAGTATCTGCTTGTTCCGGAGAATCTGGATGTGGGCGACCGGAATGAACATGAGCTGTATATCTACGCCGAGGATGAAAAGGGCAACTTCGGTGAGCTGCGCCTGAAGCTCATCGGCAAACGCACCGAAGAAGGTCAGAAGATCGGCACGGCCAGCATCTATATTGACATGAGCGTGCTGGGGCTTGGTGTCCGCGGACCAATCAGCTACGATGTGCTGTCCAAGGAGCCGATTTCCTACGCAGTTGCCAAGGCTGTGTGGGATTATGACGCGGGCGACCCGTTCGGCACCGCGGACAGCACCTTCGGCTGGCCGTCCTCGCTGTGCGGCTACACGGG
>ERZ780198.2610-NODE-2610-length-13509-cov-6.261112_pt1 | contig 13509 bp, 17 predicted proteins | sample MGYA00510979_ERZ780198 | MGnify/ENA primary metagenome ERZ780198 (study PRJEB29588, sample SAMEA2158039) | human gut metagenome | biome: human gut; feature: human-associated habitat; material: faeces | place: Denmark | collected 2008/2010 ...
CCTATTATAGCGGATGCGTGCCTTTTTGTCAAGCCCTCTTTTGAAGGTTCTCGTTTTTTTACCTTTCAAAAATCGGAGAATATCGACAGTTGTCCGCCGCATTCCCCGGCCAGATTATAGACCGGCACACCCTTCTTTTGGGCATAGCGCATGGTATAGTAACTGCCGCCGGTAGTCTTGGTCACATAGGCAAGGCAGGCGTCGGCGCCGTCAATCATCGCCCGATCCCGCTCAAACATACAGGAAGGGGTATAATTTTCCGAGATCAGTCGCTTTTCATCGGCGCAGGAGAGCAGTTTGCGATAGCGCTCGCGGTCGCTTTCCCTGTAATACCGGTCCTGACCGGAACAGGGCAGATAAAGAGAAAGGCAGACCTGCGGAAACCGCGACCGCAGGGCAAGGATGCGTTCCGCCGCCAGCAGGTCAAAACCGATGGCGCCGCCATTCCGGAAAATCCGGAACCCCGCGCGGTAAAATTCCAACAGATAACCGTCCAACAGCAAAGACAGTTCTTCCCGCTTTCCGGCCGGCAACTGCCGATGGCCTGTAAAGGCGCAGATTTTTCCGCTCATCCTGTCACTCCTTTCGGGAAAAATAAACCCATGTCCTACTATAATTATCACGCCACCGCCAAACGCCTGATTAGCGAGGGAAAACTGAAACGGTGGTACATTACCGAAAATTATCACGGCATTTCCCCCGCGCTGGTGCTTGTTTTTGAGGATGAGCGTCACCCGGTCATGCCCATCCGCGCGCACCGTTTTGACGAATACCGTCCGCTGCTGGAGGGAAAAAGCGTCAGCCCTCCAGATAAACTCTGAGCGCAGGCAGTTTTTTCTCTGCTGTTTCACGGCCGATGTCATAGGCCATTTTCAGCTTTAAAGGATCCTTCTCCACCCGGCCGACCGGAAGAGGCGACTCCGGCCGGATAATGAAAAGCGCCCCTGCCGCTTCTCTTTCTTTTGTGTAGGAAAGTTCTTCATTGTACATTTCGTGACGGGTCTCCAGTGCGCGCACAAGATTCGGGAAGGCCCGGTATTTGCGCCGGATAAACGGCATCATGCTGTTTTTCTTTTTCAGATATCCCGCCGGGCGGGTCAGCACCGCCACATTCCGGTCATATCCGATTTTTTCAAAATACCGTACCGGAACGGAATCGGAAATCCCCCCGTCCAACAGTTTTTGCCCGTCGATCTCCACCATCTGCGAAACCAACGGCATGGAAGCGGAGGCACGGATCCAGTCAAAGCCGTGATCCGCCCATCCTTCATAGCGGTGATAGACCGGTTTACCGGTCAGTACATCGGTGGCCACCACATAAAATTCGGCCGGGTTTTCAAGATAGGCCTTAAAATCAAAAACATCCAGCTTGAGCGGCACCTCGCGATAGCAAAAATCCGTGTTGAAAATGTTGCCGGTTTTCAGCAAAGACCGCAGGCCGCAATAGCGTTTGTCCCGGCAAAAACGGGTGTTATAGCGCAACACGCGCCCGATCTGCCCCGATTTATAGTTGCAACCGAAAGCCGCGCCGGCCGACACGCCGATGATCCCGTCAAAAGAGACGCCGTTTTCCATCAGCACATCCATCACGCCGGCCGTGAACATCCCACGCATCGCGCCGCCTTCCAATATCAGTCCTTTTTTCATTTTTTCCTCACAAAATCAAAATTCGCCGCGATCGATTCATTCAATTCTTTGTTCATCCTCAAACCGATCCGTCCGCGCCTTGCCCATGCTCCGTTTTTATTTTTTATTTCCCAATTGATTATAGCACCAAAAAAGAAAAAGTCAATCAAGAAAAAACAGAAAACCGCCCGACAGATTCCCGTCGGACGGAAAGAATTCGGCAAAAATCAAAACTGAAATATCGCACCGAAAATAGAGCCGATGATTGCAACATAAGCAACCACGATAAGAACGGTCAAAATCACCCCGGTAATCACACCAATCAGTGCGCCTTTTCCGGCCGAATGAGCTTTCAGGGGTTCATCGCTTTTTAACACACAAAACAAAATAAGACCGATCAAAGGAAAAAAGAAACCAAGCAACGCCAGACTTGTGCTGGGTGCGTCGGCATTGGCCGTCTTCTTTTTCTCTTCCAGAGAACAACCGCAATGTATGCACACCACGGCATCGTCCCGCACTTCTTTTCCGCAATGCGAACAAAATTTCATCTTTCAACCTCTCAGACAGATAGTAATTGACATTTAGTGAATGTCAATTCCATTCCTAATATAACATATAATGGCTTTGTTGTCAAGCACTAAATGTCAAATAGTGAGGAAAAATATGTTTATCAACAAATCCGCCGACGGCAAAAACAATCTTTGCGGCGCGCAGATCGCCCTCTTCCGCAAGGAATTGGGGCTCTCGCAAAAGAAACTGGCCGATCGGTTGCAACTGGCCGGTCTGGATCTTGACAAAAACGCCGTCCAACGCATGGAATCCGGTCAGCGTTTTGTGACCGACATTGAACTGGCCGTTCTTTGCCGGGTGCTGAAAAAAAGCTATGAAGAGCTGCTGAAAAGTCCCGAAAAAAAGTAAAAACCGTCTCTTTGACGGATTTTCGGAGAAATTTTTTAAACGAAAGAAAAAACACCCGCAACGGGTGTTTTTTCTTTCGTAGCAAGGGAAACGGACAACCGACTTATTGTCCGGCCTTTTTCAGCAGTTCTTCCCACTCCCGGACAATAGAGCGGTCGGCAAAATAATCAATCTTCATGGCTTTCCGGACGCGGGCCAGCGTTTCATTGGTCCGCTCCACGGCCCTTTCCGTGTTTTCCACCAGAATATCATACACCGCGCCGATATCCTTTTCCCATTTGGCGCGCTCCGCCCGGATCGGAGAAAGAATCTCGTTGAGAATCTGATAAAGAAACTTTTTGCAGGTGCCGTCTCCAAGACCGCCCCGGCGGTAATGTTCCTTCATTTCCTCCAGGTTTTTATAGTCGGGCAGATACTCCGCAAAATATTCATCCTTGCAGAAGGCATCCAGATAAGTAAACACCACATTCCCCTCGGTATGCCCCGGATCGCTGATCTGCAAATGAAGCGGATCCGTGTACATTTTCCCGTTGATCTGCTTTTTCAGAGTGGCCGGCGTGTCCGAAAGATAAATGCAGTTCCCCAGCGATTTGCTCATCTTGGCTTTTCCGTCCACGCCCGGCAACCGCCGCTGCGTTGCGTTTTCGGGAATCATCGCCTTGGGCATAACCAGTGTTTCGCCATAGATACGATTGAATTTTTCCACGATCTCCCGCGTCTGCTCCAGCATGGGAAGCTGATCTTCCCCCACCGGCACCACATTGGCGTTGAAAGCGGTGATATCGGCCGCCTGCGAAATGGGATAGGCAAAAAAGCCGACCGGAAGCCCCTCATCGGCAAAACCGCGCATCTGAATTTCGGATTTCACCGTAGGATTGCGGGAAAGCCGGGCCGTGGTCACCAGATTGAGGTAGTAAAAAGTCAGCGCGTGCAACGCCGGCAATGCGGATTGTACGCAGATGGTGGATTTTGTCGGATCAATGCCGACCGAAAGATAATCCAGCACCACATTGATCATGTTCTCTCTGACTTTTCCGGGGTTGTCCGCGTTGTCCGTCAGCGCCTGATCGTCCGCAATCAGAATGTTGATCTCATCATAAAGCCCGGAGTTCTGGAGTTCCACTCTTTTTTTGAGCGAACCCACATAATGCCCCAGATGCAATCGCCCGGTCGGCCGGTCCCCGGTCAGAATAATTTTTTTATTTTCCATGGATATTCCCTCCGTCCTGTCGCTTCTCTTAACATTATTACTATATTACTACTTTTTTTCCTGAAAGTCAATCTTATTCTGAAGAGATGCTGACTTTTCCATCTCCCAAATGTATAATTGAATGAGTGGTTTCAAAATCTCAAATTTAACGGAGAATATAAAATGACCCGACACAAATCGTCTTGGCTTCTTTTGCGCCTTTATTGCGTATACGATGCGGGCGCCGGTCTGCCGGAAACGGCCACCGCCACGGCAGGCGTCCTTTCACTTCCGGGAGAGAATCTGCGCAATGATTATGTCTTTGACAAACTCTATTTTGACCCGGATATCTGGGAACTGACCGCCGCCGGATACCCACAGCCCATCGGTACACAACGGTCAGATAAAGTCCGTAAAATGCAAAAAAGCACCCCGATGGGGTGCTTTTTGTGTTGGGGCGTGTTGACAAAAAAGATGCCACCTTGAAAATGGCGAAACTCCTTATATATCAAGGATTTTCGGCACTTTTTGAATTATTCTTTTAAGTTTTTTGGAGCTTGTATAGCTATTTGTGAAAACCAAAGAGTTGACAAAAAAGATGCCACTTCTTCTTGCTCTTTTCTTTGATTGGCACAATATAAGCGTAGCCCTATGTCAAGTATTTTGGTATAGCCAGCTATGCTTATTTTTGTTATAATAAGGAGGTAACGGGCTGACGGTTCTTTGGTGAACTTCGTGTTCGGGCAGTAAACAGTCACCCACCTTCTTGTTATAGAGATTCGATTAAGCAGGTTGTTCTGTTTTTTCGAGGTTGGGATACCCCAACCCCGAAAAAATACGTTCGCGTCACAAGCCAAAGATGAGTCGTAATCAGCTTGGTGGAAACGTTACGAAAAACAAAAAGAAAGGAAATTGTATGATCATCGTTGGAATCGATGTTTCAAAAGGAAAAAGCACCGTGTGCTTTTTCAAGCCGGGCGGCGAGGTGTTGATCACGCCATATGAGGTTACGCACACGAAAGATGAGCTGGGACAACTCGCATACCGAATCAATTCTTACGGAGAGGAGGTACGTGTCGTTCTTGAAAACACGGGATATTACCATTGGCCTGTGGTAAAGGTACTTGTTGATCACGGCATTTTTGTTTCGACAGTTAACCCACTGAAAATGAAGAGGTTTTGTTCCCAAAACATCAGAAAAGTAAAAAACGACCGCATAGATGCCATACATATCGCATCCTACGGTCTTACCTATTGGCATGAGCTTATCCCAATACAGAGCTGCGAGGACACCTACAGAGAGCTGCTTCTGCTATCCAGGCAATACCACAACGTAATAAGCCTGTTGATCAAGGCAAAAATGAATTTGGGAAACTTGCTTGATCAAGTCATGCCGGGTATTACTTCGATCATCAGAGACGATCGAGGCTCTAAATTAACAGAATTCGTAAAGAAATACGTGCATTTTCAGCATATTGATTCTATGGGTGAAGCTCGCTTCGTTCGGGATTTCTGCAAATGGTCTCAAAAACAGGGATATATGTAAAATTTCCATTATCATGAATAAGTTTTTTCCGGGTCGGGAAACAAATATCTGCGCAAGGTCATCTAAGCTGGGCGGAGATCTCAAATGCTCCCGAAACAAGCCAAAACCGAAATGGATGGCATCCAAATGGTTTCGATATGGTTTTCTGATATTTTTCCTTGCCATGTTCGGCAATATGGGTTTTCAGACCTACCTTGTGGCAAGCGGTTCGGAAAATCTGCGTGAAGCAATCAAACTGTTTCGGACATTCCGTATTCCGTGGGGATGGACATATTCGGGAAGTATATTCCCGGATTGGGTGGCACAGTTCAGCTTCGGATTTTACAGCCTGATGCTTACATCGCTTCTAATCGGTCTTATTGTTATGAGTTTCTTTAAGCCAAGAACATGTTGCGCCTTCTGCCCGATGGGAACGATGACACAAGCAATCTGCAAATTAAGGAACAGAAAAAACAATAAGTGATAATATCACAGAACCCTGATTTCAAATCGGATATAATAAAAACACAATAAAGCAAAGGAGGACATGAAGATGTCTGTCATTAAAATTAGTAAAGAAAATTTCGCAAGCGAAGTTTTGAATTCTAATAAACCTGTTCTTCTCGATTTCTATGCCGATTGGTGCGGCCCTTGCCGTATGGTGGGTCCGATCGTAACGGAAATCGCAAATGAGCGAAGCGATGTTAAGGTCGGTAAAATAAATGTGGACGAACAGCCGGAGCTTGCGGCACAGTTTCAGGTAATGAGCATCCCGATGCTTGCTGTGATCAAAAACGGAAAGCTCGAGAATCAGGTCGTGGGCTACAGACCGAAAGAGCAAATTGAAGCAATGCTGTAAGGAGAAAAAAGATGGGACTGTTTAATTTCTTCCGCAACACCGCCGACATTAACACCGGTGTTGCGGAATACAAAACAAACGACGGCGCTGTATTGCTTGACGTTAGGACGGCAGAGGAATACCGTGACGGGCACATTGACGGAAGCGTCAACATACCTCTTGATAGAATTTCTTCCGTTGAGAATACCGCCAAGGACAAAAGCACACCGCTTTATGTGTATTGTTTAAGCGGTGGTAGAAGCGGACAAGCTGTATCCTATTTGAAGCAAATTGGTTACACAAATGCAAAAAATATCGGAGGCATCAACAGCTATCGTGGAAAGGTGGTAAAATAAATGAAGGTTGTAATTATAGGCGGTGTTGCAGGCGGCGCTACTGCGGCGGCGAGAATACGCAGGCTTGACGAACAAGCGGAAATCGTTGTTTTTGAGCGTTCAGGATTTATCTCATACGCTAACTGTGGTCTGCCGTACTACATCGGCGGCACCATTGAAGATGAAAATGATCTAACTTTGCAGACGCCTGAAAGCTTTTGGAGGCGTTTTAGAGTTAAGATGAATGTTCATCATGAAGCTACGGCAATTCATCCTGACAGCAAAACCGTTACCGTAAAAAATCTTGAAAACGGTAAAATCCTTATCGAGAGTTATGACAAGCTCGTGCTCTCACCCGGTGCTAGGCCGATAAAGCCGGGGTTTGACGGTATTGACAGCGATAAGATATTTACCCTGCGCACTGTTGAGGATACGCTTAGACTCAAGAAATATACGGATAAGCATCATCCGAAATCGGCAGTTGTTGTCGGTGGAGGATTTATCGGAATCGAAGTTGCGGAAAATCTGCGTGAACTCGGAATAGATGTAACGCTCGTGGAAGCGGCGGATCAGCTGATGGCTCCGTTTGACAGGGATATGGCATCGTTCATTCATGCTGAAATCCTCAAAAACAGTATCCATCTAATGCTTGATACCATGGTGGAAGGTTTTGCCGATACCGATTGCGGTATTGATGTGAAACTCAAAAGTGCTCCGACACTTCATACCGATATGGTTGTAATGGCAATCGGCGTCGCTCCCGAAACCACACTTGCGAAAGAAGCGGGTTTGGAACTCGGAATAAAAAGCAGTATTGTGGTCAATGACAAAATGGAAACATCTATACCTGACATTTATGCGGTTGGAGATGCGGTGCAGATCAAAAATTTTGTAACTGATACAGACACACTCATCTCTCTTGCCGGCCCTGCAAACAAGCAGGGTAGAATTGCCGCCGATAATATCTGCGGCGGTGACAGCCATTATACCGGCGGACAGGGCTCATCCGTCATCAAAATATTTGACATGACTGCTGCTACTACGGGTATTAACGAAAAAACCGCAAAGTCCCTTGGTATTGCTACAGACAAAGTCATTCTTTCGCCGATGAGTCATGCCGGATATTATCCCGGCGGTAAAATGATGACTATGAAAGTGCTGTTTGAAAAAGAAAGCTACCGCATTTTAGGTGCACAAATTGTAGGCTTTGACGGTGTCGATAAGAGGATTGATGTGCTTGCAACCGCTATCCGTGCCGATATGAAGGCATACGAGCTTACCGAGCTTGACCTTGCCTATGCTCCGCCGTATTCCTCCGCAAAGGACCCTGTGAATATGGCAGGCTATATCATTGAAAACATGAAAAACGGCATTGTAAAGCAATGGTATTATGAGGAAGATGAAACACTTCCCCGTGACGGCAGCATAACACTTCTTGATACACGTACACCAATGGAATACAGCATGGGGCATGCAAAGGGTTTTATCAATATTCCTGTCGATGAATTGCGTGAACGAATTGATGAACTTGACAAAAGCAAGCCTGTATATGTTATCTGCCAAAGCGGATTGAGAAGCTATATCGCAAGCAGAATTTTAATGGGTAACGGTTTTGATGCCTATAACTTTGCAGGTGGTTTCCGATTCTATGATGCCGTCCGTAATGATAAAGCGTTAAATAAAAAATCCACCCCCTGCGGAATGGATGATTAAAAGGACAGAAAAGAAAAAACGTTGAGAATTCCTTTATTTAAGAAACTCAACGCTTTTTTTTATCTAACTATAATCTTTTCAAGTCCGTCTTTGTCTATAATCTCAATCGTTCCGCGGGAGAGTGATATAAACCCTTCGTTCACAAAATACTTTAGCATTCGTGTTACCACTTCACGGGGATTGCCCAAGTGATTGCCGATTGTTTCGTGGGTGATTTTAAGAATGTTAGTGCCTTCGATGCTTGCCTCATTCAAAAGAAAATCAGCAAGTCTTTTATCAAAGCTTTTCCACATCACCTGGTCTATAAGCCACATTACATCTGAAAATCGGCTTGCCATAACTTCGTTTGTGTAATTGGCAAGCGGTGCGGAAACATCCATAATGCTTTTGTAAACTTCTGACGGGATGACTAAAACTTTAGTTTCCTTTTCTGCGGTAACGGTAATATCAAACTGAATGCTGTTCATGATGCAGGATGCAGAGAAAAGGCAAATATCACGTTCAAAAAGGCGGTACATCGTAATTTCTCTGCCATCGTCGGATATAGTAAACGCACGAATCTGACCTGAGAGCACAAGGAGCAGTCCCGTACAATTCTGCGAACCATTATGCAAGAGTTCACCCTTGCCGAATTTACGAACAAAAGATGAGCTTGTAAGCGTGTCTTGCTGTGATTTCGTCAGTTTATCAAATACAGGTAAATACGTTAAGTAATTCATAAGCCGTGTCTCCTTTTTCAGTATTTTTAGTATAGCATAATTTCGGGCATATGTCAATAATATTATTGACATATGCCCGAAACGGTGCTATAATATATGGCGAGGTGATAAAATGCCAAGACCGACGAAGTGTCGCCGAGTGTGTTATTTCCCTGAAATTCTTGAATTTTCTCCAACGGGAGCAGTGAGCGGGGAACCAATTGTTTTGACATTTGATGATAACGGCTCCGGCCACGGTGCATTGGCCGGCGTACTCTCAGCTGTAACAGCAGATGTACTTATTTGCGGCGGTATTGGCGGCGGTGCACAAATGGCGCTGGCAGAAAACGGAATAAAGCTCTACGGCGGTGTCAGCGGTAATGCCGATGAAGCGGTAAATGCTTTTGTTGCCGGCAATCTTGCTTTCAATCCCGATGTGCATTGTGAACGCCACGATCATGAACACGGCGGGGAAACCCATATCTGCGGCGCCCACGGCTGCGGTCACGGACATTGCGGGAATCATTAAATAATGTGATAACATCACAGAATTGTAATCTGAAATATGCTATTATTCAGTTAAAGGAGGTGGCAATATGAAGCAATATATATGTACAGTCTGCGGATATATCCATGAAACCGAAGGCGAATTGCCAGATGATTTCAAGTGTCCGCTTTGCGGTGCAGGTAAGGATGCTTTTGTGCTGAATGAGAAAACTGCTAAAGCAGAAGAAACCCTTGAAAAGCCGCATACAGAAAAAGAATTATCCCCAATGGAGATGAGCATCATTTGCTCCAATCTTGCAAGAGGGTGCGAAAAGCAGTATATGCCCGAAGAATCCGAGAGCTTTAGAAAGCTCGCAGAATTCTTCCATCAAAAAGCAGAGCCTGTCAGTAATGCCGGCACAGAGACACTGCTTGAATTGATTAATCATGATATTTCGGTAGGATTTCCTTACGGAAAATCAGCCGCGGAAGAGCAGCACGACCGTGGCGGACTTCGCTGTCAGGTGTGGGCAGAAAAAGTAACGAGAATGTTGCAGTCACTTCTCACCCGATATGATGTTGAGGGTAACAAGATGCTTGAAAACACAGGTGTGTATGTCTGCACAGTCTGCGGATTTGTATTCGTTGGCGATGCACCGCCTGCGCTTTGTCCGGTATGCAAAGTCCCTGCGTGGAAGTTTGAAAAAATAGAAGGAGGTGCAAGATAATGGCAGATAAATATGCAGTACGAAATTTAAGGCTTTGCACAAAAGACTGTCTTTGCCTTTATGTTTGCCCTACCGGCGCTACGGATACAGAAGACAGCATCATTGATCCAAATAAGTGTATCGGCTGCGGCGTATGTGCCGGGGCATGTCCTTCAGGTGCCATTTCAATGATGCCGAAGGAATTGCCTCCGCAGCAGCCTAAAACTGATAAAGTAGTCGAGGCGCTGCGTGCTCTCGTTCAAAGCAAAGCGCAGGCTGAAAACATCGCTTCCCAACTGCCAGATACACTTTCGAAGGCGGTAGCAAAATCGTGTCGACTTATGGCAGAAGACCTTTGCCGGGAAGCAGGCTTTATGCTTCCGCAAAGCGCCAACACAAAAGAATTTTTAGAGCAGATAAAATCCTATCCCGATATTCCGGCGGATGTAGTTGAAGCATTGCTTCATAACATAAATTTCAATGAAAATATAGAAAAAAAGGAGATAACGAAAATGGCAAAATGGAAATGCACCGTATGCGGTTATGTTCACGAGGGAGTTACTCCTCCCGAAACCTGTCCTGTCTGCAAACAGCCGAAAGAAAAATTCGTAAAGCTTGAGGAAAAATCCAAGAATCCCTATGCCGGTACCAAGACCGAAAAGAACCTTTGGGAAGCATTTGCAGGCGAATCTCAGGCAAGAAACAAGTATACGTACTTTGCTTCTGTTGCAAAGAAGGCAGGCTTCGAGCAAATTGCAGCACTTTTCTTGCAGACTGCCGAAAATGAAAAGGAACATGCGAAATTGTGGTTTAAGGCTCTCGGCGAGCTTGGCGACACTGCCGAAAACCTGCTCCATGCAGCGGAAGGCGAAAATGCTGAGTGGACTGATATGTATGATCGTATGGCAAGAGAAGCTGATGAAGAAGGCTTTCACGATTTGGCTGATCAATTCCGTGGGGTTGCCGCTATTGAGAAAGCACATGAGGAAAGATACCGTGCTCTTCTTAAAAATGTTGAAACCAGAGCAGTATTTGAAAAGTCCGGTGTAACAGTTTGGGAATGCCGCAATTGCGGACATATCGTTGTTGGTACTACGGCTCCCGAAACCTGCCCTGTATGTAAGCATCCGCAGGCCTATTTTGAAGTTCGTAAAGAAAATTATTAAGGTGAATGAAAAATGAGAGAAAAGTTTTATATTTGCCGCCATTGCGGTAATTTGATCGGTCTTATTCACGATGCAGGGGTTCCTATGATGTGCTGTGGACAGAAGATGGAGGCGCTGGTTCCTAACACCACCGAAGCGTCGGGAGAAAAGCACTTGCCTTTTGTGAATTTGGAAGACGGTTCTGTTTATGTAAGGATCGGCGAAATAACGCATCCGATGACTGAGGAGCATTATATTCAGTGGATTTACCTTGAAACGGAGAACGGAGGTCAGCGGAGAGCCTTTAAACCTGGCGATACACCGGAAGCTACTTTTTGCACCGGCGAAGATAAACCTGTTGCACTTTATGCTTACTGCAACCTCCACGGACTTTGGAAAACTGAAATCAAGTAAAAGTAAAATCGCCTGCCAAAACATCTTGGCAGGCGATTTGTCATATCTATTTACTGCAACCTATCACCCCCAATCTATCCCGAATAATTCGTCGGGAGAATAATTGCAGGTAAAGTCGACGGATTCAATGTTGTCGCAATGACCTGACAGGAAGTTCTCGTCCTGTTGCGTTCGGAGATGGAAGTAGGCAACTTCCTCGATGGAAGCTTTGTACGTTTCACCCTCGCCATAGAGATATGCCTCGGCGTGTACGCTGATTTCTGTTTCTTCCTCGATGCTATCAAGGAAGTCTTTGAAAGTATTGTAATCCTCAAAGTCATCAAATTCTCTCGGAATACCGCAGACGAGAAATTCAGCTTGGTTACCGTCGGGAGTTGATACCCGAACGTGGGAGAATAGAACAGCCATTACATTCCACCCATCGTCAGCCCTTGATCTGCGAGGCGATGCTCGAACTCATTTTTGTTGTCGATATAATAATCATCGCCCGAATGCCAAAGACTCACGTACATGAATCCACCATAACGAGTGCCATCAAAATAGAGTTCTTTCTGCTCGAATCCCTCACCAAGTCCGTCCGAATTCTGTCCGGAGATCCATTGCTTGAGATCCTGTTCCTCGTCTTCTGTGAGGGGGCCTGCCGTCTGAACTGTAATGCATCCGTAGAGCTCACCGTTTCGGCGTTCAAAATCCCAATCAGCAGAACGAAGCTTTTCGGAGGCACCATTGTTGCCGTGGAAGTATTCTGCCATATTGCATTCATCACTGGCGTTGTACTCAATCAAGCCCTGACGCATAATGTCTTCGTGCCGAGCTGCAAACGCGGCATCTTCCTCGTATTCGTCCTCGTCGATGTCGCCATAACTATCTCTACTGTGTACTTGAATGGTCAGCGGACAATAGTATTTGGTTGTGACAGACTGAGGATAGGCTTCTGTCAGCATTCTGTTGAGCTGCTCATAGGAAGCAAGTCCTTCGACCTTGACGGTGTTCTCAAACTCTCGCTTGCTCGTATAGGGGAGGTTGTGCATGAAAACGATGGTGTCGTTCAAAGTGTGGAATCTGAACCCTGTGGGCAACGCTTTTGCGATCGCATTTTCTACGATACCGTGGCATTCGAGAGTGAATGTGAGACCTTCGTCGGAATCTTCATTGTATTTGATATCGTAAGCACTTGCGTGATTCGCATTCAAATACGAGAGAGCTCCGGCTAACTGTCTGCGTTCAACGGGGGGTTGAACACGCGCGGTGTAATCGCCATTTGAAATAATTGCTATCATGGTTTTATCCTTTCTGTGAAAATTAAAAATGCCCGACTCTCATGTTTCAGAGAATCGGGCATGGTAAGATAAATATTTTTTTGTGGGGAGGAGAACGAGAAGATGCCATTTTTCTTTTCCTTTCAAGACATATTTTTTTAACAAAGATTTTTTTCAAAATAACGAAAAAAGGGGAGATATTTACGATGAAAAATCACAAATATCTCCCCTAAAAAGGTATGGGAAAGGTTCATTTCTGGTCCTTAGCCCTAAAACGCCGATTGGCATCTTTTTATTTGCACTAAAATCCGATTTTCAAAAAAGTGAGGAAAACGGCGAAAAACGAAGAAAACCCGAGAAAATCTCGGGTTTTTCGACCGGCATCTTTTAAGACCGGAACACTTGGAGGCGCCACCCGGAATTTCGGAGTGCCACCGGCACTCCGAATGTTGCGAACCGGATTCTGCACATTTTGTGTGCAGAGCCCGTCCAATTCGATGATGACTGGAAAACACAAAAGACACCCATCGGGTGTCTTTTGTGTTTTGGAGGCGCCACCCGGAATCGGACCGGGGATAAGGGTTTTGCAGACCCGTGCCTTACCGCTTGGCCATGGCGCCATATGGAGCGGATTACGGGGCTCGAACCCGCCACCT
>ERZ780198.2625-NODE-2625-length-13434-cov-31.593916_pt1 | contig 13434 bp, 14 predicted proteins | sample MGYA00510979_ERZ780198 | MGnify/ENA primary metagenome ERZ780198 (study PRJEB29588, sample SAMEA2158039) | human gut metagenome | biome: human gut; feature: human-associated habitat; material: faeces | place: Denmark | collected 2008/2010 ...
CTGCCGCACCTCGCTCGCCGTATCGGCACTTAGAATTATGCGGTATTGCCTTTATTCTTGGGTGGGGCGTATCTTGTTTTTTGGGTGGTATTTGCTGTATTCCGGGGTAGAATATTGGGCAAGGCCCGTCATGCGGGACGATGCAAGCATCGTCCCCTACAAATAGGGTTGGGTTTGTTGCAGGTTTTATAATATGCAATACGGCAAGGCTTCGGCGGGATGAGAGTCCCCCGCCCCACTTACCACTTAATATATCACCGCCCTCCCCACACCGCAACGCTTTTCCCCTTGCAATTTTGCGGCAAATCCGCTATGATGAAACACGAGAAATTTTATGGCCGGGGCGGCGCCGCGCTGCCCTGTGCCAATGATGAAGGAGATCCTGTTATTATGGCATTCAAATATGAAATCACCGAGCGCATTGCTGTTCTTTCCACCAACTCCAGCGGCTGGGAGCGCCAGTTGAACCTGATCAGCTGGAACGACCATGAGCCGAAGTATGACATCCGTGACTGGTCCCCGGACGGCAGCAAGATGGGCAAGGGCATCAGCATGACCAAAGAGGATCTGATTGCCCTGAAAGGCATTCTTGATGACATGGAGCTGTGATGGAAGATTATCGCGCACAATTTATTGACATTTACAACAAGAATGTCACCCGCCCCGGTGCGGACCGCCTGCTGAAATGGCTGGAGGGCACAGACTTTTTTACCGCGCCCGCTTCCACCAAGTTCCACGGTGCATGCGAGTGCGGCCTTGTGATGCACAGCATCAATGTGTACAACGCCATGATGCAGCACTTTTTCACGGAAGGGGAAGATAACCCCGAAACTTTTGCGGTGTGCGCCCTGCTGCACGATGTATGCAAGGCGAACTTTTACAAAGTCAGCACCCGCAACGTGAAAAATGATGCTACCGGTCAATGGGAGAAAGTTCCTTTTTATCAGGTAGCCGACCAGCTGCCCTATGGCCACGGTGAAAAGAGCGTTTATCTCATTGAGCACTTCATGCGCCTAAAAACCGATGAAGCCATTGCCATCCGCTGGCATATGGGCGGTTTTGACGATGCGGTGCGCGGCGGCAGTTTTGCGGTAAGCGATGCTTACAACCGCTACCCGCTGGCCGTCAAGCTGCACGCTTCGGACCTGATTGCCACCTATCTGATGGAGCAGGGCACCAGCAATGTGGAAAACGGCCACCCAAAAACAAAATAATTGATAGCAGAAACGGCACAGCCTTTTTACCGGGCTGTGCCGTTTATCTTAGGCAACACCGCACAATTCCCGCCTTGCGGCTTAAGCACCGCTCCGGCAGCTGCGGCACGGCATCTGCGTTGCCAAAATGCTCGATAATGTCGGGTTGCGGTACCCGCATCGTGCTTCGGGGGCAAAAGCCCCTCGCACTCTGCGACCGCTGCCCCTGCTTCGGTTCGCTGTTTCCGCCACTGGCGGCGCTCACCTTTGCAGCATCCAGTATTATCTGCGCTTTTGGCTTGGCATCTGCCGCACCTCGCTCGCCGTATCGGCACTTAGAATTATGCGGTATTGCCCTTATTGCTTACTGCACGCTTTGCATATATTCGTCAATTCTCTGGCTGAAGATTTCCGGCCAGCGGGCGTCGTATTCGGCAAACACCTGCTTGAAGTAATCGGCTTCCTCTGCATCCGGCCGGGCTGTGCGGCGGTAGCAATACAGGGTAATGCCGTCCAGCGGGAACTCGGTCACATATTCATAATGGACGGCAGCAGGGCTTTGGGTGCGCAGCGCTGCGTTGATGGGGCCGACAATGCCGCCCTCATCCACACGATCGGTCACCATCACATATTCTGACGTCCAGATTCCCGTGGGGAAGCCATGGGTGGAGGGCACACTGCTCTCCCACAGGATCATCGTTTGCAGCTGGGGGTGAGCCGGGTCACTGTAGGCAAAGGTAGTGCCGCTGTAACCATTGGAATCCATATTGATGTAAACGGTCTGGTCCTCGGTGCAATGCTCCAGCACAAAATCTGTCACGGCGCGCATCTGGGCCAGGTCGGTGCGGCGGGTCAGGTCCAGGCTTTCGCTGCTCAGGGCTAGGGTCTGCACGTTTTTACCGGGCAGACGCAGGGCGTTGCCGAAGTTGACCACCAAAAATACGGCCAGAACACCCGCCGCAGCATTGCGCAGCCAGGGCTTTGCCTTTTGCTGGGTCAGTTTGGCGCACAGGCCAAACAGCATCAACAGGTAAAAAGGCGCAAGGATCAGGCTCTGGTGGTCGCCCAGGGACTGGGTACGGGTAAACAGCACCATCGCCCCCAGGCTGGCCGCGGCGGCTACAATAGCCTGTGCACGGGTGCTGCGGCAATACAGCAGCCACACCAAGCCTGCCGCGCAGAGCACCAGCCAGATCAGTCCCTGGGTGCGCAGCTGGCCCAGGCAGTTGTTGCCAAAGCCGCCGCCGTAGTAAGCGCCGTAAATATCGGCGTAGTCGGTTGTCAGGATGGTTTTGAAGGTGGGCAGCAGCGCCCCCACGATGATCACAGCGCTGGGCACGCCGAACAGCAGCATATGTTTGAGGGTACTCCCCAGCGTTTTGCGGCGCACCGCCCCCACCAGCACCGCCAGCACATACACAGCATAAAACGCCAAGATCCAGAACATGTACCAGCGCCGGGTCAGGATCAGGGCAAACGTTGCAGCAAAAATCGCCAACAGCCGCGGCCAGGGCAGCGTTTCAAACCGGTAATCCGCGCACAGCAGGGCGATCACTGCGGCAAAAGTCAGGCCAAAGGCATCCGGCATGCCGTGGGTGGCAGGCCACAAAAACATGGGCCACAGCACCATAACCGCCATACACAGCGGGTAATACAGCGCCGTATGGCAAGCGGGCAACTGCTGGGCCAGGTATTTTGCGCCCATCAGCAGCGCAAACCACATGGGTACAAAGCAGGTGATGGCATAGCACACCATAAACGCATTGATGCTGCGCCCGGTAAAGAGATACGGCACACTGATAAAGAGATTCATGAACATCTTATAGTCCGCCGTCAACAGGCTTTCCAGCAGCACATTAATGCCGTAAAATCCGCTTTGACCAAAGCTGCCGAACAGCAGTGTCTGCTTGGCAAAATAGTTGATCGCGTCATCACTGTACACCGTTTGGCGGTAGCACACCAGTGCAGCGATGACCGCAACGCCCACAGCGGAGCCAGCCAGCCAACTGCGCAGGAAGGTTTTATCCTGTGCTACCCTCTGACCGGGGAACACCGTCTGCCAGGTAAAGTGCAGCAGCAGGCACAGCCCGCCCATGCAGACAGCCCACATCAGCACCACCAGCAGCATGCCGCCATAGGCTGTGATCACACCGCCCACCAGAATGGCACACAGCAGCAGCACGCCATACGCCAGCCAGCGTGGACCGGCCGGGAGTGCGCGAAGGTTCGGGAACTGAATTTTTCCCATCGGGGGCCTCCTTTCGCCCTTTATTTGTTTATACAATTTGTTTATATAAAATCATTTTATACAAAGCATTTATTCTGTTCGTGTTGTCCTGCTCTTGTACAACCCTTATGCGGCTTATTTCACAGGGGGGGAACCGTTACACTCCACGCAGTCACACAACACTGCGGGCATCCGGCACTTCCACACTTTGCAGGTCAAATACAAAAGCAGCCCGCGAAACCAAGGCTCCGCGGGCTGCCGGGTTATGTATTTACTTTCTTGCGGCCGCCGGCTGATTCAAACGTTCCAGCTCGGCATTCAGGTCCTGGCTCACACTGCGGCGGGTATCACCTGCGCGGCGCAGGCGGTGGGTGTTTGCATTATTGGCCTGCACCTGCGGCTGGCTGCGCACAGGGCGCACCCGTTTGGCAGCTGGCTGAGCAGACTTATTATGGCGCGCCTTTGCCTGGGCAGCGGGATAATTTTCCTTTGCGGCGTTCTCTCCAAAGTGGCGCAGCTCCGCACCAAAGGCTTCAAAATCTGCACCGGTTGCATCCAGTGCCTGATAAATTGCCGTGGTGGCATCATCCAGGTCCGCAGTGGCGGCGCTCAGGCGTTCATCCACGCGGGTCACACGCTCACGTAGCATGGCAAGGCTTGCGGCCAAATCGCGGGCATGCTCTGTCATGCGGCCCTGCTGCTCTTCAGCCTGCTGTTTCAGGCGTTCTTCGGCCGCATCGGCTTTCAGGCGGGCTTCCATCAAAATCTGACGGGCCTCAATGCGGGCTTCCTCGGTCACATCAGCCTGGGGTGCCTTCGGTTCCGGGGCCGGCTCCGGCTTTTCCTGCGGGGTAGGCTGAGGTGCGGGGGCCGGTTCCTGCTTGGGGGCAGGCATACCGCCTTTGGGGATCATCGCCTCGTATTCAGCAATCTGCTTTTCGTACTCGTCGATCTGTTTTTGCAGATCGCGGCAACGGAACTGCCATTCCACCACAGCCTGCTGATTTTCTTTATTGCGGCTCAGGTTTGCCGTAGCGCGCTCTTCTACCGATTTGGCACGGGCGACCACCTCGGCAGCCGATTTTTCTGCAGCTTCGGCGCGCTGGTTAGCGGCTGAAAGATCGCTTTGCAGTTTTTCCACACAGGCACGTGCAGCGGACTGTTCAGAGCGCATTTTATCCAGCTGGGCCTGCAGCTGGGCAATCTGCTCTTCCTGCTCTGCGCTGTGCTGCCGGTTTTCGTTGTCCAGTGCATTGAGGTAAGCCAGCACATCATTTTTATCAAAGCCCCGGAACGTGGTTCGGAACCCTTTTTCCTGCAGGGCTGATAAGGTTTGGCTGCTGGGCATAGCTTTCCTCCTAAACTGGTCAGCGGGCCGTTTTGTTTTTTATGCGAGCATGCCTGCCCGCAGCCGCAAAGGATAGAGAACGCGCAGCGATCAAGAACGCTTGTTCAGGATGCTGAGCAGATCGTTGAAGTAATCACCGTCATCTTCGTTGCTATCATCTTCCTTGGCAGCGGGGGCGGTGGAAACCGGGGTGTCAACATTGGGGTTGAACACATTGCTGAATACCGGGTTGGGGATGACCGGATCAGCGGCCGGGGCCGGGGCGGGAGCCGGAGCAGGTGCAGCGGCGGGTGCCGGAGCGGCAGCCGGGGCAGCAGCAACAGGAGCAGCGCCGTTGGTGTTTTCTTCAACGGTAACGTTGTAAGCAACGCCGTTCACGGTAACAGTCAGGTTTTTCATAAAAAGGATCCTCCTTAAATATTACAGGGTGATGTTGCCGTGTTTCTTAGGCAAACGGGTGGTGCGCTTGGTGGCCAGCATATCCAGGGCCTGTGCGGCAGCAGCACGCACATCGGCAGCCTTTACAGCGGCATCGGCAGCGCCGTTGGCAACAGCGGCAACTGCACTGCACTGCTCTGCCTTGTAGGCAGCAGCCTTCTGCTTGGTAGCCTGCTGGATGTTGTCAGAAGCAAAGATCTCGTCCTTGTACAGAACGGTAGCGGCGGTTTCCGGTGCCAGCGGGGCAACGGTGCAGCCGTCCACAGCAATACGCCAGTCAGCGGAAGCTGCAAAGACGGTGTAGATGGGGCCAACAGCCTCACCGGCAAGGATTGCGACCTTAACGGTGGTAGCTTCGGCATAAACGCCAGCCATACGGGCAGCCTGGCGGATGCCGCCAGCCTGGTCGTCGCCTTCGCTCTTGACAAAGCCTTCCGTGTTGACAACAGTCACAACGGGAATGCTGTAAGCATCGCACAGGCGCACAAAACGGGCTGCCTTAGCGGTGCACTTGTGGCACAGGGTACCCTTGGCGGTAGCAACGATACCGACAGCCTGGCCGTTGACGGAACCAAGTGCGGTATAGATGTTGCGGCCATAACCAGCGTACAGCTCGGTCAGGCTGCCTGCATCGGCAATAGCCTCGGCAGCGCTCTTGGCATCATACTTGACCAGGTTGAGCGCAGCGGCGGGAGCTTCGAAATCAAACACAGCGGGGCCAGCCAGGTTGTTGGCCGGCAACATACCCACAACGCGGGCAGCGGCGGAAGCTGCCTTGACGGCATCTTCTTCCACGATAGCGGCAACGCCTGCCTTGGCGGCAAACTCAGCAGAGCCGGCAGCCTTGACCTTGTCCTCTGCATTGAAAGGAGCGGTCAGGAACAGCTCAGCGTCAGCTGCCATGATGCAGACATCAGCTGCAGCGGCCTGCACAGCGCTGGTGCCGGCGCAGGTACCGGTAACAACGGCAACCTGAGGCACAACGCCGGAGATGCGGGCGATCTCAGCGGTCAGGCGGGAGTTTGCGTTCAGCAGCTCCAAGCCGCCTTCCAGCTTAGCGCCGGTAGAATTGTAGAACGTTACAACGGGATTGCCGGTCTCAGCGGCCATTTTCAGCACGCGAGTGGTTTTATCCAGATCTGCCGCGCCAACGGGTTCCCCGTTCTGGTAAACGGCATAAACGCTTTGGCCATTGGCACAGCCGAACGCTGCGCTGACGGCACCGTCAGTAAACAGAGGAGAATAGTTCCCCTCATCAAAAAATGCTGCAAGGATTGCTTCCTTGCCTGGCTTATTAGCTGCCATACATTGACCTCCTGTTTATTCAATGAGCAAGATGGTTATCATATGCCATATGGCTTTATTATACTACTTCGTCGAAAAGCAGACAAGTGGAAAGCGCCAAAAAGTTTTGCGTTTTGCCTTATTTTTCAGCTTTTTCTGCACAGTTTGCCCAAAATTATGACAAAGCCGCCCCTTGCGGAGCGGTTTGTTTGCATAGAATGTTGTGATTCAGCTTGCTTAGTCGTGCTTGATGGGGCCGGGGCGGCGGGCGGCGGCAGGGGCGGCTTTGCGGGCCGGGGCAGCCTTGAGCGCGGCATTGCGCAGGGCACTAATCTCGGATTTTTTCAGTTCGCGGTATTCGCCAGGCTGCAGCATGCCCAGTTTGACCGGGCCTTCAGCGCTGCGCTTCAGGCGGATGACCTCCAGGCCGACTGCTTCGCACATGCGGCGGATCTGGCGGTTGCGGCCCTCGTGCAGGGTGATTTCCAACACCGTGCGGCCGGGTTCATCCACCACAACATGGATGACGGCGGGCTGGGTTTTTACACCATCGTCCAGCACAACGCCGCTGGACATTTTGACAACCTGTTCCTCGGTCGCGCGGGGGCGCACAGTAACGCGGTACAGCTTGCCCACGCCGCCGGAAGGATGAGTGAGCAGGTTGGCAAATGCGCCGTCATCCGTCAGCAGCAGCAAGCCTTCGCTGTCTTTATCCAGACGGCCGATGGGATACACACGGCGGTCCACGCCGGTGAGCAGATCCATAACGGTCTTGCGGCCGCGTTCGTCCGATGCGGTGGTAATATAGCCGCGGGGCTTGTTAAGCATCAGATAGGTATACTGGCGCTTGCGCACAATGCGCACGCTTTTGCCGTCAATGCTGACTTTATCAAAGTCGGGGTCCATCTTATCCCCCAGCGTGACCGGGTGGCCGTTGACCTTGACGCGGCCTTCATCAATCAATTTTTCTGCAGCGCGGCGGGAGCACACGCCCTGGTCCGAGAGTACTTTTTGAATCCGTTGTTCTGCCATGGTGTTCCTTTCCAATATCAGGGTAATATCCGCCGGGTGGATTTGCTTAATATGATAATGTTCTCCCGGCATTTCAGTTGAACAGCCCGCTTTGGGCCGGGTTCCGGTTGGGGAAAAATGAAATCTGTCCGCTTATTCCTGCGGGGTTTCGGGCTTGTCCTTTTTGATTAAGGCGCTGATGCGGTCCACAAGGTCCGGCAGAGCGTTGATAGCGCTGTCCACCGGGCTGACATGTTCCACCAGCTGGATGGTGCGCACATTGCCGCCGCTGATCACCAAAAACGCGATGGGTGCAATGGAAACGCCCGCGCCGGTGCCGCCGCCAAACATCTGCTTGTTGGTTTTTGCGCCAACATCAGAGCCGCCGGAGGCAAAGCCAAAGGTAACGCGGGAAATGGGGATGATGGTTGCTCCATCCACCGTGATCGGTTCGCCAATGATGGTATTGGCATCCACCAGCTGGCGGATTTTTTCCATGGTAACGCCCATCATGCCTTCAATCGGATGTTCTGCCATTATAAATTACCTCCCTGTTCTGTTTCAGGTGTATTGTATTTGGGGTGTTTTGGGGGCAGCAGCTGCGGGTCATGCCGGGCATGCCACACAAAGCACACCACTGTAACCAGTGCCAGCAGCGGGCAGAGCAGCAGTTTGAGCGAAACCACACGCTGCTGTTTTGCGCTGCCGGTGTAATCAGCCTCCAGCCAGAGCTGATCCGCCTGTATTTTAATGTGGTCCTGTGCGATTGCCAGGATGGTGTTGAGGGTGGTCAGCGTCTGGCCGTACAGGATGGCCGTTTCTGCGGCGGTCTCCCCTGTTATCGTCCAGATCACATTCAGCTTGCTGACGCGGAAGCCGCGCAGCAGCGGCCCCACACTGGCGCGCAGCACGCTGAACAGGTGCCGCACATAGCCAACAGGGTCCGCCCTGACTGCCGCTTTGATGCGGTCCACAAGGCCGGTATCTTCTTCCGGCTGTGGTTCCGCGGCAGGTGTTTCCGCTGCCGGGGCAGATTTGGCTTTTGGTTTTGGTACTGCCTGTTCCGGCTGCGGGGATGTTTCCGGTGCTTTTGGTTTTCCCTGTTCCTTTTCAGCGGGCGGGGCCGGTTCTGCTTTTTGGGGTTCTTCCGGCGCTTTTGCGGGCTTTGCTTCCGTGGGTTCCGTCTGCTTTTCCATTGTAGGTTGTGCGGGCAGTTCCGCTTTTGCAGGCGGCGGGGTTGGCTTGGGCGGTGCGGCGGAAGTCGGCTCGGTTTTGGGCGTGTTCCCCTGCTTTGTTTCTGCCTTCGGTTCTGCCTTTTTTTCCTCTTCATCCGCTTTACGCGGGTACAGGGTAAAGTGCAGCGGGCCGTAACACAGCTGTAAACGCAGGCCGCCGATATGGCTCCAACGGAAGTGAATGCCCGCAGGCAGCAGCAGCGCCAACAGCAAAAGCAAAAGCAGTGCCAGCAAAATCATGCCGATTATTTTTAGCACCATCAGCACAACCGCCAACACGGCGCTCATTGCAGTTCCTCCAGGGTTTGCTGCACCGGCAGTTCTTCTTCTTTCTGGGGGTCGTCATGCAGCGGGGGCAGGTCGGCCAGACTGCCAAGGCCGAACACCCGCAAAAAGGTATCCGTCACCCGGAACGCCACCGGCTTGCCGGGCAGATCCAGGCGGCCAGCTTCCTCAATCAGTCCACGTTCCATCAGCTTGGACACGGTGGAAGAGGAATCTACTCCGCGCACCTGCTCGATGAAGCTGCGGCTGACCGGCTGGTTATAGGCGATAATAGCCAGAACTTCCAGCGCAGCGGGCGAAAGCGGCGCGTTGCGGCGGGTATCCAAAATGCGCTTGACCACCTCGCCATAATACGGGCGGGTCGCCATCTGCCAGCGGTCGCCGTCAAAATGCAGCAGCATCAGGCCGCTTTCGGTTTCATCATAGCGCTTTTGCAGCTTTTCCAGCAGGGTCAGCACCTCTGCCGGGTCGGCGCGCATGGCTTCGGCCAGGCGGTCGGTTTCCACCGGTTCGGCGTTGGCAAACAGCATGGCTTCCAGCATGCCAATTTTATTGCGCCGTGTGATCGGCATCGGCTGCGGCCTCCTTTTCTGTGGGTTGGTTTTGTTTGTTGCGCGGGCGGCGGGCGCGGTCCATCGTCAGGGTTCCGGTTTCATCCAGCCGCACACGCCCGGCGCGGATCAATTCCAGCAGCGCCAGGAACGTTGCCACATTGGTGCTGCGGCTTTCCTGCGGGCTGAACAGCTGGCCCATGCGGCACAGTGTACCTTTCAGCATACCGCGCAGCATGTGGGCCACACGGCTTGCCACCGATACGAACGGCGCGGTGACCAACGGTTCAAACCGCTCCTGGGTGGGCTTTTTGCGGCGCTGGCTGCGGCCCATCAGGCTGAACCACGCCTGCACCAGCCGGTCGGGATCCTGTTTGCGGGAATATTCCGCCGGGCCTTCCGGTTTTTGGGGCTGGCGCACCGCGGTGTACAAATCCCGCGCACGGCTGCCCAACTCCGCCGCCACCTGCTTACAGGTGCTGTACTCGATCAGACGGCCGGTCAGCTCCGCTTTCATGCGTTCCGCTTCAGGGCTGCGTGGCAGCAACAGGGCACTTTTCATCTGAACCAGGTGCGCGGCCATATCAATGAATTCGCTGGAGACTTCCAGCTTATCGGCCTGCATGGTCTGGATGGCGGCAGTATACTGCTCAATGAGTTCCATGATATTGATATCATAGAGGTTCATTTTATTTTTACCAACCAGATAGAGCAGCAAATCCAGCGGACCTTCAAAATTATCTTCCTGTAGCTTAAAGGTAAGTGTTTCCATAAAACAGCGGATATCGTTCCTTACTTAAATTGAGATGTGCCATCAGGCAATGCCGAACAGCAGTTCCACAAAGCCGGTCAGGTTCAGCAGCAAACGCCACGCCGCGTTCACGCAGAGATTGAGCGGGGTGTTGAGCAGGCCAAAGAACACCAGAAGCAGCACAACGCCCATGATATATTTTTCATACCGCATGGCCTGAAAATACAGTTTTTGCGGCAAGAACAGCAACACAATGCGGCTGCCGTCAAACGGCGGTACAGGGATCAGGTTGAACACGCCAAGGCTGATGTTCATGCTGATCAGAACATAAAGGAAATCCAGCACCAGCTGGGGCGCCGCGCCGCCGCAGGCATAATATGCCACTTTATAGAGCAGCATGGCCGCATAGGCTAGCAAAAAGTTGGAGAGCGGCCCCGCCGCGGCGGAAACAGCCATCCCCCGTTTGGGATTTTTGAAGCGCGTGGGGTTGATGCCAACCGGCTTTGCCCACCCGACCCCGGCCGCAATCATGCACAAAGCGCCCAGCGGGTCAAAGTGGCGCAGCGGATTCATGGACAGGCGGCCCATATCCTTGGCGGTGGAATCGCCCAATTTCCAGCCGATAAGCGCGTGGGCGGATTCATGGAACGGGATGACGATCAGCATAGCCACGGCGCGCAGAGCGTAATAATACAGCTCCTGCGGGGAGATCACGCCATTGAGGGCAAAATGATTCATAAAAACCTCAGCATACCGCATAGCAGGCCACACAGGCACATACGGGTAATTATTTAAAGTATTATACCGTACAATCTGCCCCAAAACAAGGGCAGCGGGACACTTTGCGCCTGTTTTTGAAAAAATGTACCGTTTCTGCGGATTTTTTACGGATTTTTTCAAAAAGGGTATTGCATTTTGGCTTAAGATTTGCTATTATAGTACAGCTATGTTAAAGGAGGTGCAAGCAGAATGGCCAAATGTGCATGTTGTGGCAAGGGTGTCACTTTCGGCATCAAGGTTTCCCACTCCCATCGTCGGAGCAATCGTACCTGGAACCCCAACGTCAAGCGCGTGAAAGCGGTTGTGGATGGTTCCCCGAAGTATATCTACGCCTGCACCCGCTGCCTGCGTTCGGGTAAGGTTACCCGCGCGGTCTGATCAAGACGCAAAAAATTGCCGGTCACAGTTGGTGGCCGGCATTTTTGCGTGCTTTTTATAAGCGGGTTCCCGTTGCTGTCAGGGGCTGCCTTGGCAGTGCTTTTTTGATTTTTATCAGGATGTATCTGATCAGATACGCCTTAGGAGGTTGCTATGCTGCCAGCTGACCCAATCATCCTGCTCAGTTATATCAACACCCAGCTGCGGGATCATTACGCAAGCCTGGATGCCCTGTGTGCCGATCAGGACGCCGATAAGGATGCCATTTGCGCAAAACTGGCCGATGTTGGCTATGAATACAACGCCAGCCGCAACCAGTTTGTGTAACGGTGTTGATCACACCCACATGTTTTCGCACGGCACTTTGCCCCGCAAGGGGTAAGGTGCTGTTTTTTTGGGTAAACCGCAGCGCTGTTTGCTGCGCAAGGCACGCCTGAAAGCTGCACAAATGGTGACCCTTCCGCAAACACAAAATTCGGCTGCGTTTGTAGAAACAGGCGATGGTTTCGGCTTTTCATGTGCGCCCTTAAGGGAGGAAAGTATATTTTGAACTTTGTTTTTGTTTCGCCGCAGTTCCCCAAAACCTACTGGAATTTTTGTGACCGGCTCAAGCACAACGGGGTAAATGTGCTGGGCATTGGCGATTCCGGCTATGACGAGATCCCGGACGAGCTGAAAGAATGCCTGACCGAGTATTACCGTGTGGATTCCATGGCGGATTATGATGCCATGGTACGCGCCATGGGGTATTTCACTTTTAAGTACGGCAAAATCGACTGGCTGGAAAGCAACAATGAATTCTGGCTGGAGCAGGATGCTGCCCTGCGCACCGATTTCAATATTACCACCGGCGCACAGAACGACTTTATTGACCGCATCAAGTACAAGAGCAAAATGAAGGAAAGCTACATCGCTGCCGGGGTACCCGTGGCCCGCCACCACATGGTGCATGAAAACGGCCTGGACGATGCCCGCGCCTTTGTGGCTCAGGTCGGCTACCCGGTCATTGTGAAGCCGGACAACGGCTGTGGTGCCGAGGCCACCTATAAGCTAAAAAACGATGCCGAACTGGAAGCGTTCTATGCGGAACTGCCGGATACTTCCTATATTATGGAAGAATTCATCAACGGCACCATTGTGAGCTTTGACGGCGTAGCCGACAGCCGCTGTGTACCGCTGTTCTACACCTCCAACGTATTCCCCACCCCCATGATCGACATTGTGAACTCGCTGGGCGATCTTTCCTACTGGACGCAGAAAACCGTGCCGGAGGAGCTGCGGGATGTCGGGTTTCGCACCATCAAGGCATTCGGCGCAAAGAGCCGCTTTTTCCACTGCGAGTTTTTCCGCCTGAACGAGGACAAAGAGGGCCTTGGGCAAAAGGGCGATTACGTTGCGCTGGAAGTGAACATGCGCCCCGCCGGCGGCTACACCCCGGACCTGATCAACTATGCCAACAGCGTGGACTGCTACCAGATCTGGGCCGATATGGTATGCTATGACGAGCTCCGCCACGAAAAGCTGGACCTGCCCCACCACTATTGTGTATACGCAGGCCGCCGCGACTGCCACACCTACAAGCACAGCCATGAGGAGATTCTGGCCCGGTATGGCCGCCAGATGAAGATGTGCGACCGCGTACCGGATGTGCTTTCGCTGGACATGGGCAACCAGATGTATGTTGCCACCCTGGATACCGCCACAGAGCGCGATGCGTTTGTGCGCTATGTGCAGGAGCAGGCCCCTGCACAGGCGGCAAAGGACTGATTTCAGCCGCTTTCTATTTTCTCATTATTTATTTTGACCCTTGACCGGGCACCGCCAGGATTGTTTCTTGGCGGTGCTTTTTGTTGTTTTATATCTTGCGTATTTTCGTGGTTTATTGTTTGTCTCTTTGCTTTAGGGCAACACCGCACAATTCCCGCCTTGCGGCTTAAGCACCGCTCCGGCAGC
>ERZ780198.2637-NODE-2637-length-13341-cov-2.181544_pt1 | contig 13341 bp, 10 predicted proteins | sample MGYA00510979_ERZ780198 | MGnify/ENA primary metagenome ERZ780198 (study PRJEB29588, sample SAMEA2158039) | human gut metagenome | biome: human gut; feature: human-associated habitat; material: faeces | place: Denmark | collected 2008/2010 ...
AGGCGGTTATTCCTCCGATTCCCGGACTTCGTGAAGCTTATGAAGCCGGATTTGCAGTGACTAACCGCGAAATTCTCGACATACGCACTCTTCCGAAGAAGGTTGTCGTTATCGGCGGCGGCGAGGACTATGACGTGCTCATGCAGGCTCTCCAGCAGCTTCGCATGAAGAATGTCAAGGTTCCGGATATTGCATTCCGCGCGGCTAACTCGCAGGCTGAGGTCTCCGAGGAAAAGGATATCCGGTTCATCGAGGAACTGAAGGGAAAGTCCGCTTCGTTCTATGCGCTGATAATCGCGCCGTATACTCCTCTTGAGGTCCAGCTTGCCGCGATGGCGGGAGTTCAGGGGACTTCCGCGGAGATAGCGGCTATACTCAAGTTCCAGTGCGGCTTTACCGAGAACGGCTACTGCGAACTCAACGAACCTTCCGGGCTTGGCATGACACTTGCGAATATGAAGCTCAGCAAGGCGCTCGGCTCCGACGGAAAGCGCGCAGGCGGTCAGGAGAACCTCACAGCGCAGCAGCTTGCCGCGTACAAGGATAAGATGAAGGGTCAGCGCTGCTTTATCCTGGGTCATTACAGCGCGAAGCTCGACGAGCTCAACGGGCTGATGAACGAGCATGCGTTCGCCTGCAACGAGTTCTGTGATTACTTCCAGAAGACCCCGCAGCGTCCGGAATTCTTCGTGCTGACCAAGGAATCATCCTATCTGGGCAACGGAAAGTACATCGAGGGTATGGAGTGCTTCATTGACGGAAGAATAAAGGTGTTCGAGGATAAGTTCAAGAAAAAGCCGACCTACTTCAACGGCCTCGGCGCGGGACTTATCAACGGGCTGCCGTCCTTCCAGAGCGCGGAGACGGTGTTTGCGACCGCGAATATGTTCCCGATGTACGCCATGATCCAGCTTGCGCTTTACATGGGATTCAGCGAGATATATCTTTACGGCTGGGACGGGCTGTTCCCGCTGAATATCGACGATAACGGCGCCGCAAGAACTCCTGCGGAGGGCGAAGCCGCCGATTATCCCGCAGGCGCAAAGGCGCTGATGGAGCAGGTCAGGAAATTCGCAGAAAGCAGCGGCTCCAGGCTGTTCAGCATGTGCGAGACCAACGGACTTTCCTGCTTTGAGAAGGTGCCGTTCGAAAGCGTCGACCTTTCCACTTCCGCGATATTCGGAAGAATATGAGCTTTACCAACTAAGGAGAACCACGAATGAGCCTTGCCGACGAACTGTTTATAGAGAACTGCCGGGACATCATAGCTAACGGCGTTTCAGATGAGGAATGCCATGTCCGCCCGCACTGGGAGGACGGCAGCAGTGCCTATACGATCAAAAAATTCGGCGTGGTGAACCGCTATGATCTTTCCAAAGAATTTCCGGCGATCACGCTGCGGAAAACGGCGATCAAGAGCTGTACGGATGAAATGCTCTGGATCTGGCAGAAAAAATCGAACAATATCCATGACCTGAACAGTCATGTCTGGGATGAGTGGGCAGATGAGAACGGTTCGATCGGAAAGGCGTACGGCTATCAGATGGGCGTAAAGCATGCCTATAAAGAGGGAATGATGGATCAGGTGGACCGCGTGATCTATGACCTCAAAAACAACCCGTTCAGCCGCCGTATTCTGACCAATATCTATGTACATGCGGATCTGCATGAAATGAATCTTTATCCGTGTGCGTACAGTATGACCTTTAATGTCACGCAGAAAAAAGGCGAGGAGAAACTGACCTTAAACGCGATCTTAAACCAGCGTTCCCAGGATATCCTGACCGCAAACAACTGGAATGTCTGCCAGTATGCGGTTTTGGTCCATATGCTGGCACAGGTGTGCGGCATGCAGGTAGGAGAACTGGTTCATGTCATCGCGGACGCGCATATTTATGACAGACATATTCCGCTTGTGGAGGAGCTGATCACAAGAGAGACGCATCCGGCGCCGAAATTCTGGCTGAATCCGGAGATTACAGATTTTTATCAGTTTACACCGGATGATGTGCGGTTAGATGACTATGTGACCGGACCACAGATCAAAAATATTCCGGTTGCGGTATAGGAGGAAAAACAGATGAATTTAATTGCAGCGGTAGACAAAAACTGGGCGATCGGCTATCAGAATAAACTGCTTACAAGCATACCGGAGGATATGAAGTTCTTCCGTCAGACGACAACCGGAAAAGTTGTCGTGATGGGAAGAAAGACGTTAGAGAGTTTTCCGGGCAAGAAGCCTTTAAAGAACCGTACCAATATCGTATTGACTAAAAATCCGTCCTACCAGGCAGAGGGCGCGATCGTGGTACATAGCGAGGACGAACTGCGGGAAGAATTAAAAAAATATGACAGCGAAGATATTTTTGTGATCGGCGGGGAGAGCATCTACCGCCAGCTTCTGGACGAATGCGACAAGGCGTATATCACAAAGATCGAGTATGCGTATACCGCAGACGCGTATTTCCCGAATCTCGATGAGAAAGAGGAATGGAAGATCACGGCGGAGAGTGAGGAGCACACCTGCTTTGACCTTGAGTATTTCTTTCTCATTTACGAGAAAAACGCGTAAAAAACGGGCAGTACCAGGATAAGATAAGAAGGGTAAAAATGGAAAATTTTATTTACAGCATCAATGTGACCATGCCGATTTTTTTAGTCATGGTGCTGGGGTATTTTTTAAAACAGATCGGCATGTTGGATGACAACTTTGTCACGGTGGCGAACCGGTTTAACTTTAAGGTCACGCTTCCCTTTATGCTGTTCCGGGATATATCGACCGTGGACATCAAGGCGGTATTTGACTTAAAATACGTTCTGTTCTGCGCGATCGTGAGCACGATCTGCTTTTGGACGGTCTGGGCAGGGGCAAAGCTGTTTTTAAAAGATAAAAGTATGCGGGGAGCGTTTGTACAGGCGTCTTTCCGTGGAAGTGCCGCCGTCATGGGAATGGCGTTTATCGAAAATATTTATGGAAGTTCGGCGATGGGACCGCTCATGATCGTAGGAGCAGTTCCACTTTATAATATCTACTCGGTGTTAGTTCTGACATTTGAGGCAAATGAGGAAGATGGAAGACAGGGCGCGGGAAAGATCAAACAGGCTGGGATCAACATCTTAAAAAATCCGATCATCATCGGTATTTTCCTCGGGCTTGTGGTATCGCTGCTCGGCGTACATTTCCCGACGATCGTTGACCGCACGGTGGACAACGTGGCGCGCATGGCGACACCGCTTGCGCTGGTCACGATGGGAGCCGGCTTTGAGGGACGCAAGGCGCTTGCAAAGATCAAACCGACACTTGCGGCATCCTTTATCAAACTGGTTGCGCAGACGGCAGTGTTTCTTCCAATCGCGGCGGCAATGGGATTTACCGGGGAAAAGATCATCGGGATCCTGATCATGCTTGCGGCACCGACCACACCGAGCTGCTACATAATGGCAAAAAATATGAAAAACGACGGAGTGCTGACGGCGAGTATCGTTGTGACGACGACACTGCTTGCGTCGTTTACGCTTACAGGCTGGATCTATCTGTTGAAATGTACTGGACTGATCGGTTAAAAAGAGAAAAAGGAGGAGGATTTTTGTGGATATCACAGGCAGAAAATTATTTGTAAAGGCATTGCAGGAAGAGGGTGTCGATACCGTCTTCGGTTATCCGGGCGGAATGGTGACAGACCTGTTGGATGAATTATACAGACAGGAAGATATCCATGTCGTCCTCCCGCGCCATGAACAGGCGCTGATCCACGAAGCGGAGGGCTATGCGAGATCCACCGGAAAGGTCGGCGTCTGCCTTGTGACGAGCGGACCGGGAGCGACGAACACGATCACCGGGATCGCGGACGCGCATTATGACAGTATTCCGCTCGTATGCTTTACCGGACAGGTGCCGCTCAACCTGATCGGAAATGACGCGTTCCAGGAAGTGGATATTGTCGGGATGACACGCAGTATCACAAAGTACGGCGTGACCGTAAGACGGAGAGAAGACCTCGGGCGCATCATAAAAATGGCGTTTCAGATCGCGTCAAGCGGAAAGCCGGGGCCGGTTCTGGTAGATATCCCAAAAGACATCCAGGTGCAGCCGGGACCTGCGGATTATCCGGCACATGTGGACATCCGGGGCTATAAGATTAATACCGGTGCGCATGTCGGTCAGTTAAAGAAGGCGTACAAACTGTTAAAGGGCGCGGAAAAACCGCTGATCCTTGCCGGCGGCGGCGTCAATATCGCGGGCGCGGGGAAGAATTTAAGAACATTCGCGGAAAAAATGCAGATCCCGGTCGTTACGACGATCATGGGAAAAGGCTCCCTGCCGACCGATCATCCGCTCTATATCGGAAACTGCGGCATGCACGGAAAATACGCTTCCAACAAAGCGGTCAGCGAATGTGACGTGCTCTTTTCCATAGGAACCCGTTTTAACGACCGTATTACCGGCGATCTGAACGAATTTGCGCCTAAGGCAAAGATCATCCACATTGACATCGATACGGCGTCTATTTCGCGAAATGTGGTTGTAGACGTGCCGATCGTAGCCGACGCGAACAGCGCACTCGAAAAACTGATCGAATGGGCGGAAGAAAAAGACACAGCCGCATGGAGAGAGCGGATCGGAAAGTGGGAAAAGGAAAAACCGCTTGCGATGCGCCGGGATGCCGGGATGACACCGCAGATGATCCTTGAAGCACTCAATGCGAAATTCCATGAAGGAATTTTTGTGACCGATGTCGGTCAGCATCAGATGTGGGCGACGCAGTATCTGGAAATGAACGAAAACAAACAGCTCATCACCTCGGGAGGACTTGGAACGATGGGATTCGGTTTCCCGGCGGCGATCGGGGCGAAGATAGGAAATCCGGATCAGCCGGTCATCTGTATTTCCGGGGATGGCGGGATGCAGATGAATATCCAGGAGCTTGCGACGGCGGTGACCGAGGAAGTGCCGGTCATTGTATGTCTGTTTAATAACCATTATCTTGGAATGGTGCGCCAGATGCAGCAGCTTTTCTACGGAAAACGTTATGAGATCACCTGCCTCAGAAAAAGAAAGAGCTGTCCGGCGAACTGCAAGGGACCGAATCCCGCGTGCCCGCCGTATGAACCGGATTTTGTAAAACTTGCGGAGAGCTACGGGGCGTACGGGATCCGTGTCACGAACGCGGATGAGATCGCACCTGCGTTGGATGAAGCAATGACACATAAGGACGCGCCGGTCATTATCGAGTTTATGATCGCTTCGGATGAGATCGTTCTGCCGATGGTAAAGAGCGGAAATCCGATGAGTGAGATGATCTTAAAATAGGAGGGACGGAAATGAAGAACAGATGGATCGCGTTATATGTAGAAAATGAAGTCGGTGTACTGGCAAAAGTTTCCGGGCTCTTTTCCGGGAAATCCTACAATCTGCAGAGTCTTACGGTAGGAACCACGGAGGATGAGACGATCTCGCGCATGACGATCGGGGTGTCCAGTGATGACATTACCTTTGAACAGATCAAAAAGCAGTTAAACAGCATGGTGGAAGTCATAAAGGTGATCGACCTCACCAATGTGCCGATCCACATGAAAGAGATCCTGTTCGCGAAGGTGCTCGGCTGCAATGTGGAGCAGAAAGCGGAGATCTTCCAGATCGCGCAGGTATTCGGCGTGCAGGTGGAAGATATCGGCAGTGACAGCGTCCTTTTGGAGTGCAAACTGACGGAGCGCAGAAATAATGAATTAATTGCGCTTTTAAAGGAAAAATATAAAAGGATAGAAGTCGTCCGGGGAGGGGCAGTCGCGATCGAGTCGATCAGCACATCCTGCCGTTGACAAAAATTGTAAAAAAACTGTAATCTGTGCTTGCAGAGATCAAAACTTTGTGCTACTATACTCGGGTGAAAAACAAAGGGTTTTCGGGGCTTGTATGGGCAAAATACCGAAAAATCTTTACTTCATAAAAAATTATTGTATAAATTATTGTAAAATTATAGGAGGAACAACTGTATGCGCAAGACAAAAATTATCTGTACAATGGGACCATCTACGGAAAAGGGTGATACTTTAAAGAAGTTGATCGAAGCCGGTATGAATGTTGCAAGAATGAACTTTTCCCATGGTGATTTCGATGAGCACGGCGGAAGATTAAAGAGTTTAAGAAAATACTCCAAAGAACTTGGTCTGCCGGTTGCAGCGCTGCTTGACACAAAGGGACCGGAAATCCGTCTTGGTGACTTTGAAGCAGGCAGAGTAGAATTAAAAGAAGGACAGGAATTCACCCTGACCGCAAGAGATATCCTTGGAACAGAAAAAGAAGTTTCCATCACATACAAACAGCTTCCGAAAGACGTTAAGCCGGGATCTTCCATCCTGTTAGATGACGGTCTGATCGGACTTGAAGTAAAAGAAGTATCCGGTGATGACATCGTATGTACCGTAATGAACGGTGGACCGGTTTCCAACCACAAGGGTGTAAATGTTCCTGGAACAGACCTTTCTATGGATTACTTAAGCGAAAAAGATAAGGCAGACCTTATCTGGGGCGCTGAGAATGACGTAGACTTCATCGCAGCTTCTTTCGTACGTGAAGCAGCAGACGTTATCGCGATCCGTGATCTGTTAAAAGCACACGGCGGCGAGAAGATCCAGATCATCGCAAAGATCGAGAACGAGCAGGGTGTTCGTAACATCGACGGCATCTTAGAGGCAGCAGACGGTATCATGGTTGCCAGAGGTGACATGGGTGTTGAAATTCCTTGTGAAGAAGTTCCGGTTGTTCAGAAGAACCTGATCAAGAAAGCAAATCAGGCAGGAAAGATCGTTGTTACCGCAACACAGATGCTTGACTCCATGATCAAGAACCCGAGACCTACCAGAGCAGAAGCAACTGACGTTGCAAACGCTATCTATGACGGTACTGTTGCGATCATGCTTTCCGGCGAGACCGCTGCAGGTGCATATCCGGTAGAAGCATTAAAGACCATGGTTAAGATCGCAGAGCGTACAGAAAAAGATATCAATTACAGAAGACGTTTCTTCGAAAATGACAGAAAAGCAAACCCGGATGTTACAGACGCTATCTGCCACGCTACCTGTACTACAGCGCTTGACTTAAAAGCAAAGGCAATCATCAGCGTTACCAAGTCTGGCCGTTCCGCAAAGATGGTATCCCGTTACAAACCGGATTGCGACATCGTAGCATGTGCAATGGATGAGAAAGTATGCCGTCAGCTGAACCTTGCATGGGGCGTTACTCCGCTTCTGTTAGATGAGCAGAAAGAAGTATTCGACCTGTTTGATGAAGCAGTAGCAGTTGCTGCAAAAGAAAAAGGTTTACAGAAGGGTGATACCGTAGTTATCACTTCCGGTGTACCGATCGGAATGTCCGGTACTACAAACATGTTAAAAGTACAGAATGTTTAAGGTCGATCGACGATCGTTGGTATAGAGACGATACATTTTACAGAGGCAGGAGTTATCCTGCCTCTGTTTTGTGTACTAGCGATGAGGAAAGCATCACGTCTCTGGAACGGCAAGGATGAAACATGAATTTTCCTTATGGAAACAGACAAAACCATAACTTTAAAGCATGTACCGCATAAGCCCTGGGAATAATCTTGACAGAGAAGAAAAAAAGTATAATAATGAATGACAAGGATTTGCTGATGCAAAAAACAAATCGGCAAAAAAATTTTGGAGGTCGATAGATTATGGATATCAGATTTGAAAAAAGAGAAGTATTAAAGGAGAAACCAGATCAGAATAACCTTGGCTTTGGTAAGTATATGACAGATTACATGTTTGTCATGGACTGGACAAAGGATGAAGGATGGCACGACGCGAGAATCGTACCGCAGGGACCGGTTGAATTAGATCCTGCCTGTGTAACACTTCATTACGCACAGGAGACATTTGAAGGATTAAAGGCATACCGCAGAGAGGACGGCAAGATCCAGCTGTTCCGTCCGGAAATGAATGCGAGAAGAATGATTAATTCCAACGCAAGACTCTGTATGCCGGCATTCCCGGAAGATATGTTCGTAGAAGCAGTACGCGCGCTGGTAAAACAGGAAGCTGACTGGGTTCCGTCCAAGCCGAATACTTCCTTATATATCAGACCGTTTATGTTTGCTACAGAAGCAGCACTCGGAGTACATATGGCATCTTCTTACAAATTTATGATCATCTGCTGCCCGGTAGGCGCTTATTACGCAGCAGGCTTAAATCCGGTTAAGATCTTAGTAGAGGACGAACTGGTTCGTGCCGTAAAAGGTGGTACTGGATTTACCAAATGCGGTGGTAACTACGCAGGCTCCATTTTAGGACAGGTAAAGGCAGAAAAGATGGGATATGCTCAGGTACTCTGGCTTGACGGTGAGCATCGTAAATATGTAGAGGAAGTAGGAACCATGAACATCATGTTCAAGATCGGCGGAGAGATCTACACCGCTCCGATCGAAGGAACCGTTCTTCCGGGTGTAACCAGAGATTCCATGATCCATATTTTAAGAGACTGGGGATACAAGGTAAACGAAACACATCTTGCAGTAGATGACCTGATGAAAGCAGGACATGACGGTACACTGGAAGAAGTATTCGGTACCGGTACAGCAGCCGTTATCTCCCCGGTAGGCGAGCTTCGTTACAAAGATGATGTTGTCACGATCAACAACTTTGAGATCGGTGAGCTGACACAGAAACTGTATGATACCTTAACCGGCATCCAGTGGGGCAAGCTGGAAGATAAATATGGCTGGACACAGATCGTAGAATAAAATCGACCCAAAACTCCAAAGAAACAAAAAGATGTGTTATGTCTGCACGATAAGCGGCGGCATAGCACATCTTTTTTGCTTTTTACATATCATATATGGAATGAGAAATAAGAGGTTCTTATGCCAGAAACTAATTTACGCTATTTGCAGAACAATGCGGTCGATAAGGGAAGACTGCAGATTGCAGTAACGACAAGAACCGGATTTCGTCCGATATCGGGAGCAAGAGTCAGGGTCTCCTATACCGGAGAGCCGGGAGCGGTCGTAGAGGAGATGCAGACAGATATTTCGGGGCAGACAGAAGTCCTTACGGTCAATGCGCCGCCGTTAGAATATTCCATGGAGCCGTCAGAAAGCCAGCCCTATTCCCAGTATACGGTGCAGGTGGAGGCGGATGGATTCCGGCCGATCGATATTTCCGGTGTCGCGGTGCTGCCGGAGGAAACGGCGCTGCAGGAGGTGCAGTTGGAGCCGGAGCAGGCAAGTGGCGATCCGATCGACAATATCGTGATCCCGGCAAACACACTTTACGGGGATTATCCGGCAAAGATCGCGGAAGCGGAGATCAAGCCGGTGACTGAGAGCGGGGAGATCGTGTTAAGCCGGGTGGTGATCCCGGAATATATCATCGTGCATGACGGAGCGCCGGAGGATTCAACGGCAAGGGATTATTATGTCAGATACCGGGATTACATTAAAAATGTAGCGTCGAGTGAGATCTATGCGACCTGGCCGGATGCTACGCTTCGGGCCAACATCCTTGCGATCATGTCGTTTACGCTAAACCGGGTGTATACGGAGTGGTACCGCAACAAAGGCTATAACTATACGATCACATCTTCGACTGCCTATGATCACAAATTTGTATATGGCAGAAATATTTATTCCAATATATCGCGCGTGGTGGATGAGATGTTTGAAAATTATCTGTCCAGACCGAATGTCAGACAGCCGATCCTGACACAGTACTGCGATGGAGAGCGTGTGACCTGCAGCGGATGGATGACGCAGTGGGGCAGCAAATATCTTGGCGACCAGAACTATTCTGCGATCGAGATCCTGCGCTATTATTATGGAAATAATATGTATATCAATGTGGCAGAGGAGATTTCAGGAATTCCGTCTTCCTGGCCGGGTTATAATCTGGAGATCGGATCGACCGGCACCAAGGTGCGCACGATCCAGGAACAGTTGAACCGGATCTCGCGGAATTATCCGGCGATTCCGACCGTTGCGGTTGACGGTGTCTACGGACCCGGAACTGCGCGCGCAGTGGAGGTCTTTCAGTCGGTATTCGGACTTCCGGTGACCGGAGTGGTGGATTTCCCGACCTGGTTTCGAATCTCGGAGATCTATGTCGGGGTTTCGAGGATCGCGGAACTGGTATAGCAGACAGGTGGAACGGCGTGTGCGGGACCGGCACACGTTTTTCCGCTGCCGGTGGCGGAAAATGCGTTTTGGTGCTATAATCAATTCCATTGGAGATCATAGCAGGACAGGAAAGAACGAAGACAAGAGGAAATAGAAATGAAAAATTACAAGATCATTCTGCAATATGACGGAAGCCGCTATAAAGGCTGGCAGACGCAGAAAAATACGGATATGACGATACAGGGGAAGCTGGAGGCTGTTTTGGAGCGCATGGCAGGACATCCCGTGGAAATACACGGATCCGGAAGGACGGACGCGGGGGTGCATGCGCTGGCACAGACGGCGGATTTTAAACTGGAAGAGCATTTTGATAAAGAGGAGATCTTTACCTATTTAAACGAATATCTGCCGGAGGATATCCGGGTGCTTGTGATCGAGGAAGTACCGCTCCGTTTCCACAGCCGTTACCATGCGGTAAAAAAGACCTACCGCTATACGATCTGGAATGCGCCAAAGGCGGATGTGTTTTTGCGCAAATGGGTGGAAGTGATCCCGGAGGAGCTGGATCTTGCGAAGATGCGGGAGGCTTCGAAGCTGCTCATTGGGACGCATGACTTTCTCGCGTTCTGCGGAAACCGGAAGATGAAAAAATCCACGGTGCGCAACATTATGGCGATCACGATCGTGAAGAAGGAAGAACAGGTGGAGATTACGATCACCGGAAATGGATTTCTGCAGAACATGGTGCGGATCATCGTCGGAACACTGGTAGAAGTCGGGCTTGGAAAACGGAGCGTGGAATCCGTGGGCGAGGCACTTGAAAGCAGAGACAGAGAGCAGACTGGGTATACGATCTCCCCGCGTGGACTGGCACTGGTCGGGGTGGATTATGAATGAGCGCTGGATAGAGATCCGGAAAGGAGCTGATTTCGCGAAGATCGGAGAGACATTTTCGATCGATCCGGTGATCGCGCGGCTGATCCGGAACCGGGATGTGACCGAGATGGACGAGATCCGATCCTATCTGTACGGAGGAACGGAGGGGCTGCATGATCCGCGAACGATGCGTGACATGGAAAAAGCAGTATCCATTATTACCGATAAGATCAAACAGGGAAAGCAGATCCGCATCATCGGGGACTATGATATTGACGGTGTCAGTGCAACGTACATATTGCTAAAAGGACTGCGGCGTGTGGGCGCGTGTGCCAGCGTCAAAATACCGGATCGCATGAAGGACGGATATGGGATCAATGAGCACCTGATCCTCCGGGCGAAGGAGGACGGGATCGATACGATCTTAACCTGTGACAACGGCATCGCGGCACTTGATGCCATCGCCTACGCGAAAAAGGAGGGCATGACCGTTGTTGTGACCGATCACCATGACATCCCGTTTGAGGAGACGGACGGGGAACGCCATTACTTAAAGAGCGAGGCGGACGCGATCGTCAATCCGCATCAGCCGGACTGTGCGTACCCGTACAAAATGCTCTGTGGCGCGGCGATCGCGTGGAAATTTATCCAGGTGTTATATGAGACCTGTGGAATACCGGTGGAAGAGGCGGATGAATTTCTGGAAAACGCAGCGTTTGCGACCGTCGGGGATGTGGTAGATCTGACCGGAGAAAACCGTCTGATCGTGCGTCTCGGTCTGGAAAAGCTGCATCACACGAAAAGTCCGGGGATGCGGGCGCTGATCTTACAGAACAATTTAAGACCCGAAGAAGTAAAATCCTACCATATTGGGTTTGTGCTCGGACCCTGCATCAATGCGAGCGGACGTCTCGACACGGCGAAGCGCTCCCTGGAATTACTGCTTGCGGAGGATGAAAAGACAGCGTCTGTGTACGCGTCGGACCTGATCGCACTGAATGAGAGCCGCAAGGATATGACGCACCAGGGCGTGGAAGCCGCATGTGAAAAGATCGGGGCGGATGGGATCGACCGGCAGAAGGTCATGATCATTTATCTGCCGGACTGCCACGAGAGTCTTGCGGGGATCATTGCGGGCAGGATCCGTGAGCGTTATAATCACCCGGTGTTCGTTCTTACCGATGCGGAGGATGGCGTCAAAGGCTCCGGGCGTTCGATCGAAGCGTATTCCATGTATGAGGAAATGACAAAGTGCAAGGATCTGTTCACAAAATTCGGCGGGCATCCGATGGCGGCAGGACTGTCACTGCCAAAGGCAAATATCCCGGAATTTGTGAGACGCATGAATGAAAACTGTACACTCACCGAGGCGGATTTTGCCCCGGTTGTAAACATCGACATTGCCATGCCGCTATGTTATATCACGGAACGCCTGATCGGGCAGCTCGATCTGTTGGAACCGTTTGGAAAGGAAAACACAAAGCCGGTTTTCGCCGCCAGAAATATTCTGGTACACAGTGCGCGCGTGGTCGGAAAAAACGCGAATGTCCTGCGCCTGTCGCTTGTCATGGAGGACGGCAGATGGATGCAGGCGGTTCATTTTGGTGATCCGGAGGACTTTTTTTCGTATGTGCTTGAAAAGTACGGCGAACAGGAAACAGAGCGCTTAAAGGCGGGCAGAGGCAGCAAGGTGGCGATGTCCTTTGTCTACTATCCGAAGATCAACGAATATAACGGGGAGCGCAGCATTCAGATCGTGGTGCAGAAATACCGTTAAACGATTATGAAATTACTATAAAATCTGCCGATGCGGGATTGCCGCCGCAGAAAAAAGATTGTAAAATAAAACAACAATCATACGAATGGATAACAGGGGGATCATGAAATGCCAACCAAAGAAGAATTTACGTTTTTATCAAAAAATGGAAAGACACAGATCCATGCGGTGCGCTGGCTGCCGGATACCACAGAGTACCGGGCGGTTTTGCAGATCACGCACGGCATGATAGAGTATATTGACCGGTATGACGCCTTTGCCTCGTATCTGGCGTCTCTTGGCTTCCTTGTGGTGGGACATGACCATCTGGGACACGGAGCGTTTGGCGGCGGCGGAGGCCATCCGGGGGCTGCCGGAGGGCAGCATCGCCGGCATCGGCGTCACCAACCAGCGGGAAACCACCATCATCTGGGACAAGGCTACCGGCGAGCCGGTATATAACGCCATCGTGTGGCAGTGCCGCCGCACGGCGGAGCTGTGCGAGGAGCTGAAGCGCCGGGGACTCAGCGAGCGGATACAGTCCAACACCCGACTGCTGATCGCCGCCTATTTCTC
>ERZ780198.2645-NODE-2645-length-13314-cov-6.893129_pt1 | contig 13314 bp, 10 predicted proteins | sample MGYA00510979_ERZ780198 | MGnify/ENA primary metagenome ERZ780198 (study PRJEB29588, sample SAMEA2158039) | human gut metagenome | biome: human gut; feature: human-associated habitat; material: faeces | place: Denmark | collected 2008/2010 ...
CTGCAAATCGTCACTATGCTCACGTTGACTGTCCGGGTCACGCCGACTATGTAAAAAACATGGTTACAGGTGCTGCTCAGATGGATGGCGCAATTATTGTTTGTGCTGCAACTGATGGTCCGATGCCTCAGACTCGTGAACACATCCTGTTGGCTCGTCAGGTAAACGTACCTCGTTTGGTTGTTTTCTTGAACAAGTGTGATATGGTTGATGATGAAGAAATGTTGGAATTGGTAGAAATGGAAATGCGTGAATTGCTTTCATTCTATGATTTCGATGGTGATAATACTCCTATTATTCGTGGTTCTGCATTAGGTGCTTTGAATGGTGTTCCTCAATGGGAAGATAAAGTAATGGAGTTGATGGATGCAGTTGATACTTGGATTCCATTGCCTCCGCGTGATATTGATAAACCTTTCTTGATGCCTGTTGAAGACGTGTTCTCTATCACTGGTCGTGGTACTGTTGCTACAGGTCGTATCGAAGCTGGTATTATCCATGTAGGTGACGAAGTTGAAATTCTTGGTTTGGGTGAAGATAAGAAATCAGTTGTTACTGGCGTTGAAATGTTCCGTAAATTATTGGATCAAGGTGAAGCTGGTGATAATGTTGGTTTGTTGTTGCGTGGTATCGACAAAAACGAAATCAAACGTGGTATGATTTTGTGTAAGCCGGGTCAGGTTAAGGCTCACTCTAAGTTCAAAGCTGAGGTTTATATCTTGAAGAAAGAAGAAGGTGGTCGTCATACTCCGTTCCATAACAAGTATCGTCCTCAGTTCTACTTGCGTACTATGGACTGTACAGGTGAAATCACTTTGCCGGAAGGAACTGAAATGGTAATGCCTGGTGATAACGTAACTATTACAGTTGAGTTGATCTACCCGGTTGCATTGAATGTAGGTTTGCGTTTTGCTATCCGTGAAGGTGGACGTACTGTAGGTGCAGGTCAGATTACAGAACTTCTTGACTAATCACTAGATAATTAATATGATCAGTTCTCGGTCGTAAGACACCGGGAACTGATTTTTACGGGAGTAGCTCAGTTGGTAGAGCACCGGTCTCCAAAACCGGGTGTCGGGAGTTCGAGCCTCTCCTCCCGTGCTAATAATAAAGAATATGTTTAAGAAGATCTTTAAATATTGTAAGGAATCTTATGATGAGCTTGTCCATAAAACAACTTGGCCGACTCGTTCAGAACTTACTAACAGTGCAGTCGTAGTATTATCTGCTTCCCTACTCATTGCACTGGTTGTTTTCGCTATGGACTTCGTGTTCCAAAGCGCAATGGAAGTTATTTATCCTAATTAAGTAGAGAGATGGCTGATACTGAAATGAAATGGTACGTTATGCGTGCCGTGAGTGGAAAGGAAAGCAAGGTGAAGGAGTACATTGATGCCGAAATTAAAAAAGGTGACTTTGGAAAATTCGTCTCTCAGGTGTTGATACCGACAGAAAAAGTAGTTCAGGTTCGTAATGGTAAACGTATCGTTAAGGAGCGGAATCATTTACCGGGCTATGTGTTGGTAGAAGCAGCTTTAGTGGGTGAGATACCTGTATTGTTGCGTAATACGCCAAACGTATTGGGCTTTTTGGGTGAATCTAATAGTAACCCTACTCCGTTGCGTCAGTCTGAGGTTAATCGTCTTTTAGGTGCTGTTGACGAAATGCAAGATGTACCGGAAGAAGTGTTGATACCTTATGCTGAAGGGGAAACGGTTAAGGTGACAGAAGGACCTTTTAGTGGTTTTTCTGCCGTAATCGAAGAAGTGAATAACGAAAAGAAGAAGCTGAAAGTAATGGTCAAGATCTTCGGCCGTAAAACGCCGTTGGAATTAGGTTTTATGCAAGTAGAGAAAGAATGATGCGTTTTGTTACGCGTATTGTTCTTGAATATCAAATTCAATAAATAACAAAAAAATGGCTAAAGAAGTTGCTGGATTAATCAAATTACAGATTAAAGGAGGCGCTGCAAATCCATCACCCCCAGTAGGTCCTGCTTTGGGTTCCAAGGGTATCAATATCATGGATTTCTGTAAAGCATTCAACGCCAGAACGCAGGAGAAAGCCGGTAAGGTGCTCCCGGTGGTAATTACCTATTATACTGATAAGTCATACGACTTTATCGTAAAGACTCCTCCCGTAGCAGTACAGTTGATGGAGATTGCGAAGTTAAAAGGTGGTTCTGCAGAGCCGAACCGTAAAAAGGTTGCTGAAATCTCTTGGGAGCAAGTGCGTACGATCGCTCAGGATAAAATGCCTGATTTGAATTGCTTTACAATAGAAGCTGCGATGAAATTGGTTGCAGGAACAGCAAGAAGTATGGGTATCACTGTAAAAGGAGACTTCCCGGGTTAATAATTAAAATCTTCAATTAAAATGAGTAAACTGACAAAAAATCAGAAGTTGGTCGCTGACAAGATTGAAGCAGGGAAAGCATACTCTTTGAAAGAAGCTTCTCAGTTGGTTAAGGATATTACGACAACCAAGTTTGATGCTTCCGTAGACATTGATGTACGTTTAGGTGTGGATCCCCGTAAAGCCAATCAGATGGTGAGAGGTGTTGTGTCTCTGCCAAATGGTACGGGTAAAGTTACGCGGGTTCTTTGCTTGTGTACTCCGGATGCTGAAGCTGCTGCTAAGGAAGCAGGCGCTGACTATGTAGGTCTTGATGAATATATCGAGAAGATAAAAGGCGGTTGGACTGACGTGGATGTCATTATCACTATGCCTTCAATAATGGGAAAAATCGGTGCCCTCGGTCGTGTACTCGGTCCTCGTGGATTGATGCCTAACCCGAAGAGTGGTACTGTAACTATGGATGTGGCCAAGGCTGTAAGAGAAGTGAAACAAGGTAAGATTGACTTTAAAGTAGATAAATCAGGTATTGTACACACTTCTATAGGTAAGGTTTCTTTTACTGCTGAGCAAATTGCACAGAATGCGAAAGAGTTTATTTCAACTATCAATAAGTTGAAACCTGCAGCCGCTAAGGGTACCTATATTAAGAGTATTTATCTTTCAAGTACGATGAGCCGCGGTATCAAGATTGACCCGAAGGCTGTTGAGGAAATTTAAAAAGTAATTGAATCATGAGAAAGGAAGATAAAGGTAATATTATAGCCCAGCTTGGCGAAGTCTTGAATGAGTATGCTCATTTCTATCTGGTTGATGTGACGGGATTGAATGCTGCGACAACCAGTGCGATGAGAAGAAAATGTTTTCAGTCTGAAATTAAAATGGTAGTTGTGAAGAACACATTACTTCACAAAGCTTTGGAAGCAGCTGAGACAGATTATACTCCTTTGTACGATTGCTTAAAGGGTACGACTGCTGTGTTGTTTGCAAACACGGCAAATGCCCCTGCAAAGTTGTTGAAAGATTTTGCTAAGGATGGAATGCCCGCATTGAAGGCGGCTTATGCTGAAGAAGGTTTCTATGTAGGTGCAGACCAACTCGAAGCTCTTACGGCTATCAAGAGCAAGGATGAAGTTATTGCTGAGATTGTGGCTTTGTTGCAGTCACCGGCGAAGAACGTACTTTCTGCTCTTCAATCAGGTGGAAACACTATTCATGGAGTTCTCAAGACTCTCGGTGAAAGACCCGAATAAATTAAATTAGTATCAAACAAATAAAAATAGAATAAAAATGGCAGATTTGAAAGCTATTGCTGAAGAATTGGTAAATTTGACAGTTAAGGAAGTTAATGAATTGGCAACTATCCTGAAGGATGAGTACGGAATTGAACCTGCTGCTGCAGCTGTTGCTGTTGCTGCTGGTCCTGCTGCTGGTGGCGCTGAAGCTGCTGCTGCAAAAGATTCTTTCGATGTAGTATTGAAGAGTGCAGGTGCAGCTAAGTTGCAGGTAGTTAAGGCTGTGAAAGAAGCTTGCGGCCTTGGCTTGAAAGAAGCAAAAGAAATGGTTGACGGTGCTCCCAGCGTATTGAAGGAAGGAATGCCGAAAGCTGATGCTGAAGCTTTGAAGAAGACTCTCGAAGAAGCTGGTGCTGAAATCGAGTTGAAGTAATTAAAAGCCTGTATTAGCAGGTTTATCGGTAAAGAATCCTCTGGTAGAGGGTTCTTTACCTTTTTGTGTCTAAAACTATCAACAAGTTCAACTAATAATAATATAGATGTCTTCTAATCTTGTAAATCAGAGAGTTAACTTTGCAACAGTTAAGAGTCCGATGCCTTATCCGGATTTTCTTGATGTGCAATTGAAGTCGTTTAAGGACTTCCTGCAGTTGGATACTCCTCCTGAGAAACGTAAAAACGACGGCTTATATAAAGTCTTCTCAGAGAATTTCCCAATTGCCGATACGCGTAATAACTTCGTTTTGGAGTTCCTTGATTATTATATTGATCCTCCGCGCTATACAATTGAAGAGTGTTTAGAGCGTGGGCTCACCTATAGTGTGCCGCTCAAGGCCAAATTGAAGTTGTATTGTACCGACCCGGATCACGAAGACTTTGATACGGTTATTCAGGATGTGTTCTTAGGTCCTATTCCTTATATGACCGATAATGGAACTTTTATTATTAACGGAGCTGAACGAGTTGTAGTTTCCCAATTACATCGTTCTCCGGGTGTTTTCTTCGGTTCAAGTATTCATGCGAATGGGACGCAACTATATTCGGCACGTATCATTCCATTCAAAGGTTCATGGATTGAATTTGCTACAGACATCAATAATGTCATGTATGCGTATATCGACCGTAAGAAGAAATTGCCTGTTACGACTTTGTTGCGTGCCATAGGTTTCGAGGACGACAAGGATATTCTGGAGATTTTCAATTTGGCGGAAGAAGTCAAAGCGACGAAAACCAATTTAAAGAAATACATTGGTAAGAAGTTAGCTGCACGTGTGCTGAAGAGCTGGATTGAAGATTTCGTGGATGAAGACACCGGTGAGGTGGTTTCAATAGAGCGTAATGAAGTCATCTTAGACCGTGAAGCTATATTGGACGAAGACAATATTTGTATCATTTTAGATAGCGGTGTCCAAAGTGTGTTGTTGCATAAGGAAGAGATAAATACGTCTGATTATTCTATCATCTTCAATACACTTCAGAAAGACCCGAGTAATTCTGAGAAGGAGGCAGTATTATACATTTACCGTCAGTTGCGTAACGCCGACCCCGCAGATGATGCCAGTGCACGTGAAGTCATCAATAATTTGTTCTTTTCAGAGAAACGTTATGATTTGGGTGAAGTTGGACGTTACCGTATCAATAGAAAACTGAATCTTTCTACGGATATGGATGTCCGCGTATTGACGAAAGAAGATATTATCGAGATTATCAAGTATCTGATAGAGCTGATAAACTCAAAGGCACTTGTCGACGACATCGATCATTTGAGCAACCGTCGTGTAAGGACAGTAGGCGAACAATTAAGTAATCAGTTTGCTATTGGTTTGGCTCGCATGAGTCGTACGATTCGGGAACGTATGAATGTACGTGACAACGAAGTCTTTACACCGACAGACCTGATTAATGCGAAGACCATTTCTTCCGTGATTAATTCTTTCTTCGGAACCAATGCCCTTTCGCAATTCATGGACCAGACCAACCCTCTGGCAGAGGTAACGCACAAACGCCGTTTGTCTGCCCTCGGTCCTGGCGGTTTGTCTCGTGAACGTGCCGGTTTCGAGGTGCGTGACGTACACTATACACACTATGGTCGTTTGTGTCCTATCGAATCTCCTGAAGGACCGAACATCGGTTTGATTTCTTCTTTGTGTGTATATGCCAAGATTAACGACCTCGGTTTCATCGAAACCCCCTACCGTAAGGTGCAAGACGGAGTGGTTGATTTATCATTGGAAACCGGTATTGAATATTTGACAGCAGAAGAGGAAGAAGGCAAGATTATCGGACAGGGTAATGCGCCGTTGAATGATGACGGTACGTTTATCCGTAAGAAAGTAAAGTGTCGTCAGGATGACGATTATCCGGTTGTTCCCCCTTCTGATGTGAATCTGATGGACGTGGCTCCGCAGCAGATTGCTTCTATTGCCGCATCTTTGATTCCGTTCTTGGAGCATGACGACGCGCACCGTGCGTTGATGGGTTCAAACATGATGCGCCAGGCCGTGCCTTTGTTGCGTAGCGAATCTCCGATTGTAGGTACCGGTATAGAAAAACAGGTATGTGAGGATTCCCGTACGATGATTACGGCTGAGGGTGATGGCGTGATTGAATATGTGGACGCTACGACCATTCGTATTTTGTACGACCGTACGGAAGAAGAAGAGTTCGTAAGTTTCGAGCCTGCGTTGAAAGAATACCGCATCCCGAAGTTCCGTCGTACAAACCAGAATATGACGATTGACCTTCGTCCTATCTGCGATAAAGGCCAACGCGTAAAAGCCGGGGACATTTTGACGGAAGGTTATTCTACCCAGCAAGGAGAACTGGCTTTGGGTAAGAACCTTTTGGTGGCTTACATGCCATGGAAAGGCTATAACTATGAGGATGCCATTGTACTGAACGAGCGCGTGGTACGCGAAGATATTTTGACCTCAATCCATGTGGAAGAGTTCTCATTGGAAGTGCGTGAAACGAAACGTGGAGTGGAAGAGTTGACGGCTGATATTCCGAATGTAAGCGAAGAAGCTACTAAAGATTTGGATGAGAATGGTATTGTCCGCGTCGGTGCCCGCATTCAGCCGGGTGATATTATGATCGGTAAGATTACTCCGAAGGGTGAGAGCGATCCTTCGCCCGAAGAGAAGCTGCTGCGTGCCATTTTCGGTGATAAAGCCGGTGATGTGAAGGATGCTTCTTTGAAAGCTTCTCCGTCATTGAATGGTGTGGTGATAGATAAGAAGTTGTTCTCCCGTGCCATCAAGACACGTGCTGCCAAGGCTGCGGACAAACTGATTCTTCCGAAAATAGACGAGGAATTCAACAGCAAGGTTGAAGATTTGAAGGCCATCTTGATAGATAAATTGTTGGAGCTGACGAAAGACAAGGTTTCACAAGGCGTGAAAGATTATATGGGTAGCGATGTGATTGCTTCGGGACGTAAGTTTGCGGCTTCCGCTTTGGAAGGACTCGATTTTACGACGATACAGTTAAGTGGCTGGACGGACGACGAGCATCTGAACGGTTTGATATCTCAACTGATTATAAATTTCCTGAAGAAATACAAGTTGCTTGATGCCGAACTGAAACGTAAGAAGTTTGCGATTACGATTGGTGATGAATTGCCTTCAGGTATCATTCAGATGGCTAAGGTTTATATCGCCAAGAAACGTAAGATTGGTGTCGGCGACAAGATGGCCGGACGTCACGGAAACAAGGGTATCGTATCAAAAATTGTACGTCAGGAAGACATGCCGTTCTTGGCTGACGGAAAGCCGGTCGATATCGTTTTGAATCCGTTGGGTGTGCCTTCTCGTATGAACATCGGTCAGATTTTCGAGACTGTTTTAGGGGCTGCCGGAAAAGAACTTGGAGTGAAGTTTGCCACTCCGATTTTCGATGGTGCTACGTTGGATGACTTGTGTGAATGGACCGATAAGGCCGGTTTACCCCGCTATTGCTCTACGCAGTTGTATGACGGCGAGACCGGTGAGAAGTTCGACCAGTTGGCCACTGTCGGTATTGCTTATATGCTGAAGTTAGGTCACATGGTAGAAGACAAGATGCACGCCCGTTCCATCGGTCCGTATTCATTGATTACCCAGCAGCCGCTCGGAGGTAAGGCGCAGTTCGGTGGTCAGCGTTTCGGAGAAATGGAGGTCTGGGCCATCGAGGCATTCGGTGCATCTCATGTGCTACAGGAAATTTTGACTATCAAGTCGGACGATGTGGTAGGCCGTTCGAAAGCATACGAAGCGATTGTCAAGGGCGAGCCGATGCCAACTCCGGGTATTCCGGAATCACTGAATGTGTTGCTCCACGAGCTGAGAGGCTTGGGGTTGAGCATTACGCTTGAATAACAGTTGAACTCTTTTATTAATAACAGAATATGGCTTTTAGAAAAGAATCTAAAATAAAGAGTAACTTTACGAAGATAACCATCGGATTGGCTTCGCCCGAAGAAATCCTGGAAAATTCGTATGGTGAGGTTTTGAAACCCGAAACCATTAACTATCGTACCTATAAACCCGAACGTGACGGTTTGTTCTGCGAGCGTATTTTTGGTCCGACGAAGGATTATGAATGCCATTGCGGAAAGTATAAACGGATTCGTTATAAAGGTATTGTCTGCGACCGTTGTGGCGTGGAAGTAACAGAAAAGAAGGTACGTCGCGAACGTTCAGGACACATTGCGTTGGTGGTGCCTGTGGCTCATATATGGTATTTTCGTTCGTTACCGAATAAAATCGGTTATCTGTTGGGAATACCGACAAAGAAGCTGGATGCAGTCATTTACTACGAACGTTATATAGTCATTCAGCCGGGCGTGCTGGCCGAAGAAGGAATCGCAGCCAATGACCTGTTGACCGAAGATGAATATTTGGATTATCTGGAGAAACTTCCCAAAGAGAACCAGTATTTGGATGATTCGGATCCTAATAAGTTCATAGCCAAGATGGGTGCAGAGGCCATTTATGACCTTTTGCTCCGTTTGGATTTGGATAAATTGTCATACGAATTGCGTGACAGTGCCAATGCCGATACGGCCCAGCAGCGTAAGACCGAAGCCCTGAAGCGGTTGCAGGTGGTTGAGTCTTTCCGTGCCAGTCGGGGACGCAATAAGCCCGAATGGATGATTATGAAAATCCTTCCGGTGATTCCGCCCGAACTGCGTCCGTTGGTTCCGTTGGATGGCGGCCGTTTTGCCACTTCCGACTTGAACGACTTGTATCGTCGTGTCATTATCCGTAACAATCGTCTGAAGCGACTGATTGAAATCAAAGCTCCCGAGGTGATTTTGCGTAATGAGAAACGTATGTTGCAAGAGGCCGTGGACAGCTTGTTCGACAACTCCCGCAAGTCCAGTGCGGTAAAGACGGATGCCAACCGTCCTTTGAAGTCCCTTTCCGATTCGTTGAAAGGTAAGCAAGGCCGTTTCCGTCAGAACCTGTTGGGTAAGCGTGTGGACTATTCAGCCCGTTCGGTAATCGTTGTAGGACCGGAGTTGAAGATGGGAGAATGCGGTCTGCCTAAATTGATGGCCGCAGAACTTTATAAGCCGTTCATCATCCGTAAGCTTATAGAACGCGGTATCGTGAAGACCGTGAAGTCTGCCAAGAAGATTGTAGACCGCAAGGAGCCTGTGATTTGGGATATTTTGGAATACGTGATGAAAGGACACCCGGTATTGTTGAACCGTGCTCCGACATTGCACCGCTTGGGTATCCAGGCTTTCCAACCTAAGATGATAGAAGGTAAGGCTATCCAGTTGCATCCGTTGGCCTGTACGGCGTTCAATGCCGACTTCGACGGTGACCAGATGGCTGTGCATTTGCCTTTGAGCAACGAAGCGATTCTGGAAGCGCAGATTCTGATGTTGCAGTCTCACAATATCCTGAATCCGGCAAACGGCGCGCCGATTACGGTGCCTTCTCAGGATATGGTGTTGGGCTTGTATTATATTACCAAGCTCCGTCCCGGTTCTAAGGGCGAAGGTTTGACATTCTATGGTCCCGAAGAGGCTATCATTGCCTACAATGAGAAGCGTGTAGACATTCATGCGCCTATTAAAGTTGTGGTAAAGGACCTGAATGCGAATGGCGAGCTGGAAAAGAAGATGGTGGAAACGTCCGTAGGCCGTGTGATTGTCAACGAAATCATACCGGAAGAAGTCGGTTATTTCAACGACATCATTTCCAAAAAGACTTTGCGCGGCATCATCACCGACGTGATCAAGACGGTAGGTGTGGCTCGTGCCTGCGAATTCCTGGACGGTATCAAGAATCTGGGTTATCGTATGGCATACGTGGGCGGTTTGTCTTTCAACTTGGGTGATATTATCATTCCGGAAGAAAAAGAGGAACTGGTTCGTCGCGGAAACGAAGAAGTGGAACGCATTGCCAATGATTATGGTATGGGTTTCATCACGGACAACGAACGTTATAACCAGGTCATCGATACTTGGACACACGTCAACAATGACCTTTCCAAGGTCTTGATGAAGACCATGAAAGAAGCCGACCAAGGTTTCAATGCCGTATATATGATGTTGGATTCCGGAGCCCGTGGTTCTGCCGGACAGATCAGCCAGCTTTCCGGTATGCGTGGTTTGATGGCCAAGCCCCAGAAAGCCGGAGCCGAAGGCGCCCAGATTATCGAAAACCCGATTCTTTCCAACTTCAAGGAAGGCATGAGCGTGTTGGAGTACTTCATTTCTACCCACGGTGCCCGTAAGGGTTTGGCCGATACGGCCTTGAAGACAGCCGATGCCGGTTACTTGACGCGTCGTCTTGTAGACGTATCCCACGACGTGATTATCACGGAAGAGGATTGCGGTACGTTGCGCGGTCTGGTATGTACGGCTTTGAAGAACGGCGATGAAGTCATTTCTTCACTTTACGAACGTATTCTCGGACGTGTGTCCGTGCATGATATTATCAATCCTACGACGGGTAAGTTGATTGTTTCCGCCGGGGAGGAAATCACGGAAGACAAGGCACAGGAAATCGAAGACTCTCCGATCGAGAGCGTGGAAATCCGTTCCGTATTGACTTGCGAGAGCCGTAAGGGAGTCTGCATGAAGTGCTATGGCCGCAACTTGGCTACGAGTCGGATGGTACAGAAAGGCGAGGCGGTCGGTGTGATTGCCGCCCAGTCCATCGGTGAGCCGGGTACACAGTTGACGTTGCGTACGTTCCATGCCGGTGGTGTGGCTTCGAATGCGGCAGCCAATGCATCTATTGTCGCGAAGTACGATTCGAAGGTCGAGTTCGAAGAGTTGCGTACGGTAGACATTACCGATGAGAACGGAAATGCAGCCAAGATGGTGGTAGGACGTTTGGCCGAGGTCCGCTTCGTCGACGTGAATACCGATATTGTCCTCTTCACGCAAAATGTGCCTTACGGTTCTACTTTGTATGTGAACGAAGGAGATAAAGTAGAGAAAGGCAAGCTGATAGCCAAGTGGGATCCGTTTAACGCGGTTATCGTGACGGAAACTCCGGGTAAGATTCAGTTTGAAGACGTGGTAGAAGGTGTGACTTATCGTGTGGAAGCCGACGAGACGACGGGTCTGCGCGAGATGATCATCATAGAGTCAAAAGACAGGACGAAGGTTCCTTCGGCTCATATCTTGGACGAGAACGGAGAGTTGATTCGTACGTATAACTTCCCCATCGGCGGACACTTGGCTATTGAGGATAAGCAGATTGTCAAAGCCGGAGACGTATTGGTGAAGATTCCGCGTGCCGTAGGTAAAGCCGGCGACATCACGGGAGGTCTTCCGCGTGTGACCGAGTTGTTCGAAGCGCGTAATCCGTCTAATCCCGCTGTGGTTTCGGAAATCGACGGTGAGATCACGATGGGTAAACTGAAACGCGGTAACCGTGAGATTATCGTCACTTCCAAGTTGGGTGAAGTGAAGAAGTATCTCGTACCGTTGTCCAAGCAGATTCTGGTACAAGAGAACGACTATGTACGTGCCGGAACTCCATTGTCAGATGGCGCCACTACGCCAGCCGACATTTTGGCCATTAAAGGTCCTACGGCAGTGCAGGAGTATATCGTGAACGAGATACAGGACGTGTACCGTCTGCAAGGTGTGAAGATTAACGACAAGCACTTTGAGGTGATTGTCCGTCAGATGATGCGTAAGGTCCGCGTGGAGGATGCCAACGACGCCGAGGGGCTGCTCTCCGGCGCTATGGCCGACGTGATGGAGGTGGAGGACGCCAACGCAGCGGTCCGCGCCCGTATCGCCGCCGGCGAGAAGCGTGAGGACGGCGAGGAGCTGCAGGAGGCCACCTACACCCAACTGCTGATGGGTATCACCAAGGCCTCTCTGGCAACAGACTCCTTCCTGTCCGCCGCCTCGTTCCAGGAGACCACCAAGGTCCTGACCGAGGCCGCCATCAAGGGCAAGGTGGACCACCTGGTCGGCCTGAAGGAGAACGTTATCATCGGCAAGCTCATTCCCGCCGGCGCCGGCCTGACCGCCTATCGCCAGCTGGCGGAGGAGATGGTCCCCGAGACCGAGGCCGAGAAGAAGGACGAGGCCGAGGCCATGCACACGGAGGTCCCCGCACCTGTGGAGGCGCCGGCGGACATGGACGAGGCGGAGCTTCCTGAGAGCGACGGTCCCGAGACGGACACCGGCGACGCGCTGTAAGCCGAAACCGAACATCTGAAAGAGGAGGCCCTCGGGCCTCCTCTTTTCACCGGACGCCGGAAGCGCATCCGGGTAGCTTTTCGTGATATCTTCTGAAATTATCCACGGAATTTCAGTGGAATTCACAAACTTTCCCGCGAAACACACTTGACGCTTCCGCGCAGCTATGCTATAATTTCAAATTGCGCGGGAATTGCCCGCGGGATTTGTTATGCGACGACAGGAGGAGAGCGCCTGTGCCCGGAGAACTGACCGCCAAGGGAAAAGTCGTGGGCTTGAAGCAGACCCGTCGTGCCCTTGTCCAGGGTGCTGCCGCCCACGTCTATCTGGCCTGTGACGCCGATCCCCGGCTCACCGATCCCCTGCGCGCCCTGTGCGCGGAAAAGGCCATCCCCTGTGACAGCAGCATGACGCTGCGGCAGCTGGGTACTGCCTGCGGTATCGCCGTGCCTGCCGCCGCTGTGGCCGTCCTGAACGGCTGAATAACGTTCCATCCGGAATAGAGTTCCTCTGTTCCGTGGAAAAATAAAGGGACATACGTCCCACAAATCTTACGAAAGGAGAAACCAAATGCCTACTTTTAACCAGCTGGTCAAGCAGGGCCGGAAGAAGAGCACCTACAAGTCCAATTCTCCCGCTATGCAGAAGGGCCTGAATACGCTGAAGAACAAGGAGACCGACCTGAGCTCTCCCCAGAAGCGTGGCGTCTGCACCGCCGTCAGAACTGCGACCCCCAAGAAGCCCAACTCCGCGCTCCGTAAGATCGCCCGTGTGCGTCTGACCAACGGCTACGAAGTCACCGCCTACATCCCCGGCGTGGGTCACTCCCTGCAGGAGCACTCCGTCGTGATGATCCGCGGCGGCCGTGTCAAGGACCTGCCCGGCGTCCGTTACCACATCATCCGTGGTACGCTGGATACCCAGGGCGTCAACGGTCGTATGCAGGGCCGTTCCAAGTACGGTGCCAAGCGGCCCAAGAGCAAGTAATTCCCGCATGAAATGAGCTTTGCCGAAAAGGTTTTTATATAACTACCTCTTTGGCAGGCCGAACAACAGCCGCCG
>ERZ780198.2652-NODE-2652-length-13302-cov-4.515815_pt1 | contig 13302 bp, 10 predicted proteins | sample MGYA00510979_ERZ780198 | MGnify/ENA primary metagenome ERZ780198 (study PRJEB29588, sample SAMEA2158039) | human gut metagenome | biome: human gut; feature: human-associated habitat; material: faeces | place: Denmark | collected 2008/2010 ...
TTCCTCATCCATCCGGAAAATGCAGCCGGGTGGTCAACGCTATTATACTACGACGTCCATGGAAAGTATACACCGGTTCAAAATTGAATAATTAAGCTTCCATCATGGATGCTTCCCTGAATTTAGAGGGAGGCATCCATTTTGTTTTCGCTTGGATCCTGCTGTTATTGTAATAGTCAATATACTCGGCAACCGCCTTGGAGAAGGTTTGAAAGGAGGGATAATCCTTTTCAAATCCATCGAATATCTCATTTTTTAGTCTGCCGAAGAAGGTTTCCATAATGCAGTTGTCGTAACAGTTGCCTTTTCTGGACATGGATTGAATGATTCCGTGTTTCTGAAGTTCATTGCGGTAGAATGCGTGCTGGTACTGCCAGCCTTGATCCGAGTGCATAATCAGCCCTTGGGTTGACGGAAACCGTTTAAACGCTTTATTCAGCATATCTTTAATTTGTTCCATGTTCGGGCTGGTGGAGAGATTGTAAGAAACAATCTCATTTGTGTTCATATCCAGAATCGGAGAAATATAGCACTTGCCCCAAGACAGATTGAACTGCGATACATCGGTCGTCCACTTTTGCAGCGGTTTCTTGGTATTGAAATCTCGGTTAATAATGTTATCGGCGACTTTGCCAACATCGCCTTTGTAAGAATGGTACTTCTCCTTGGGACGTTTGCCAAACAGTGCAAGTTGGTTTATAATCGTCTTGTGAAAATTTTTCTGCTTTACTCCCACTGGTGTTTCTGGCCATTTCCCTTGTCGATACAATCCAACGCATTGCTTTTTGTACTCATAGCTGTATTTCATAAAAATACCCCCAATACTGGATGTCCAGTATTGGGGGTACATATCATAATTTCGGAAGAATGAGATCACATGGTTTGGCTGCCCTGGAAAGAGCTTTCTCGGGTGGCCACCCTGCCCTATTTCCGGATGCTGCGCCCATCAAAATTTCGCCGGAGTGAATTTGGCGGTGTGTGGTGGGAGAGGCGAGCATTATTGTTTGATATGAAGCCTTCTCTCATTTCACCTCTTCCAATAAAAAGCTGCACTATTTTTGAACACTTCAATCTGGATACAGTTATTTCGATTTTGTGCGGATCTCATCTGCACTCAAGCCTTTGGCCAGCAGATTCTTCAGCTCCTTGATCTAGCGACTGTCTTGGCAGTACCCTTCTTCCTGTTGCTTTGTCAGTATGCATTGAAGTCGGTCTTACTTCCTTTAGCTCCAGGTGTAGGATTATACCTCCAAGTCTATGTAATCTGTGGAAAAAGATAGCCACGCACTTCATCCAGTAACATGATGCTTATCCCGCCAACATCGGCGCAACAACAGCTTTGATTTGCTCTACAGTATAGGCACTACCTCATCGTTCAGTCAACTATATTCTTCACAGCTTAGGCATATTGCTGTGTTACCTACCACTTACTGTGTAGATTCGGCCATGTAGTTTTTAGCATCCTTCAAAAAGCCAACTGTAATCATCACGATAACTGCGCCAATGGGAAACGCTGCTACGATACTGACCGATTGCAGGTTGTTCATGGAACTTTCGGCAAACAGCAATGCAATGGGCAACAGAATCAGCAGGATGCACCACATCAACTGGATGCCCTTATTGGGCTGTTCATCATCCTTGAGGGTGTGGTAGCTGTAGCAGGATGCCGTCAGTGCGATAGAATCAAAGGATGTTGCGTAGAAGGCGATCATCGTAATCAGAACAGCCACCATAACGACCGGTGCACCCGGCATAGTTTTGATCATATCCACGATCATGCCGTACATATCGCCGCTGTCCAGATACTTGGCGATAAAATCCGCCTTGTCAGTCATTTGCAGTCCCATGGAGTAGTTACCCAGCACAATGAAGCTGGTCAGTGTAGAGCCCACGCCAAACACATAGCCGCCCAGAATCGTCTGGCGTACCGTTCTGCCACGGGAGATGCTGCCAATAAAGAACGGCGCAGCCACACACCAAACCATCCAGTAGGCCCAATAATAAATCGTCCAGTTCTGGGGGAAGTTGGAGGTACGCAGCGGGTCGGTAAAGGTGGAAAGATCGATGAAATTCTGCATCATCCGTCCTAGTGAGGAGAAACCGGTTTCGATAATATACCGGGTCTCACCGCCAAACAGCAACACAAAGGCAAGCAGCCCGAAGAATAGATAGATGCAAACATTGGCCAATTTGCTGATACCCTTGAAGCCATGCAGCAAAGAGTAGGTATACACGGCGCAGGTGATCAACAGGATGATGATATTGATGACTGTGCGACTGACAGCAACATGGAACAGCTCTCCGATGATGGTTGCCATCAGCGGTGTTGCTACGCTGAAAGTAGTGGCTGTACCCGCCAGCAAAGCGAACACCGCCAGCAGGTCAATGATGCGACCTGCCCAGCCATCGGTGTGCTTGCCCAGAATCGGGCGACAGGCTTCAGAGTATTTCTGGCGAGTTCTCTTTCTCACATGCAGCATAAAGCCGAATGCTACCGCCAGCACCAGATAGAAGCCCCACGGGATAAAGCTCCAATGGAACAAGGGATATACCCCTGCCCAGTCCTGAATGCTGCCCATCTCTGCCAGATGGGGGTCGGTTGCATACAGCACCCATTCCGAAAAAGAGTAAAACAGGATATCCGCAGCAAGACCGCAAGTAAACATCATGGAGCCCCATGCAAAGAAGGAATACTGAGGCTTTTCGTTGGGTTCACCCAGAACAATGTCCCCGTACTTCGAACACGCAATGTACATTGAAAGGATGAAAATACCCAGTCCAATCACTAGATAATAGGTGCCAAAGGTATCTCCGAAAAAGAACCGGATCTGGCTCAGGACGGCGTTAGACTGTTCAGGCACCAAGAAGAACAGGATGCACAGAGCCACCACAATTGCCAAGGGTACCAATGTTATCATCCAATCAATTTTCCCACGCACTCTCTTTTGATTCATTTAACCTTCCTCCGCATATTTTTTATAACTGGAATCCAGAGCAACCAGTTCACTGAAGTTGTCCACCTCAATAATATCGCCCTGATTCATCGGGCGAATTCCCAGTCGATATTCTTCCGGATAGCAGAACAGTGCCACATCATCCCAGTAAATCTGACGATTCTGCTTCTGTTCAAACTCGATTTCCAGATGGTGCTTCAGTCTTTTTCCGTCCTCTGCTGTCCAGCGAGAAATGCTATATAACTGCCATCCGCCCTTGCCGCCTGTACGGCTGCAGGAGATCACGATGCCACCTTTTACGGTTTGCAGCCACTCGTCCGTTTCCTCGTCCGTCCATACGCTGTTGTAGCCGGAACGCTCAAACTCCGGAGCCAGAATATCCGGGTTATAGATAATTTGATCGCCATCCAGAATGATCGCATTTTCGATGTGATCTCTTGCTACATACAGGGATGCGATATTGTTGCAGGTATCATAGTAGGGGTTTTCAATCAGTCGAACGCCGGGATATTCTGTCGCCAGTGGAACGAACTGCTCTTTCAGATAGCCCACCACGATGTATATCTCCGAAATGCCATTTTTGTGCAGCCCCTCAATTACCGTATCAATCATCCGCACGCCATTTACTTTGACCAGCGGCTTCGGCGTTGTCAGCGTGACGGGGTGCATCCGGTTTCCCAGCCCTGCCGCCATAATAATGGCTCTTTCTACTTTAGGCATTTTTCTGTGCCCCACTTTCCCCTGATTTCTTCAGTTCATCCTGAACGATTCTGTAGTAGTCTTTTGCGTAGCGATACTGCCGCAGGGAATACTCGCCAAATTCCACGCCCAGATTCCGCTTATACTCACACCAGTTGCTCCACAGCAGTCCACAGGCAGCGATGTAGCAGTAAATCTTAATCCGTGTCGCATCATCGCAACCGTCTGTAAAATATGCCGCAATCAAGCGATCCACCTGCCGCTTATTGTAAAGCGAATAAATGCAGAACATTGCGATATCCACATGAGGGTCCTGCATACCTGCATACTCCCAGTCAATCAGACGAATCTCCTCTTTTCCATTTTTCTGGACAAACAGAAAGTTATCCGGTACTGCGTCAATATGCGTCAAAATCTTTTCGCCTGCGTGTGCATCAATATAAGGCTTCAAAGACCAGACATTCGCCTTAGTTTTCTCATAGTCCTTGTAAACAGAAGGAGTGCCATCCCACAGCGTTTCGTAGAACTCCATCTGCCCGAAAATATCAAACTCATGCGCAACTTTCAGCTTCATCGCATGGAAATCACGCAGACGGCTCATGCACTTCTTGACATCTTCATAATCGGTGGGGTCGCATACCCGGGCGCCCTCCAGAAACTCTGTAATCTTATAGCCATTCTCCGGATTAATATAGGCGATATCATCACAGATGTTTTTATCAGCGATGGCATGATACACTGCTGCTTCCTGACGGCGATTGATGAGTTGATCCGTACCCTCTCCCGGAATACGCATAATGTACTTTTTGTCCTTACAGGTAAACAGAAACGAACGGTTGGTCATTCCCTTTTTCAGGACTGTAATATCCGTGACATCCTCCGGTTTTGCGCACAATGCCTTGCAGATTAAACGAATCGCATCCGTTTTCAGTTGGTTGGAATCGCTGTCGATCTCACGAAGCTGCTCATAGGTGTTGATCTCCACAACATCTGCCGAATGCACAACTCGAGCTGTGACGATCATGCGATCCTTATTATAGAGTGCTTCTTCCCAAAACGAACCATCATACTGTGGTTTTTTGCAGAGTTCCTTGATGCGTGTAGAAACCGTATCAGAGTCCTCTTTTGTAAGGTAGCTGATACCGATCATCGCATTACCACCGACATTTTCTGATACAGTTACCAGCTCCATCTTGCGGTTTACACGAACATTGCTTTCATTCTCCACAAGATCGCTGACCATATACCAAGAGTACAGTTCATGGCGGTGGAACGGATTGCGGTCACACCAGATGTCGCAAGGAACAATGTATGCATTCTCCAAATGCTCTTTTACCAGTTTTAGCGAATGCAGATTATTCTTGGAGGCATAGTCCGGGTTGACCACCAGTTCCACGCCGTATTCATCCATCAGGTATTCATATTTTTCCTTCATGAAACCCACAACAACGTAAATTTCCTGAATTCCCACTTCGTGAAGCTGCTTAATGATTCGTTCAATCAAAGGCTCCCCATTGACTTCCAACAGGCCTTTGGGCATCTCTGTGTTGATGGGGACCATCCGCATACCAAAACCGGCTGCCAGAATAATTGCTCGTTTGGGAGTCTTATTCTTGTACTCCGACACAGCCTTGGCTGTGGGGCTGATTGCTTCGTTCAGATACCCTGCCTTAATAAGCTCCTTGAGGGAACGGTTTACAACCCCTAAGGAATGACCCGAAACCTCTGCTAGAATTCTTTGATTAATAAACGGTTCTAGCAAAAGTGCATTCAAGATATCGCTTTCTTGTTTGTTCATATACACCTCTCCACAGTTTTTGGTGAACAGTATGCCAGCATGAAACCGCAATCCAAGATTGCGTTTTCATGTCATCAAGTTATTCTTAATGTTCTCCAACGCTACTGCTCTGCCAAATAGCATTTCAGGTGGTATTTGTAAACTCGCTTATTCTCTGGCGGCAGTTGCATATAATCTCCAAAAGATCTGGTCAATACCTTGTCGATTTATGAGGGGGCATAAAAATACCTTCCCTCAAATTCGCTTTCAATTCTATTTTTTAGCCAGTCGCTTTCATAAGGGATACCATCCCATGGGAGTCCCATATATTCTGTAGGCTTTTCATCGAATTTTATGTAACGTTTATGCATTTTCATAAGAACATCATGAGCATCGAATAATTTTGCACCATAAAAAGCTAGATTTTTACGCACTATCTGCATCAATCTTTTCTTCTCATTTAAAGCTTCATGGACTCGATCGTTTTTATATAGATTTTAGAGTTCTGGTTCTTTTCTGGTCACAATCTTATACTCGTGATAAGCTACGCGTTTTTCTACAGGAGGAAGTTCCATATAGTTCCCATAAATATAAGCTAAAAGTTCATCCCACTTTTCAGGCGCATAGAATTTGTGATTTTCAAATTCCAATAGCACTCTTTTTTCAAACCATGCTTTTTCGAATTGCTCCGGATTCTTTTCATCCGACCACACTGGAATGCCAACGTATCGGTTTGTGTTTTTTGTGTTCTCGTGTATATATTCAACTATTTCCAAATCAAATTTTTTCAAATAATCTCTGCCATAAACAACCTGCAACAAAAGGTGATATGGAATTTTCAGACAGGACTTGATGGTCGAGTTTCCTTTTCCATTTACATATATTCTTATTTTCCTATTTTCTTTTTGAATATGTTTCAAAATTTTTTTTGCCTGAGCAACATTTTCCCCATAGAAGTCCAAGGGATAAACGTCAACAAACACACCGATATCAATCGGTTTTTCATTATTGGTATGTATGTATTTATATCGCCGGTCCGAGAATCTCGAAATACCAAAATAATAGTTTTCTTCAGTTTGACGATTTGAAAGTTTATACGGTGCTATCGAGTCCTTGTTCTTTTGGCAATAATCCAGAAATCTGTCATAGTCTTCTCTTGGCATCCAAACGTCTGCATCATCATCCCACGGAATAAATCCATGATGGCGAACAGCCCCCAGCAATGTTCCATAGGCAAGGTAATACCGAAAACCTTCTCTTTCACATAAATCATGAAATGTCTGTAGCACATTCAGCGTAACTGTATGAATTTCCTGTATAGTTAATTCTGTTTTATTCATCTATTTGACCTCCAAAATCGCTTTAGAATGCCTAATGTCTTCTCTTCATGAATCAAGCCGGCTCCACACAATAACAAAACGACTAAGATTCTCAGAATAATATGGTCAATCAGAACATTTCCCAGTATTACTGCTGAAAATATTCCTGCGGAGCATCCTAGCATTACCTTATTTGAGAACAAAATCTTTCCTTCAACCTTTATCGCAATCAGATAATGCAGAAGAAAATAAAGGAAATATGTTGCCAATGTTGTGTATGCAGCGGCAATGTAGCCATATTTCTTTATAAAAACAAAATTCAGAATAATATTTACGATTGCGGCCATAATCGTTCCGCTGGCTATGTACTGAGTTTTTCCATAATAATATTCAACACAGGACGGAATCGTATATAAAAAAGCAAAATACCCCCCTGCAACGATAGGAATCACAGAATATATTGCATCCCAGTAATTTTCACTTGCCAGAATCTTAACGATTTCTGGTGCCATAAAAATAATCGCACTCGAAAACAGTGCCATGTACGATGCATAGTAGCCACTATACTTTCTTATTGAGAATAAATCATTGTCCTTTCTTTTTTGGTAAAACCATGGTCCCCAAACACTATCCAGCGAATTTGCCGTAACCTGTACAATTGCGTAGATATTATAAGCAAAACTGTAAATTCCAGCATTCTCATCCGTTCCCATTTTCATAATCATAATTCGATCAAACTGATTAAGCACAATTTGACTGAGTCCGTGCGGGATAATGGGAATGCTATACTTAACCCCCCATTTCAGGAGAGATAGATCTTTACACGGTTTTTCTCTTTTCCAAAATTCGATGATTATATTGACTGCAACTACCACAATCGCTATTGTCGAACCCAGAATTCGCCCAATATACTTATCCTTCTGAAAAACAAATACGATAAGAAACAGCGAAAGCAGAATGTTAAGTATAGCATTTATGCCAGATACTTTTATGAATTTTTGGTACCTGTAATCGATTCCTGCATCTGTGTTATAGCAAGTCATTACGGCATTTCCAAATGCATACAAAACTAAAAGGTTCAAGCAGACTTTATCCAGCTGCAGAAAATTTTCAATCGCATCTCCAAATATATTTACAGCCAACAGCCAGCCCGCTGTACTGCAAAGCACAAGGCAAATTGTTGTCGAAACATAAGAATAGTAGTCCTTTCCTTTCTCCGCTCCTTCCGAGGCAAGACCATACCGATAACGTGCATTCTTATAGCTACTGTGAATTGCAAATCCGATCAACACAAAAATTATATTTTCATAGGAAAGAAAAACGTTGTACTTTCCATAATCCTGCGTTGTCAGAAGCCTTGTGAAAATTGGGATTGTAAAGAAAGAAAGTCCCTTCAAAAGGTAATTTCCAATTGTGTATCCAATGCCCGCCTTGAGAACACGGTTGCCCGCTTTTTTCTCTCGTGTCTTATCGTTGGTGCCCATATTCTCCATGGACTCCCTTCTTGTAGTCATTGATTCCCCGTCTTATAAATTTCATCCTGCTCTTTTTATCATCCAGCATCAAATAATGTACAACCGGACGTATCGTCACATTTGCAATCAGCCGCAGCCGCATCTTCAAAGGGACATAATTTTCCTGAAGAAGATACAGTGCATCTCTCGTCTGATAGTATTCTCTGAAAGGCTGGCCGACTCTCAGTTTAATAGGACCAACTTTCTTTTCGCCGTTTCCTACAGAATGGTGCAGCACAACTTTTTCTGTCATGCAGCACACCATACCGGCTTTCTGCATCCGCCAACACAGATCCCAATCTGCCAGGTCCAGAAAAACTTTCTCATTCCAGAAATCGATCCTTTTCAGGTTTCCATACCGCATCATCAACGAAGATGTAATGGTATTGCTTACCTCATATGTCTCATCTGTAATATTTTTCTTCTGCCGTGGTCTCTCCGTCCGACCATTGCTCGTATTGTAAAATACAGGCCCCAGACACCCCAGATTCGGAATAAGTGTCTCAATCTTCCGGTATTCATCCTGCAGCGCTTGAATATAACCTTCGCCAATCTGTGAATCCTGGTCAAAGAATATGATCAAATCATCATCTTTCCAGCCATAGGTATCATTTTTTAGTGCCACATTAAATGCTGCACCAAGACCAAGGTTCTCATTTTTTGTTATGTAGATTATGTTTTTTTCATTTTGAAATACGGTCTCATGGGATTCCTGACTATTGTCACATAGAATCACCGTGTCCACCTGTTGAGACAAAATCCTACAATTATTAAATTCTTTTTCGCTTGGATTATATAAAGTCACCAAGGCATGCGTTTCACTCATTTTTAGCCTTTCACTGCCAGAATCAATAAGTTGGCAATTTTATTCAACACAATTAGTAATTAGCAGAACTGCAAATATATGTGTGCTATCAAAACAGTACGGATTAAAAAAGGTGTAAATCAGGTATGTTATATAGCACATAAGTTTTTTTCGCTTTTTTTGTCTAGCATATGGAATAAGTGTCAGTAAATAAAAAGTTCCTAGTCCAATTATTCCAATTTGATTGTAGATATATAGCGTTTGTAATTCGAAATACGTATCGCCATCATACTGCCTCCACACTCCTCCGCCACTGACGTTATGTCCTAAACCACTCCCGATAATGGGATTTGTTTCCGTTAGCACCTGAATTTGTTCTACTCGAACCGCATTTGAAAATTCTGCCTTTACCTTCATCGATCTCAACGAATAGAATCCAAATACTGTAACCATCACTATTGAAATTGGAATAACGAAGATCAATTTCCAGTGTTTCTTTTTAATCCATTTCAGAAGTACCGGACCATAATAAAACACTACAAAAGCAAATATTCCCAAAACGTATGCCGAATTTCCTGCCGCAAGGGCAGTTACTGCCATTAGTGCTCCGTAAAATGTCAATCTGCGTTCTTTCATGAATTCACAGATAAACAGTGTCACAAATATACTTGTTCCTAAAATTTGTACTCGCGGTATGCCGTTTAAAATATAGATATCTCCCGCCCCCGTACTTTTTGCCCACATACGGTAGGATTGATAATCCTGTTTGATGAAAACATCTATCCATGTAAGCAAAACTGTACTCGCCTTAACCACCGCAAGTATTTTAAGAACTATCCATTCTGCATGAAAATTAGGTTCTCTTACACATTGTGCCAATGGAATTGCCAAAAGAATCAAATAAAACCGTAGCATACTTCCAATAGACGAGCCATTTATATACGAAATTATCCCTGAAATTGTCAGATAAAAAAAGAAAAAGCAGTATAATGGCATCCAACTTCTGTACGATTGGAATTTCATATGATTACTCTCGAGCAAAAGAAATGTCGCCAGACATGGGACAATTAATGTTGCAAGCTCTCTCTGGTAACACTGAAACATGTACGCCATCATAGAGACAGTCCAGAATGCACATGCCAATGTATTTTTGTTTATCCTAATTTTCATACACATTTTCCCAGTCCAACGAGATCTACTTTCTCAGCATTTTCTCAAACATAAACCTCCGTAGCCAATTCGGAGCCAACGCTGACCCGCTACGAATCACACAGCTTTTTATGTACTGCCCTTTCCCTATAAAGCCTTGCTGTTTCATAAACTTGAACAGCTTTGTCTGCGCCTTGATATACTTCCAACCGGCACGCCGCAGGTACATATCCAAGCCGGCCCTCATATGGAGCAACGGCTCTTGAATGTTGTAGCCTTGATACCCCGCCATCAGCATCCGGAGCCAAAGGTAATAGTCCTCCAACAAGTAGAAGTCCTGATAAGAACCAACAGCTTCGACTGCGGATTTCTTATACATCACGCAGGGATGATTAAACGGATTGCGCTTCTTTGCAAATTCTACAATTTCCGCATTCGTCTCCGGTGGCACACGCTTCGCATCGACGGTATTCGGATCAGTAGTAAACTCTTCCACGATGCCGGAGCAAATACTCACTTCTGGATGCTCGTTAAACACAGCAAGCTGTTTCTCACAGCGATGCGGATACGCAATATCATCACTGTCCATTCTGGCAACCAGTTCATTTTTGCAATGTTTGATGCCTTCATTCAGTGCATTGCCAAGTCCACCGTTCTTAGCAAGGCGAACGACATTTAAAGTTATCCCCATCTCTCGCTGCTTTTTGGCAATCACCTTGTCCAGCGCATCATTCAGTGGTCCGTCACATACCAGTATGAAATCATCAGTTGGGAACGTCTGTGATTGAACACTTTCAATTGCTTGCTCGAGGTATTCTGGCTTTTCCTTATAATAAACGGACATCAAGACACTGTAATTCTGCATCATTCTTCTGTCTCCTGTCCCATCGCCGTAGTTGCACCTTCTGCCACACCCTCAGTGCTCTCCGGCATGAACAAAATCTTCACCGTTGCCAGCATGATCTTCAGATCCTCAATCAGGCTGGGATGTGCAATGTACATCAGATCCATCTGCAGCTTATCGTAGGGGGTGGTGTTGTACTTGCCGTACACCTGTGCATAGCCAGTCAGACCAGCCTTGGCCTGAAGCCGCAGCGCAAACTCCGGCATCTCCTCGCAATACTGGGCGGCGATTTCCGGCCGCTCCGGACGAGGACCAACAATAGATAAATCACCCCGGAGGATATTCCACAACTGCGGAAGCTCGTCTAGTCGGCAAGCACGGATGATATGACCGACCTTCGTGATACGGTCATCTTTGTCACCAGTGGAAAGACGCGCCACACCGTCTTTTTCGGCATCCACACGCATGGAGCGGAACTTCAAAATCTCGAACTGCTTACCGTCTTTGGTCAGGCGAACCTGCTTGTAAAAAGCAGGACCACCATCGGATTTGACTGCAATAGCCGTAATCAGAAACACCGGACTCAAGATAACCAGTGCCACCAGCGAGATCACAATATCCATGGCACGCTTGACAAACAAGAACTCCGGGCTTGCCATGTAGCGGCCCACACGCAGCATGGGCAGATGGAACATATGCATCGGCTGGGCACCGCTCATAATCACATCGCCCACACGAGGGATCACGAACACATTGATGCCCTGTTCCACACAGTATTTCAGGATGATATTGCGCTCATGGCTGTGGACACCGCTGATGAACACGCTCTGCATTCCATCCAGCAGACTCAGGTCATTCAGGCACTCTTCCACGTTCAATGTCATCTTGACATCGTACTTTTTTGAAAGGCCATATTCATTGATGAGCTTTTCCAAGCCATGACGGACATCGTAGACCACTGCGGTGGGCTGAGGCGGATAGGTCCGGAAATACCAGCTATTGGCGCATCTTGCCCACAGAGTTGCCATCACGACCTGCCCGGCAATCGCCGCAATGCCCGGCAGGATATTGCAGAGCCGCCGAGACATTAGGCAGATGACAATGTACAGAATGCCATCGGTTGCCATGGCTGCCAGCACCTGTCCGTAGATCAACTCTGAAATGCGCTGCAAAGACATCCAGAACGCATCGTAAACTTTGCCCAGCAGGAAAAACAGCACCGCAAACAGACCGATCATGGCCCAGTTGCCTCTCCAGCCAAACTTTGCATAGACCTGATACGAGTAGTACAGCTCCCAACAAAGTGCAAACGGAATCGTAATCATCACCAAATCAATGACCTTTACGATCTTCAACATCACATCATGCTGAAATTTTGACATAATACCCCAATAACTCCTTTAGCTTTTTGCATTTTTCACAACTTCTTTGACCCACTTTGAAGTAACTACTCCGGGTCAAACGACCGACTACACCAACCGATACCTTCTCCCGTTTTATGGTCAGCTAAGACATTCAGACTTTCGCCTTTCCTCTTAGGCTCTTGTGCCAACTTCAGCCGGTCACTGGTGTCCGTTTTAAAGTCCGCAAACGCCTTGTCCGTATTCGGATCATTGGAGTAGGCTTCGTACACCACATCTGGGTTGACCCCTGCAAACCACTCCGGCACATGGGACACCATCTCGTCCATGTGTTCCTTGCCGACGCAGAACACGATGTACTTGCCGGATTTGTTTGTGATATGATGTTCAAAAACCTTATCTAATCCATCTGTCTGTTCCAAGGCACGGCGCAGGGCATCCAGATACTTTTGATTCGCATCCTGAATGCCGGGAGAGCGTAAATTGTCCACCCGCGTCTGGTAGCGAGCCAAGTCTTTCTGGTACTGATAGACGGTGGTCACATAGTTCGGAGCAGGCAAAATACCCCTGACGACTGCTTCGCCAAGGGTCATCTCACTTGCAATATGTCCATCGAAATGCTCTTCAAACACATCACGGTCATTATCCAGATATCGGACGTTTGTTGCTGTCAGTCCTAGAAGTTTTGCGTCAGAGCATAACTTTAATAAAGCCACCGTGCTTTCGCCCCAGCATTCCGCACCGGCACGATGGAATTCATCAAGTATAATATAGGCAGGCTTCTGTGCCGCTATTTCGTCCAGCTGTGCCTGCGCACAGCACATCAGTTTGGCGTAGGTATAAAAGTGAACGTTTTCCAAAGGAAAATCCGGGACGTTCC
>ERZ780198.2658-NODE-2658-length-13282-cov-2.969305_pt1 | contig 13282 bp, 15 predicted proteins | sample MGYA00510979_ERZ780198 | MGnify/ENA primary metagenome ERZ780198 (study PRJEB29588, sample SAMEA2158039) | human gut metagenome | biome: human gut; feature: human-associated habitat; material: faeces | place: Denmark | collected 2008/2010 ...
GCCGCCGTGATGACCGACCGCTGCGAGCCGGACGAGGCCCAGCGCCGCGCCGATCTCATTCTCGAGCTGCAGGCCGGCATCATGGACGACTACAACGCCGCCTGTATCGGGCGGGACATGACCGTTTTGTGCGAGCACCGGGCGAAGAGCGGCATGTGCTCCGGCCGGACGTACGCCGACTCGCCGGAGATCGACGGCACGGTCTACTTCACCGGCGCGGCCCGGCCCGGCGACATGGTCACGGTGCACATCACCGGCTGCGACGACGGCGATCTCGCCGGCGAACAAATCCACGAATGAGGTGCTGACATGACGACTGCAAACAAAATTACCATCTTCCGCGTGATCCTCATCCCCGTGTTTCTGGTGCTGATGTATCTGCGCTTTCCCGGCCATACGTACTGGGCGTTCGGCGTGTTCGTGCTTGCGAGCCTGAGCGACTTCGCCGACGGCTACATCGCGCGGCACTACAATCAGATCACGGACTTCGGCAAGTTCATGGACCCGCTGGCCGATAAGCTTCTGGTCGTGTCAGCCATGCTCATGTTTGTCGAGCAGCACCAGATGCCCGCCTGGGCGCTGCTGCTCGTGGTCGCGCGCGAGTTTGCCGTGACCGGCCTGCGGCTCATCGCCGTGGACAATGGCCGCGTCATCGCCGCCGCCTGGTCCGGAAAGATCAAGACCGCCTCGACCATGGTGGCCATCTGCCTGATGCTGCTGTGGAACATCCCCTGGCTCAATACCGTGTGCTGGGTGGTCATCGTCGTGACGACGGTGTATTCCGGCGTGGAGTACTTCGTGAAGAACCACGACGTGTTCCAAAAAGCCGCCTGAAACATAGATAACTTCTTCATTGCCATCTTCAAGGGTAAATTTAACAATCCCAGGCTTAATCGCCGTCATCAAAGGAGTGTGGTTTGGTAAAATACCTAGTTCACCTTCCACACCTGTTGCTTGGATTTGTTTCACAGCACCTTCAAAGATTTTTCGCTCTGCGCTGACTATTATTAGGTTAAATGTCGCCATTTTTGTTCTCCTTCAAATGACTTGAAGTGATTACATATTTTTGGCTTTTTCTAGCGCTTCGTCGATTGTACCGACCATGTAGAACGCTTGTTCTGGAATATGGTCGTATTCGCCGTCTAAAATACCTTTAAAGCCGCGGATAGTTTCTTTTAAAGAAACGTATTTACCTGGAGTACCGTTGAATACCTCAGCAACGAAGAATGGTTGTGATAAGAAACGTTCAATTTTACGTGCACGTGCTACCACAAGTTTGTCATCTTCAGATAACTCGTCCATACCAAGAATTGCGATAATATCTTTTAATTCTTTATAACGTTGTAAGATACCTTGTACGCCGCGCGCTACATCATAGTGCTCTTGACCGATAACAAGTGGGTCTAATTGGCGTGAGGTTGAATCTAATGGGTCAACCGCAGGGTAAATACCCAAAGACGCAATTTGACGACTTAATACAACTGTTGAGTCTAAGTGCGCGAAGGTTGTTGCCGGAGATGGGTCAGTTAAGTCATCCGCAGGTACGTATACCGCTTGTACAGAGGTGATAGAACCTGTTTTGGTTGAAGTGATACGTTCTTGTAACACACCCATTTCTTCTGCTAATGTCGGTTGGTAACCTACCGCAGATGGCATACGACCTAATAACGCAGATACTTCAGTACCAGCAAGGGTATAACGATAAATATTATCCACAAAGAATAATACATCACGACCTTCATCACGGAATTTTTCAGCCATAGTTAAACCGGTTAACGCAACACGTAAACGGTTACCTGGTGGCTCATTCATTTGTCCGTAAACTAATGATACTTTATCTAATACGTTAGAATCTTTCATCTCATGATAGAAGTCGTTACCTTCACGAGTACGCTCACCTACACCCGCAAATACAGAGTAACCTGAGTGCTCGATCGCAATGTTACGGATTAATTCCATCATGTTAACGGTTTTACCTACACCCGCACCACCGAATAGACCAACTTTACCACCTTTTGCGAATGGACAAATTAAGTCGATAACTTTGATACCGGTTTCTAATAATTCCGTACTGTTAGATTGTTCTTCATAGCTTGGTGCTGGACGATGTATAGCCCAATTTTCTTCCGCGCCAATTTCACCTTGCTCATCGATTGGTTCACCCAATACGTTCATAATACGGCCTAGCGTTTTAGTCCCTACTGGAACTTGAATCGGGTTACCCGTATTTTCTACTTTTAAGCCACGTTTTAAGCCGTCAGATGTACCTAATGCGATACAGCGAACTACACCGCCACCTAATTGTTGTTGAACTTCAAGGGTTAAACCTGATTCAACTTTTAATGCATCGTAAACTTTTGGTACTGCATCTTGTGGGAATTCAACGTCAATCACCGCACCGATGATTTGTACAATTTTTCCTGCTGACATTACCGTTCCTCTTTTATTAAATCGCTGCCGCGCCGGCGACGATTTCGTTTAATTCATTTGTAATACTTGCTTGACGGGCTTTATTGTAAACTAATCGCAAGTCATTGATTAAATTACCTGCATTATCAGTTGCCGCTTTCATTGCTACCATTCTAGCAGCTTGCTCGGAAGCAAGGTTATCTACCACAGATTGATACACTTGTGATTCCAAATAACGAGTAAGCAAACTGTCTAATAAGACTTTTGGCTCTGGCTCGTAAAGGTAATCCCAGGTGCTTTGTCTTTGCTCTAAATTATCGGTTTCTAATGCCGGTAATGGTATTAATTGTTGATAAACGGGTTTTTGTGCCATTGTATTAACGAATTTATTGTAGGCAATATAAACTGCATCTACTTCGCCATCTTTATAGACATCAAACATGTCGTTTGCGACCCCGATTAAATCTTCCATTGCCGGATTATCACCCAAACCGGAAAGTTGTGCACGAACAGGTAAACCTAATGAACGGAAGAAACTAATGCCTTTTGAGCCAATTAAACTCAATTCAACAGTAACGCCTTTATCTTTCCATTGTTTGATTTCTGTCATCACAGTTTTAAACAAGTTAATGTTCAAACCACCACACATTCCGCGGTCAGTCGAGACCACTAAGATCCCGACTCTTTTTACTTCGCGTTGAATTAAAAATGGGTGTTTATAACCAACAGTTGCTTTAGAGACGTGGCTGATAACATTTCGTATTGTTTCAGAATACGGACGAGAAGCAGCCATACGATCTTGCGTTTTACGCATTTTCGAGGTTGCCACCATTTCCATTGCCTTAGTAATTTTTTGTGTACTTTGTACACTGGCAATTTTGGTTTTTATCTCTTTTGCACCTGCCATCTTATTTCTCCGTTACTTTTACCACGCGCTGTTGGCTTTAAAGTTATCCAAAATCGCTTTCAATGATGCTTTAACTTCATCATTGTAGTTACCGGTTTTGGTCAATTTAGCCATAAACTCGCTGTGGTTACGGCGAGCATAATCTAAAAGTGCGGCTTCAAAACTTGCAATTTTTTGCAATTCCACATCTTCTAAATAGCCAAACTCAACCGCGAAAAGCAACACAGATTGCTCTGCTACGCTAAGCGGTACATATTGTTTTTGTTTCAATAATTCAGTAACTTTTTCACCGTGAGAAAGTTGTTTACGGGTTGCATCATCAAGGTCAGATGCGAACTGAGCAAACGCCGCTAATTCACGATATTGAGCCAATGCAGTACGGATACCACCAGCTAATTTTTTCACTACTTTAGTTTGTGCAGAACCACCTACACGAGATACCGAAATACCAGGGTTTACCGCAGGACGAATACCAGCATTAAATAAGTTAGATTCTAAGAAAATCTGACCATCGGTAATCGAAATTACGTTGGTTGGAACGAATGCTGAAACGTCACCTGCTTGAGTTTCAATAATTGGAAGAGCGGTTAAAGAACCAGTTTTTCCTTTTACTGCACCTTGAGTAAATTTTTCTACGTATTCTTCATTTACACGTGCTGCACGTTCAAGTAAACGTGAGTGTAGATAGAATACGTCACCTGGATAGGCTTCACGACCTGGTGGACGACGTAATAATAATGAAATTTGACGATAAGCAACGGCTTGTTTTGATAAGTCATCGTAAACGATTAACGCATCTTCACCGCGATCACGGAAATATTCACCCATTGCACAACCAGCATAAGGCGCTAAATATTGTAAAGCAGCTGATTCAGATGCAGATGCCGCAACAACGATAGTATTTTCAAGCGCACCGTGCTCTTCTAATTTACGTACTACGTTTGCAATAGTCGACGCTTTTTGGCCGATCGCTACATAGATACATTTAATACCTGAATCACGTTGGTTAATGATTGCGTCGATTGCTAATGCTGTTTTACCCGTTTGACGGTCACCGATGATTAACTCACGTTGACCACGACCGATTGGAACCATGGAGTCAACCGCTTTATAACCGGTTTGTACAGGCTGATCAACAGATTTACGATCGATAACACCTGGTGCAATGACTTCAACAGGAGAGAAACCATCGTTTTCAATTTCACCTTTACCATCGATTGGTTGACCAAGTGTATTTACCACACGACCTAATAAACCACGACCAACTGGTACTTCAAGAATACGGCCAGTACATTGTACTTCCATACCTTCCGCTAAATCTGCGTAAGGACCCATTACTACCGCACCAACAGAATCACGTTCAAGGTTAAGTGCCATTGCGTAACGGTTGCCTGGTAAGGCGATCATTTCGCCTTGCATCACATCGCTTAAGCCATGAATACGAATAATCCCGTCGCTTACAGAAACAATTGTCCCTGTATTACGGGCTTCGCTCACCACGTCAAATTGAGCGATGCGTTTTTTAATCAATTCACTAATTTCAGTTGAATTTAGTTGCATCTTGTATTCCTCTTATAATTGCAACTCATTTGCGAGACGAGCAAGTTGTCCACGACTACTTCCGTCAATTACAAAATCTTCTGTACGAATCACTACACCGGCAATCAGTGAGCTATCTACATTGCAATTTAATTTCACTTTGCGAGCTAATCTTTTTTCCATTGCAGCTGCAATTTTTTCGATTTGTGTTGCATTCAATGGTTGTGCTGAAGTTACTTCAACTTCTGCAATAGCTTGATGTTCTTCCACATAATGTTTAAATTCTTCAAACACGGTAGGAATCGCACTCAAACGCTTATTTTCAGCCATTAACCGAATAAGATTTTGCCCATATTGATCCAATTGTTCGCCACAAATAGAAATTACTGTATCAGCTAATTTCTGTGCAGAAAGAGAACTACTTAAGTAAGCTTTTACCGTTTCATCTTCAGCTACGGCTGCAGCAAAACCTAACATTTCAGTCCATTTTTCGACCGCACTTTGTTCAATGGCAAAGTCGAATGCAGCTTTTGCATAAGGGCGAGCTATTGTAGTTAATTCTGACATAAGCTAAGCCTCTTATAACTCTGCAACTAATTTATCAATAATGTCATTGTTTGCCGCTTCATCAATAGAACGACCCACAATTTTCTCAGCACCAGCCACTGCTAATGAAGCCACTTTAACACGTAATTCTTCTTGAACACGTTTACGTTCTGCTTCTACTTCAGCATAACCTTGAGCAATAATTTTTGCTTTTAGTTCTTCAGCTTCTGCCTTCACTTCGTCTAACACTTCATTGCGACGTTTATTCGCAGCATCTAAAATTTCTTGAGCTTGTACTTTTGCAGATAAAAGTTCTTGTTCCACAAGATTTTTAGTATCTGCTTGCTCTTTTTTCGCTGCTTCAGCTGACGCTAACGCGTTCGCAATTTGGCTCTGACGTTCCTCAATTGCTTTAATAATTGGTGGCCATACATATTTAACACAAAACCATACAAAGATGATAAATGCTATAGTTTGGCCAATTAATGTTGCATTAATATTCACAACATACCCCCTTCTTTAATAGGCTGTTTGTTGTTTATTAACCTAATAATGAGGCAAATGGGTTTGCAAATGCAAAGTACAAGCCGATACCAACTGCAATCATAGCAATCGCATCCAATAGACCTGCAACGATAAACATTTTTGTAAGTAGTGAGTTAGCTAATTCAGGTTGGCGAGCTGCAGATTCTAGGTATTTACCACCTAAAAGACCGAAGCCAATTGCAGTACCTAAAGCAGCAAAAGCAAGCATAATCGCAGATGCAATAATTGTTGCACTAATTACAGTTTCCATAAGATTTCTCCAAGTTGAGTTAAGGCTTTCGCCCGGTTTGTTAATAAAAAAGTTAATTAATGTTCGGCTTTGTTATAAGCGATACTGAGATAAACAACAGTTAACATCATGAAAACAAAGGCTTGCAACGTTATAACCAAAATATGGAATATAGCCCAAACTAAATGCAATGGCACTCCCATAGCAGCAACGAAAGCATTAGCTGAATACATCACTGCGATAAGAATGAAAATCAACTCACCAGCATACATATTACCGAACAAACGTAAAGCAAGAGAGACTGGTTTTGAAATTAAAGTAACAGACTCTAATAGTAAGTTTACGGGAATAAAAGCCCAATGATTAAAAGGATGTAACGTATATTCTTTAACCAATCCTGTAATACCTTTAGATTTCACGGTATAAAACAGAATTAGAATAAATACAGAAATAGACATTGCGAAGGTCATGTTCATATCTGTAGTAGGCACGGCACGTACAGGAATATGATGATCTCCGCTAATTAAAGCAAAAAGTTGAGGGATGTAATCAACAGGTACAAGGTCAATTGCATTCATGATAAACACCCAAACGAAGATAGTTAATGCTAATGGCGCAATAACCCCTCGTTTTCCATGATAGTTTTCACGAACGACACCATCTATCCATTCTACAGCCATTTCAACTGCACACTGCAATTTTCCTGGAACACCGGTTGTCGTTTTTTTAGCTACTTTATAAAAAATACCAATAAAAACTAAACCGCAAACGATAGAAAAGAAAAATGTATCTAAATTAAAGGTCCAAAATCCTTCCCCTGTGGTTAGGTAAGTCAAATGGTGCTGGATATACTCAATCGAGGTTTGTCCTGACATAATAAATACCCTGTATAAAAAATAATAAAATGGATGCTGTTTTATCTAAACAAAAAAGGAAGCAAATTATTCAATATTAATGCCACCATAAAACCGCTAAAAAACAGTAAAAAATTAGTAATTTCAAACCATTTAAAAAAGGTTATAACCAACAAAATAGTGAATAGAAACTTAACTACTTCAGCAAGATAAAATGCCTTTAATTTTGTTGAAAAATCTTGTTTGCGAAAAAAAACAATATAAGCAAAAGCACAAAATGGTACAAAAGCACTGATAAATCCTAAACTGAAATCTACCGCACTTTCACCTTGCCAAATTGCAAGGAATACCCCAAAAACAACAAGACAAACCGACTCAATGATTATCGCCTTTTGATATCGATTTTTAGCCTGTGTTAAAACCTTAGACATTATCTTATTTTTTTAAAATACAAAAACCATCTAATTATACCCGTGCTACAAAGAGTTTCAACTTTTAAACCACTAAAAAATGTTAAACAAATCACACTTTTAAAAAATAATTAACAAAATAGCCGTAAAAAAAGTGTGTTTTATCGTAAAACGATTAAATGTCGTTCACCTACAAGCTCAGGAACATGTAAAGTTATTACGTCTTTTACTTCGAATTTTTTGTCTAATTCTTGAACTTCATCTTCGTGATAAATGCCTTTCAAGGCATAAAAATATCCATCTTTCTTTGGCAAATGATGACACCAATCTGTCATATCTTTTAACGAAGCAAATGCACGACTTAATACACCGTCGAATTTTTGTTCAGGTTGGTATTCCTCAACGCGGCTAAGAACAGGTTCTACATTTGTTAGTCCTAACTCACGTACTGCATTTCGAATAAAGCTAATACGCTTACCTAAACTATCTAACAAGACAAATTGCTTGGTAGGATTAATAATGGCTAAAGGCAGGCCTGGCAAGCCTGGACCGGTTCCTACATCAATAAAACGATCCCCTTGTAAATAAGGACTAACAACAATACTATCCAAGATATGTTTCACTAACATTTCCTGTGGATCACGCACAGAGGTTAAGTTATAGGCTTTATTCCATTTATTGAGTAATTGTACTAACTGGATCAGTTGATCTTTTTGTCGATCTGTTAATTGGATTTCAGCTTGAGTCAGTAAATTTTCGAGTTTTGCTTTCATTTTTCTATCTATCTTGTCTGTTTGTCGTCATTCTACTTGAAAGTGCGGTTAAAATCCTTAGTGTTTTTATTTCAGCAAAAATTTAGCCTACTAATTACATTTTTTTAATTTGTAATATAAAAAAGTGCGATGAAAATTCACCGCACTTTTGCTTTCAATACCTGAGAAGTTTACTCCCCACGTTTTAGCATGCCTTGTTTTTTCAAATTCACCAGAATAATTGAAATTGCTGCAGGAGTAACGCCTGAAATTCGGCTTGCTTGACCAATGGAAACCGGACGATGCTGTTCCAACTTCGCACGTACTTCATTAGATAAACCAGACACTTTGCTGTAATCAAAGTTAGCCGGGATAGCTGTATTTTCATGGCGTTTTTGTTTTTCAATTTCTTCTTGTTGATGCTCAATATAGCCTTGATACTTAATAGCAATTTCCACTTGTTCTACGGCTTCTCTATCTTCCATTGCCGGTTGATATGGCGTTAAAGAAGTCAAAATATCGTAGGTCATTTCTGGACGGCGTAATAAATCTTCACCGTTGGCTTCACGCACAAGTGGACTACCAAGTACTTTATTGGCTTCTTCTAAATATTCAGAACGCGGATGCAACCAAATACTGCGTAAGCGTTGGCGTTCCTGTTCAATATTTTCCATTTTTTGATTAAAGCGCGCCCAACGAGCCTCATCAATCAAACCTAATTCATGGGCTATTGGCGTTAAACGAATATCCGCATTATCTTCACGTAATAACAAACGGTATTCAGCACGAGAAGTAAATACGCGATATGGTTCTTTGGTACCAAGTGTACAAAGATCATCCACCAATACGCCTGTATAAGATTGATCGCGACGTGGATACCATGCTTCTTTCTCTTGTACGTAAAGTCCTGCGTTAATCCCTGCCAATAAACCTTGTGCCGCCGCTTCTTCATAACCCGTTGTACCGTTAATTTGACCCGCAAAGAATAAACCCGAAATCGATTTAGTTTCTAACGTTGGTTTTAAGTCACGTGGATCAAAATAATCATATTCAATGGCATAACCTGGTTTAATGATGCGCGCTTTTTCCAAACCTTTCATAGAATTCACAATGCCCATTTGCACGTCAAACGGTAAACTGGTAGAAATCCCGTTTGGATACACTTCATTACTGGTTAAGCCTTCCGGTTCCAAATAAATTTGATGTGAATTACGATCCGCAAAACGCATCACTTTATCTTCAATGGATGGACAATAACGTGGACCGATCCCTTCAATCACTCCAGTATACATTGGACTGCGATCCAAGTTATTACGGATCACTTCATGGGTTTGTTCATTGGTATGGGTGATATAACAAGGAATTTGTTGAGGGTGATCAGATACCGATCCCATAAAAGAAAATACAGGTAATACAGCATCACCATGTTGTTTAGCCAATATATCAAAATTGATCGTGCGTGCATCAATACGCGGTGGCGTACCCGTTTTTAAACGATCAACACGTAAATTCAGATCACGTAAACGATGAGAAAGTGTAACAGATGCCGGATCACCAGCTCGACCACCTTCATAATGTTCTAAACCAATATGGATCTTACCCGCTAAGAAAGTACCGGCTGTTAAAATGACCGATTTAGCACGGAATTTAAGCCCCATTTTGGTTTCCACACCACAAACGCGATCTTGTTCAATTAAAATATCGGTTACTTCTTGTTGGAAAATATCTAAATTTGGTTGGTTTTCAAGTGCAATGCGTACGGCTTGGCGATATAACACGCGATCAGCTTGAGCACGAGTTGCACGTACAGCAGGCCCTTTACTGCTGTTTAAAGTACGAAATTGAATACCCGCCTTATCTGCAGCATGCGCCATTAAGCCCCCCATCGCATCCACTTCTTTCACTAAATGGCCTTTACCAATACCACCAATAGCAGGGTTACATGACATTTGTCCTAGGGTATCAACATTATGTGTCAATAACAGGGTTTTTAATCCCATGCGTGCTGGTGCCAATGCGGCTTCTGTACCGGCATGACCGCCACCAACAACGATCACATCATAATTTTCGGTGTAAAACATATCTCTCTCTTCGTCTTCAATTTGATCTTCGATCTAAAAATAGGCGCTATTCTACTGAAAATTACGTGTGCTTGAAAGTAAGAATTCAATCTGTGATGAGAGAAGATCGAGAAGTAATAAAGATAAGATCTATTTATATATAAAGATCTTATTATTGTTACTATTAGGATCTATTTATCTTGTGAATAAGATCCTTTTCCTTTTTTAAATGAAGAAGTTAGATCATTTTAGACTGTGTTGAAATATCGTCAGTTTGAAGGCTTTTTCTTGTGGATAACCTTTAATTTTATCCACAGCTAAAACAATCATCATATTTACTCAGTGGAAAAGAACAAGTTTTTGACAGGTTTTATCAAAGTTATCCACAGGTGATTTTTTTTTGGATAATGGATAAAGAAAAAGCGATAACTCAAATTATCGCTTTATTATGACTAAAGTGCATGAATAAATTGTGGTAGCCAATCTTCAGCAAATTGCTCTTGATCATCAACATGCAAGACATCGATTTTTAAACTCTCGCAGATTTTGACCGCACTTTTTTTACTTAATTGTGTTTCGACTTTATTTACGGCATGACAGAATGTATCGTAATCTGAATTGCCTAAGCCTACAACGGCAAAGCGGAGGGAAGATAAATCTTTATCTGATGCCGCAATTTGTTCAAAAAGTGGTTTTAAATTATCAGGTAATTCACCTGCACCATGTGTTGAAGTGACGATCAACCAAATATTTTCATCAATCACCTCATCAAGTTCTGGTCCGTGGAAAAGTGCGGTAGAAAAATCTTGTGTTTTTAACACCTCTTCTAAATGCTCCGCCACATATTCAGCGCCGCCTAATGTGCTGCCTGAAATCACGCAAATATTCATATTGTTTCCTAATAAGAAAAAAGGCTTAGATTTTCTAAGCCTTTATAGTCATTATACGTTGTCGAATTTACCCAACAATGAACGAATATGTTCTTGCCAGTTGCGGTGCTCATTTTTAAGTTGCTCATTTTCATTTCGCAAGGCTTCTACTGATTGTTGAGATTGATTTTTTTGTTCTTTTAACTCTTCTACTTCAAGTTGAAGTAATTGAATTGTTTCTACTGCTTGTTTAATTTTTTCTTCAAGCTGATCTAAAATTTCTAAAGACATAGTGATTTCCTTTTTTAAAATAGTCCGAAATGGCTTTATTCTACCCACTTAATCTTATTTTTAAAAGCCTATTGTCAAAAATTATTATGCAAACGTTTGCTTGGTGATAAAATAACGAGACTTTTTGCATTGGGGGAAAAAATGAATCGTGCATTAGCTATTGAATTTTCAAGAGTAACCGAAGCGGCAGCATTAGCAGCTTATACTTGGCTTGGTCGTGGTAATAAAAATGCGGCAGATGAGGCAGCGGTCAAAGCCATGCGTTATATGCTGAATTTAATCCATATGGACGGTGAAATTGTGATTGGTGAAGGGGAAATTGACGAAGCACCAATGCTTTATATTGGCGAAAAAGTAGGGTCAGGTAATGGTGAACTCGTTTCTATTGCGGTTGATCCGATTGATGGCACACGAATGACCGCAATGGGCCAATCAAATGCTATTTCAGTATTGGCTGCTGGTGGTAAACGTACTTTCTTAAAAGCGCCTGATATGTATATGGAAAAATTAGTCGTCGGTCCTGAAGTGAAAGGCATGATTGATTTAAGTTTACCGATTGAACAAAACCTTCGCCGTGTAGCTTCTCGTTTAGGTAAATCCTTATCGGATTTAACCGTGATGGTACTCGCTAAACCACGTCATGATGAAGTGATTAAGCAAATGCATAATCTAGGTATTCGCGTGATGGCCATTCCAGATGGTGATGTGGCCGCTTCGGTTTTATGTTGCTTACCGGATGCTGAAGTGGATATGGTTTATGGCATTGGTGGTGCACCTGAAGGTGTATTAGCGGCTGCCGCTGCAATTCGTGCATTAGGTGGGGATATGCAAGCTCGTCTTATTCCACGTAATGAAGTGAAAGGCGATACAGAAGAAAATCGTAAAATTGCCGCTGAAGAAGTTCAACGTTGTGAAGCATTAGGCGTGAAGGTTAATGAAATCTTAAAATTAGAAGATTTAGTACGTGATGATAATCTTGTTTTTGCCGCAACAGGAATTACGCACGGTGAATTACTCAAAGGGATTTCTCGCCGTGGTAACTTGGCTACCACAGAAACCCTATTAATCCGTGGTAAATCACGCACCATTCGTAAAATCCAATCCATCCATTATCTCGATAGAAAAGATTCTGAAATCTATGAGATTTTAAGAAATTAGTGAAAATAAAAGAGCGGTCATAAAAAACAATAAATTTTTTGACCGCTCTTTTTTATTTCTTACAGCATTTTCTTCAATTGATACAGATAAGCTAAGGCTTGTTTTGGACTTAACTCATCTGGATCAAGTTGCTCAATGGCTTCGCGTAAAGCATCCGGTTCTGCTTCAAAAGCCAATTCACCTTGATGTTGATTTAACGCTCTTAAATGTTGAATTTGTTGATCTCCATTTTGTGCCGATAATTTTTCTAACTGATGTAATTTTTGCTTCGCCAGTTTAATGACGGATTGAGGCACACCAGCTAGCGCTGCAACAGCAAGACCATAACTTTTACTTGCCGCACCGTCTTGAACCGCGTGCATAAAGGCGATGGTATTGTTATGTTCTAATGCATCTAAATGAATATTCGCAATACCTTCAATTTTTTCTGGCAGTGCGGTGAGTTCAAAATAATGGGTCGCAAATAACGTAAGCGAACGAGTTTTCTTCGCCAACCATTCGGCACAAGCCCAAGCTAAAGAAAGTCCATCATAAGTAGATGTCCCCCGCCCAATTTCATCAATCAGAACCAAACTTTGTGAAGTGGCTTGATGAAGAATGTTCGCCATTTCGGTCATTTCTACCATAAATGTAGAACGACCGGATGCCAAATCGTCAGAAGCACCAATTCGAGTGAAAATACGATCAATTTGCCCAATAACCGCGCTATCAG
>ERZ780198.2663-NODE-2663-length-13259-cov-2.404347_pt1 | contig 13259 bp, 9 predicted proteins | sample MGYA00510979_ERZ780198 | MGnify/ENA primary metagenome ERZ780198 (study PRJEB29588, sample SAMEA2158039) | human gut metagenome | biome: human gut; feature: human-associated habitat; material: faeces | place: Denmark | collected 2008/2010 ...
GCACGGACGGTTGCCTCATCCTGTGTTGCGATCGCCGCGTTGATCGCTGCGCATGCATTCGGATCGTTTCCGACATTTCCGACTGCGATCACCTTCGGGGTGGATGCGTATTTGCTGGTGTTTACCACTTCCCTGCTCTGCTCCACGCCGTCCACAGTCACGATCTTCCACAGCTGTGCGGACTGTCCGACATGCGGTGACTGTGTTGTCGCCACATAACCGATCGGTGCCGCCGCCGCTACGATCTGTACCGGAGGTGTATCCTGGCTTACCGTTTCTGACTGATATTCCACCTTGCGGTTCTGCGGTCTTATTTCCTCGCCATACACCGTAAAATAGAGATCCGATCCGTTCGTATAACCCTCAAGATAGATCGGTGCCTCTGAGGAGTTTTTAAACTTCAGATCCTTGTAGGTTCCCGCGATCGCCGCGTCTCTGCTCGGATCTACATAATGTACCATCATCGAATGGTTGGAGCGCTGTGTCACGTCAAGCTCGGAATAGAGCACCGCATTGTACAGTGTTGTAGAGACCTGACACACGCCGCCGCCGTAAGACTGTACGGTCGTACCGTTCTCATATGCGCCCGCCAGTTCGTATCCGTTTTCCGCATCAAGCGGTGCGATCGCCGCGTATACGGAAAACTCTTCGCCCGGATACAGCACGGTTCCATCGATCTTGCTCACCGCGTTTTTGATGTTTGTGATACGGGATGCGGAAGAATCACTGAAATTCGTGTGGTAGGTTCCAAGAACATCCTTTACCTTCGCGAGGGACTCCTTGTTGCCTTCCGGCTCAACGACATCCGCAACTAAAGCGATCGTGGCGTCCGCACCATCCCATCCGGAATTAAAGTATTCACGGATCTCCTGCACGGAATCGTCCACATTCACTGAGATTCCCTGTTTGCCATCGGTGTACACAAAATCACCGTTTTCTCTGGTAAGGCTCGCGTTGACCGCTTTCTGGTCAAGCTTCGATGCCTGCTCATTCAGCACCTCTGTTACCTTCTGCGTGTCCACCGTATATACGATATCATAGACCTTGTTCTGATTCTCCAGATCTTTTTTATCTTTATAGCGCTTGATCAGATTGCCTGATTTTCCAATCCCGACTGCCTCATCCACAACCTGTGTGTTTCCCCAGGTCAGCCCGAGATCGCTCGTCTTTACCGTCACACTGTTCTCGCCTGCGGTAAGCACGACATCGCCATCCTTGTTTTCCTTCACATAATCTTCCACAGCCTCTTTTGCTTCCGCAGAAGTCATTCCGCCGACTGCCACTTCCCCGATGTAAACATTGTCCGGGATCACGTCATTTGTTTTTTCTTTTGCTGCCGTAAAGTCTGTGTTCCAGACAAACACAAGCGCCATAACAAGCGCCGCCGCCAAAAGAATACCAGCTGATCTCTTTTTTTTCATAATTTTCCTCTTTCATCTATAAACTGCTCTTGCTTCTTTTTACATTGTACAGTTGCTATTTTAACATAACTGCTTCGTTTTTCAATGCACATAACCACAAATATATTTGACAGAAACCCGCGTTTTTGTGTATATTATGAACATGAAGGAATTCCTTCTATACGATAACGGTTATGACCAGAGAAAGCAGCATGGAAGCGCATAAGATCAGTACGATCGCTGCCGCGAAAATCCGTTTTTTCTTTGAGTTGCGAAAATTCATCATATGGAATCACCTCGTTTCCGTTTTTTACTGTTATCCTATTATTTCTGAAAAAGAAGGTCTGATATTATGTTATTTCTATGTTTCGGAATGTTCCTCATTATCTTGTCTGTTCTCGCTTTTTTCCGTAACCGGTCTGTCCGCAGATCCGAAGACGCGACGGAAGCGTTCTGGTCAAGAGAATATGAGTCCAACCACATCCGCAAAAAAGATATTTCTGATCTGTCTTATATTGAGATCCCGCTCGATGCACTCCCGCTTCATGTTTGTTCTTCCGAACGATGCATAAGCCTCGAGTCCCAGCTTACCGCACTTGCCGGTAAAAAGATCGTAAACCTGAGCAATCTGTCCAACACGGACTTAAAGCTTACCTACGGCACTGCGAATCTCACGGTCCTCTCCGAGTACGATCAGAATTTTACCCAGCTGTCCAACCTGTTGTACAGCTACGGAAAAGAACTCGAAGACAACGGTTTTCACAGGGAAGCCATCCAGGTTCTCGAATACGGCATTTCGATCCACTGTGACGCGAGCCGCCTGTTTGTGTTTCTCGCATCCTTATACCAGAAAGATCACGCAACGGACAAGATCCGTGCCCTGATCGAAGAAGCCTCCGCTTTAAGTCCTCTTTTAAGAGACGCAACGGTAAAACAGTTAGAAGATCTCTTAAATGGAGCAGACGCTTCTTAATGTATTTTTCCATACTGGGCGAGTATCCGGTCGGTAAGACGGGATGCCTCGCTTCTTGTCAGTGTATCAAAATCCAGATCAATGCTTATTTTATGATAATCGAACAATTCTTTCAAGTGTGTTTTCTGCACCGGTGTCGCCGGAGTCTGGCGTTTCGCCTTGTAGACCAGCGGCTTTGGCTCAAACGCGCTTTCATGCTCCGCGCCATACGCACCGATCAGCCGCTCTAACACCTCTTTGGTCGCAAGCGCGTCAAAGAGCGCCCGGTGTCCGTTCGTCCGGTCAATCCCATAATATCCGCACAGATATTCCAGTGACCGGTGTTCAAGCTCCGGCAGAAACTTCCGCGCGAGTTTTAACGTATCCACCGCCTGCCTCTCAAAAGGCAGTTTTTCGTTGATTGCGGCCTGTTTTAAAAAGCTGTAATCAAAGATCACATTATGTCCCACAAAAATATCATCCGCACAGAACGCGATAAAATCCGGAAGGATCTCACTGATCCGCGGCGCGTCCTTTACCATCTCATCGTTGATCCCGGTCAGCTCCCGCACTTTCTCCGGAATACCGACCCCCGGATTTACAAACGTCTCATACTGCGCAGTCACTTCCCCGTGTTCCACTCTTGCGGCTCCAATCTCCAAGATCCTGTCCCTGCGTGGATTTAACCCGGTCATTTCCAGATCCACCACCACATAACGTTCGAGCATGTTACGCCTCCTCCTTTTTTAGATCCACCGGATGGATGTCCGCCTGATGGTTTAATGCGTCACGCTTCTCGTAATCAAACAGCAGATAGCAGGGCTCTTTTTGTCTCTCCGGAAGTTCTTTTACCGTCTCTTTCTCCGGCATGATATAGTAAAATCTTTCCAGATGCTGCATTTTTCCCTTTTTGCAGAATCTGTGCGCAAGCTCTTTGTATTCTGTCTGGTCATCTGCAAACGCCGGACGGCTCTTTGCGTTCTCCCTGCTGTAAATATCATAGACCGCCGCCTCTTTTAGGACATCCAGATGTTCCCCGTCGATCTCCTCCGCAAACGCGAGCAAAATCTCCAGCCGCCGGATCCTTGAATGGCTCATGGAAAAATATCCGCGTTTTTCATAGTACGTTCCTAGCGCCGCAAACATGGCAAACGCGCTCTCAAACCGCGTTTCCAACAGCCGTATGCTCATCGGATACTGTCTGCTGTTGTAATAAACCTCAAGCATTTCCTCCACCTGTTTGATCTTTAAGACCGCGTCATAGTCAAGCCATGCCGTCTTTAAGACCTCATACGGCGGACGGCTGCCATAGACGATCCCATACTCCTTCGCGTGTTCAAACAGAAACGATCCCTTTAAGACTTTTAAGAATCCAAGCTGTAACTGTTCCGGCTTTAAAGCGTAGATCTCATCAAACGACTTCTGAAACGTCTCATAGTCCTCGTAAGGCAGTCCGGCGATCAGATCCAGATGCTGGTGTACGTTTTTATTCTTTTTGATCTCCCGGACGACCTGCTTTACGCGCGTAAGATCCATTTTCCGGTGTATCTCCGTGATCGTCTCCGGATGGGTCGTCTGTACCCCGATCTCAAGCTGTATGAGCCCCGGTCTTAGCCCGGAGATAAATGCGATCTCCTCGTCCGTCAGAAGATCCGCCGCGATCTCAAAATGGAAATTTGTGATCCCACGGTCATGTTCCCGGATAAATTTCCAAATCTCCATCGCGTGCTTATGATCACAGTTAAACGTGCGGTCCACGAATTTGACCTGCGGCACTTCCTTTTCGATAAAAAAGGCAAGTTCCCGTTTTACCAGTTCAATATCCCGGAAGCGCAGTTTCTTTTCAATCGATGACAGACAGTAACTGCACCGGAACGGACAGCCGCGGCTCGACTCATAATAGATGATACGGTTTTTAAAGTCTTCCATATTTTCATAGCAAAACGGGATCGTACTCATGTCGATCGGCTCTCTTGCCCCTGTAAAAACCATATGCCCGTCCTCATCTAAAAATGCAAGCCCTTTTATCGTTTCCGGTCTTTCTTCCGCTTTGATCCCGTCCCGGCGCTCTTCGTTTGCATAATATTCGCACAGTTCCGAAAAGCTCTGCTCACCCTCACCGACCATAACGCCTGTCACAAACGGATGCTCTCTTAAAAACGCCTCTGTTTCATAGGAAACCTCCGGGCCGCCCATCCAGATCGGCACCTCCGGGCGCAGCTTGTGAAACTCCTCCGCAACCGAAAGCACCAGATCGAGATTCCAGATGTAGCAGGAAAAACATAAGATGTCCGGTCTGCTCTTATAGATCCCGCTCAAAATATATTCCTGTCTGTGATTGATCGTGTATTCCGCAAGCTCGATCTGGCTTCGGTACTCTTTCGCGTAAGCCCGCAGACTGTACACGGCAAGATTGGAATGGATATATTTCGCGTTTACCGCTGTCAGCAATAATTTCATTTCTGTTCCTCTTTTCTTACTAAAAATCCATATTGCGCAGATAATATGCCTCAAACTCCGGCTCCCCCGCCAGATTGAGCACCCGGATCTTTCGCGCCAGTTCCTTAAATCGGATCTCCGTCTGTTCGATTCCGTGCTTCTTACATGCCTTCGCAAATTCATACGCGCCGCGCAATGCCGTATTCCCCGCCGCCTTTGTCTTTTTCTCAAGTCCTTTGGGGATCAGCCCGAGCAGTGCCGCCTTGTGTACATTCAGTTTACAGCCAAATCCGCCCGCAAGCCATACGGTCTGAACCTCCGCTTCACTCACACCGGATTTTTTAAGCAGCAGATCTACCCCGCTTCGGATCGCCGACTTCGCCAGCTGAAGCTGCCGCATATCCTCCTGGGTAAAGCAGATCCTGCTTCCATCCGCGCGCGTGGCAACCTGATACGATGCGGCGCCATCCAAAAACGTGCCATGCCGGTCGATCTTTCCACTGCGGTACAGTTCCGATGCGAGATCGAGTATCCCGCTTCCGCAGATCCCGACCGGCGGCTTATTGCCAATCGTGCGGATCACCGGTCGTCCGGCAAGCAGGTTCACCTGCTGGATCGCCCCCTCGATTCCGGGCACTCCGTCTGTCATATTGGCTCCCTCAAACGCAGGGCCGGCGGGAGTCGCTGTGGCAAGGATCTCCCCGCCGGTTTCAATCGCCATCTCCCCGTTTGTCCCGATGTCCAAAAAGAGGGTGACACCTTCCTGCTGATCCATGGATACCGCATAGAGTCCCGCCACGATATCCGCGCCCACGAATGCGGAAGCTCCCGGCAGCACCACAACTTCCGTTTCTTCCAGCGATCCACTCCCCGGAAAGATCCCGCTTTTTTTCTGCCTTGTCAGTTCGAGCGAGAATGGACGGAACGGTGCCTCGCCAAGCCCGCTCAACGGATAGCCGCAGAGCAGATGCTCCATCACTGTATTTCCGGCGACCACCATCTGCGGGAAACGGATCTTTTGAAAGACCCCGGCACTTCCCTGCGGTGTCCGCATCTTTTCCGTCACAAATTCCTGACACATCGCCTCGATATCCGCCCAGACTGCCGCCTGCATATCCACGCCGTGTCCTTCTTCCGCCGCCCGGATCCGGCTTACCACATCACTGCCGTATCGGCGCTCACTGTTTTCCCTTGTAAGCACCTGCTCGATCTCAAGATCACTTTCCCGCATAAATGCCGCCGCAAGTGTCGTGGTTCCGATATCAACGATCACGGTATATTCTGTTTCTTCCGTCTGCCGGTTCTCATCCGCCACACTTTTTCTTTTCAGGTCTTCTCCCTCGATCTGCATTTTTGGTCTTGTTTCATCCGGCAGATACATCCCGGACGCCAGCCGCACGCAGAGATCCTCTGTCACCTTATGGCAGCACGCCAGCCGCTTTCCGGCATCAAGCGCCGTTCTTCCCAGCCGTGCGTCCTCCGCACACGCCTCCGGCACCGGATGCTCAAAATATACGGCGCACTTTTTGCAGGTTCCGTTGCCACAACAGTTTCCCATCACAACGCCAAGCGTTCTCATGCCGGAAAGAACTGTTTCTCCTGCCTGCACAAAAGCCGTCTTCTGTTTCATCCTGTCCTCTGAGAACACCGTGATCTGTGGCATCCGTCCGTTTCCTTTCCGTTTTTCTCATTTCAAGTGTTCCTATTATATCATGGTTTGCCCTGTTTTTTCTTAAAATCGTATGAATTTATTCTAAAAAAAGGGATGAAAACCTTTCCACAGGCTTTCATCCCTTTTTCCTTTCAAAACGTTAATGGACAATATAGCGTATCACCACGTCGATCCCGCCGATGATCAGCAGGACACCGCCGATACTGTACGCCTTTGTCTTTTGTTCAAATCCGAAGCGATATCCGGTATACATACCAAACACAACCATGAGAACGGTGAGACATACCACCATGATCAGCACGATCGTCACATTAGTGCCGAGAAATCCAAACGCCACTCCGACTAAAAGTGTACACACGCTGGAAGCACCGACACATTTTAAGATCCTTCCAAGGCTCAGTCCATTTTCCTCTCTGCGTTCCACGATACTCTTGTTCTTCCATGCTTTTAAGATCATGCGCACTCCGAGTACGATAAATATGATCGCCACGATCACACGGACGGTTAAGATCTGTTTGTCCTTGATATCATACCGAAGAGACGCTCCGCCCACCAGATCTCCAAGATACAGAGCGATGGTCTGCAGCAGGGCAACCAGAAGGCTCCCCGCCGCAAGACGCTTTTTATTGATCTCTGCCAACAGCGCTCCCTCGCAGGTAACGATCCCGAATATATCCAATGAGATACCAAGTGTGATCAGTAATGTTTCAATCCAATTCATAACGTTCCTCCTGCATTTTCGGTAATCTCATTTTTCCGCTCCTAATTATACTCTCATTTCTTGTCTGCGTCATCTGCTTTTACGGAATCTGTCTTAATAATGAATTTTACGCTTCCGTTGGTTCCGTCTTTGACCTGTGAGAAGATCTCATAATTATTTCCGGCATCGATCACCGCGTCCAGACGATCTAAGAGTTTCTTCACATCGCCATTATAAGCATCCGCGATCTTTTTAATTCCTTCAGAATCAAACTCTTCCATTCCGTCCGCAAGTTCTTTTGCTCCGTCCTTTAAGTCAGATGCTCCGGTTTTTAAGTCTGTGTTGTTGGCAACCAGTGTCTTTGCTCCGCTCTGAAGCTGGTTGACACCATCGAGAAGCTGTCCTGCTCCGCTGTTTAACTGACCTACACCGGCATTGACCTGATTTGCTCCATCGTTGACCTGGCTTGCTCCACTGCTTAACTGTCCTGCTCCGGCATTTACCTGGTTCGCTCCATCGTTGACCTGGCTCGCTCCGCTGTTTAACTGGTTTGCTCCGTCATTGACCTGGCTTGCTCCGCTTACGAGAGAGGAAGCTCCGCTGTCAAGCTGCTGCAATCCGCTGTCGAGACTGCTCACACCGTTTGCAAGTGCTGTGATATTGTCTACGGTAAGTCCGCCGCCTGCAAGCTGTGCGGATATTTCATTGAGTGCGGCTGGCGCGCCCTGTGCTCCGGCATCTGTGCCAAGCTGCTGTACTGCTGCCATGACTGCGGAAGAATCCACACCCTGTGCCGCCGCCTGTGCCGCTGCCATTGCTGCCGCTGTCGGATCCTGACCGGTCTGGATCGCCTGTGCGGTTGCGGTAGCTGATGCTGTTGCGACTGCTGTTGTGACATTGGTCGTGTAATCAGTCAGTGCCTGCTGAAGTGCCTGCTTGTCCGCATCCACATTCGCGCCCTGTGCTGCGTAGCTCTGTGCGCTGGATGAGATTCCGTTGATCAACAGCGGTACGCCGGTTGCCAGTGCCTGTACATTGGCATTTAAGGTATCCGCGCCCTGTCTCGCATTGCTGATCCCGCTTGCGATCTGCTGTGTTCCGGTCAGCAGGTTCTGTGTTCCACTTGCAAGATTCTGTGCTCCGCTCGCAAGGCTCTGTGTTCCGCTTGCAAGGCTCTGCGTTCCGCTTGCAAGTGTGCCAACGCCGGAGGTCAGTGCCGGTGCGGAATCCGCAAGTGTTCCGATTCCGTCTGCCAGTGTCTGTGTTCCGTCGGTGTACTGCTCGATCGCATCCGCAAGTGTCTTTGCTCCGTCGGAAAGTTCACCGGAACCGTCCACCAACTGGGAAGAAGAATCGGTCAGTGTATTGATCGCGTCATCCAGATCGCTAAGATCAATGCTGTCTGTTCCTGCAGTCTGTAATCCGTTTACAACCGCAGACATGGTCATTTCCAGTGAGAAGTCTTCCACATCCGCTGTCACTTCGATGTAATCCGGGATATCCACATCTCCGTCAAAATCATCGCTGTCCACATCCAGGCTTTCTTTTAATCCCGGCATCGCGATACCGACTACCGCGTTGTTTTTTCCGTCAGAGATCAGTTTTCCGTTGGTAACCTGAACATTTTTAAAGCTGTCATTTAATACCATCCCGGTCACAACCGTAAACGGAACATAGACATCTTCTTCTTTTCCGTCGATCGTTGCTGTCGTTTTTTCATTGTTGGTATAGTCAAAACGGATGGTCACCTTTCCGCTCTTTCCTGCGATCTCGTCCGGCTTCATCTCTTTTCCGTCAAGATAGTAGGTGATCTTTTCGGAAACCGGTGCCTGCTTTGTTGTTGTTCCCTGATAGAAGATATCATTTCCGTCTGCCTGCCAGGTCAGGTCATTTCCGTTTTTGGTAAAGGATTCATCGCCCTTTACATTTTCGATATCCTGAAGATCTGAGGTATCCTCAAGTGTGGCAGAACCGTCTGTATTCTTTAACCAGTCACTTACGATCGTCTTGTTCACGGCACCATCCGCATCGGAGATAAGGTATACGGTCTCCTCTTTTCCAACGTCTTTGGACGCGCCGGATTTTAAGTCATTGATGATGTTTCCGATGCTGTCATCCACATCACTGTCCGCGGTTTCTTCCGTTGCTTCCTCGGTGGATTCTTCCACGGTCTCACCCGCCGGTACTTTTGCTGCGCTTACACGGTAAGTTCCATATCCGCCGCCGAGCACTGCGATGCAAAGCACACCCGCGATCACGCGCATTACATATTTATTTTTAAATCTTGATTTCAGCTCTGAAAATTTCATTCTGTTTCCTCCTCTTTTCTATTTCTTTACCGTAAATCCCATACTTGTTTTTATGATCACCCGGTCAAATACCATAAACATTGCCGGCAGAATAAACGCTACTACAAAGAAGCTGATGATCGCTCCACGCGCAAGCAGAATACAAAGGGAACTGATCATATCAATACTTGAGTAAACACCTACACCGAATGTCGCCGCGAAGAAGCTGAGCGCGCTGACAAATACGGATGGCAGACAACTGTGCATTGCCGTCTCGATTGCTTCCTGTTTTCCTGCGCCGCTGTTTCTCGCTCTCTTATATTTGTTGGTCGTTAAGATCGCGTAATCCACGGTCGCGCCAAGCTGAATGGTTCCGATTACGATAGAAGCGATAAACGGAAGAACCGATCCGGTGTAATGCGGGATACCCATGTTGATGAAGATACCAAACTCGATGACCGCAACCAGGATAACCGGGATCGATATGGATTTTAAGGAGATCGCGATGATCAGAAATACCAGGATGATCGATACCGCGCTTACGGTCTTAAAGTCCTTGTCGGTGATCGTGATCAGGTCTTCGGTACACGGCGCCTCACCGATCAGCATTGCGGTCGGGTCATAACGCTTGATGATCTCCTTGATCGCGTCACACTGCGCATTTACTTCATCGGATGCTGTCTTGTATTCGGACATTACATAGATCATCTGGAGTTTGCCGTTATCCAGCATATCCTTGACATCCGCCGGAAGCATTTCCTGTGGAACCGCAGGTCCTAAGATCGCGTCTTTTCCAAGTGCCACAGCCACACCGTCAAGATCATTGATCTCGTCGATCATATTGGAAGCGTCCTTGTGGGACAGATCACTGCTTGCCAGTATGATGTGTGTCGCGCCCATGTTAAAGTCTTCTTCCAGCTTGTTGTTCGCCTGCACACTCTCAAGATCCGCCGGAAGCGTTCCTGCAAGATCGTAGTAAACATTGGTGTTGCGGTATCCGTAAACCGCCGGGATCAGAATGACCACAAACAGTACCAGAAAGATCGGGAATTTTCTGGTCGCAAACGTACCCATTTTATCAAATTTCGGGATCAGCGCTCTGTGTCTCGTCTTCTCAAGCGCTCCGTCAAAGGTAAGGATCATAGCCGGAAGCACGGTTACACAGCAAAGCACACCGAGCACAACACCTTTTGCCATAACGATTCCAAGGTCAAGTCCGAGCGTAAATGTCATAAAGCACATTGCAACGAAACCTGCCACTGTCGTAACGGAACTTGCGACTACGGAGCTGACCGTATTGGAGATCGCATGCGCCATGGCACGTTTCTTATCTCCCGGGAACCGCTCCTGATTCTCCTGATAGCTGTGCCATAAGAAGATCGAATAATCCATCGTAACTGCCAGCTGCAATACCGCCGCCAGCGCCTGTGTGATAAAGGAGATCTCACCCGAGACAAAGTTGGTACCCAGGTTATAGATGATCGCCATTCCGATACTCAATAAGAAAAATACCGGAACCAGAAAAGAATCCATCGTCAGCGCGAGCACCACTGCGGAAAGTCCCGCCGCCAGGATTACATAGGCGATTGCCTCGCTGTTGCAGATCTTTTTGATATCCGTGACTACTGCGGACATACCGCTCATAAAGCACTGCTGCTTTGTCAGCGTTCTGAGCTGCTCGATCGCGTCTAATGTCTCATCCGCCGACATGGAAGTGTCAAACGTCACGATCATCAGCGTCGCGTTCTTATCCTCATTGTTAAAAGCATCTTTGATTTCACTTGGGAGCACATCCATCGGAATTGAGATATCCGCAAGCGTGTCATACCAGATCACGTCCTTGACATGTTCCACGCCCTTGATCTCGTTTTCCAGATCAACTACCTGCTTTTCACTCATATCCTCTACGACGCACAGTGAAAAAGCTCCTGTTCCAAAATCTTCAAGCAGGATATCCTGCCCTTTCATCGTATCGATATCTCCCGGCAGGTACGAAAGGATGTCATAATTGATCCTTGTATTGATGTACGAAATGCCGGCAGGTATCAACAGCAGAAAACTTAAAATCAGAATCGGGATTCTAAATTTTACAACTGTCTTTCCAAACTTAATCATTCCTTCACCTTCTCTTTCTTTTTTCTCTCCTTGCGTCTCCCTGTACTGACGCACTCTGTCAATTATAATAAAAAAAAAGATCGAATACGAGAATATTCAATCTTTCCTTTGTGTATCATGCCATTATACACTTTGTATGTTATGTCTTACAAGATATACACATGCCGCATTTTGTATATCTATTTCTGTTTCATCTCAGTAATCACATCTTCCAGAGAATGCTTCATGATATAATCATAAATCTCTGCCAGTTTCTTTGGCTCCACCGCCATTCCGCCCTGTATCCAGGTAAGGATCACAAAGCATAACGACTGTGCGTAATATTCCGCGACCAGTTCCGGGGTCAGCCAGGAATATTTGATCGGTTCCACCGCGCCTTCCTCCGAAAAGATCTGGAGCAGTGCTTTCTTGGCGCATCCCTTTATGATGACTTCAAAAGAGTTCTGCCCTTCCAGTCTGCTAAACTTGGAATAGAAGGTTTTTTCGCGCTCGATGGATGTAAACAAAAAGATCCACGCCTGATCCAGCATTCGGTTTTTTATAAGCGGTATCATCGGCTTTAACAGATCTTCCATGATGATCCATTCCAGCAGTTCGTATTTATCCTGAAAATGATTATAAAAAGTCGGCCGGATCACACCTGCCCTGTCTGTGATCTCCTTGATCGTGATCTTCTCGATCGGATGTTTTTCCGCCAGTTCCTTTAATGCTTCTGCCAGCAGAGTATCCACTGCACTCTTTGCCTGACCTGTCATAACTACCTCTTTCTATACCGCCAGCCTCAAAATTGTAATGTGTCTTGCATCTATATCGGATAAGAGGTCGATCTCCTCCCCGCTTTCCATGACCCTGATCTTAGGGCGCAGCAGAAAATCGTGATAATTTTTGACTACGACCGCATGTCTGCCGTCAGAAAGTTCTACTTCGCATCCCACCGGATAAACTGCCACCCATTTTAAGAATATGTCCACGATAGCCGGATCAAATTCTGATTCATTCATCGCCATGATATATTCCACGGCATCCGACGGTGACAGCGCGTCATGGTACGGCCGCTTGGAAGTCATCGCATCGTATACGTCCGCGACTTTTATGATACGCGCGTAGATCGAAATGTTCTCTCCCGACCTGCGGAGCGGATAGCCCTCTCCGTTATACCACTCATGATGTCCGAGTACACCTTCGCAGACATCCGGGTCAAAATCGTAATTTCGTTTTAAAAATTCATAACCAAGCTTCGGATGCTGAAGCACCATCCGCTTTTCTTCCTCTGTCAGCGGACGTCTCGCGTTTAAGACATCTGCCTTGACAAATTTCTTTCCTATATCATGGAGCAGAGCTCCCGTTGTAAGCACTTTTAATTCGTATTCACTCAGCCCGTAACGCACACCGAGCACTGCTGCGAGTGTCGCGACATTTACGGAATGAAAATAGGTATAATCATCGTAATTTTTGAGATCCATCATGTTATACATGACATCCCCGTCACTTAAAATATCACGGATGACATTCATGATCGTTTCCCGGATCTGCTCTTCCTCATCCTCCGGCGCGTGTTCTTCTTTTAAGAACAGATCATGCACCAGGTTTAAGACCTGACTTTTTACCTCCGGACTCAAAACTTCTTCGATCTCGATTCCGGCAGTAAACTCATCATCAATATAGACGCCCGGAAAACCATAGCGATCCAGTG
>ERZ780198.2673-NODE-2673-length-13214-cov-2.718900_pt1 | contig 13214 bp, 12 predicted proteins | sample MGYA00510979_ERZ780198 | MGnify/ENA primary metagenome ERZ780198 (study PRJEB29588, sample SAMEA2158039) | human gut metagenome | biome: human gut; feature: human-associated habitat; material: faeces | place: Denmark | collected 2008/2010 ...
CGTGAGCGCGGAGTACTGCGAGCGTCCTGTTCCGTCAGGGCAGACTCGCTGCCGGGAGATCGGCGCGCTGAAGCAGTGGACGATACGCCAGTCGGAGGACCCGGTATTCAAGGCGTACCGCAAGGAATACAAGCGGCGCTTTGCGTGGATTAAGGCCGGGCGCATCACAGACAAGCAGTTCTACGACTGGAGCGAGCGTGCAAGAGAACAGAAAAAGAAATGCGACCGGAATGTTATTTCAGCCGAGGAATTTTACGCTTGGCTGAAGACTTCGGAATAAAAAGAGACATGACGTTGACCGTTTAATGGTCAGCGTCATGTCTTTCATTGTCTATGGCGGAGTATCTGGTGAGGGGGTGGGAGATTGTTCCGATGTGCTTACACTAGCATTCGCTTTTTCATTTAGTTTGCATTCATGCCGAGCGGCTCGTAGGTCAGCAGCTTTTTCTTCCAAAGAGTCTCCGCGTGAATTGCATCATCTGGGTTCACGGTTTTCGGCAGAACCTGCAAAATAGAAAATTGAAAATATTTATATCTCTGCGGATAGTTACAGAGCAATTCTTTCATCAGCTTGTTGTCGCCGTGCAGAGAGTCAACGTAGTGAGCCCATCTTCCCAGCAGACCATCTTTCCCGTATGCCGAGCCGACATACTGCCGGCCGTTCTCCCTGTCAACAATGAGATAGATCGCTTTGACAGACGATAGTGCTGTATGCCAAGATTCGTATGCCGTAGGATCCTTTACGATTTCCTTAAGCTCATCATAAGTGAGGACGAAATTTTCATAACCAGAAAAGACACGTTTATCTTGGATGGCGACGATCGGCTTTTCATTTGTCGCTTTCTGGACCAACGCAAGTGCGCCCTTGCCCCATTCGATCAGTAGCCGCCCTTCGTATTCTTTCAGCGAGTCGATGTGTTCCAATTCATAAAACATTTTCTGACCTTGGAACCAATCTTCCAGTGGAAAGTTATCCGGTTTTACATCATGCGTATCGCGGACACTACCGTTCACTTTATAACAAGTGAAGAATTTTGCTGTTGTACTTTTGCCGCTGATGAAAACACACCAGTAGTCATATCCGTTGCTGAAAGTATCACTTTGCACACGAGTGTACTCTGTGACCATTCCTTTTTCATAGCACTGTCGGAACTCTTTATCAGCCAAGGAATGTCGAATTAACTTTACTCGTTTCGGGTCGAGTCCAACTTTTATCAGTACATCTGAAAAATTTAGAATTGCCATTGACAGTACTCCTTATATTTTGGACACTGCTTGAGTCTACACCAACGTACTAACTGGACAGTCACTAAGCTACATCCACGACAGAGAAGAACGTTCCCTGCCCAATGTGATGCGGATGTGGTAGTTATCGAAAAAATGAATCTTATGTATAACTCTATCGCAGATACACCGTGACCCAAGCTTGTGCGTTCATTTTACCGCAGGATGTGTATGATAGCAATCTATTTTGTCGAGAATGCAGACTATATCATTTGTGGAGGAGTATCTGCTGAACTGATGATGAAACACACATTATTCCGATAATCTGCATGATATTATTCCGATGATGTTGTTATTGTTCCGGAAAGGTGGTATACTTCTTTTAGAAGACTGGAGGGATACTCATGTTCATGACTACAAAGCAGGCCGCAGAAAAATGGGGATTGTCCGATCGTCGTGTCCGTATTCTTTGCACCGATGGTAAGATTCCTGGTGCGTTTCAGGAGGGACGTGGTTGGAAAATCCCAGCGGATGCTGTGAAGCCCACTGATGGACGATTCAAGTCAACTGAGAGCTTGTTAAATATGATAGACAAGAAGAAAGCCGAGCTGGACACTTGCCGCCCGCTGACCGAGGGCGAGGTTGCACGGCTGATAGAAGAGTTCACTGTGGAATACACTTTTAACTCCAACGCTATCGAGGGTAACACATTGACTCTTCGTGAGACTAATATGGTGTTACAGGGACTGACTATCAACCAGAAACCTTTGAAAGATCACATGGAGGCTATCGGACATAAGGAGGCCTTTGACTTCGTTCGGGAGCTAGTTCAGAAGCAAGAGCCTATATCTGAGAGGGTGATCCAGCAAATTCATTACCTTGTGTTGGCAGATAAGAAAGACGACCGGGGTGTCTACCGCCGTGTCCCTGTCCGTATAATGGGGGCACAGCATGAACCAGTGCAACCATATCTGATTCAACCGCGCATGGAGCAGTTGATAATGAGCTATACCGAAAGTACTGAGCACATCGTAACGAAACTTGCCCGCTTTCACATTGAGTTTGAGAGGATTCACCCATTTATCGATGGCAATGGCCGCACAGGACGTCTACTGGTTAATCTGGAACTGATGAAGGCCGGCTTACCGCCTATCGATATTAAGTTTACCGACCGCCTTGCTTACTATGATGCTTTCGATTCGTACCACATGAAGCGCGACCCCTCTGCGATGGAAAAGCTGTTTGCTGGATATATCAATGAACGGCTGGATATGTACCTGTCCATACTGCGGGAAGAATAATTTATTTTCAGAGAGAAGTAGCTTTTTTATATTTGAGATAAGGTAAGATAACTCTGCTCTGATGCTGGTCTGTGCGAGGCTGCGCCATGTAGCGGGAGCTCAGTGGGGCAACAAGAAATACATGAATATGAAGCACTTAGAGGCGGCTTTGAACGACGTCCCTATTGCCGGCTGACTTCATTCAGCCGGAGTCTGCAAACCTTTTTGCGCATAATTCTTGACAGTACCGACAGTACCTGACCTCAAGGATGGCACTGAAATCAAAGCATAATTTCGTAGACACAGCAACGCCTCTCAACCATTGCGGCTGAGAGGCGTTTTGTTAATATTACTTTTTGAATAGCTTTTCATTGTGCGATGGGTGTGACTGCATAATGGGGAAGCGTAGCTCAGATTTGTAAGCCTCTGAAGCGTGGCAACCGGAGCATTCTTATATTCCGCATGGGCAACATATTCCGCCGCGAGACGCTCGACGATTGCAACCTTTCCCATGACCTGCACACTTTTCAGTCTGCCGAAGCTATGATTCTTGACAAATACGGAAAAGCTGACGCTGTTGTTCTTCTCAAGCCCAATAAACTTCTCGCTGCCCTCGGTGAAAATCCATAACTCGCCATCATGGTAGCTATACTCCAGAGTAAAGCAGCGCATATAACCTCCTACGCCAGTCGCCAACACACAGACTGAACTGTTGCCGAAATTTTCCGCCTTCCAACATTTTTATGCTACTATAATTTCTGATATCATGCAGGCTCCAAAAGCATCTTGCTCGAACTATCGTATTCTTGACCAGTGAGTTCCGAACGAACGATATCGTCATTCACCATTTTGATAAATGCTGCAGCGTCTTTTTGCGAAGCAATTACAATGTGATCCTCTTCAAACTTGAACATGGATTTATAACGTGAATGCTCCTTTAGTCTGTTCAGTAGATCTGCTTTCTTCATTTGTAAAACGGGGGAATTCTTTGCTTTCAGTAATTTCTTCGCGTAGGTTAGCTTACTTTTGCTTTCAAGAGCAGCGAACTTTTCAAGTCCTGTTACGATATCAAGAGCTCGTATAATTTCAATTGTCTTTTGCGCTTCCGTACGAATGTATTGCTCAAATCCGAAGGATCTCTGCATAAGATCTATTTTTGATGTAATGATGCTTGAAGAAAAGATAAGTATGTCTGCTCGTGAGTCTATCTGCACAATGTCGCCATTAATTACGTCATATGTATCTTTAACAAATAGTGCTAAAACGTGCTTACTTCGATCAATCCTTGATACCGAATATATGTGCTGATAAATCCAAAAGTATTGGTCATTCAAGTTAATTCTAAAGAAAAAACCAGACAGGTGTTTCCTGTCACTATCCGAGTAGTATTCCACGCAATTTCCTGCATTATCAAGGAAAGCAAAGGGCCTATAGTCCATGGTCGAGTCAATCTCGTAAAATCCCCTTTTATTGTCCGCAATGTTCTCTACCGCATCAAATTCTGCGTCTTCTGCAAGGTAGGTGCAATTGATGAAATTAGATAATTTGTCTTTTGCACTGGAAAGCAACTTGTCTGTCGATTTGAATCTTTTGATCTGGTATCCGTTTTCGTAACGTAAGCAAGCAAATATTTCAATACCGTAGATTACACCGGAAAACATTATCGACCTAATCGATGCCTGAATTTCTTCTTTGGTCATTTGTTACTTCATCTCCTTCATGTAAAGGATTCCATCATACAGGTTCTCTTGCTGAAGGCCATGTATTTGCCGACGTCCCGACGAAGTGTGCGATAAAGAACCGGGAGTAGTTCCTGCTTCAACTCCTCATAGTCGCCGCCTTCAACGAAACGCCTGTTAAAGACTTTCTCTGAGCCCAAAATTCTAGGGTCAATGAAAGACACCAAGCCATGCAGATCTGTCAGCGCATTTTGCAGAGGCGTTGCGGTAAGCAGGAGCTTCGGAATCCCATGCGTCAAATCATAGAGATTCTTCGCACGCTTTGTCCCATGGAAGACATTCCGGAGATTGTGCGCCTCATCAATGATAAGGAAGTCCCATTTGATATGGCGAAAACGCCTGATCAGTTTGGATGAGTAATCATACGATGTCAGTACAATGCTTACTTTCTCTCGATTCTCAAGCTGGCGCTGAATGTTGGATGTATCATGCTCAACCGTGTATCGGTCAAGAATGACAGAATGCAGCCCGAACTTCTCCAAGAGTTCAATTTCCCATTGCTTCCGCAATGTCGCAGGAAGGGAAATAAGCACCTTTTTCGCACCGGAATCCAACACATAGTTGAGCACTAGGCCGGCTTCGATCGTTTTGCCCAAGCCGACTTCGTCCGCCAAAATGATTCCACCGGTCTTTAATGCCTGTATTGCGGCGCAAAATGCATTGATCTGATGGGGATTAAGTTCAATGTTTGCGTTCAGCAAGCATTTGAACGGGGATTCGTCCAAATACCGCTTTTTATACCAGCTATACTGTTCAAGTAGGAGATTGCTTTCCATCCTTATCCTCCTGACTTAGCTCTGTGGCAATTCCTGCCGCAATTTCTTTTGCCATCAGTACTGGAACCGCATTGCCGATTTGTACGAACTGTGCGGTTCTTGGCCCCTCAAAGTAATAGTCATCCGGGAAAGATTGAATTCGTGCTGCTTCTCGAACCGTTATTGAACGGTGCTGCTCTATGTCTGGGTGAATGAAGTAATGCCCATCTTTCGAGATGTGTGCCAACATTGTGTGGCAGCAATCCAAATCACCCTCCACAACCTTGAAACGGTCGAGGAAAGAACTTCTGTTCTTATGCGTCTTCAGCTCGTCTGGCAGATCGTTGTAGTTTAGTCGCTTGTGCCCATCATTCCACAATGCAATGGTGCGTTTATAAATCGCAATATCTCTCTGTTTATTTGGCCTTGCGCAATGGTGCGTCAGGACATCACTTTCTTTACGAATCCCGGTGCTTCTCAGGTATTCGCTGACCGCGCCGGAGCCGTATTCATTAGCCCCTTCGCCTGGATGTAGCGCCGGTAAATCGCTGAGTATATCGTTTACCTTTGCGCTAGCAGGCTTTTTCTCAAATTCTGGATAAGACAGGCCGCTATCTTTCAGCCATCCGACAATGATGATTCTTCTGCGGTTTTGAAGCACGCCGTAATCCTTTGAATTTTGTTCGCGCCAATCGATTTCATAGCCAACGGAGCGCAATGACTCCTGAACTTTTTTCCAAGTCTCACCTCCATTTGCAGACTGAATTCCCATCACATTTTCAAATACGAAAAGCCTCGGCTTGTATCTATCGAGGAATCTTGCGTAAAGCTTATAAAGGTCATTTCTTGGGTCGGCTGACATTGGTGTGCCCATGTGGCTGCTCTGCGCCCGTCCAACTAGTGAATAAGCCTGGCAAGGCGGTCCGCCGATGATGACATCCACCTTTTCGATGCCGCGCTGCTTGAGGATATTGTCGATCTTGGCAAACAGCCCCGGAAGGGTCTCATCCGACATGGTTTCGCAGAGCACAGAATCCAGTTGATCTTTCGGAACTGCACTTAAAAACTCATCGCGGGAGATTTTCCCTTGGATGTAGTTGCGATAAACATCAAGCTGCCCTTTTTCCTTGAGACAGTAGTATCCCGTTCGTGTTTCCAATGTTTGAGCGGCAAAGGCATTCATCTCCACATGCGCCACAGGGGAGAACCCGGCCTGTATAAAGCCTTCGGATAATCCACCGGCTCCTGCAAACAAATCTATAAAGTTGTACGAGCCTGCTGTGGCACTGCTGTGTTTCATCATGAATCCCTACGCTATAATAATACATATTAAATTATAGCGCCTTTTGACTCATCAGTAAAGGCAAAAATCACTCAAATAGAACCGTTTTCGCTATTTTGCAAGCAACGCTTCTCTGGTTGGGAAAGGCTCAAAACAAGCAGTTGAACCTCCGCAGATTCAGAGCTACAATGCGAACACCATTCAGGCAAAACTAACGGAGGTAAAGCAATGAACTATGAAGTAAAACCGTTTCAAGACTGCAAGTCGATCACCATTGACGAACTAAAAAGTCAGTCCAGCAAGCTGCTGGATCAGGCTACGAAAGAGCGGCAGCCACTGCGCGTGTCCACGAAGGACGGCAGGGAATTTCTGCTGTTCCCGCAGGAGCTCCTTACCCCTCTCTGTGATAATGATTTTCGCTTGATCGTGCTCTCGGCGATGCGATATGTTATGGGCAGGAACACATATATGCCGTTGGTGGTCACTGATTATATCAAGCGGCATATTCGGCTGCTGGACGGCAAATTTCTTGTGCTCGCGACCAACGATATCCGGCATCACTTTGAGGACTACGGAGAGTACGAGCCGAATTCAGCACTCTGGCAGGAGCTTTTGGAGGCGCTTGAAGCAGAGCAGAGAGACAGAATCACTCGACCAGCGAAGCAGAGCAGGACCTGTCCCGCGTGTGGGACGCTGCTGAGAATCAAAAGCATAACTGATAACGAGCATTCACCAAACAGCTTCAATGTGACAGCCCACTGCGATAGCTGCAATTCAGATTACATATGGTTCTGCGATAAAGACGGCGTCATGTCAGAACTGAAAAAGACTCCAGTGGAGTGAGGCATCGTAGGCGACCTTTCAACCACCTTGAAATATAAATTTATCCTGCTATGGAGACATCCACAGCAGGATTTTTTGATTTGACCGTGTGTGATCACTTGGACAGCCGCCGAAATTCCAACGGAGAAACACCGTAGGTTTCGGCAAAGACCTTGGCGAATTTCCCTTGATTCTCATAGCCCACCGCGCTTGCAATCTCAATGACCTTCAGCGTGGTGGATTCCAGCAGCTCGGCCGCTTTCTCCATCCGCTTCTTCCGAAAATAGTTCAGGTAGCTGTCACCGAGGATCCCTTTCACATAGAACTTGAAGCTGCTCTCGCTGACGCCGAACCGGTCGGCCAATTCTTTGTCGGTGACCCGCTGAGACAGATCGCTGAGGATCAGCGCCTCCGCCTCTTTTACAATGGCGATCTGTGAGCGGGTGAAGTATGTGTCCGGTTCGCTCTCAGCGGGCATGGTCATCAGCTCATGCAAAAGGCGGACAGTCAGGTACCGCAGCGCACCGATCTCAGGATTATCCTTACCCGCCCATGCGTCTCTGACAAGTGCGCTCAGCACATCGTTCATCTGGTGCAGATAAAGGCCGTCCTTTCCGCAGAACACCTCTGCGATCTGTTCCGGCGGGACGCCCATGCCTGAGAGCAGATTCCGGCCATCTGTCCGATCCAGAATATCCAGATCCAAATAGAGCTGGATACCCTCGTACAGCTTCCCGGGATAATAGAAGTCCTTTGTGGGAAGGACAGTGCTGACACAGACTTGGTTTTCTTTGACGATGGCGTACCGGTTCTGCGCGAGGGAAACATCACATCTGCCGTGGATGCAGAAATTCAGGATCAGCATTCGTTCTCCGAAGATGGAGCTGTCTCCTTTTTCCCAACTGCTTGTGCAGATCTCGTTGAACGAAATGCGTATACCCGGCGCCAATGTATAGAGGTCCAGTCGTCCCTCATTTCCTTTTTGAAAGCAAAGATGGTAGTTTTGTGTATTCATAGCGTCATTCTATCAGTTGGCGCGCCAAATCGCAAGAAGCAGCGGAGCATTTACTGCTAAACGGGCTCAAATCATGTAAACGGATTTTACCGGAGCCTGCACTTCTGATATGATAATACACGATTAGAGAGTTCTAACTAAACGTTATTTGGAGCAGGAGGCCGAGATATGAACACAATTACGCTTTCCGAAGCGCAGCCGGGAAAACGGTATTGCATCGTGGAGATCAAAGAAGAGGATCGCCTGGTCAACCGTCTGTCCTCGATGGGCTTGCTCTGCGGCAGCACCGTAGAAATTTGCCAGAACTATAAGAAGCAGCCGGTTCTGCTTTTCGCCAGAGATACTCTGGTCGCCATCGGGCGAGAAGAAAGCAAAAAAAATCATGGTGGGAGGTGCTGAGCAATGAGCAGTTGTGAAGCCTGCGCAGCCAGCAAAAACTGCAAATACCATGGCAGCAGCCAGTTTTACAGGAAAGATGACGGAACACCGGTCGTTGCCCTGCTGGGTCAGCCCAACTCCGGCAAGTCGACTATCTTCAATATGATGACCGGCTCCCATCAGCATGTCGGCAACTGGCCGGGCAAAACGGTAGACCAAAAAGAGGGCGAATGCAAATGGAACGGCCAGCGGATGATACTGGCAGACCTTCCGGGCAGTTACTCGCTCTCCGCCGGTTCCGATGAGGAGGTCATAACACGGGACTATATTACTTCCGGAAATGCTGATTTGGTTTTGGTGATGGCGGATGCCTCCCAGTTGAAGCGCAGCCTTTATATGTTGGCTGACTTCGTGGGTACAAAAGTACCGGCAGTGCTGGTGCTCAATATGATGGACGTGGCAAAGGGGCAGGGCATCTCCATAGATACGGACGCACTGTCTCAGAAGCTGGGGATCCCGGTGGTTCCAATGTCGGCTATCAGGAAAAAGGATTATCGCGGACTATATGAGAGCATCGAAAATGCCTTGGCGCAGAAGCCCGTCATTGCGGGAGACACCATGAACTCCGCAAAGGAAAAGATGGATTACATAGATGAGCTGCTGGATGGCGTCATTACAGCAGAAAAGGACGCCATCCGCGCATTCAGTAAGTTTGACCGAAAGGCGCTTTCTCCGGTTCGCGGAAAGCTGATGGCTTTCGGCATCATTCTGCTGATCTTCCTGCTGTCCATGATCTTCTCAGGCGTTGTTTCGGGGATCGCATCGGCGGTGCTGACGCCGCTCAGCGGCATTCTGCGGACGGGAATGGAGCACATCCATGTACACGCCCTGCTGATTTCCCTCATCTGCGATGTGCTGATAAACGTGCTTTATTTTGCGCTGATGATGGCGTCCTTCGTGCTCGGCATCTCGCTGGGCTTTAACCTGATGGAGGAGACCGGCTACCTTGCCCGCATCTCCTTCTTGTTCGACAACACCATGTCCAAGGTCGGCCTGCAGGGCAAGACCATCATGCCGTTTTTTATGGGGCTTGGCTGCACCATTGCGGGAACTACCGGTACTCGCGTTGTAGATAACTGGGGGCAGCGCGTGCTGGCTATCGCTATGAGCTGGGCTGTGCCATGCGCAGCGACACTTTCCGTGGTACCCACCATTGCTATCGCGCTGTTCGGCAGCACCGGCGGATTTCTCGTCATGGTGTCGATCTTCCTGTTCATGTTCCTGATGATGTGGGTGGTCTACAAGGTGTTCGGCAATTCCCTCGCGCCGAAAGAGGAGCGCGTGGGACTTATCATGGAACTGCCTCCATACCACAAACCCGCATTCCGCAACATTCTCTATGTGACTTTCCAGCGCACCCTTGATATCTTCCTCCGCGCTCTGCGGGCCATTTCGCTGGTGTCCATCGTGTTCTTTGTGCTGACCTACGGCTTCGGCGGCAGCGCGGAAAACAGCATCCTCTATAAGCTCGGCGTACTGATCGAACCTGTGACCATGTTCTTTGGCCTGAAATGGCAGGCATTCCTGGCGTTCTGCGCGTCGGCGATCTCCAAGGAGTCACTGCTTGGCGTGCTGAATACTCTCTACGGCACAGGCGGAAGTCTGGTCAGCTCCACTTTCGGAGCCAAGGTTTCCGGCACCGCCGCCGCGGGCATTTCCCAGATCCTGTCCGCCAACTTTACCAAGGCAGAGGGATTGGCCTTCATCTTTGCGATAAGCTTCAATATGCCCTGTGTCAGCGCCTTGGCCGCGACCGCAAGAGAAACGCACTCGGTCAAATGGACAGCCAAGATCGGCGTGTTCTACACGCTCGCATCTCTGCTGATCGCCTGTGTCGTCTATCATATCGGGCTGCTGGTCTTTTAAGCACCGCACTATAAGGAAAAACGATTAGATAAGAGACGGCATCTGTTCACAAGAGCAGATGCCGTCTCTTTTGCTGCCAAAAGCCTTCTATGCTTCAGACAGCTTTTATTCTTTTCTGCATTCCATTCCGGAGAGATACCCATAAAACTGCTCGTGCAGACACCGCATCTCATCCGGAGCTTTCATGGCATGACGGTACATAAACACATCGCCGAAGCTGCTTTGAAAGGTTATCTTCAGCGCGAGTCTCAGTACGGGCAGCGGAAGAAAACGGAACATCTGCATTTTAGCGGGCGACAGATGCACGCCGTTTCGCGCCAGAGTCCTGAAATTTTCCTGCAGCGTTTTCGCGGGGTGGGCCATGACTATCTTGTCAGCTCCTGCGTTTGCAGGATCATCTGTTTCGTAATAGGCATCCGCAATCGGTACGACCATACCAAGATGGCAAAGCTGCCACGCATGCATATCCGCAACCTGCTGATAGGGGATCTTCGCATGCCGGAACAGGGCTTTCAGCGCTCTTGCCTGCGGCTCCTGCTCGGGATTAAGGATGCCGAAGGTCGTGGGCTGAATGAGCCTTGGTGTCAGTGCCGCGTGGAGAACGCCGTCCTCAAATCCGCCTCCTGCGCCGGGAAACGCCGGAATGATCCGCCCCGTACCGCAAAGCTGCTCCCATAGGCAATAGTCCTCAAGAGAATTTACCATCGTCACGATATGCGGGCTTTGGTTATCCCGTAATTGCGTCAGCGCTTCGTGAAGTTGATTTTCCCGCACAGGCACAAAGATGAAGTCATAGATGTCATCATTGGCCAGTGCGTCCAATACCCTAACATTTGCGGTTTGGATATTTCCGTTCTTTTCGTATCGCAGCCCATTTTGCCGCAGGCTTTCCAACCGCCGTCCTCTGGCATAAACTGCCGTATCTATACCGGCCTCAGAAAACAGCGACGCATACAGCGAGCCGATCACTCCCGCCCCATAAATCAATATCCTCATTTCAATGATTCTCCGTTCAATGTTGGTTAAAGCTCGCTAACTCGACCGTTTTTCAAAAGCCGCTGACAGCGGCTTTCAGTGACAGGGTCGAGCTGAGCATATTATTTTCATGTGCGCTTGACGGCTTCCGTGATATCTTCAATGCGTTCATCGCAAACTGATCCATTTCCATTATACCAGCGGCACAGCACGGACACAATATGCTTCTCAAGTATATCTGAAACTTCTTGCCGAATTTTGAATTTTATCAGTTATAACTTATAAAATAGCAATTTGACCGTTGAGCTTCACTTATAAATGCCTTGACGCCCTCTTCTTCCTTGTCTATTGCGACGCGGCTCGTGAGCTGCTGCCTGCGCAGAAACCACTTGCATAACCCCGCGCTCAGAGTTACAATACGACCACTTGAAACGAGAAACGCTTCCTGTCCGGTACCGGTGAAAGCTCACCGGGAACCGGGCAGGAAGCGTTTTTGACCACATAGATTACCACAGACAGCTCCGGAGCACACGGAAACAGCGGAACTAAGAGCACCAAAGAGTAACTGAAACCAAATAAAAACGGCTAAAAACCACTATAAACAAGTAGAAAAAATTTTCCCAAAAAGTTTGGGACTATGAGACAGTAAGTTCGACATGTGCTGCTCTGATGCGCGCTCCGTGTTACTCCGCAGCCGTCCTCGTCAGAATATCTGTCCAGGAAGGCGCAGCTTTTCTTTCGGCGTGAACTGCTTATCAAACTCCTCGGCTTCTGCTTCGTCTACGAAGTAGCCCTGCGGTGTGGCATACTCGCCGGTGATACTGTTGAGATAGCCGGGGATCAGCTCGCGGCAGAGGAAGAAAGAGGCGTCCTCGCCCTTGGGCAGACCGTGGTAGCGGATGCCGAAACGGCTGGCATAGTCGAAACCGCTTTTACCGTAGAAGTCTATGTTGCCCTCGAAGCACAGCGCACCCACGCCGAGCTCCGCCGCCTTTTCAAGCGAATAGTCAAGCAGCATTTTGCCGTAGCCCTGACGCTTGTACTCGGGCGCGATGCCTATCGGCCCCATAGTCATAATGGGGACGTCTCTGCCGTCGTCCGCGTGTATGACGGTGCGTATGAACATGTTCTGGCCGATGAGCTGCCCGTCCTTTTCCAGCACGAAGTCCAGCTCCGGGACAAAATCCGGGTCATCGCGGAGCTTATGCAGAACATAATGCTCCAGACAGCCGGGGCGGTAGACGTTCCAGAATGCCTCGCGCACGAGGTTTTCTACCTCATGCTGCTCTTCGGGGCGTTCGAGTCTTATAGTGCAGTTATCTTTATTTATTGTTATTCCTCGCTTCTTTATAATTTTGGTAAACGATCGTTTACCAAAATTATAGCATCGCTGGTACTGCTTGTCAAGCGCTTTGTTTATAACTGTCTATGGCGCGGCGGAGCATGCTGTGGTATCATATGGGGCACAGTATGACCCGTGGAGGGATTTGTAAAATGAGATTTGATCGCATTACGGACACACAGCATGAGATGTACAAAAAGGCCATGGTGCTGTACGCAGACAGCTTCCCGATGCACGAACAGCGCGAGGCAAAGTCTCAAGCCGCGATACTCGGCGACAGTGAGTATCATTTCGCGCTGGCCTATGACGACGATACCTTCGTGGGCGAAGCGCTTTACTGGGAATGGGACGGTTACATTTACGTCGAGCACCTCTGCATCCTGTCGGAGATGCGGAATAAAGCATACGGCGGCAAAGTTCTTGAGCTGCTGGCGGCGGAGAACAAAAAGGTGATCCTCGAGATAGATCCGCCGGTC
>ERZ780198.2678-NODE-2678-length-13191-cov-5.621650_pt1 | contig 13191 bp, 13 predicted proteins | sample MGYA00510979_ERZ780198 | MGnify/ENA primary metagenome ERZ780198 (study PRJEB29588, sample SAMEA2158039) | human gut metagenome | biome: human gut; feature: human-associated habitat; material: faeces | place: Denmark | collected 2008/2010 ...
AGAGGCCTTGGCAGTCCACACCGCGTGTCCGGTTTCGCCAGAGGCTCTCCTACCAGGAGAGCTGTCGAGCGTGAGCGAGACTGAGAGGTTGTACGAAGGATCATCAAAAAGGCGCACTTTCTATTTTGAAATCGATTTGTTCAATAGAAAGGGTGTTCCCATGAACCATCCGCTCAACCTGAAAAGACAGCTCCGTTGTATTTATCTTTCCGATTTCTTCTCCGGCCTGCGCATCACGGATGCGGTCTGGGTGGCCCTGCTGGCCGCGCGGGGCTTCTCACTGCTAGAGATCGGTCTTGCCAAAAGCATCTATTATACGGTCAGTCTGCTGGCCGAGATTCCCAGCGGGATGGCCGCTGACCTGTTCGGCCGTAAGCGCGCCCTCGTCTTGGGCGGTGTCCTGGTCGTGGCCTACAACTTATTGATAGCCTTTGCCCCGAACCTGTTTGTCATCTGCCTTGCTATGGCGTTGAACGCACTGTCCAACGCCCTGTTCTCCGGCACCAGTTCTGCACTGACCTACGACAGCTTGAAGCAAGCGGGCCGCGAACAAGATTACATTCAAGTATCGGCCAATGAGTACCAGATCACAAATGTTACCAATGCCCTCGGTTCACTGACCAGTCTTCTGCACAAATTTCTGGGCTTTTCCGGATTTTATCTTCTGAGCGCCGCTTTTGAGAGCATTTCCGCCCTTGCCATCACACGTTTAGAGGAACCCATCGTCACCGAAACGCAGGCCAGCCGGAAGCAGCATCCTCTGCGGGAGCTGCCCGCCCAATTTGCTCAGCTGATCCAGGACAGCCTGCGGGTTCTCCGCTCCTGCCCGTCAGTCGGGAGACTCATTCTGTCCAGCGCCGTCATCAGCGGCTCCAACTATCTGAGCATCATGTTCTTTCAACAGCGTCTGGTAGAACTGGGATATCCCACTTCGCTGCTGTTTCTTCCGTTACTGTTCAGCAATCTGGCTGCTATGCTGGGTACGGAATGGGGTCGTCGAATCCACCTGCACAGTTTCCGGCGGTTTTATACCCTCTGTGCCCTGCTCTGCGGCATCGGATGCCTCTGCGTGGGTGCCGCGCCTGCACTGGTGGGCATTTTGGGTTGTATGCTGGCCGAAGGCGTATTGGGTGCCTGGCTCCTGCACGAGAACCGACTGTTGAACGATGCCATCCCCAGTGACCAGCGGGCCACCCTCATCAGCGTGGACGGCATGGCCTACAGCCTGCTGATGATCCCCGCAAGTCCTCTGGTGGGTGCCGTCGGCGATGCCTTCGGGCAGGCCGGTGCAGGCCTTGCCCTGCTGGGCGGGGTCATCGTGCTGAGCGGCGCGGCGCTCTTGGGGAAAAAGCCGCAGGAATTCTGATACAGCAAAAAGCGGATGCGTTCCGGTGGGAGCGCATCCGCTTTGTTATTTTGCTCAGAACCGCCGCCAGGTGTCCGGCATAAAGAACACCAGCATGGGGAAGATTTCCAGACGGCCCGCCAGCATGTCAAAGATCATAACCAGCTTGGCGGGGTTGGAGTAGCTGCCAAAGTTCATCATGGGGCCGACCTGATTCAGGCCGGGGCCGATGTTGTTCAGGGTGGCGGCAATGGCCGTGAAGTTCGTCACCATGTCGAAGCCGTCCAGACTGATGAGCAGGAAGGACGCTGCAAAGATGAAGATGTACGCTGCCACATAGACGTTCGTTGCACGAATGGTCTCGTGGTTGAGCAGCTTGCCGTCCATCCGGGCCGGGGCCACCACCTGCGGGTGAAGGGCCTGCTTGAGCTCCTTGCCCACAGTCTTGCCCATCAGCAGAAGGCGGCTGACCTTTATGCCGCCGCCGGTGCTGCCTGCGCAGGCACCCATAAAAATGAGAAAAATGAGAACGAACCGGGCCCCGCTGGGGAAGATGGCAAAATCGGTGACGGAAAAACCGGTGCTGGAGGAAAGGGCGGCCACCGTAAAGAATCCGTAACGCAACGCGGTTGCAAAACTGTCAAACTGCGGGAGAATACTGAAAGTGACGAACAACCCCGCCGCCAGGACGATGGAGAGAAAAACCCGCGTTTCGGTACTGAAAAACTCCCGAACGCGTCGGTGAAGCAACAGGTAATAGGAACTGAAATTGAGCGAAAAGGCCAGCATGAAAACCGTGGTCACGTTCTGAATATAAGGAGAAAACGAGGCCAGGCTGTCATTCCGGGTGCTGAAACCGCCGGTGCCGGCGGTGGCAAAGGCAATGTTCAGTGCGTCAAAGGCACTGATACCGCCAAACAAAAGCAGGCAGAATTGCAGGAAGGTCAGGGCGAAATACAGCGCGTAAAGAATCAGCGCGGTCGTACGGACACGCGGCACCAGTTTGCTGACCGAGGGGCCGGGACTTTCGGCTTTCATGATGTGCATATTCTGTCCGCCGGAAAGCGGCAGAAAAGCCATGAGAAGCACCAGCACGCCCATACCGCCCACCCAGTGGGTGAAACTGCGCCACAAGAGAATGGAACGCGGGAGCGATTCCACCTCGGAAAGGATGCTGGCGCCGGTGGTGGTAAAGCCCGAAACCGTTTCAAACAGGGCATCCAGAAAAGAGGGAATCGTGCGTGAGACGAAGAAGGGCAACGCTCCGAAAAGACTCAGTAAAATCCAGCTGAGTGCCACGATGAGGAATCCCTCGCGGGCGTACAGCGTGGTTTTTTCCGGACGTCTCAGAACCAGCAACGTGCCCGCGGCCAGGCAGGCTGCCACCGAAAAAAGAAAGGCCGTTAGCACGCTTTCGCGGCAAAAGAGAGCAAACAGCGTAGGGAAAAGCAGAAATACCGCTTCAAAAAGCAGCATCCACCCCAGCGTATAGCGAATCATTTTATAGTTCATGGCCGCGCCTCACCGGAGAATGTCGGAAAGATCGTGAAGCGGCAGCATCTGCGAAACCACCACCACCCGGTCGCCGGGACGGATTTCATCGTGCCCGCGGGGGATAATCACTTCTTTTCCCCGTAAAATGGCGGCCAACAGGATATTTTTTTCAATCTGAAGGGTTGAGAGCGGTTTCCCGATCACGGGAGAGTCCTCGCGGGCAATAAATTCAGCCGCTTCCACCTTACCCTTAATGATGTTATAAAGCGTTTCCATGTTGCTGCCCCGCGTGTTTTTCATTGCGCGCGCAAAGCGGACGATGCTGTCTGAGGTGAGGTTTTCGGGATAAACCGTGGAGCCCAGCGCAAGCGGCTTGACCACATCGTCAAATTCGCAGCGATTGATTTTGGTGATGATTTTGCCGTCGGTCACACTTTTGGCGTAAAGCGAGAGCAGAATGTTTTCTTCGTCCAGGTCTGTCAGCGACACGAAAGCGTCGGTGTCGGCAAGGCCCTCTTCCAGGAGCGTGTCTCGGTCGCTGGCGTTGCCGTTGATGACCGTCATGCCGGGAAAGGCCTCGCAGAATTCCCGGCAAAGGACCGGGTCCCGTTCGATCAGTTTGATTTTGACGCCGTCCTTTTCCAGAAGTTCACACAGATAGTGGGCGGTTTTGGTGCCGCCTGCAATCATGGCACCGCGCACCGGACGGGTCTTGTATCCGATTTTCAAAAAGAAGGTTTCGGTACTTTTGGGGGTGGCAACCAGCGTGATGGTGTCATGTGCCTCAAAAACGAAATCGCCCTTGGCAATATGGGCCTCTTCCCCGCGCTCGATGGTGCAGAACAGCAAATTGCAGTGGAAACGCCCTGCCACATCGCGCACGGCCGTGCCCACCAAGGGACTGGATTCTGGCAACTGGAATTTGACCAGTTCGGCCCGTCCCCCCGCAAAGGTGTCGATTTTAAGGGCCGAAGGGAAGCGCAGGATGCGCGCGATTTCCAGTGCTGCCGCATATTCGGGATTGATGACCATGGCCAGCCCCAATTCGTTTTTCAGATAGTCGGATTCTTTGCTGTAATCGGGATTTTTTACCCGCGCCACTGTGCGACAATTGCCCGCGCGCTTGGCAATCAGGCAACAAAGCAGGTTCAGCTCGTCCGAACCCGTCACGGCAATCAGCAGGTCGGCGTTTTCAATGCCGGCTTCCTCCTGCACCGCATGGGTGGCGCCGTTCCCGACCACACCCATGATGTCCAACTTGGTGGAGAGCTCCTTCACGGTGGCGGGGTCAAAATCAATGACGGTGATGTTGTTGCCCTGTTCGTTCAGTTGCTCGGCCAGATTTTTGCCAATCTGTCCGCAACCGACAATGATGATATTCAGCGCACCCTCATTTTTCGGATGCATGATTTTCATGTGTTTTACACTCCTTCCCGCACGCAGGTGCAAAGAAAAAATCAGTGCTATTATACTTCTGAAGGGAGAAAATGTCAATAGCCACGCGAAAAGTCCGGTTTATTTGCCGGAATCAGAACCCGTTTTGGGGGTATTTTCATTTTCGGAGATTCCGGAGGCTTCGTCATCCTTTCGGTCGCTTACCGAAGGTGCGCTGGCCGGAACGCCGGCATTTTCATCGGTCGTATCCGCACCGTCCTCACTCTCGTCATTCTCGCCTTCCGCGTCCAGTACCACCGGGATAAACTGGCTGGCAATGGTGCCGCGGCCGCGGTGTTTGACATAAAAGAATCCGATAATGCTGAAAAGCACAGCCCCCAGGAAATTCATGAAAAGATCCTTCATGGTATCGGTAATGCCGACATCCAGATAGCCGTTCATTGTAATTATCTGTCCGTCGGTCGTATAGATGACCGTGCCGGTGATGTCCCTTATATGTGTCACTTTTTCGCCCAGATCATTGGGAATGGAGACCGTGTCAATCACGGTTTTGAACACATCTTTCTGCATATCGGTGTGCAGGAAATAGTCGGCCGAGAATTCAAAGAACTCCCAAAGCACGCCGATGGTCATGGAAAAGCAGAAAGCGACCAGCGACAGGAAAAGCGGGGAAAGTTTAAAACGCAGCCGCTTACTTTTATTGAAGATATCTACCAGGCAAAAGCCGAAAGCCGAAAAGAGAAATCCGTTGCAGGAGTGAAGCATGACATCCCAGAAGGCAAAGCGCTGATAGTAATCCGCCCCCTCGCCCAGTATCTGCGCGCAGAATACAAAGGCGTAAACGATGATTTCCATGGTGGTGGGCAGACGGATGTGAAAACTTTTTTCCACAATGGAGGGGATCAGCAACAGCAACAGCGCCAGCACGCTGGAAAAAAAGGTTTCATATTGGCGTGTGACCAGGCTGCGGATGATGGAAAAGATCGTGATGGTGTGAAGGATTACATAAACGGCAAACGCTTTTTTGTCCTGTCGGATCTGGTCGATTAGGCTGGCCAAAAGCATCTTGCGGCCCTTTTTCTTTCCTTTTGTACGGGACATGGGAGCTCCTTTTCCTACCGTTACGGTATTTTTTAGGGTATTTTTGTATAAGTTTCCTTTTTTGGTTCACGCTATTCATAAAGCCCTGTGGGGCGATGAAAGGAGAAAAAAGTATGGCACAGATTACAACCAAAGAACTGGACGCGCTTTCGGATCTGATGGACATGGAAAAAGTCATGGAGGGGAAATGCCGGTATCTGGCGGGGATTGCAGGAGATGAAGCGCTTGCCGATTGTTATTTGCAGATGGCAGGCCGCCACGCCAAGCATTTTGAAGAACTTTATTCCAATTTAAAGTGAGGTAAAAAAGATGAATGAAAAAGAGAATGCCGCTTTTGGCGACAAGGAACAGATGAGCGATTTGCTTTTGGGCGAAAAATATCTGACGGGGGTGTACAACACCTTTCTTTGCGAGTGCGCCACACCCGAACTGACCCGGTGCCTGAGCACGCTCCTTTCGGAAACGCACACCATGCAGCAACAGATCTTTGCGGAGATGAACAGCCGCGGCTGGTATCCGGTCGAAAAGGCGGAGGAGACCAAACTTCAAAAGGCCAAAAACAAATTTATGGCGTTGCTACCGCAGTAAAAACAATCCCGTTTCGGGGGTTTTACTGTCAAGGTGCGCCAAAAAGGGGCTGTCGCATCTACGATAGCCCCTTTTTCCCGGCTGCTCAGGCCTCCGTTTCGGAGTTTTCTTCGTCAGACTGGGCCTGTGTTGCCTTCTCTTCGCCCTCATCTGTGGCAGGGGTCTCTTTTGCCGTTTCTTCTTCGGCTTCCTTTTTGAGGAGGGAGAGCCGGTCGAACAGGGCGTCGATTTCGGCGATGACCTTCAGTTTCTCCTCTTCCAGGTTGTCGTCGGTATGCAGATCGCGGTAAACCAGGCGCCCCAGTTTTTCATATTGCTCGTCAATGCGGATCTCAAGCGACTTGGTTTTCAGGCCGTTCGAGACCGAGTCCATAATCTCCTCGGTTTTTTCACCCACGCGGCGGGCCGCATTTTTGGCTTTTGCGCAGAAGCGGTTAAAGGTTGACATCATCAAATCCTCCTTTTTGGATATGAATCTTCTTTAACAGTATAGCGCATTCTTCCCGAAAAGTAAAGATTTTTTTGTTTTTTGCATGAAAAAAGCGGATCGTGGGGAAAATAAAGGTAGGTATGACCACCCCAAATCGGGTTCGGATATCCTATAAATTCAAGGAGGGATGAAATATGAACATGGACAGCAAAAGTTATGCCCGGTATGTGGAAGCGCGCGCGCCCCGTTCTCCGGTGCTGAAAAATTGCCTTTGGGCCTTTCTGATCGGCGGCGGCATCTGCCTTTTTTCGCAGGGGCTGACGCAGATTTTTATGACATTCTGCCACATGACCCAGGAATACGCGGCCTCGATCACGGCAATCGTGCTGATCTTCCTTGCGGTATTGCTTACGGCATTGGGGATTTTTCACCGGATCGCGCGTGTGGCCGGCGGCGGCACGCTGGTGCCAATCACCGGTTTTGCCAATGCGGTGGCTTCTTCGGCCATTGACAGCCGGTCGGAGGGGTTTGTGCTGGGCGTGGGCGCCAAGATCTTCACCGTGGCCGGACCGGTGCTTCTTTACGGCACGGCGGCCGGCACGCTCTACGGATTCATTTATTGGATCTGCCGGATGTTCGTGGCCTGATTTTTTCGCCCGGAACGACCAAAACCACTTGACAGCGTCCCTTTTTCCGTGCTATAATAAAGAGCAATCGAAAATGGGATGTCGCCAAGCGGTAAGGCACCAGACTTTGACTCTGGCACTCGTCGGTCCGAATCCGGCCATCCCAGCCAAAAATCTCCCCGGACGAAGTTTGGGGAGATTTTTACTTATTACCTCTTCGCTCTTCACTCTTCACAAATCCCGTCCGAGGAGATTTTTGGCAAAATAATAAGGAATCGTGAAAAGTGAAGAAGTAATGAGGCTTTTCGGGAGGGGCGAAAAGCGGATTTTATTGCAAAACCGCATGTTGCCTTACTGAATACGGCAAAGGATAATAATCATGCGTGACGACGTCATGCTATGAGCCTGGCAACGAATAAAAAACAACCGCCGGGATCAGACCTCGCTCGGCGGTGTTCCTTTCCAGGTTGATTGCGCGATTAAGATTGAAAAACGGGATAATTTGTGGTATAATAAGATATCGACAAATCGGAATTTGTGGGGGGATCGGTATGAAAGCACTGTATTTGATTGGCGGTACAATGGGCGTTGGCAAAACAACAATCAGCCAACAACTGAAAAAAGATTTGCCAAACAGTGTTTTTCTGGACGGAGACTGGTGTTGGGATGCCGATCCGTTTCAGGTAACGGAAGAAACAAAAGAAATGGTCATGCGCAATGTCTGCTATCTGCTGAACAGCTTTCTTCATTGCACTGCTTACGATAACATTATTTTTTGCTGGGTCATGCACGAGCAATACATCATTGATAGTATAATCAATGAGTTAGACACAAGCGCTTGCAGAGTCATAAAAATATCCTTGATGACGGACGAAACAAATCTGAGGAATCGGTTGTCATCCGATATTGCCCGCGGAATCCGCACTTCCGATGTCATTGACAGAAGTGTCGGAAGGATTCGTATGTATCGGGTACTTGATACCGTAAAAATTGATACGAGCAATAAGACTGTTCGTGAAATTGCAGATGAAATTCTGAAACTTTGATTCTGACAAATCGGAATTTGACGAGGTTATGCAAAATGAAACTTGAGGGATATGTAACAGACAAAAACAACGCACCTATTGCAAATGCTCTTATTGAACTAAAAGGAGAGAACTTCGTCACTCTCTTTAGTACGGAAAGCAAGGAAGATGGCTATTATATGCTTGATATACCGAAGGGTCAATACCCTTTTTTAACAGCGGTAAAAGACTATGGAGCAAACTATTTAGAATACTGGTGCCAGAATATTTCTCTTCAAGCTGATATGTCCTTGAATGTTAGTTTTGATAAATTAGAGATATACGGATTGCATGTATTTTCTGTCAAAGGTGCGGGTAATAGCCTGATGGTATATTTTAGACCTATGAGTTTACCTAAATTCCAACAGGGCATGCAGGATATCGCCCCCGATGACATTGTTATCAAAGCCACTATCGATAATCAAGAAATGCGCGTTATCAACACAAATATGGTTAAGGAATTTGCGGGCGGTCGTGAATTGACTGCATATCTTATCCAAGTTGAAACAAACGAAAGCAATATTCCGTGGCATAAGTTTGATTTGAAAATTACAGATGCTGATAATCATTATGGTGCAGCAACGATTTACAAAAACGAAGTAAACAGTTAAACAAATCCCAGTTTGTCTAACTGAATAATCTACATAGCCAAACGCGACTCAGCCGGGCGTTTGGCTTGTTTGTATGGAAAGGAAGGATGAACGTTATGATTGCAAATCTGACAAAAGGAGCGAAGATCGCTTCTCTCCACCTGCCCGCAGACAGATTTCAGATCGCCGGTGTGCTGTCATACGGCAAAGGATAATAATCATGCGTGACGATGTCATGATATGAGCCTGACAACGAATAAAAAACAACCGCCGGGATCCCCCTTCGCTCGGCGGTATTCCTTTCAAAGTTTCTTGCGCGATTGAAATTGAAAATCGGGAAGATTTATGATATAATAAGATATCGAAGAATCGGTATTTACGGAGGAAAATATGAAATGAAAATCTATGATATTTCTCAAGAAGTCTTCGGCTGTCAGGTATATGCCGGCGATCCGGTTCCGGAAAAGAAATTGCTTTGTTCAATGCAAAAAGGCAGTTTGTATAACCTGACGGCTTTCAGTTTGTGTGCTCACAACGGCACACATATCGACGCGCCGTTTCATTTTATCAAAGACGGAAAAACGGTCGATTCCATAGACTTAGATACATTCGTGGGAATGGCTTATGTTGCAGAATATCATGGAATCGTTTCCGACAGTGCCGCCGCAGAGATACTTGAAAAAGCGAGAAAACAGAACACAGAAGCAGCAAAGAGAATTCTTATTAAGGGAGAGGCAGAGATTTCTGCACAAGCCGCTAAAGTATTTGCCGATTCGGGAATCTTACTTCTCGGTAACGAATCCCAGACTGTCGGACCTGAAGTTGCTCCGATGGAAGTTCATCTCATCCTGCTAAGAGCCGATGTCGTATTGCTTGAAGGTATCCGTTTAGCAGAAGTTTCGGAAGGTGCTTATTTCTTGAATGCGGCCCCACTAAATCTATCCGGTGCGGATGGCTCGCCATGCAGAGCTGTACTGATTGCTGACGAGAGATAAATTCCAGTTTGCCTGACTGAATAACCTACATAGCCAAACGCCGATCAGCCGAGCGTTTGGCTTATTTTTATGGAAAGGAAGGATGAACGCTATGGGACGGCGAGATCAGCCCACAGGACACCCTGATTTCAGATAATCAGGAATACCGTGAAGGCAATCCCAAAACAAAGCCGAATTGCTTGAAGCCCTTTCGGATGAGCAGAAAGAACTGCTCGAAAAGTTCTGCGCCACAGAAATCGAGCTGAACGGAATATCCGAGCGCGAAGCCTTTACTGCCGGATTCAAAATCGCCATGCGGTTGGCGGCAGAAGCATTCTATGAAGCGGACAACGAATAAAAGAATGGCCGCCGAGATAACCCCTCGCTCGGCGGTGTCCCTTTCAAAGTTTATTGCGCGATTGAGATTGAAAAACGGGAAGATTTATGGTATAATAAGATATCGATAAATCGGAATTTGTGGAGGATAACTATTGTGGATAAAGCAGTTATTTATATACATGGAAAAGGTGGTAATGCTGAAGAAGCTATTCATTACAAACCGCTCTTTAGTAATTGTGATGTGATTGGTCTCGACTATACTGCACAGTTTCCATGGGAAGCAAAAGAAGAATTTCCATTACTTTTTAATTCAATTTATAGAAACTACAAGACTGTTGAAGTAATTGCCAATAGCATTGGAGCGTATTTTGCTATCAATGCCTTATCAAATCAGCAAATAGAGAAAGCATATTTTATTTCGCCCGTTGTAGATATGGAAAGGCTTATTGCTGATATGATGATTTGGGCAAATGTTACAGAGGATGAACTCAAAGAGAAAAAAGAAATTCAGACAACCTTTGGAGAGACCCTTTCATGGGATTATCTTTGCTATGCAAGAGAAAATCCTATTATATGGGAAATCCCAACGCACATTTTGTATGGTGAAAAAGATAATCTTACCGCTTATGGAACGATATTTGAATTTGTACAGAGGACTAATTCAACACTTTCTATTATGAAAAATGGAGAGCATTGGTTTCATACGGATGAACAAATGAAATTTCTTGATGAATGGATAATAAAATCTTCCAAATAAATTCCTGTTTGTCCAACAGAATATGTTATAATAAATTTAAATTATCGACAAAACGAAATTTTCGGAGGTGTCTATATGATATTCTTAAAGGTATTGGCCGTAGTTCTGGGGCTGGCGTTCCTTTTGTTTGGATACTTCATCTACTTTAAAAAGAAATACAATCTTATCAACGGTTTTGAGGCAGACTTCAATGCCGGTCGGAAGAAAGAAGAATACGCAAAGAAAGTGGGAATGACAGAGTTTGTTGTTGGGATAGTTCTGCTTATCACAGGTGTTGCCCTTATTCTGTTTGCCTAATACATTTTTGTTTGTCCAACCGACTCACATACATAGCCAAACGCTGCGGGACCGAGCGGTTGGCTTATTTTATTCCTACAAAATGTGGAAAGCGATTGAAAAAAGGATTTGCTTATGGTATAATACCCGTAGGAAAGCGGTCGTCGCCCTTCGACGCGCGGCGCGGTCGTGACAGCGGCGGCTTTCCGAAAACGCCCTTGCGGGCAGGCGCCTTTGTTTTGCGGTACGGATAAAACCGCCTTGTTTGTAATTTGTTTGTTGGTCAACGATGAGCTTTTTTGGGGGGGACACCGTGAAAAAATATGAAGAAAAGAATGATATGACGCAATATTTGTCTGTCGGTATTTCGGACGCGGCGCTCGCGAGATTCAAGCGCTTTTGCAGGGACAATTTCGGGACAGAGGTTGATGAGGTGCCGTCTGAGGAGGGGATATTCATGAAGCAAAGCCTCTCCATTGTTTTTTACGCGACCTTTCTCTTCCTGCTGACCAACGGCATCTATCTTTTCAAAAATCTGATTATGAAAACCATGATCGTCATCGACATGGTGCCGCTTTATATGATGATCGCGTCCTCGCTTTCCATGATGCTGTTTCTGATTTTTTATAAAAAGTACGACTCGCCTGTTTCCAGATATGTCCTGCTGGCGTATTACACGATGGTTATTGCAAGCGTGACCATTTTTATGGTCTCCTGCAATTTTCATAACATCGGGCTTTCGATTTCGATGTGCTACCTGTTTGTGATCATGATCGCGCCGACCTATAAAGTGCCCGATACGGTAATCGTGTGCGTTCTGATATCCGTCAACTGGTGGCTGCCTGCGGTGTTGCCTTATTCCGAAAACTATAATCTGTTTAAGCACTTTTTGTTGCGCTTTGCCATTGTGGTCGGCTTTATTGCCGTCCGCTCCGTTTTTATCCGCCAGGCCGTGGCGGAGCGACGCGCAAAGGAAATGAGCAATGCCTTCATCAAGCTTGCTTATAACGACATCACGACCGGGACGATGAACAAAAAAGCCATGGAAGCCTACCGCGTCTTTGTTACCGAACGGCTCTCACCCGAGCAGGTCAGCGTAATCATATATGATATTGACAATTTCAAGTCGTATAACGATCATTATTCTCACATGGCAGGCGACGAGGCACTGAGAATGATCGCCGAGGGCGTTATCGGTGTTCTTGAGCGCAAGGGGCTGCATCTTTTCCGCTTCGGGGGAGAGGAATTTGTTGTCATACTGCCGAATGTCGATCTGGAGGACGCCCGCGCCCTTGCAAGCGAGCTTCTCGCGGCGGTGCGTGCCGTTGCCCTCCCCCGGGGCGACCTGGCGGATGCGCCGGATATGCCGGAAAAGCGCATTGTAACCGCTTCGTTCGGCGTTGCCTGCGGTACAAACGCGGAATTTGCCGATCTTTCCGTCATTACGAAAGCGGACAGGCAGTTGTATGTCAGCAAAAACGCCGGAAAGGATTGCGTTGTGGCGGACGGAGTGATTTATAGGTAAGAAAGGCGCCCGCTCCGGAGCGGCTTGTCCGCAATCGCCAAAGCGCGTCGGCATCACTTGTTTGTACCCGCCGCCCGGCCTTTTCAAAGTATACGTTTCCGGGCTCTGTCAAGAAAAGCTCCGAAAGCCGGGTCTTTCGGAGCTTTTGCTTGCGTCCGCGCTCCGCTGTCGGAGCGCGCCAATACCGAAAAAGCCAAGCGCCCGAAACCGGATGCCCGGCTTTTCCCGCGCAGGGAAATCGCGCGTTTTTCGGATGGTTCGGAGAAGCGGCGGAACGCTTTCGGCGGGAGAATGGGCGCAGATATTTGTTCATATGTTACTTCGACTTTTTATTTGATTTGAACAATATATGCAAAATGCCCCGGGCTTTCGGGGACTTTCGATTGATTAAAAGTCACAAAAAGTAAAAAAATACGGAACTTCACTTGCTTTTTTCTACAGGAGTGCTATAATGAGGGGTGGTCGAGGGGAGCGCCCGGGCGAGCGGGCCTGCCCGAACGAAAGATTTGGTGTTATAAACAGAAAGGACGGACGCTTATGGAAATGGCTAAAAAAATGAAAATCGCCATCGCGGTGCTTGCCGTTCTTTTGGCCGTCAGTCTTTTGTCGCTTTCCGGGGTCTTTCTTGTCAGATATTTCTCCGGAAAAGACGGCGCAACCGTTACCGTGCCGGATAACGAGATCGGG
>ERZ780198.2697-NODE-2697-length-13132-cov-21.550738_pt1 | contig 13132 bp, 9 predicted proteins | sample MGYA00510979_ERZ780198 | MGnify/ENA primary metagenome ERZ780198 (study PRJEB29588, sample SAMEA2158039) | human gut metagenome | biome: human gut; feature: human-associated habitat; material: faeces | place: Denmark | collected 2008/2010 ...
AAAAAAATCGCCCCGATGCCATAATATTACGCCAATTTAAGGGATTTTATAGTTTGATATGTTTGAAAGAACATCAATTACATCGGATAAGGTTTGAAAATCTTTTCCTCTTCTTACAGCATTTGTCAATGATAAAGACACAAAACGGGCAGGTTTGTTAAGGAATGGTTCATTGGAACTACCAAGACATCCAGGTAGTCTCAAAGTCTCAAAAGGGACCAAAACTTTATGACAGAGAGAACGGGCATCATATTTGCCACCTTCTCCATCTCCTTTTTGTAAACTCAAAATATTAACTCCGTCATTAGTTGCTTTAGCCAATAAAGACGTAACCAATATGTAACGATATGTCTTGTGAGTACCTCGCAATATCTCACTAATCTTCTGACCAATTTCATCACTTGACAATTCTGCCTCAACAAAAGCTCTGTCAAGAATCAACGATGCTGTTTTTAAATCAATGGATGCCATATATTTAATTAAATAGTCCTGAATATATAATAGGTGAACGTCCTTCTATCACGTCTATAACCATTGTGCACACGGCCTTTGCCAAATTACAGGGAACCGCATTGCCTATTTGAGTGTATTGGGAAGACTGGCTGCCTGAGAATCTATATTCTAACGGAAATGTTTGGATAATACGTGCTTCATCTACCGTCAGCCTTCTTAAAAAGCTAGGAACACCCTCTTTCTTAGAAATAGTTATATCATTTTGCAAACGCGCATGATACATCTCAACCCATGGCTGTGAATTATAATACAAAGCCTGTTCATCTATAATGGGAGTTTTATTGCCACCCATTGAAGCGGGCAAGGTCGCACTATATCCATCTAATTTGAGTGGACGACCAAGACCATTGAATAACATTCCTGCATACGCAGATTTACGCAAAACAGGATTGGTTGTCAATGTTATCTTTGCATTACAGGTACTTGTGTTATTACCGGTTCCAGCTTTATCCAATACCTTTAATGATTCGCGGACAGTTTTTGCTTTTTTCTTATAAGGTAAAAGCATTGCTTCCAAATCTATATTAGCAAAATCATTTCCTTTGAAGCCGATGAAAAATATACGTTCTCTTGCTTGAGGCACATCGTAATCCGAGGCATTGAGAATACAAAAGTTTACGGAGTAGCCTAAATCTTGTATTTTCTTTAGTAATTTACATCGAATAGAAGACCATCGTTCCAATGTGCCCAAAGCTTTAACATTCTCCATTATGAATGCTTTGGGCATTACCGTTTCTAAAACCTTTACATAACTCCAAATGAGTTTACTACGTTCATCATCCTCATTCATTTTTCCAGCAACAGAAAAGCCTTGACAAGGAGGTCCCCCTATAACCAAATCGATAGTACCTTTGTATTGTCTAAGTGATGGTATATAAGAATTTATATCTCCTTGACAAATATGGTTTCCGATATTTATAGAGTAGGAATCACACGCATCCTTCATCATATCATTAGCCCACACGATTTTGGCACCAGCTTGAATAGCACCTATATCAAGTCCTCCCGCTCCAGAGAATAGGGATAATGTATTAACTGAATTTTGCTTTAAAGCCTCTTTAATCTTTCTCATATATCGAAGCATATTAAGTTTACTGCGAAATTACTTGTTTTTTATCTAATAAAAGACGATAACATCAAGTTTATTTTGTTTTTGCAAAATTATACCGACTTCGGAGGGAGAAGTTCGCGGAATGCGGCAAGGTTTTCGGGAGTAACCCGAAAGGTTTTGAGTTACTCAAAACATACCTTGCCATGTTCCTGCGAACATCAAGTTTGAAGCGGCTACATTTATTTTGAGCGGCTGAAAACATACCTTGCTGTGTTCTGAAGAACACAACTTCAAAGTTTCAATTCGTGGTTTGTAATTACTTGTAGAGTTGTGTGACGGTAAGCAAAACACAGCGTATCGGTACAAAAGAATCAACCGAAGAGAAATCCAAACGAAGATATAAGAAAAACTCCGATATTTGCGACCGAATCGCTTAACAAGTATTGCTATTCAATCAGTTACAGCAACCAATATACTCCATTGAAATAATGAATCAAAGTAATGGTATAGTAACGAAACTTTGTCATTTCTTGGCTTATCATTGGTATTTGATGACACTGCAACATCTTGGCAAACGCTGGTAAATCGCTAACAGACAACATTCTTTCCCCCAATTAGCACCCACTTTCGTTTCTTTGTTGTATCTTTGCAAAAAACAAACAACATCTACGGCAATGGAGACAATGAAACGTACTGCTGAACTTGACCGCCTGTCGTTCACGATATTGGCTATCGAGGCTTCCGCTAAAAAATTAGGCATAACACCTGCCGAAATGAGACGGAGGCTTGAACGGGCTGGTCTTATAAAAAATCTCATCGTGGACTGCTACGACACGCTGCACACCGAGAGCCGCGAGGCGGTTGCCAACGATGTTGTCGAGGCTTTGGAAAATTGGGAAAGGAGGCGGAATGGATAAATCAATTCTCTACCACGGATCGACTGTCGTGGTCGAAAAGCCGATTGTCAGCATTGGCAGAAAGGACTTGGATTTTGGTCCGGGATTCTATCTTACTAATCTATACGACCAAGCTTCTGACATTTCAATCTCATAAAATCATTTAGCTTATGAAGGACTTTCTTTTGTGGAACAAAATAGCAAGAATCGTCAAGCAGCTTGCCGACACGCTCAACATCTCAAACGAACGTGCACTGGAGTTGTTTTACGATTCCGAAACCAGCCGTATGCTCCATGATGAGAAATACGGGCTTCACCTGATGAGCGACACATATATCATCAACGATTTGATTGCTGAACTGCGCAACAAACAATAACGCCTGCTTTTTCTGAAGCGCACTGCGCAGAATGCCGGAGAAAACATAAAACCGGCGGCGCCTCGGATGTGCAAAATCAAACAAGTTTGTTTTGCTCTTCTCTCGGCTTGCACTATCTTTGTACTCAAATGATAGACAATACAACTTTTGACAATAAGAAGGTGGCATTCCACACGTTGGGATGCAAACTTAACTTTGCCGAGACTTCTACCATCGGCAAGCTTCTCGCCGACCGTGGTGCACAACCTGTGCAGGCTGGCGAGACGCCCGACATTTGCGTGGTCAACACTTGCTCGGTGACGGAATTGGCTAACAAGAAATGCCGACAGGAAATCCGAAAACTGTCGCGCCGATACCCGGATGCCGTGATGGTGGTGACGGGATGCTATGCCCAGCTGAACAGCGAGGAGGTGGCCGACATCGAAGGCGTCGACATCGTGGTGGGAAACGACCAAAAGGCAGAAATAGCCGACTTTGTCGACCGCTGGTATGCCGATCATGAGCCGACGGTGAAAGTGACTGCGCTGAAAGACATCAGGCAGTTTATCCCTTCGTGCTCGCGAGGCGACCGCACCAGATTTTTCTTGAAGGTGCAGGACGGTTGCAACTATTATTGCAGCTACTGCACTATCCCCCGTGCCCGCGGACGCAGCCGCAGCGGACGGATTGCCGACCTTGCCGAACAGGCTCGTCGGGCTGCCGCCGACGGTGGCAAGGAGATTGTAATCACGGGAGTAAACATCGGCGACTTCGGATATGACACGGGCGAACGTTTCATCGACCTGCTGCGCTGCCTCGACTCTGTGGAGGGCATCGAGCGCTATCGCATATCTTCGATTGAGCCCGACTTGCTGACCGACGATGTCATTGAATTTTGCGCCGGTTCAAAGCATTTCATGCCGCATTTCCACATCCCTTTGCAGTCGGGAAGCGACGAGATGCTGAAACTGATGCGCCGACACTACGACCGTCAGCTGTTTGCCGACAAGGTGGCTGCAATTAAACGCCTTATCCCTGACGCTTTCATCGGAGTGGATCTTATTACGGGTATGCGCGGCGAAACCCCTGAGATTTTTGAGGATTCGCGCTCGTTTGTCGACAGCCTCGACATCACTCGACTGCACGTGTTCTCCTACTCCGAACGTCCCGACACGATGGCGCTGAAAATCCCATACGTCGTGGACCAGCACACCAAGCATCTGCGCACTCGGCGCATGATGGCGCTGTCTGACCGCAAACTGGCGGCATTCACGCAAAAATATCTCGGCACGGTGCGCCCGGTGCTGTTTGAGCACGCTGTCGACGACGATGGACTGATGAAAGGTTTCACCGACAACTACCTGCGTGTGGCGGTGCCTGCCGACACGCGGCTGAGCAACACTATCGTAAACGTGCGCCTTGTGGAGCCTCTCGGACATGACGACCTTATAAAAGCTGAAATCGTATGAGCACGACTCTGCAACGCATAGCATACTCTCCTCTTTGGCTGCTGCTGCACGCTGTGGCTCTGTTGCCGTTCGGCGCGCTCTATGCGCTGTCCGACGCGCTGGCTTGGGTGGCTGCGTCTGTGGTGCGCTACCGCCGGCGGCTAGTCGAAGCCAATATTACCGCGGCATTCCCCGACAAGACGGAGGCGGAACGTCGCGACATCGTGAAGCGCTTCTACCGCAACTTCACCGACGTGTTTGTCGAAACGATAAAGCTGCTACATATCAGCGACGACGAGATGCGACGACGCATGGTGTTTGAAGACATTGAGCACGTGGAACGCATCGCCAAAGACGGACGGTCGATAGGCTTGTATTGCTCGCATTTCGGCAACTGGGAATGGATCACGTCGATAACGCTGTGGGTATACCGCGCCGACAATGTTGAGTATTCACAGGTCTACCGCCCGTTGCGCAACAAGTGGTTCGACCGGTTTTGGTTCAATCTGCGCAAGCGTTTCCACTCCACTTCTATCCCGAAAAACGGTGTGCTGCGCGCTTTGCTGCAAGCTCGCCACAACGGCGGTGTTTTTGTCACCGGATTCATCTCCGACCAGAAGCCAAGCCATAACGACGGACACCACAGCATACAGTTCCTAAACCAGGACACTCCGTTTATCTCTGGAACGGAGATGCTGCTGCGTAAACTGAAGGCGGCGGCTATGTATGCCGACGTTGAGCGCACCAGCCGCGGACACTACCGCGCAAGGATTGTGCCTATCGCCGACAATGTGGCGGAGACCGACGAGAATTTCGTGACCGACCGCTACGCCCTTCTGCTCGAACAAACAATACTGCGCCAACCGGATGCATGGCTGTGGTCGCACAACCGCTGGCGCCGCAAACTGAATAAAAAATGAAACCCGTAGGAATAATCATACTCAATTGGAACGGTGCGGCGCTGCTGCGCCGTTACCTGCCGTCGGTGGTGGCTGCCAACAGCAACGACATTGCCGACGTAGTGGTGGTCGACAACGGCAGCACCGACGAGTCGCTAAGCGTGCTGAAGCAGGAATTTCCTGATGTGCGCACTCTTTGCTTCGACAAAAACTACGGATATGCCGAAGGCTACAACCGTGCAATCCGCGAATTGGGCTACCGCTACAGCGTGCTGCTCAACAGCGATGTTGCCGCGACACCGGAATGGATACGTCCGCTATACGAATATATGGAGGAACACCCGGAAGTGGCGGCATGCCAACCAAAAATTCTGAGCGACGCCGACCACACGAAATTTGAATATGCTGGTGCGTCGGGGGGATTCATCGACAAGCATGGATATCCTTTCTGTCGCGGACGAATATTCGACACCGTGGAGACCGACAACGGACAATACAACGACATCACCGACATTTTCTGGGCCACTGGTGCCGCGCTGACGGTGCGCACGGAGGAATATCTCGCCGCTGGTGGTCTCGACAAGGATTTCTTCGCCCACATGGAGGAAATCGACCTGTGTTGGCGTCTGCACCAGCGCGGACAGGCGATACGGGTCATTCCGCAGAGCGTGGTGTTCCATCTTGGCGGCGGCAGCCTGCCGGCGTCAAACCCGAAGAAAACCTACCTCAACTTCCGCAACAATCTGTTTCTGCTCTACAAGAATCTGCCGCCGCGCGAAGGCCGACGGATGCTCTTGATCAGACGGCTGTACGACACGCTGGCTTTCTTCGTTTTCATGGCGAAGATGGATTTTGCAAACGCTCGTGCAATCCTGCGCGCGCACAACGACTACCGCCACCAGAAAAGCCGATACGACAACGTGAGGCCGCAGCGCAACATAATGGGCGACTTCCCTTGCTGCCACCGCAACATCATCCTCGACTACAACCTGCGCCGTATACGCCATTACAGCGACTTGAAATAAGCCCCAAGGAATATGGACTTATCGCATAACCTCATATTGCTCAACGGAGAGCCAAAAACTTTGCAGATTGACTCTATAGAGAGGAATAGCACAAATGGTTATCGCGTGCGGTTTAAGAACAACGGAAAGGACTACAACTATGGCCACGACAAGGTTGCGTGGCTCAGCAATCCAGAATGTATCGACTCGGCATATTGCAAAGTATTTATCAATGGTTCGCAGCAATATAACATCAGCGAGGTCTGGAAATTCGCTGACGCCTCAAAATGCTATTGGCGAATCATCTATACTAATGGATATGTGCATGAGGGAGATGAGTCAAAAATTGCCGTTGTAACCTCATGTCTTGGAGAAGAGGCAAGTAGAGACCTATTGTCATACCTGCGTAATGCAGCCACCATCAACCCTTTAGGCAAAGGCAACGACAGCGAGGGCATCTTGGCCGACATGTATGCTGACGTGGATTTTGTCGACACAAATTCCGCTGCCGCTTGCTATCTCAACCCCGACAAGCATAAGCCCAAACACCTAAAACATTCAGACTTAATCTATCCTTTTGGCTGCAATGCAAGTCAGAAAAAAGCTGTCGCTGCCGCATTCGAGCACCAAATGAGCGTGATACAGGGGCCTCCCGGAACTGGCAAAACGCAGACTATTCTAAATCTAATTGCCAACATCACTCGTCAAGGCAAAACAGTGTTGGTGGTGTCGAATAACAATTCCGCCACAGCCAACGTGCAGGAAAAGTTGGAAAAATACAACACATCGTTTATTGCCGCACCGCTTGGCAGCAAGGACAACAAGGAAGCTTTTATCTCTCATCAACCTCCGATGCCTGCCGAGTGCGCTGCTTGGGGACTGTCTATCTCTGAAACTATAAAACAAAAACGAGAACTGCATGACACATTGCAGAAGCTCGACAAAGTGTATGCGTTGCAGAATGAGCGTGCGGCACTTATGCAAGAGCAACAAGCCGTGAGTTTGGAATGGAAACATTTCTATCTTGACAACGGCATAAACGAAGGCGACATGCCGTCTAAACATGTTGGCTCCAAGCGAATCATTGCCTTATGGTTGGAATTCCAATTGCATGCAACTGGAGAAAAGGCCGTGCCCGCAAACTGGTTTGCCAAATGGAAAGAGGAAATAAAGTGGTGGTGGATGAAATGGGCTTGCCAGCATCGACTGCATCTTGAAAGTCGGTTAGACAAAAACGACCTTACGCCTCTTGTCAAAAAACTGCAGACATTATATTATCTGAACAGACTTGAAGAAATAAATCTCCGAATTGAAAGCATTGAAAAGGAATTGTCACTATATGACGCAAATGAATTGACAACGACACTTACAGACATTTCCATGTCTTTGTTTAAGGACTCTCTGCACAACCACTACGCCAAGCATAAGCGCTCGGCTTTTTCCGACACCAAGGACATGAGACGGCGCGGTGATGAATTTAGACAGCAATACCCTGTTGTTCTCAGCACAACTTTTTCAGCCCGCTCCTGTCTTTTCTCAGGCAAGCAATATGACTACGTCATTATGGACGAGGCTTCACAAGTGTCGATAGATACAGGTGTTTTGGCTCTGACCTGTACCAAGAATGCCGTGATTGTTGGCGACACCCTGCAGCTGCCAAATGTTGTGACAGCCGAAGACCAGGCGAAACTCGACGCTATTATGACACAATATAATATCTCTAGTGGTTACGACTGCGCCAAAAACAGTTTTTTGCAGTCGGTGCTGAGCGTGATAAAGGATGTGCCTGAGACTATGCTTAGGGAGCACTATCGCTGCCATCCTCGCATCATCAATTTCTGCAACCAAAAGTTTTATGGCGGAAACCTGCTTATCATGACTGAGGATAAAGGAGAAGAGAATGTGCTTACCGCCATAAGAACGGCAAAAGGCAATCATGCCACCGGACATTACAACCAGCGAGAGATAGATGTAGTCAAAGAGGAAGTACTGCCTGCTTTGAAGGATTTTGACAGCATTGGCATTGTCACGCCATACAACAACCAGGTGGATGCTTTCAATCGACAATTGGATTGTGCAAAAGCAGGAACCATACACAAGTATCAAGGGCGTGAGAACGATGCCATCATCATGAGCGTGGTGGACAATCAAATTACGGATTTCGCAGATGACGCCAACATGCTGAATGTTGCAGTATCAAGAGCAAAAAAGAAATTTTGCTTGGTTGTTTCCGGCAATGAACAAGAGAGACATGGCAACATCATGGACTTGATTGACTACATCGCCTATAACAATTGCTCTGTGACGGAAAGCAAATTGGCTTCTATCTTCGATTACCTGTATGAGCAATACACAGAGCAGCGTATGGCGTTTCTTGAAAGTCACACACAAATATCTGAGTACGCGTCAGAAAACCTGACATACGCCATGCTTAATAAAGTCATTGCCTCTGATGCCAGCTTCAATGTTTTCAAAGTGTTGTGCCATATCCCTTTACGCCAAGTCGTGAAAGACGCCTCATTGATGAGCGAAGAAGAACTGAAGTATGCCTCCAACTACAGCACACATCTGGACTTCCTGATTATCAACAAGGTAAGCAAGCAACCCATACTTGCCATTGAAACGGATGGATATTCATTCCACAACAGCACAACAGTACAGCATCAACGGGATTTGAAAAAAGACCACATTCTTGCCTCTTATGGACTTCCTTTGTTGAGACTTTCCACCAAAGGAAGCGACGAAGAAAACAAAGTGATAGAATTGTTGAACAAACAAATAAATGCGCGTCAAGCTCCGGGATGTGCCGGCGCTTGACGCGCATCTCTTCTATCGGTTGTACTTATCAGGCTATCTTATAATCACCTTCTTTCGGTTCACGATATACACGCCCGGCTCGAGCGGCTCCGTGCAACGGCGGCCGTTGAGGTCGTAGATCACGCGTTCTCCCGGTGTCTCAGAATCCTCAAAGATGCTTTCAACACCTGTCACAACCGTGGTCGGAGTCACCTTCATTCCGTAAATCTTGAGGCAGTCTGCGGCTGCCGACACCTCACGCGTCTTTTTCTTTCCCGCAGCCGTATCCACAGCGTAGATATACAGATATTCCGGTGTGTTGTTATCGTAGTTTACCACAACGGTGTTTTCCGAGCTTTGCGTATAATACGCAGGCTCGTCATTGCCCTTTCTCACGGCAAGAACCATAGTGCCTACCGTCTCGCAGGTAATCTCAACGGTTCCTGTTCCACCGACAACCACAATCATTCCATTGAACCATTCGAAATTGTCGCCTTCCGACGGTGTCGTCGGAGAGTCATTGCCGACAAACGCGTCTTCCGACATCGGTGTGTTGACCACAACGCATTTTCCTGCAGTGTCGTAGCCGTTGCCGCTGTCGGCCGGGAGGTTGTAGTACACGTTGTTGACCACAACGTTTTCCACCGTCAAGGCATTGCCGTCGCTGTCGGTGAGGTCGTTGCCGAAGTCGGTTGTCTGCTCTTTCTCAATCTGCGGCACATTGGGTGCGTATACATACTCGACCACTGCCGTTTCACTCTGTTCCTTGCCGTCGACGACGTAAGCGTATACCGTCGACGTTTCTTCAATAAGGATGCCCTTGCCGTAATACGGCTGCTCCTTTATGAGGCTTGGGTCGCTTATGCCCGCCGGAACGACTTTATAAATCACCGTGCCACGTTCGTTCTTCTTTCCGTCTACATTGGGGTTGTAGATGTAAAGCTCAAACGGCTCGGCAAATGTTGTGGCGCGATGCGAGAACATCGGGCTTTGGAGTCCATTGTCGACATAACGGATAACCACATGGGTGGCAACCGTCTTGGTGCCGGGGTCAAACACCGTGCCGCCAGAACCCGTATAACTGAAATATCCATTTTCCGGCTCTACAATATCCAAGCCGTCTTCAAGCATCAAGTCCGACACATTTTCCATAGCGGCATTGCTGCCGTTGAGGTTAAGCACGGTATTCTTGCCGCGCACGGTCAGATAGCCATCGTCGTGGCCCGACTTCATGACTATGCCGTCACGCGCACCATTGACAACAACCGTACAGTTTTCGATTGTCACATCGGCAAGATATGCATAGATGCCCATACCTTTGTCGGAGATGTTGAAAGTCAGCACTTCCGAGCCGGTCGTGCCGCGGACAATCAGGTTGCCGCCCTTGCCACCGATGCCCGGACCTTGTGTGCCCATCGTGATGCCGTAGGCCTCGGCTGCGATAGTAGAGTTGCCCACCAGCTCAACAATCAGCGTTCCGTCCATAGCGTTGATGCCTGTGTTGTATTTATTGTCGGCGGCGTTGATGTCGGCATAGCTCAACGTCAGCACGCCGGCATCCTTCGTCTCCCTGTACGTGACGCTCTTGCCGAACTTTTCAGCAAACGCCTTGTCTTTGACGTTCATGCCGCAGAATGTCACAAGGCTGCAAGGACTGTTGGTTTTCTTCTCGACGTAATAATGCTGATGCGCCTCGGGCGAGCATTTGTCGCCGTTCTCGGCGATTGCATAGATGTCGATGTTGCCTATTTCCGAAATAGTGATCGGTCCGGTATATTCCGAAATTTCCTTAAACATTTTCCAATCCTTCATGATGTAGTATCTCACCACGGCACCCTCGTTGCTGTTGTTGATGGTCACCGTGAATTCGCCCTCCTGCATCTCTTCCGTCGGGGTGATTTCCAGGGCGGCAAGCGTTTGCTCGCCGACGCCCACAACCACAGTGCCTTTCGTGAAGAAATCGCGCCAATAGTCTGCTTCGTAGTATGCGTCCTTGCTGCCGAAAGGAATCCTCAGCTTGCTGTATGTCGTGTTTGCAAACTGCTCGGAGAGCGGTATAGGAGTAGGATTATGGCAGATTATTTCCAAAATCTTATTTCCTGAATAAGAGCTGCAGTAGAAAGCGTTCCCGCTGATGCTTTCCACCGACTGCGGAATCACCAGTTTTGTAAGGTCGTTGCAATACTGGAACGCGTTTCTGCCCACCGTCTTCAGCCCGTCGGGAAGAATCACTTCCGAAATTCCGGTGCTCCAGAATGCATCTTCTCCGATTTCGGTGAGCGACGACGGCATATTGACCTTCTTTATATCTGTAAGATAGTAGAACGCTTCTTTGCCTACTTTTCTTATCGTTTCCGGCAAAACCACCTCGCTGATATTTTTCTGCAATGTGTATCTTATATTGTTGAGCCTATAATAGAATGCATTGTCGGCAATCTCTACAACGGGCTTCCCATTGTAGGTGTCAGGCACGACAAGCTTACCGTCGGGATATGCGTTTCTAAACAGCTCGCCATAATCGATGCCTGTTGTTGGGTCTTTGACATAATCAAAGAGATTGTAGGTTGCGGAATAGCCGCCCTCAACCTCGGTGTACTTAAACGCTTCCGGGAGTTTGTATTTTTTGAATCGCTGCCACATGTAGTTGGAATAATAGGCCTTCGCATCGGGGCAGTAGACAGTAGCGTTTTCATAGGCAAATTTGTCAAAAGGAGGATTGTTGATAAGTCCTTCCGACACAATCTGTTTTGGCGGTGTTGCCGCTTCTATATGAAGCTCTTCAAGAGCCGTGCCATAGACAGACCCTGTCTCTATCTCAGTAATAGCATCGCCTATGTAAAGCCTCTTCAGGTTTGTGCAGCCATCAAACATATAACGGTCTATTTTCTTCAATTTCTTTGGCAGACGGATTTCCTCAAGCGACGTGCAACCGCTGAACATATACCAAGCATCATTGAGGTTTTCAATGTCGTCGTGGAAAACAAACGACGTGAGTTTTGGGCAGTCGGCAAATGCAAGGTATCCATAGACATCCATTTTATGGGTAATCGTGACCGACTCCAGACAATGGCTATGAGCAAACGGGCGGTCCATAAGCTCCATCGACGCCGGCGTTGTAAACGTCTCTATGCCGCTATAAGAAAACGCTTCCTCCCTAATTATTTTCACATTCGACATATCGGGATAATTTTTCAATTTCTCGCAGCTGTTGAACGCATTCTTTTCGATTTCAGTGATTGGGGCATTCCACACCACCTCTTCGAGATTCTTGCACCCGAGGAACGTGCTGGCTGGGATTTTAAGATATGCAACCGGCACCGACATGCCGTCGCCGCCTTCCCACACAACGACTCTCCTCAACGATGTGCATCCTATGAACATTCCGTCGCCGAATGTGGTCAACGACTTTGGCAAAGCCACCTCTGTCAACGACGTACAGTAGGAAAGACATCCTTGAAGATCGGTGACGGACTCTGGAAACACGATGCTCTCCAATCCTTCACAAGACTCAAACGCACTCGATCCGATGCTTGTCAATGTTCCGGGCAATTCTATGTTTTTCAATGCGACACACCCCCGAAATGCCTCCGAGAGAATCTCTGTCAATCCTCCGCGGGCAATCTTGACATTGGTCAGATTGGAGTTGCCATAGAAGCTTCCCCTGCCTATTGTCCGCACCGATGATGGAATGTCGATGCTCGAAACCTTAGGGAAGCCAACCCTGTTCGACATCCGGTCATACACTCCGATGTGGCGCACCGGCAGATTTTCAATCTTCGATGGGATGTTGACATGTCCTGCATAATCCAGTGTGCCGTCTGTCAGTCCTATGACAATCGCACGCTTCTCCTCGCCTTCCGGTGGATTCTTAATAGCGATATACTTCAATGAATAGCCGTCGCCATTGTAGACATTGTCTTCGGCTTTCACCGGTCTGGCGACGAACAATGCCAGTAGGGTCGCGACGACCAACAGCCATCGCGCCTGTTTGTGGTTGTAATTCTTTTTCATATAGTTTTTTGTTGGTTATGTTTTAGGTTATGTTTTAGGTTCTATCCAGGATTCATTCAAGTCTATATCCCTTCAAAATGCAAATCTACACACAATCAGCAGGTTAATCTATAAAATCCCTTGTTCGGGCGTAATATCAAGGCCGGCGGCTTCGACAA
>ERZ780198.2698-NODE-2698-length-13129-cov-7.159706_pt1 | contig 13129 bp, 8 predicted proteins | sample MGYA00510979_ERZ780198 | MGnify/ENA primary metagenome ERZ780198 (study PRJEB29588, sample SAMEA2158039) | human gut metagenome | biome: human gut; feature: human-associated habitat; material: faeces | place: Denmark | collected 2008/2010 ...
CGAAGCGAAGACGGAGAGGGGAAATAAGGCTGCAATACCCTCTCAGTCACCTACGGTGACAGCTCTCCCAGAGGGAGAGCCAAGGGGCTGCATGTGCTGGCACAAGAAATGGAGCGTATCTATACCGATACGCTCCATTAACTGTTTTCCGACCACCTATTAAAGCTGGGGCTGCTTTGTGAGAAAATCCTTACTCCGTAACGGTGAAGGTGATGACCGTAATGGCCAGACCGTTGAAGTAAATGCTGAGTGAGTAATCGCCGGGGGCGTCGGGGGCGGTGGGAACATCCAGCTCGCCGTAGTGGTAGTCACCCGCGTACCAGATCTCTTTCCAGTCGCCGGTTGCCTCGGAAATGTACTTGGGGATGACATTGCCGTAGCCGTCCCGGATGACAAAGAGGATGTCCAGCGGATCTTCGGGGACGTAGAAATTGGTAGTGCCCTGCAGGACTACAGAAATCTTGTCGCCCACGGCAAACTCACTGGTATAGGCGGCGGTGCCGATGGACTCAAAATGCCAATCCTCCGTGTCCGGCGTCTTGACCAGATGGGTGGTGATGTGATCCGCGGACAGACCGTGGTCGTCATACACGCTGGCATTGCGGATGGTCTGGGTCTTGACGTTTCCGAAAATGGAGGTGCCGTCTGCCGCCTGAATGGTGAACTGGTACTTTGCGCTGGGGATCAGGGGCGAGATAACCGCAGAGGGCTGGGTGCATTTGACCACGTTGGGCGTCGAGCTGCCGTCGATCTGGTACATCAGCAGCCAGCCGCCGGAGGGGGCGGTGCCGGTGTATTCCCAAGTCACGGCGATCTGATCCAGCGCGCTGTCATCCACGTTCATGCTTGTAATGTTGATGGGATTGGCGGTGACGCTGGTGCGGGCGGGCTGGGTCATGCCGGCGGCGGTGACCTCGATGGTGTAGGCGACCGAGGGGTCGATGTCCGTGAAGTAGACCTCGGTATTGGTGACGGTGAACTGCTTGTCGTAGCCGTTATTGTCGCTGTAGCAGCGGACGCTCCAGCTCTCCACGACCACATCGCCGGGGGCGTCCCAGCGGACGGTCATATCGCTGCCGCTGCTGGCGGCGACGGTCAGATTTTCCGCGAGAACCAGACGGGAAGCCGTGAATTCCAGCGTATTTTCTCCGGTGAAGGTCTCCTTGGAGGCGGCGCTGGCAGGCTCCAGCGTGAAGGTGTACAGCTTACCCACGGTCAGCCCCCTGACGGTGACGGTGTGGCCGGAGAAGCTTTCGCTTTGCGTCTCCTCGCCCTCGGCAGAGTAGCTCACGACCCATTCCTCCGGGTCGGCGCCGCTGACCGCGAAGTTCAGCATGACGGAGCCGTCCTCGGCGCCGGTGATGGCGGAGAAGCTGGCGATCCTGGTGGAACCCTTGGTGGTGAAGATGTCGGAGGTCTGACCCACCAGCTTATGGAAGCCGCTGATATCCAGCTGGATGCGGTACAGGGAATCGGGCAGCAGGTCGGTAAAGGTCGCCTTGCCGTCCACCACGCCCCGGGTCACGGCGTTGCCGTAGTTGTCCATGCAGATGACGCTGAGCTTGGAATCGTCTACTTCGGTGTCCACGCTGACAACCAGCTGGTACTGGTCGCCCTCGATGGAAATGCTGTTGATGGTTTGCAGGTAGTATTTTTGATACGCCCAGAACAGTCCCGCGCCGATGGCAGCGAGGATCACCAGCGTGATGACGGCTGTTGCGGCCTTTTTCGCCTTCTGTCTGCGTTCCTGCTTCTTCGCTTCTTTTTGCAGGCGCTTTTCTTCCTCCGCGTCGGTAAAGGGTTCGTTGCTGTTGTCGGGCAGCGGCTCGTTGTCCTCTTCGTCCTGGGCGAAGGAGAAGCGGTCGGGGGAATCCTCCTCCGGTTCCGGCGTGACCGCCGTCTGGGGAACCTCATGGGCAATCAGGGCGTCGGCCTCGTCCATAATCTGGGAAACTTCGTCAGACATCTGGTGGGGCAGAAGATCGGCCGCATCGGCAGATTCCGGGAGAGTTTCATCCTGCGTATCCTCCGCGATGGTTTCCTCCTGCTGGGCAGGCGCTTCGGTGGGAGCGGGGGCGGGCTGCGCCGGCACCACATCCTCCGGCTTTGCCTCAATGGGGGTGTAGATGGTGATGGGGGTGTCATTGATGGAATTGCGCTGCATGTAGGCGGCCAGCGCCTTACCCAGCTCCTTCGGCTCCTGCCAGCGCTTGGCAGGGTCGGGGTCAATGGCCTTCATGATGATCTCCGCGATCTCGTAGTCGGCATTGACGGGAGAGGGGAGCGCTTCGTCGGGCGCCTTGTCCTTGAAGGGCAGGCTGCCGTCGTTGTAGAGCTGATAGAGGACCATGCCCACGGCGTAGGTGTCCGCCGTTTCGTTCAGCGTGGCCATGGCGTCGTGCAGCTCCGGGGGAGAATAGGGACTGCGGTACTTGTCCGGCAGGGACGTGTAGCGCAGCGTGTCCAGCGGGATGAAGCCCAGATCGCCGATGCGGTAGCTTTTTTTCTCGGTCAGGAAGATGTTGGTGGGCTTCAAGTCCACGTACAGGCATCCCGCCTGACGGCAGACGGAGAGCGCGGAGCACAGGTCAAGACCAAGATTGATCGCTTCCAGATGGGTGACCGGATTGCGGCGGATGTACTTTGCCAGCGAATGCTTGTAGGGGCTGACGAGGTAGACCTCGTAGCCTAAGCGGCGGCGCTTGATGGGCACGGTCTGCCAGCCGTCGTAGGGAAGAAAGCCCTCCAGCTTGGAAAGCTTCTGCAGGAACTCCGCTTCCTTTTCCACGTCGTCGGCTACGCCCTTGAAGTAGTCCATGGCGCCCGCCATGTCCTTATAGGCGCCAGCCAGAAGCATCGCATCCATCTGCGTCTGCGCGGCTGGTACGGAAATGATTTTGACTATGTATTTTTCGTCCGAATTTTCCTTGATGGCAGGACAGCAGCGAACGCCGTCATGGCTGCTCATGGGGTTTCCCATGGCAAATCCGTCAAGCAAAGGAGAAATCAGTTCGGTTTCGGCAAGTTCAGTCAATCGTAATCGCCTCCTTTAACCTTTATATCATAAAATAAAAATCTGAAAAAAGCAACCACTTTGTAGTTGTTTTATTTGGAAAAGAGTGTTATAATGACGCTTGACAATGGTACAGTATGTGTATTTTTGTCAGGAGGTATCATATGAGCAAGGTAATTTGTGAGATTTGCGGAACGACTTACCAGGACACAGCGGAGTGCTGCCCCATCTGCGGCTGCCCCCGGGATATGTCCGGCAATGTTTCCGATGATGATTTTGTCATGGATCAGATGCCAGCGCTGAACAAGGGCGGGCGCTACTCGTCCGGCAAAAAGAAAAAGGAAATTTTCGATTTTGACGAGCAGAGCGACGATTTCCCGGAGCCGGAGAATGAGCCATATTCCTCTGACCCGGAGGATGACGAAGACAATTATGACGAGCAGCCCAGGGAGCATAACACCGCCGTTGTGGTGATCCTGACGGCGCTGATCGTGATCCTGCTGGCGGGAACGGCGTTCCTGTTCTTCCGGTATCTGCTGCCCAATCTGCACGGCGTGAAGGATACCGCGCCCACCGTCCAGACCGAGCAGCCCGTCCAGACGGAGGCCGCGACCACCGAACCGCGGATCCCCTGCCAGGATCTGTCTCTCCCCGGCGGCGCGGCGGAGCTTACCCAGCCCGGGTATTATTTTCTGCTGAATGTAGTCGTCATCCCGGAGAATACCACGGACGAGCTGGTGTTCACCTCCGGCGACGAGAGCATCGCAACAGTGGATGCCAACGGCCGTATCACCGCTGTGAGCGAGGGCAAGACGGTCATCTACATCACCTGCGGCGACAAGCAGCTGACCTGCCCCGTGACCTGCCAGTTTGAAGCGGAGACGGAGCCGTCCACGGAGGCCACCGTGGCGGCCCAGACGGAAGCGACCATCCAGACCGAGCCTGTGGAGACGAAGCCTCAGGTGGAGCTGAAGCTGGACAGAACGGACATGCGTTTGCAGGTGGGCTACAGCACCCAGCTGAAGCTGGTGGACTGCGGCGACCTCAAGCCTGAGGACGTGGAGTGGAGCGTGGAGCACGCCTACATTGCCAAGGTGGAAAACGGCTATGTCACGGCGCTGCAAAGCGGAACCACGGAGATCACCGCGAAGTACGGCGACCAGACGGTTAAGTGCATCGTGCGGTGCCACAACTGAATGTAAAAATTGGGCAGTTCCTTTCCGGAGCTGCCCATAATTCATTCCCCATCCACAAACGTCTTCTTGCGGAACAGGAAGGAAATGCACCAGAGACCTGCCAACCCAACGATGGTATAAATGATCCGGCTGAACAGGGAGCCGGAGCCGCCGAAGAGCCAGGCTACCAGATCAAACTGGAAAATGCCTACCAGTCCCCAGTTGACACAGCCGATGATGGACAAAATCAGCGCAAGGGTATCCATATTCTTACCTCCATTTCACATCCCGGATGCTGATAGGATATGCGCATTTTCGGATTTTATCACGAAGAAGTTGCAAAATTCCAATAGTTCCGTTATAATAAAAAAAGATGCACAGAAAGGAATTTTTTGCAATGACGACATTATATGAAGGCGCTTTTGCCAAAATAAACTTAACGCTGGACGTTCTGGGAAAGCGGGCGGACGGCTACCATGATTTGCAGAGCGTGATGCAGACCATCTCCATCCGGGACGATGTGGAGATCGACGTGGGGACGGGAAAGCCGTGGCGGCTGCTGTGTTCTGTGGAGGGCATTCCCACCGACGAAAAGAATCTGGCGTGGAAGGCGGCGAAGGTCTACTGCGACGCCATGGACAAAGACCCGGAGGGGCTGGAGATCCGCATCGTCAAGCGCATTCCCGCCGGGGCGGGCTTAGGCGGCGGAAGCGCCGATGCGGCTGCGGTGCTGCGGGCGCTGAACCGGCACTATGGCGACCCGCTGTCCGTTCTGGCGCTGGCGGAGCTGGGCGCACAGGTTGGCAGCGATGTCCCGTTCTGTGTGGTGGGCGGCACGGCCATGGTGGAAGGCCGGGGCGAGCGCCTGAGAAAGCTGCCAGATATGCCCGACTGCCTGTTCGTGGTGTGCAAGCCGGACTTCTCCGTGTCCACACCGGAACTGTACCAGAAGATTGACACCGTGGCGATTCCCCATCGCCCGGACAATCAGGCCATGGAAAGCGCCCTGCTGGCCGGGGACTTGGGGAAGGTGGCGGAGAACGTATACAACGTCTTTGACCCGGTGGTCACGTCGGAGCATCTGGAGCTGAATTATATCAAGTCCATCTGCAACAGCTACGGCGCTCTGACGGAGCAGATGACCGGTTCCGGTTCCGCGATTTTTGCCATTTTGCCGAACTTTGAGTACGCCGCCGTGGTGTGCAGTATGCTGAAAGAGAACTATCCGAATATCTATATTGCCAAACCTGTATAATTCTGGCATTTACCGTCCATACTGGAAGTATTTCCGTATGGACGGTGTTTTCTATGAAGAAACTTTTGAAACGAATCGGTATCTGCCTGGTGCTTGCCGCGTCCGTGTGGTGCGGGTCTCTGCTGGCCGACAGGCAGAGACTGAATGACGAGCTGATCCGCTTCCACGTGGTCGCCAATTCTGACAGCGAGGAAGACCAGTCCATTAAATTGCAGGTGCGGGATGCCGTGCTAAATAGCCTGCAAAGCGACCTGAACAAAATCGCCGACGTAAACGAGGCGAGGGCGTACTTACAGGCCAAGCTGCCCCAAATTCAGGCCGTCGCCAACAGCGTCCTGGAAGCGACGGGGTGCGACTGCGAGGCGGTGGTGACGCTGTGTAAGGAAGCCTTTGATACCCGCTACTATGACACCTTCACCCTGCCCGCCGGTATCTACGAAGCCCTGCGGATCACCATCGGCGAGGGAGAGGGGCATAACTGGTGGTGCGTGGCATTTCCCAGCCTGTGCCTGAGCGCGACCTCTGAGGAATTCGCGGACAAGGCGGCGGGGGCAGGCTTTCCGGACAGCCTTACCGGCGCGCTGGACGGGGAAGAAAAATACGAGGTGCGGTTTTTCCTGCTGGACGCGCTGGGAGAACTGGAAAAATTTTTATATGCAGGATGAATCCCGCTCTGTTCATGAAAGCAAATTTGTGGTATCATGGACAAAAAAGAGAAGGGGGTGGGCAAATGCTGCACCTTTTGCTTGGCACGGACTGGACGGCCAACCGGGACGAAGTTATGAAGCGGATCGCGGCGGACGTTGCCGGGAGGAGGGGGAACCGCATTCTGATGGTTCCCGAACTCATCAGCCATGAAACGGAGCGGCGGCTGTGCGCTGCTGCCGGGGACACGGCCAGCCGGTACGCCGAGGTGCTGTCCTTTACCCGGCTTGCCAGACGGGTGGCGGATTCCATGGGAAGCGCCGCGGAGGAATGTCTGGACAACGGCGGCCGGGTGGTTGCCATGGCGGCTGCGGCAAAGAATCTGTCCAGCCGCCTGAAAGCCTATGCCGCCGTGGAGACGAAGCCGGAGTTCCTTACCGGCCTTATCGACGCCGTGGACGAATTCAAGCGCTGCTGCATTTCCTCGGCCGACTTGAGCCGCGCCGCCGGGGAGACGGAGGGCAGTCTGGCGCAGAAGCTGGAAGAACTGTCGCTTCTGATGGAGAGTTACGACGCTTTGTGCAGCCGGGGCAAGCGCGACCCGAGAGACCAGATGACGTGGCTTTTGGAACAGATGGAGCAGGGGGACTTTGCCCGGGAGCATGTGTTTTACATAGACGGCTTCCCGGATTTTACCCGGCAGCATCTGGCGATTCTGGAACATCTCATTCAGGCGTCCCCCGACGTGACGGTGAGCCTGAACTGCGACCGGGAGGGTTCCCACCTTCTTGCCTTTGAAAAGGCGGGGGACACGGCGTCCCAGCTGTTTCTCTGCGCCCGCCGCGCCGGGGTGGAGGTGAAGATCGAAACCGTTCCCGGAAAGCGCCTGCCCCTTTCTCCCCTGCGGGAGGGGCTGTTTCAGGGCGCGATCAGCCGGGGCGCGGCGAAGGGGTGCCTGGACGTGGTCCGGGCGGAATCGCCGTATCTGGAATGTATGGGGGCAGCAGACAGAATTCGTCAGCTTCTCGCCGCCGGGTGCCGCTGCCGGGACATTACAGTGGTCTGCACCGATATGACGGTGTATCAGCCGCTGGTGAATCTGGTCTTTCACCGGCTCCATATTCCCGTGTATCAGTCCGGAACCGAGGATATTCTGCAAAAAAGCGTCATCGCCACGGTGCTGATGGCGCTGGACGCTGCCCTGAGCGGATTCGACCAGAAAAGCGTCCTGCGCTATCTCCGCTCCGCCCTGTCTCCCGTTGACCCGGATACCTGCGACCGGATCGAGAATTACGCCATCATCTGGGGCATTCGCGGGCAGAAGTGGACGCAGAGCTGGGAAAACCACCCTGACGGCCTCAGCGGCGTGTGGACGGAGGTAGACCAGCATCGTCTGGAGGAACTGAACACGGCGCGGGAACTGGCAATCGCGCCGCTGACGCGGCTCTGGCAGGGCTTCCGGGACGCTTCCGACCTGCGGGGACAGATTCTGGCGCTGTATGGCTTTTTGGAAGACATTTCTTTGGAAATGCGGCTTTCCCGCATGGCGCAGGAGCTGGATGCCGCCGGGGACAACCGGGCCGCGCAGATTTTGAACCAGCTGTGGGAAATCCTTCTGGGTGCGCTGGAGCAGATGTACGACATGCTGGGGGACACCCATTGGGAGGGGGAGCAGTTTATCCGCCTTTTCCGGCTGCTGCTGAGCCAGTACGACGTGGGAACCATCCCACCGGTGCTGGACGCGGTGCAGGTCGGCCCCGTGTCCGCCATGCGCTGCCATCAGGAAAAGCATCTGATCGTGCTGGGGGCGGAGGAAGGCAAGCTCCCTGGCTACTCCGGCTCTGCCGGTGTCCTGACCGATCAGGAGCGCGTCACCCTCCGGGAGCTGGGCGTGCCCCTCACCGGCGGCGCGATGGAGGGCGTGCAGGCGGAGTTCGCGGAAATTTACGGCTGCTTCTGCGGCGCCATGGCGTCGGTGAGCGTGTTCTGCTCCGGCGACCAGCCGTCCTTTGTCTACCGCCGCCTGTGCGAGCTTGCGGGCGGGGAACAGCAGGTGAAAAACACATTGGATTTTGCCCCGGCGGATGGACTGGAAGCGGGGGCGTACCTCGCCCGGTGGGACGCCGGGGACGCTGCCGGACGTTTGAATGTCCGGGATACATATCTAGAAACCTGCCATCGGCGGGATTACCGCTTCGGAAAGGTGGAGCGGGAAACCATTGGCAAACTCTACGGCTCGACGCTGAATCTTTCCGCCTCCCAGATCGACCGGCAGGCGGAATGCCGCCTGTCCTATTTCCTCAAGTACGGCCTTCGGGTGCAGGAGCGGAAGGAAGCCGCCATCGACCCGGCGGAATTCGGAACCTATGTCCATGCGGTGCTGGAAAATTCCGCCCGCCGCATTCGGGAAATGGGCGGATTCCACAGGGTTTCTCTGGAAGAAACGCTGGAAATCGCCCATGGCTTCAGCGAGGAGTACGCCCGGGAGCATTTCAGCCAGATCGAGTCGGAACGGGTGACGTATCTCTTCCGCCGCCATATTCAGGAGCTGGACATGGTGGTTCGGGAGCTGTGGCAGGAGCTGAGCGAGGCGGCGTTTGCCCCGGCGGGCTTTGAGGTCGGCTTCGGCGACGGGGAGGGTCTGCCGCCCATCCCGATTCCGGGCGGCGGCATGAACGCGGTTCTGCGGGGCTTTATCGACCGGGTGGACATCTGGGACAACGGCGCCAGCCGCTATTACCGGGTGGTAGACTACAAAACCGGGAAAAAGGATTTTGACTACTGCGACGTGTTCAACGGCGTGGGGCTGCAAATGCTGCTGTACATGTTCGCCCTGAAAAGCAGCGGAAGCGATATGCTGGGCGACCGCCCGGTAGCCGCCGGTGTGCAGTATTTCCCTGCCCGTGCGCCCTATCTGACCTCCGACGGCAAGCTGACCGCCGAGGAAGCGGAGCAGGAGCGAATCTCCAAGTGGAAGCGAAAGGGACTGCTTCTGAACGATGAAGATGTCTTACAGGCGATGGAGCCGGGAGACGCGCCCAAGCGGATGTGTTACAGCGTGAAAAAGGACGGCACCATTTCCGGCGACCTTGCCGACCGCCAGCAGCTGAAGCTGTTGGAAGGGTACGTGTTCCGGATACTGTCCAGACTGGTGAAGGACATCGTTTCCGGCAATGTGGAGCCAAACCCCTACACCCGCGGCAGCACCCACGACGCCTGCCGGTTCTGCCCCTACGGCCCGGTCTGCCACCCGGCGGCCGTGGAGGGGCGGCGCAGCTATAAGATGATGGACGCTCAGCGGTTCTGGGAGGAAATCGGAAAGGAGATGGGAGATCATGGCGGATAAACTGACACCGCAACAGGAGATGGCCGTGACCAGCCGGGGCGGCAAGCTGCTGGTTTCCGCGGCTGCCGGTTCCGGCAAGACCAAGGTGCTGGTTGACCGGCTGCTGGGCTTTCTGACCCAGACGCATGACCCGGCCAACTTGGACGAGTTTCTCATCATCACCTACACCAAGGCCGCAGCGTCGGAGCTTCGGGGGAAAATCGCCAAAAAGCTGACGGAGGAAATTGCCCAACGGCCGGAAGAAACGCATTTGCAGCGGCAGATGCAGCGGTTGTTTCTGACGAAAATCTCCACGGTTCACGGCTTTTGCTCCGATCTGCTTCGGGAATATGCCTATAAACTGGACATTGCGGCGGATTTCCGGGTGGCGGATGAAAACGAATGCCGGGAGATACGGGAGACGGTGCTGGAAGGTTTGCTTGACCGCGCCTATGAAACGGCGGGGGATGACCCGGACTTCCGGGCGTTTGTGGACACGCAGGGCGTGGGACGGTCAGACCGTCAGGTGCCGGAGATCATCGAAAAGGTCTACGACAGTGCCCACTGCCACCTGAACCCGGAGGCATGGCTGGACAAATGCCTGACCGACGCGGATGCTGAGGGCATCGGCGACGTGGGGGAGACGGTGTGGGGGCAATATCTGATTCGGAATTTGCAGGAATATCTGGACTGTCAGATCGCGGTGCTTCGGCAGTGCGCAGAAAGCGCCGACAACTGCCCCGGTCTGGAAAAGCCCGCCGTTACCCTGAGAGACGCCATGTACCAGTTGGAGCAGCTTCGCGCCTGCACGATCTGGGATGATATCGTGGCAAAACGGGAGCTCCGTTTCGGGTCGCTTCGGTTTCCCACAAAAGACAACCCTGACCCGGAGCTGACGGATCGGATCAAGGCCGCATGGTCGGCCTGCAAGGAGGGGCTGAAAAAGAAGCTGTCGGGCTTTTCCAACGATTCCGGACAGGTGCTGACCGACCTGCACCAGACAGCTGCCGCCCAGCGGGGGCTGGTGGCGCTGGTAAGGCAGTTCGACCGGGATTACACCGCGGCCAAACGCAGCCGCCGGGTGCTGGATTTTGGAGATTTGGAGCACAAAACGCTGGATCTGCTGCTGGGAAAATCCCGAAGCCAGCCCACAGCCGCCGCGCGGGAGATCGGGCGGCGTTACCGGGAGATCATGGTGGACGAGTATCAGGACTCCAATGGCGTGCAGGACGCGATTTTTGAGGCCCTGACCCGGGAGAAGCAGAACTGCTTCATGGTCGGGGATGTGAAACAGTCCATCTACCAGTTCCGTCTGGCCGACCCGGGGATTTTTCTGGAGAAGTATGAAAAATACGCCCCGGCTCAGCAGGCAGAGCCGGGACAGGGGAGAAAAATTCTCCTGAGCCACAATTTCCGTTCCGGCGCCGAGGTCATCGACGCGGTGAACGACGTGTTCCACACCTGTATGCGCCCCAAGGTCGGCGGGCTGACCTACGGGGAAGCGGAGGAACTCCGGGAGGGAATTCCCCACACGCCGCTGGAAGCCGCCGTGGAGCTTCACGTGATCGAGACCCGGGACGACCAGTATCCCGAGGAAGCGGCCTTTGTGGCGGAGCGAATCGTCCGGATGCTGCGGGAGGGAACGCCGGTGCGGGATGGCGACAGCCTGCGGCCGGTTTGCCCGGAGGACATTGTGATTCTGCTTCGTTCTCCCGGCAGCGGCGGCGGGTATTTCCAGAAGGCGCTGGAAGCCCGGGGCATTCGCTGTGCGTCGGGCGGCGGCACGGACCTGCTGCAAACCGAGGAGATCGGCACCCTGCGCTCGTTCCTGCAGATCATCTGGAACCCCCGGCAGGACATTCCGCTGGTCAGCACACTGGCAAGCCCCATTTTCGGCTTTACCGCCGACGAGCTGGCGGAAATCCGAAGCGCGAGGAAAAAGGGCGCGTTCTATGACGCACTGCTGCTCAGCGACAGCCCGAAGGTCAAAACGTTCCTGAACACGCTGGACAGGCTGCGCCGGGGGGCCAGAATGAACCCCCTGACCGCACTGCTGGAAAACTGCTTCGCCCTGACCAGACTGGACAGCGTTTACGCCGCCATGCCCGGCGGGGAGGCGAAAACCGCAAATATCCAGACGTTTTATCAGCTTGCAGCGGATTTTGAAAACGGAAATTTGAAAGATTTGGGGCAGTTTCTGGATTTTTTGGACGCAATGGAGGAAAAAGGGCTGATTTCAGCGGCTTCGTCTCCTGCCGGGTGCGTGACCATTATGAGTATCCACAAGTCCAAGGGACTGGAATTTCCGGTGGTGTTCCTCAGCAACCTTTCCCGGAGGTTCAACACGGAGAGCCAGTGCGCCCAGATCCTCTGCGACAGGGATCTGGGAATGGGACTTTCCGTGGCGGACAGCGAAAATCGCGTGCGCTATTCCTCTATCGCCAAGCGTGCCATTGCCGCAAAAATGGCGGCGGAGAGCCTGTCGGAGGAACTGCGGGTGCTGTATGTCGCCATGACCCGGGCACGGGATCGTCTGATCATGACCTATGCAGAGAAAAATCCCGGAAAGATAATTCAGAATATCGCCCTTCGGCAGGATTTTGACGGGGGAGAGCTGCTGTGCCGGGAGGCGGCGCGTCCCGGACAGTGGGTCTTGCTGGCGGCAGTGCGCCATACGGAGGCGGGAGCGCTCCACGCGCTGGGCGGCCGACCCGGCGAGACAAAGCTGGGAGATCACCCATGGGTGATTCGCGTTTCTGATGCCCCGGAATCGGAAGACGCCGTTGGAAAAGAGATGGACACCCGCCCCGCAATGCCCGACGGTGTGGAGCAGGCGCTGCAGGAAGCGTTGTCCTTCCAATATGCCTACGATGCGGCGACCCGCGCACCCTCCAAGCAGACGGCGACCAACCGCAAAGGCCGCGCCAAGGACGAGGAAGCGGCGGAGGATACGCAGGAGCCGAAATTCCCCACCCGGGATTTCCGGCGCCCGTCATTTCTCGCAGAAAGCCGCGGCGGCAAGGCCTACGGCAGCGCCATCCATGCGGTTCTGCAATACCTGCGCTACGAAAACTGCGGCAGTGAGGATGATGTAAAAGCGGAAATTGCCCGGCTGGTTTCTCAGAAATTCATCACCGAGGAACAGGGAAAATTGGCGGACAGCGGGAAAATCGCGGCGTTTTTCGATACGGAAATCGGCCGGAAGCTCCGCACCGGATGCCCCTGCCTGCGGGAATTCAAGTTCTCCATCCTCGACGACGGCAGCCATTATGGCGACGGCCTGGAGGGGGAGCAGGTGCTTCTGCAGGGCGTTGTGGACTGCGCGCTGCTGGAAAAGGACGGCATCATTGTGCTGGACTTCAACTCGCTGTACCCGTCGATCATCCAGGAGTTCAACCTCTGCTTCACAACGGTCAAGCGAGAGAAGCAGCCGGACGTGGAGAACGCGAAGGAGGTCGAGGAGTCCGAGAAGGAGGTTACACCAGCGGGCCAGAACGAAGACGGCGACGTCGTTGTTAGCGAGGAGACCGAGTTCACGCGTATGCAATGACACGGGTTGTTTACGTAGTTCCCGATTTGCCGAAGACGGTGGAGGAGAACGAGCTGGCGCCGCTTCCGAAGGTGAGTGGCGTTGTTGGACTGACAGGCAGCTGATTCGCTACTTGGTACAGAAGCGACGCGAGGTGAAGGCGCTCATGAAGTCGGAGTCGGATCCG
>ERZ780198.2716-NODE-2716-length-13046-cov-43.823647_pt1 | contig 13046 bp, 17 predicted proteins | sample MGYA00510979_ERZ780198 | MGnify/ENA primary metagenome ERZ780198 (study PRJEB29588, sample SAMEA2158039) | human gut metagenome | biome: human gut; feature: human-associated habitat; material: faeces | place: Denmark | collected 2008/2010 ...
ATCCTTGACCCGCAGGACGACTCCAGCTACGAGATCCACAGCATCGGCCCTGGAGCCTATTCCTTCTGATGCGGGTGTCGGTGGCATTGGCATTGACAAGAAATGGACGGCCGGCGGCGGTTACACTTCTTTCTCCCTTTCCGGTGTCGATGCCGACAAAGTGATGGACGGCGGCATGCCAGGATTCTACTTTGGTGTCAATTATGATTACGCTTTTTCCACGATCGATGGTCTTACGGTTGAGCCTGGACTTTATTTCATGCACTACGGCAAGGATCATGTTGACCCATGGTCTGACTTTAAGGTCAACCGCAATACTTTCTATGTAGGCATAGGTTTCACCTTCTGATTTCAGCCCATATTAACAGGCAGGTCATAAAGTTATCCGGTCACTGAACATCTCGAAGTGACCGGATTTTTTATTTCGTTGAAACTTGAACTTGTAACCAATAACCTTTGGTTGCAATTCCTCTCCTGGATATTTTCATATTTTCGCACCATGAAACTATTCAGGATATTCAACACTTTTGTTGTGTCCGCATTTGCCGTGGTTGCTTTTTCTTCATGCTCAGGCAATGAGACAGACTATGCGTTGGACGTTGCGGAAAACCTTATCTGGACAAGGCCGGACAGCTCGCTGTCTGTGCTTGGGTCTGTGGACACGTTGAGATTGAGGCCGGAATCGAGTCGCGCGAGATTCTCCCTGCTTTATGCGATGGCGCTGGATAGAAACTGTATCGACACGGCTGACATCAGTGTCCTCAGCCTGGCGGTCAGATATTATGATCGCCACGGCTCTGACACCGATCGGATGATGTCGTACTATTATCTTGGCAGACTTTACTATAATGGAGGCGATTATCTCTCCGCGGTCAAATGCTATATGCAGGCGAAGGAATATTCAATGCGTTCTGTCGATCTTGTCTTCAGAGGCTTGATTTCCTCCGCCATTTCGGATGTATATGCGCAGAACAACAATTTCCCCGAAAAGATCAGATATTCAAAAGAGGCTCTTGACTGTTTCAGTGAGGCGGGTGATTCCTGCAGGACTTGGATAACGACAGGACGTCTGGCTTCTTACTATGCGGATTGCAAGGACTGGGACAAATCGGACAGCCTTTATTCGATATTCCTTTCCAGTCCTCCGCATGACACCGCGGTCTTGGCTGAACATTTGTTCAATATCGCCAGATACTCTCTTTTCCGTCCGGAGCCGAATCCGAGGCAAAGCGTGGCGATATTTCAGAAAGCGGTTGATGAATATGGTGGGAAACCTTCCGCGATTGATTATGCCTCTTTTGCTTATGCCTTGGACAATATAGGCTGCCATCGTGCGGCGGACAGCATCTTTTCCCAATTGGAGGAGAGAGTGAACGGCTCTGTTCCGTTAATGATTTGGAAGTACCGTGTGCTCAAACATCGGAGAAAGTTTCAGGAGGCTTTGAATATGCTCGAACAGTCTGTGGTCTTGCAGGAAGAATCATTGAACGCCACTTTGAACCAATCCGTCACTCAAGCGCAGTCGGATTATTTCAAGACCAAGTCAGAAATGATGGAAAAAGACCATGACATGCAGATTCTTGTCAGATGGATTGTCGTTTTGCTTTCGGTGATCGGCCTGTTTGTTGTCATCACGGTCTATATGCACGGCAAACGAAAGTGGGCGAGGCGGATGAGCGAGATGTCCATGATCAACGAGGAGGTAAGCTCCAGGCTTTCCAAGGAGCACGATGCTTTGTCGGACAAGGAACTTGCCTTGAGGAATCTCAGGAGGAAGTATGTTTCAACCTACAAGCGTCAGTACAGCCAATTGAATGATCTATGTGTGGAATATTGGGAGACGGCAGGAAGCGGAAAGGAGAAGGAGAGAATCTATGCGAAGGTGAAGAGGCTTGTCAGTGTGATTGATGATTGCAACCAGAAGAAACTGGAGCGGATGATAGACGAGAATCTGGACGGAATCATGGGGAAGCTGCGAGCGGATTTGCCGGACGCTACAGACAATGAGTTCCGTTTCATCGCACTGAATATCCTCGGATTTGATGCCAAGACCATCGCCCGCATCATGGGCTACACGGTGCAGAGTGTCTATACGAAACGGGCTCGTATGAGGGCCAAGATCTCCGAAATCGTCTCTGAGAACAAGGATTTTTACCTTGACTTTATAGGTTGACAAACGTAAAAGTCTGATATTTAATTTGTTCAGGAATCCATTATTCTTTCCTGCCAGTATAACTGTCTGAAATTGAGCCCGATATGCGCACGTGTTGAGATTCTTGACTTTAACATAGGCTTAATTCATTGTGTCTTAATAATATACTGATGGCGGCTGTTAATACTTTTTTTCATTGAAATAATGCTCTTTCTTGCGACCTTTGCGAAAACCAAATATAAAACCAATTATGCGAAAAGTTTTATTTGCGCTGCTCGCGCTGACTTTCATCAGTCAAACGTATTCTCCGTGTAAGAGTAAGGACGAGACGCTTGTTGTGTTGATCGTCCTGGAAAACACAAAGCCATCCTCGTCCACGAACCGTTCTTTGGCGCAATGTCCTATAGACGGTTACTACCACACCTTGACGAATATGGTAGAGCTGTCCTTCAAGTCTAACCTTGGAAACGTGTTTGTCACGCTGGACAATATGACGACGGGCGAGACTTATGAATATTCCGGCAGCAGTGCCGCAGGGGTGATGATGATGCCTGTGTCTTCCAATTCTTGCTACACGATGAACATTACCACGGAGTCGGGACGTGTCTTCACAACCTCGTTCCTGACCGGTGATGTCTATGAGGACGAATAGTCCGTGATAACCAACTAACCATTATTGTTTTCATCAACCACCATGGATGCGGTAATGAATTATCGCATCCATGTTTCAGTGGTTTCAGACGTGGCTGTTATTTCGTAAGATAAAGCTTTGCGATGACGCGGTTGTCCTCTTCGTTTATGTTGTTCAGGATCTCAGGATTGCTGAGGCGTTTCTTGAGGGAGGACGGGAACGTGCTGATCGTGGCTGGTTCCAGAAGACAGTAGATGATACCGTCTTTCATCTCCTTGAATGAACCGGCGAACACATCTTGACCAGGTTTGCCAGCGCTGAACCAATGCCAGTCACCGCCGCTCAGCAGGCCATAATAGGAATCCTGATCCATAACCGTAATATGTCAGCACGCCTTCATCCGTCAGCCAAGACATTGATCCAAGATCCATTTCCGGGAATATCTTCGAGTCGATCATATTCCCGTCCAATGAGAATCTTTGAAGTTTCGAAGGGGTTGAAAAGACGCAAAGGTTTCCGTCACGGTACTGGATGTCATTTATTCGAATATACTCCTCGGGCCCGTTGCCTTTCTGTCCGATGCGCCCAAGGAATTTTCCGTCAGCGGAATAGCGGAATATGTTGTTGTTGATCAGATTCATCACGATATAGGAATCCCCGGCGATGGTCAGGTCTGTGACGCCGCCGACCAGATGCTCGCTGTCTGTTTCCAATGGTATCAACTCGATTGAGGAAATGTTTTCCGCCAAAGGATTGATGGTGTTGTTGAACTCCACGGCCACATTGCCGTCCGCATTCACCTTATGACCGGTGCATCCGATCGCCATGGAAGCCAAAATGCCCAAGGTCAAGATTGTGGTAAGTTGTCTGTTCACAACAAAACGTTTTTGGCTGTCCGGCAAAGATAATGTTTTTCTCGAGAATTATATCTAACTTAGCAACGACTAAAGACGATTTTGAATATGCTGCTTGAAAACATCCGCAGCCATTCCGGATGCTGGGGCAGCGTGGCGTGACGGCCTCCTCCGTCCCGGCGGACGCGTCCTTTCCCGAGAGAGTGGCCGGAATGCAGTTCCTCCAGCCCTTTCTGAAGAGTGTGCGTGCTGATTCCCATATTTTTGCTAAATTTGCGGTAGCTGAGTCCTCGGGACTTGAGGCTTTCCGCCCTCGCGGCAAGAAACAGTCTTCTGTCCCTTTCTTTCAGACCCGACATGTAAGCCAACTCTGTTGGCGAGAGTATTTCTGGAGGAGGTTTCGGATGCATCCTTATAACTCGTGGTTGTTTTATAAAGATACGAAATTTTCTCCGGATTTACTATATTATATTATTGACAATCAAATAATTAACTTAATATTTTACGCCGCGTCACCGAAACGTAATCAAGCATCTTTTGACTCTGATTCCAGAGGACGGAACCGCCATTTGATGGCCGCTTGAGTATGTGCTAAAGTGATGCAGGTTATTTTTTACATTTTACTAAGATGCTCTCGCGGAAGAGGCCGTCGAAGCTATGTTTGCCAGGGGTAAAGATGTCTTGGCCTGGGTCGATGAGGATTATCTTAGGGCTGCTTTTTATAGTGCGCAGCACTATAATTCCGAGGGTAAAGGGACGGATAAAATGGGAGATTGTGAAAATTTACGATGCTGGATATTTGTGGTAAGTTCCTGATATATAACGTCTTTATAGATTACAGGTTACGCTATTCTGTGCGATAGGATGAAAATCCTTGGAATTATTTGAAAACTTTTGTATATTAGCAATCATCCAGTTGGCCTAGAATCTAGACTGAACAAATATTGAGGATTTTCCTCGTAGTCAGAGAGGTCTAGATGAAGGGGCGGGCTGGTTAGTTTTTCAGACTTGGCTTTGTGGTATGGCGTCAGAATGATGAAAAAGTATTTATTTTTAATCTTATTTTTCTCCTGCTTATTGTTTGTTACGTCACTGTTCTTTGATAACAGTTATTTCTTCTCCTTTTCAATGGCGGCTGTCTTTTGTTCTCTTGGCTTGTTGATAGGTCAGTTTATTCGTGAGAAGGGAAGAATTAAAGTGAATGGCAAGAGACTCATTCTGCTTTTCGTTGTTGTACTAATAATTGACGTCCTTATATCGCTTTTGCTAGAGAACAAAGAAACAGCAAAGAATATCATAATCGCGGTTTCCATCTTGGGCGGTCTTTTGGCATCCTATACCTCTATGAACAGCGCGTCTCAGACAAATGAGAAATGAAAAAAATATATAGCATTTCGACTATTCAGTTCTGATGAAGGCATCCTTGTATTTCCTACTGTACGTCGGCGTGATGAGAAAAGGGGTAATAATATTACTAAGTCTGTTGATGGTTGTGTCGTGCAAAGGCACAAAGAGTGACTGTGCGGTTGACAGGACCATTGAATGCAGGGAGTCGCAGATACGGCCGGATATTCCTGAATATGTCAAAGAGGTTACTTTTCTTCCATTGGAGGTGGGAGACAACACGTTGCTGGGCTCTGTGGATAAGGTGGCTTTTTATAATGATCTGATTTATATCGCTGACTATAGCTCCCGGAAGATTCTGGCCTATGATATGAACGGCAAGCTTTGTTTCGTCCTTGACAGGCAGGGCAGAGGGCCTGGTGAATATCTTGAGGTCAAAAGTTTCACGGTGGACTCTGATAACCTTTACGTTTTGGACAATATCGGCAAGAAGTTGCTTGCCTATGATCCGTTGACGGGGGAATATAAAGCATCCAGAGAGATGCCTATAGTCGCTTGGGACGTTGAGGTGCTGTCAAATGGCGACTTTATTTTCGCGTTTGTCACCGCGGGCGGAAAATCCTCAAAAGAGCAACCGCCATATCGCTTGTTTGTGACAGACAATGATTTGAATATCAAAATACAGATGCTTGGCTATGGCGAAAAAGAAGGCTCAGATGCCTTCGGCTATGGTCGTTTTTCTCCACTTACAGGGACAAGATCTTGTTCTGCTCCTACGGCAACGACGCATATTATGTTCTGGATCGCGGCAATGGTGAGATCATTGAAACAGTCGGGATTGATTTCGAGAATAAAGCATCCCGTAAAGACAAGAATGATGTGTCCCTAATAAACAGCTTCACGCATTTGGGCTCTGTGCCGATTGTTTGCGGAGATTATCTTTTTTGTGACATCACGACAAAAGATGCCGGTGGCGGTTATTGCCTTTATGGCTCAAACACAAATGGTTTTGTCTCCAATCCGGAAAATGGAGGCCGGAACTGTATGCTGGAACCAGTTTGCAGCTATGCCGATTCTTTCGTGAGTGTGCTTGAGGACAGGGATATGTATGACTTTATCGTCTCCACAGGCTTCCAGAAGGCCGGTGAGGATGCCGAGAATGCTCTTGACAGCGGTTCTCTGGTTCTTCTGTTTTATCATATGATATGAGTTCGGACCCGCGGTTGGTTGTGAGAAACCATGCGCACCTGGAACCGCATCCGATTGACAGTGATAGAGTTGGCACTCCAGGTGCGAGCGGATTCGCACACCTGAGAGTTGGTGGCTTCGCTACAGGGCGTTCTATTGGCACCTAAGACTTCCAGGTGTGAAAACCTCCGCGCACCTGGAACCGCATCGGCTTGACAATGATCGAGTTGGTACTCCAGGTGCGAACAGATTCGCACACCTGAGAGTTGGTGGCTTCGCTACAGGGCGTTCTATTGGCACCTAAGACTTCCAGGTGTGAAAACCTCCGCGCACCTGGAACCGCATCGGCTTGACAATGATCGAGTTGGTACTCCAGGTGCGAGCGGATTCGCAAGGACAAAGGATGGCTTCTGGCTTTATTATTCCTACCTTAAGAATCCTGACAATAACAGCCTCATTCTTGTCAATGAAGAAATGGATCACCTTTTGAAAGGCTTTTTCCCGGCAAAGGAGCCTTTCCCGGTGTCTTTAAGCTCTGGCTTCACCTCTTGGGCCGGGAAGGAATATTTCTACTTCCCTCAATCAAACGTCCTGTATTTATTGGATGGAACTGAGGCGCGCCCTTACATTGAATTTGATTTCGGAGAGCGGACATTGCCATATTCAAAAATAATGAATATGTCCCGGGAGGAATATGAGGCTTTAGTTGGTTCCGGATGTGACGGAAGATTCGAATCCGATTTTGGTGTTGTACAAGCTGAAATAAGTTGCCGTACGGTGCTCTAACCATTTAATAAGTAGTTTGTTAAGAACGCTGTATTATCTGCTTTAGGCTTTGCCTTGCAGCTATCTTGCGGCTTGGTGAACGTTGCGTATGAGTACTGGTGGTTGGATGCAAAGATGTAAAAAAACCGGTATTTGTGGAAATATTTTTCCGATATTTGTGGAAATAGCGCTTGGGGCGATGGAAAGCCGTAAAGAAGATGCCTAAAATAAACTTGTAATTTGATAATAACAAATGAGATCAATTTATGCTATTATGTTGGCCATATTACTATTGGCCACTGGTTGTAGTGATTCATACTGCCCTTCGTTGGATAAGGTTGTCACAGTGGAGGAAAGTGATTTCTATGAGATTTCTCTTTCCGGACTCAAGCCAAGGGAAATAGATCTTGACTTGATGGGGATTATCGGAGCCCGTTATTGCGACTCTTTGTTGGTTGTCACGACTTTGGGGACGGACCGGTTGCTTCACTTGTACGATCGCCATTGTCTGGAGCGCAAAGGAGACTTTTTCACCAAGGGACGAGGACCGAAAGAATTGTTATTTCCATTATTCGGAAGTTCTCTGAGCCTGGATAACGAATCTGGCTCATATATGATGCGTTTTGTGGACCGGTATTCTGACCGTCTTGTAGAGGTGAATCTTTCAGAGTCCATTATGAATAAAGATCTTGTTTTAAAAGAACGTGAGTTTAAAAGCGGGGAGGAACTCTTCACGGCGCTGCCTTTGGACGGATCCCGTTGCTTTATGAAGCGAATGGTTCAGAATGGCACTTGTTTGGAACGTTATGTCCGGAATGTCGAAGGAACAGAAAGTATGAGCCAGCCAATGCTCAAGTTAAACTCCTGTCAGATAAGCAATAATGATGGCTATAATATTAATTTGTTTTCAGGAACAGTTGGTTATAACAGCTCTCGTCATCTTATTGTTGAGGCGATGTGTCTGTTGAATCTTGTTCAGGTATATCCTGTTGAGGGCGATGGCGGTTACACATTGTGCTATGGAAAGACTATGCCTGACATCCGTGTCCTTGAAAAGCAGTCGCCTCAATTATGCACTTATCATACAGGTTTGTCATTGAATGATAGTTACTTCTCTGTTATGTACACCGATGAACGTGCGAGTGGGACGACAAAGGAAATCCACGGCTATGCCTGGGATGGCAGTCCATTGTTCCGAATACCATTGCCTTCGAATATTACCAAATATGACATCGACAGTAAGACCGGATCCTTATTGACGGTTGATGAGGAAGACCATATTCGGGAGTACAGTATTGAATATCTAAAGTCGTAAGGAGAGACCTGAGAGGATCTCATTTGATGTGGGTGAGGACTTGCGGTCGATCATAGGAGCGGCCTGCAATGGTGGTGATTCTTTGCTGGATTTCCCTTAAGGGCGTGAATGCTCTCAAGAGAAAAATGATTATTTTTGTACGGTAATCGCTCATTAGGGAGCGTTTATCTGTGTCGTGAGACTATTCAGAATATTCATCAGACTGGTTGCAGCGGCGGTCGTTGCGATGGTGTTCACCTCCTGCGGGAACAGGGAGGCAGGGCGGATTATGGACTCCGCCGAGGACGTTATGTGGACAAGACCTGACAGTGCGCTGGCTGTATTGGAATCGATTGACACGTTGAGCCTTAAGACCAGGGCGCAGCGTGCGAGGTACTCGCTGCTGTACACGATGGCGTTGGACAGGAATCATAGAGATATCCCTGATCTGCGTATCATCAAACCTGCTGCGAGTTATTATGAGCGCCACGGTTCCAATGATGATAGGATGAAGATGTATTTCTATCTTGGGGTTGCGCAGTATGACACAGGAGATCCTGAAGCTGCGATAACGAGTTATCTCCGTGCAAAGGAGTATTCATCTCGTTCGGATAATCTTGTGTTCAGAGGAATCATCAGTTCCTCGATTTCTGATGTCTATTTGTGGAACAATAATAATTCTGAGAGCATTTTATATTGTAAGGAGGCCTGCGATTATTTTGTCCAGGCCAAGGACTCTTTCAGGCTGTGGAATACTACAGGATTGTTGGCAAATCGCTATTCGAACATTCGGGACTGGGCGAAGGCTGACAGTCTTTATTCTATTTTCTTCTCACAACCAATCCGTGACACCTCCATTTATGCGAGGCAATTATTGAACCTTGCGTGGAACAACATCTTCAAACCTGGTTCTGACCCTCACGAATCCATTGACTTGTTCAGGAAGGCTACAGGAGAATTTGGTGGAACGCCTTCCCTCAGCGACTATTGCGTCTATGCCTATGCTTCTGAAATTATTGGAGATTACGATACTGCAAATGATTTGATCCGACAGTTGGAGAATGTGGACAGCAGCTCGACTATCTTGAAGATTTGGAAGTATAGGATATTCAAGCGTCGTGGAGATTACAAGGATGCTTTAGTGTGCCTCGAACAATCTATAGATGACAGAGATTCTGAGGTGCTGGAAACGGTGGGCCAATCGGTGGCGTTGGCGCAGTCGGATTACTATGAGAGCAAGTCCTTGTTGTTGGATAAGGACAGAAGGCTCCAGCGTCAGATGAAATGGATGATTTTCCTGATAGCCTTGCTGGTGGTGGCATCAGGCTTGGGCATTTATTCGAAACGTAAGAAAATGTGGCAGCGTCAGGTGGAGGAAATGTCATTCATTAATGATGAAGTGAAGCAAAGGCTTAACGAGTCACTCCTTTGTGAGGCTGAACATTTGCGCTCCATAGATTCGCTGAAATCCGCGAATGAATTGGCTGAGAGGAATATACGAACCCTGTCGGAAAAACTTTCGGATGCTGCGGAAAAGGAGCAGATGTTGATGGTGCTGAGGGCGAAGTATGTCCAGGCGAACAAACGACAGTACACCCATATGAATGCCCTGTGCAGGCGGTATCTGGAATCATCCAAAACTTCCCGGAGCGGGAAGGATGAGATTTATGCTGAGGTCAAAGAGATTCTTGCGATATTGGATGAGCCGAACCAAAAGGAGCTTGAGTCTATGCTTGATGACAATCTCGATGGCATAATGACTAAGCTAAGGGCGGCGATACCGGATGCCACCGAGAAGGATTTCCGTTTCATCTCCTTCCTGATCCTTGGCTTCGACACCAAGACCATTGCCAGAATGATGGACTATAATGTGAATACTGTTTACACAAAGCGATACAACATTAAAGAAAAAATCGCAAGGCTAAACGACGAAAACAAGGCTCTTTTCTCAGAATTGATATCGTGATTGATGTAATTGTTTGATAGTCAACGCTTTGTTAATTACGATATATTGCTGGCGTTTGATTAATATGTTGATAATTAGTGGGTTAAGTGGGGTGAAGTGAGAAAATGAATCTCAATCTGTTTGTAACTAATTAAGAGTTAGGAAATTATAGTTATCGAAAGTGAAACTATTTTTCATTGTATAACCGATCTTTCTCCCGAACTTTGCAGTCGGAAATAAAACATTTTTTATGAGAAAGGTTATACTAATATTATTGTCATTGTTGACAGCTAACTTTGTGATGTATTCGCAAAACGAAGACATCAAACCTATTGTAGTTAAAGAAAAAACAACTCAAGGAACAAAGGAAAATCACGCTCCGGCGAAAGTTCAAGTTGAATGCTTCTATTATTCTTACACGAACAGTCTTGAGTTGTCGTTCCTGTCAAATCTCGGAACAGTGGATGTTGTGCTTGAGAATCAGACTACAGGAGAACTCCAGAACTATGTCGGGAACAGTGCTTCAGGAAGGATGGTAATCCCTGTAGAACCTGATACCGCCTACAGAATGGACATCACAACGGAGAACGGGCATAACTATTATGCGGTGTTCTTCACGGAAGTAGATTAGAGATATATGCTTAAGGTGTATCCCCTGCTATTCATCTTGTTACTTGTGGTATCTTGTTCTAATAGAAATGTACAAGTGGCAAAGATATTAACTGATTTTCAGAAGAATGAAATTGTTATCCCTGATAATCTTATAAGAATAGAGAAGGGAAAAGTTTTGGGTATGGAACCATTGCCTGATAGGGCTAAACTTATTGAATACATAGATTCGTCATCGTGTTCGGCTTGTCATATAGCTCATCTTGAAATTGTTGACAATTTGTTTATGATGGCGGGTTCGACTAAATTGTTTGATGTAGTAGTTGTCTTCTCTCCTCGTGCGGAAGATGCTTCAGAGGTGTTAAGGATGCTATTAGCTAAAAAATATAAATATCCAGTGTATTTTGATGGCTCCTGTGAATTCGCCCAAATTAATCGAACAATACCTTCTGATCAGAGATACCATACATTTCTTATTGACAAGAGAGGTACACCAATTTTTGTGGGGAATCCAAATCAGTCGGATGCATTATACAATATTTTTGTCAAATCTTTATCGTTATTATAGTTTATTCAAAATTATTGAGTTATGAAGAAATGTGTATTAATTATCGTGTCGATACTTACTATCGCGATGTCAGTATTGACGATGTTTGTGTCAGAAAAACGTTTGGCGGCTAAGAGTCTTTTTTTGGCAAATGTTAACGCTCTGGCGCGGGATGAAACTGGCGGAGGGGAAGTACCCGGAATACCTGTGCCTGGGCCTGAAGGTTGGACGCGTGGCACTTGCCAATCAAATGGTGGAAATTGGAATATGAGTACGATGGTCAAGGATACTGAAACAGTAACTAGTACGTGTACGATAAAAGGAGAGGTCAACGTTTGTGGGGTTAAAGTTAGCGGAGAGTATGTGGTAGGTGGTAAATATGAAATGCAGATTACAATTTATAGTTGTGAGGCTTCCAATGAGAACTGCTGCATAAAAATGGGATCATATTATGGGGAGCACAAATTGTCTTAGGCACCACGTACTTTTTATTGTGGCATTCTGTGTGATGACTTCTTTAATGGGATGTCATAATAAGGCACAAAAAAAGAATGTGGCGGCTATCTTGGGGTATGATGATAACACGCAAATATATCCGTCGATAGTTCAAGGCTATGATATAATACCATTGGAGTTGACAGATGGCAGCACATTATCAGGAATAAAGAAAATTGTTAAAGCGGATACCTCATATATCGTTTTTGATAATTATAATGGATTGATTGTCAGATTTGACAAAAATGGAAAATATCTTAATCGGATAGGACTAAAGGGGCGTGCCTCATCGGAATATCTTCGTGTGGACACTTTTGCTATTGGTGAAGATGGCAATGTCTTGATACTTGATGGGTGTCAGGATAAAATACTTACCTACAAGCCTGATGGCCGGTTTGTATCTGAGGCATTGTTTCCAAAAAGTAGTTTAGGTTTCATTAATGATGCTGTTAGTTTAGGCGAAGGACGAATCCTTGTCAACAATTGCATCCATAATAACTTTAATGAAATTTACCGTATTTTGTCAATTAATGACAAAAAAGTGACATCATTGATTGGCTTTCCGATGACTTCGGAAAACGTTGCAGAACCAACAGGTAAATGTCCCATAGGTGGTTATGATCGGGTCATTATTCTGAAACCATTTGATGATACTATTTATACACTTGACGATAAAAATAAGGTCTTGCCTCTTTTATATGTTGAGCATAAGGGAATGCTTGTTGATGATAAATATTATAAAAATCACGTAGTGTTTTCTGTGGCTACAACATATTCTGAAATGTCTAAAAACGGCTATTTTTCTGGTTTTGTTTCAGTTTTTGAGTCTGAACATCATTTATTGTTGCGTACGTATAATGATGTTTACTTTTTGATTGATAAAGACACCAATATGGGATTGCCTTTAAGACAAGCAGCGTGTGATGAGTATGAAGGAGTACCTTTGGTAAATATTGTCGCTTCAGATTCTGAAAACATCATCGGTTTTTGGCGCCCGGGAGATTTTGTGGATAAATACAATCTGGAAAGTATGGTTGGCTCACCAAATGAAGCTGTCCAGAATTTTATCTCAGCCCTGAAGGCGTTGCCAGAAGACGGAAACCCTTGCCTTATTGTTTATCATCTGAAATAATTCATAATTAACTAGTATATTGTAACATCTAAATATTGCATAAAACTAAAAATAATTGTATCTTTGTTGTATCACATACAGCACGATACG